>Ga0066688_10000617_pt1 | contig 12448 bp, 7 predicted proteins | sample GraSoiAngelo_137_FD_62304 | JGI IMG/M metagenome (GOLD analysis project Ga0066688, IMG submission 62304) | Grasslands soil microbial communities from the Angelo Coastal Reserve, California, USA - 14_0929_09_30cm | ecosystem: Environmental > Terrestrial > Soil > Grasslands | place: USA... | reverse complement strand
GCGAACGACACGATTGTAGGAGATCGAGTTGCCGCTCTCCAACTCGAACAAACCGGAGCTCTGGTCGTGACCGACGGATTGGTCACCGCCGTTCAGGTGATGCGTTATCCCACCGAGGTCGGACAGTTTCTTACCTATCGCCTTAGTATTGCCCTTCAGTACCGCGATAATAGTTACACCGTGCCGCTGGTGAAAAACAATAAGCTCGCTGGTCTCTTGTTGCGCTACGATCCGCGCTCACAGTTGATGGACGCAATTCCTGCTCCTATTATCGCGCACTTCCTGAAGGATGCGGCGAAGCCAGAGTACGGCGGCTTTCCGACCGTTGGGTTCGATTATTTTCCAACACGCGATCCGCAGTTGCGCAAATACGCTGGCGAAACAGGAAATGGTGGTGGCGTTTACGTTAGGGGGATCGAGCCGGGGAGCGCGGTGGAGAAAGCCGGCCTGCAAGAGGGCGATATCCTAACCGCCGTTGGCAACTTCGATCTTGATCAAAATGGTAACTACGTCGATCCTCTTTATAAGAAGCTCGACTTTACTAATCTCCTGACCACGCGCGCCTTTGCCGGCGACAAGGTACCGCTAAAGATTCATCGTCAGGGTAAACCGATGCAGCTCGATGTCACAATGGAGCACCGGGCGCCCGATGACTACATCATATCACCTTACTCGCGGGATGAAGCGCCAAGATATTACATTCTCGGTGGATTGATCTTTCAAGAATTGTCCCGTCAATATTTGCGAGAATGGGGACCAAACTGGTTGAAGGAAGCGCCGCAACGGTTTGTCTATCTCGACCGTTTTCAATGGGATCTATTTCCCGAAGGTCATCGCCATGTCGTCGTGCTAAGCCAGGTCCTTCCCGTGAACGGAACGATCGGATATGAAGACTTCGGATACCTGACGGTAACGAAAGTGAATGGCAAAGACATTCACTCCCTTGATGACCTGGCTGAAGCGGTGAAACAACCGGTAGATGGCTTCGATCGAATCGAAACCGAGGAAGATCCAAAGGTAATTCCATTGGACGTGGCGCAAGCGGAAAATGACGAGCCGACTCTGCGCGAAAGCTACGGCATTCCTACCCTGCAGCGACTAAAGTAGCTCGCGCTTTTATCGCCTTAAAAAAGCGCTGACCTCGCTGGTGTAGGTGTTGAAAGGATCACTCATGACCAAGATGTCCTCCGGTCCTGAGGCAATCGAATCCCAGTTAATGACGTAGGGCAGTTCCGAATCACGGAACCAGGCGACAGCTTGCGAACGACCGGCCGCCCTCGAATTGGCCGGTGGCCGATAACTGGCATTCTTGATCCGAACACTTTGATTCCAATCGGTAATCCGCTTGCCTGCTTTCACCTGAAAGAAAAGTCCACGCGATGGATCGATGTTGTGATACTCCAGGTCGAGACTGAGCAACCACGGATCATCCCATGGCAGCGACTCCGCTTCGGCGAACTTCTCCAGCAACCATCGCTTCGTAATCCAATCAACCCCTCCGATAAGCGCGTCTGAGTTCGTCGCAAAAGAATCGAGAACAAAACTCCAGCTCTCAAGTAACCAATCGATCTCCGCGTCTCGACCTTGCAGATATTTTCCCGCTGCCTCGAGAAAACGCCATTGGATTTCGAGCGCCCCGGCAGTTCTGCCATTTTCCAGTTCCACCTGCCATGGGCCATTAGGTTGATGCGAAACTTCCCGCGTCGCCACCACCGCATCCTGTAAGATCAAACCACGCGGGAATTTGTCTTCTTCCAGCAAAGTTAAAATGCAGGCCGTCGTTCCCACTTTCAATGCGGTAGCGAAAGGACTCATGTTCGAATCGCCAATCAACAGATGTAACCGCCGGAACTTGCGATAGTCCGCCAGCGGTTCGTCCCGCGCATTAATGATGGCGCGATTAAATTGTACCCACTGGTAGATGTCGTTCACGATGTGATCGGCTCGCTGGCTAATTTGAAATTGCACCGGCGTTGCGCTCGGCGGCAGATCAAAATCAAAAGCGAGCGGATGCGCCTGACCAATGCGCCCCGCTCCTGTATAAATCTGGCGGGTCGCGAGAAAGCACAGCAGCGTCCCCAACACCGGAGGAGTGAACTGAGTTTCCCGGCGCATTAGATAGTTCTCATGACAGCCGAAGGTCGCGCCGGTGTAATGATCGATGTTATTCTTGATGAAAGAAACGTGATCGCATGCGTGCATTTCGCGCAGTGCGTTCAGGAGCAACGCGTCACCCGCAAGATCGTAAACAACGGCGTCGCGCAAACGCACGCATTCCGGCGACGCGTACTCAATGTGGCCCATGTCGAGATACAGGCGCCCGCCATTCAACAGAAACCCACCGTTGCCCGGCGGTTCTTCGTAATCGCGATAATGCAGGTCCAGAGCGCCCGCGCGCGCTTGTCTGAAAATGAAATTCTTGACCCGCGCTGGCCAGGCTTCGGTCGAAAGCTCGGCATCGTGGACAAGCGCACCATATTCGGTTTCGAGGCCGACCACCCGATTCACAACGCGAACATCCCTCATTAAGGGAGGCGGACAAGGGATAACCAGCACGCCTTCTGCTCGTCGGATGGAGTGCGATTGACCTTCGCCCGGACCCCGTCGTTCGCGGTTAATCGGCAGGATACTGCCCGCGTCGCTGACACGATCATCGCGAAAGGGCCATTCGTCAGGGTCATCGCGATCCTGTTAGCGGCGTTGCATGTCGCTCTCGCGATCACCGCCGCGTTGGAGAAATCGCCCACTTTTGATGAACCAACCCATCTCACCGCCGGCTACAGCTACTGGTTGAAGAATGATTATCGTCTCGATCCGGAAAACGGCATTTGGCCGGCCCGCTGGGCCTCATTGCCACTTCTTCTGTCGCGCCCAACTTTTTCGGAAAATGCAGCGTGGAAAAAAGGCGACGTCGGGCGCGTCAGCGAAAGATTTCTTTATGGCAGCGGCAATAATTCCGATCGGATCGTGCTCCTTGGGCGCAGCATGATGGCAGTGGTCGGAGCAGGTTTGTGCCTGCTCATCTTCTTCTGTTCAAATCGACTATTCGGCGCAATCGGCGGACTGATTTCCGAACTACTCGCGGTCTTTGATCCGAATCTTCTCGCGCATTCAGCTTTGATTACAGCCGATGTCGCCGCAGCCTTCTTCTTTACCGCAGCGACCTGGAGTTACTTCCAGTTACTCCGTTCCGTAAACAAACGGTGGTTTGTCATTACGGCATTGACCTGGTCGGGACTCTTTCTCGCCAAAATGTCAGCGCCAGCTTTTTTACTCGTCGCGGTCATCTTGGCTACTTTGGGGGTCCTTTCATCCGAGCCAATGACGATTCGGATTATCCGCTTTGAGGGGCAGGTTGCAGCGCGCTGGCGAAAGCTCGTTCTCGTTATCGGATTAACCGGCGCCCTCGTTGCAATCGTTGTATTAGCGATCTGGGCATCATATGCGTTTCGTTTTTCTCCCTTCCCGCAAAACGAACCAGCACGGGAAGTTTGGAACGCGCGCTGGCAGGCGTGCCTGAGCGATCACGCCACTCTCGAAAACATCGTTGCCTTCGCCCGCGACCATCACCTCCTGCCCGAGGCTTACCTTTATGGTTTCGCCTTCACCAATAAGAGCGTGATGTATCGCCCAGCATTTCTCGACGGCGATTGGAGTAACACTGGCTTCGCCTCATTTTTCCCGTGCGCCTTTTTTTACAAAACTCCGATCCCAATTTTTTCTTGTTGATCATGACGGGTATTGCCGGATTCCTGAGCTGGTGCAACGCCTGGAAGAATGGCAGTCGCAGCGCCATTGGCCGCGATCTGCGGCGACTTTCCCCGATCTGGGCATTGGTCTTGGTCTACGGAACTTTTTCCTTAACCAGCCACCTCAATATTGGTCACCGTCATTTGTTGCCGATCTACCCCGCAATTTTCATAGCCTGCGGGGCGTGCACGCATTTCTTTCGGGCGCGATCAGGTAAAGTCGTCGCCATTTTTGCTGGCGCGATGATGTGCTGGCAGATCATCGAGTCGTCGCTGCTGCGCCCGGATTATCGAGCTATTTTAACCAGGTGACAGGCGGTCCAAAGAATGGATACAAGCACCTGGTCGATAGTTCCCTGGATTGGGGCTAGGATCTTCCCGCTTTAAAAGGCTGGCTTGATCATCATTTCGATGCATCCGCTCCCACCCGACTTTACCTCGCTTATTTTGGCACGGCTCTGCCGCGGTGGTATGGAATCGAGGCGACGCCACTTCCGCTTGATTCTTCCACGCAAAAATTATCGCCGCTCGAACCGGGCACCTACTGCATCAGCGCAACTACTCTTCAACAGGTCTATTCCTTTCAACATGGAAAATGGACCGGCCAATACGAATCATCTTACCGCCTTGCGCTAGCCAGGGCGGTCCATCCTTTCGATCTGCCGGCGAACGACTCGGCCATTAATGGCGAATCGTTACAACGCCTTCGGTTTGCCCGACTGTGCGCTTACCTTCGCAAACGCGAGCCAATCGCAAACCTTGGAAACTCGATTTTAGTTTATCAACTCAATCAACGAGAACTCGATCAGGCGCTCTACGGTCAGCCGGCCGAGCTGGCGCCAAGTCTCTAAATCCGATTGCGACTTGAAGCCGGCCGGGAGAATCCTTAATTTATAACCGATGAACCAGCTGGGCATTCGCAGCCCATCGGCAAAAGTCGGTGGTCTTGTCTATTTCGGACGCATGCTCGACAAGATTCGCACGCATGAGAAAAACGAACTGCCCCCCGACTACCAGAGCAATCTCGGCCGAGGTTTCGATGAGTTCTGCACCAAATTTCTGCATGTCCAGTATCACGAACTGGTCAGTCGAGTGAGTGAGGGCGGCAGCGATGAGGAAATTTTGTGGTGGTGTTTCGATAAAGGACGCCGGCCATCGGAAAACGAGATTTATGTCTGGAACGAATTCATGCGGAAACGCGGCTGGAATGATGAAATCAGCGAGACCTTGAAACGCCGCAAGAAAGAAGCGGGCATGACCGGTCGTTCCGAAATAGACACAATGTTCGCATTTATCGACGTCGACGAAGACCGCTCGGTGGCGACCAATTATTCCTAGGCCGGTAGCACAGCCATCTTAGCTGGGGGGCCAATCCCGAAAGCTTTCGGGGTTGATCAGTATCGCGATCGTTTTGAGCCGCTACGGTCTCGATGCCGGGGTAGGAATGCTATTTGGCGGCGGCGGCGGTGTCATCCGCCAATCGATAAATTTCCAGACCACCAGGACGAGCAACGCCGTGATGACAGCGGCGACGACCTGTCGGATGCGCGTTTCGCGCACGGGCTACTCCGAAAGGGTGTCGATCCGCTCCGCCAGCGCAAAATCGAGATCGGTCAGGCCACCCTTGCTATGAGTCGAAAGCACCAGCCGCACCTTGTTAAAGCGAATGTCGATATCCGGATGGTGCTCTTCTTCCTCCGCCACCTCGGCCACTGCATTCACAAAATCAATCGCATCCGTGAAATCGTCGAACTCGAACGTGCGCTCGATGTGCTTTTTCTCCAGCTCCCACTCGGGCACTTTTTTCAACCGCATTTTTGCTTCATCGGCTTTGATCAAATCCGCCATATCGGCCAAACGAGTAACACCCGAAAATTGTTTTGCAAACGGCGATTCATGCTTCGCCAAAAATCAGGCCGGTGGTGGTGGGAGGCCGAGGATTTTCCGCAGATTCCTTTCCGAATCAAAGAGTTCGACCGCGACCGAGCGGGATTGTCGAGAAAGCGACGCCCAATCCGAAATGATCTCGGTGACGGCGTCCCTGGCTGATTCGAGATCATGCACGAAACGAAATCCGCTTTTCTGCGGCAGGTATTTTGACCCTCCGGTATCTTCCGTAATAACCGGGCGCCCCATCGCGAGGAAGGTCGCGGCGCGATCGCTCAGCCAGCCTGTTTGCCACGCTACATCCACGCCTTTGATCGCTGTGAATTCTGCGCTGGCCGATGCCACGTAACGCCGATAACGCGCCGGTGTTTTTGCCACGCGATGAGGATCGACCAAGTGCCAGCCACGCTCGCTCAAACGCCCCCGCTCGGGATCGCTTCCGCCAATATTCATTGCCAGCTCGAAGCGCGCTTCTTTCACTCGCGCAGGCAGCTCGAGATATTTCTCGAACGCCACCTTTTTTGAAAGATCGGGAAACTGGCCGTCCACTTCGATCGCTCCGCCCCAATACCATTGGCCGATGGTGGTCAATTTGAAGCGCGCGGGCGCCGCCTGCGGCTGGATCAATTCTGTGTCAACCAGCGGAAAAAATGTTCGCCACGGAACGCGGAGCTGGGGCAACTGGCAATCACGCGCCCCAGCATTCAGGCCGATTGTCCAGAACTCGTGGTGATACGATTGGCCCATTTCCATTTTCGTCATCCAATAAAAAATTTCGCTGGGATCGAGATCGCAAAAAATTCGACGCTCAAACTGCAAAAGCAGCGGTGGATGAATGGAGTAACTGAGATTCAGGAGCGCGTTTGGGCCAGCCAGCCGTGCGCGCAGATCGCCTTCGCTCATGCCCAGGCAGCGCATCCCACCCAATTCGTGTGCGTCACTGGCTCGCGCTTGATAAAGCAAACAATAGTTCTGGGCGAGTCCGTGGCTTCGAAGCTGGTGTTTAAAACTGCGGATCGCTTTTCTGTCCGCGATCTCATTGCCGGTTCCGGGAAAAATTTCCAGCCAGATCGCATCGAGCTTTAGGCGTTTCAATCCAAGCATCCATTGCAATGGAACGGAAAATACTCCCCCACCCTCGCGATATTTCGCCGCAAATCCGCAGCCCAGAAAAGTCGTCACGTGCGCAGAATGCCGCGACTTGTACTTCACTCAAGCGCGGAAGTTCCGCTCAAACTAAAAAATGCGTCCGTGTGGCAAATGGGCCTTGCCGGTGAAGACGTGCGGTTTCTTCGGCAAATCTTCGCACAGTCCCGCATTGGGCACTGGAATAATCGAGCCCAAGAATTGCGGTTGAACTCGGGCCTTCAGTTCCTGCTCCAAGTCGTAAGCGAATCCGATCAACTGCGGTTCGTGCAGAAAAGTGCTGTACACCAGCATTCCGGCCGGCCTGCCTGACGCCCGCACACCGACCGGCATCGAAAAGTTGGGATAGCCGGCCACCGCCGGCCCGGTGGAATTGGTCAAATGCGGCGCGACAATCGCGTCGAGATTATCGGCGGCAAGGGCATTGTCGATTCCAGCGCGGGCGGTGTTCCGAGCGTGTGTTCGCGCCGCGAGATAAACAGGATCGGTGAGATCTCCGCTGGTCGCTTCTGCCGCCTCGAAAACTTCCTGCCCGTAATAAACCAGCTCTTCCGGGCAATGCGCAATGTTAAACGCAATCAAATCGGCTAACGTGTGCATGTTGCTATGCGTGAGTGTGGCAAGGTATTCCGCGATCTGCACTTTGAATTCGAAAAGCAGCGCGGTGAATTCATCGTCCGCGTAGGCAAACACATCGCCAGTGTCGGTATCGACAATCTCCGCGCCGAGGCTCTGCATCACATCCAAGGCATGCTCGGCGAACGCCACGGTCTCTTCGTCGCCCGGAATGCCGCTGCCGTAGTAGCTGTAATCGAAATAACGGACATCGCGTCCAATCCGTGCGCCATCGAGCGCGCCCCGTTGCAAAAATTGCGTGTAATTATTCGGCAGGGTGTGTCCGATTGCTTCGCCGAAAGGCGATTGCAGCCCACCGAGAAGAATAGCGACGTCGGTCACGCTACGTCCCATCGGGCCGGCGGTATCTTGCTGATGACAGATGGGGATAATCCCGTCCTGAGAAACGAGACCGAGCGTTGGCTTCAATCCGAAAATGTTCTCAACCGCAGACGGACCGGTGATTGATCCGTCTGTTTCTGTGCCGACGGCGACCGAGCACAGATTGGCGGCCGCGCCAGCGCCTGAGCCGGAGCTCGATCCCCACGACGTGTAACTCAAGTCGTACGCGTTGATTGTATTTCCTCCCCGTGCGCTCCAGCCGACAGCGAGAGGAAAGACATTAATATTGCCACGAAAGTTCGCCCACTCCCCGAGATTCGCTTTGCCGAGAATAATCGCGCCAGCTGCGCGCAACCGATTTATGATCACGGCGTCGCCAGGGACTCGACTGTTGACGAGCGCGAGCGATCCCGCTGTCGTCTGCATATTGTCATCAGTGGCGATGTTGTCCTTAACGAGAATTGGGATGCCGTGCAAGGGCCCGCGCAGTTGTCCTTTGCGTCGCTCGTTATCGAGATGGGCCGCGATAGAAACCGCGTTCGGATTTGTTTCGATAACGGCATGCAGAAGTGGATTTAGCGAAGCGATCCGGTCGAGATAACCCTTTACCAGGTCTTTGCTGCTCAACGCGCCTGAGGCCATCAGCGCCTGAAGGTCGGGAATGCTTGCTTCGACAAATGAGCCTGAAGTTTTTTTCGCGAATGCCGAAGCCGGCCGCAACAGAGAAGCCAGCCCGCCCGTTAGTACGGCTGCGCTGCTGGCAGCGGTGGTAGCGAGAAATGCTCGCCGAGTTAAATGAGAATTCGATTCGTTTGTCCCGTCGCAATTTTCAGTGTCGTTCGTTTTCATAGATATTTCCTCGCGAACGAATCCCGTCCGCGATTTCGACGCGGGAAGAGGCCCGGCGTTGGGACGAGATGCCTGACGAACTTGACGCAACTCAAATCCTGCCAAGCATCAGCATTCTCGTCAAGCGCCGTTGCGAGTTTTTTGCGCCGGCTAAACCGTTTTCGGCAGCAAGCGCGAAAGCAGCGGATGGCGGAGCGCATCATCCGCTAATTACCAACCCTGAACGCCCGTAGCTCGACTGGATAGAGCATCTGACTACGGATCAGAAGGTTTGAGGTTCGAATCCTCATGGGCGCGCCTTTTTCGCGCCCATTCTTTTCAGGGTAGCGTCTTAATCCGATTTCTATAGCGGCGGTCTCTCACGGCCAGACAGGCCACCGGCCTGTCTTCCGCGCGATACAAGGCCTGAACCGCGCGACGTTTGGAATAAGCCTTATTGGAAAATCTAGTTGTCAATATTCTTACGCTCCAGCCGTGAATAGAAACAACGATCTTCTCGTTCTCCCATCCTGGGTATGAGAGACGGCCTCACCCTACTTTCGGGAGCAAACGCGAAATCAGAACCAATAGCGAGACGACAACAATTCCAAGCGCTCCCCAAAAAATGTAGCGAGCAGAGCCAGTCAACATTTCCGTTACCCGTTCCGATTTGAGAGTTTCTTGCGGACCAAGCGCAGCCGCCGTTCGTTCGGAACGTAATAATTGCGCAGCCATTAGCTTCGCATCATATCGTGGTGTGGCGGCTTCATCGTTTCCATAGTAAAGCGCAATGGGTTGCGATCCGGCTGATGCAAAAATGACGCGCGTGACGGGATAGTATCCTCGAAATTCATGCAACTCGATTGGGGGATTATCTCCGTTATCGGCGTCTATCAGGATCGTGTCGCTTCTGGGCGGACGTTCGAAGGGCGCGGCTAGATGCCTTGCGGGTTGATTGGGGACTCGACGCCACGTTGCCTGTGCCAGCTCCCCCGGATATTCATTGCCCCGTTCATCCGTCAATTCTTCCCAAATGTGAAACGTCCGCTCAAATAACGGGGAATCTGAAGTGCAAGTAATGCGCGTGATCGGTATCGCCGCCTGCGGCAATTTCAATTGCCAGCGCGAAATTGTCGGATATTCGCGATTGTTCGCGCTCACGGCGGTGAGATTGACGGTGCGGCTGATCGAGGTGCGCTCAATCAAATATGGCAGCTGGACACTTTCGCTAACGATTCGAAGATCGCCAAGATCCGGCTTCGTGCGCGCCAAAACATCGGGATCCAGTTCGAGCTGTTGCGTCCCCGCCTTCGCGATTTGAACTGGCTTGCGGAATTTCCACGGCGCGATGTCTATCTTTGCGCCGGTGACAAAGCCTTGTGGCAAATTCGCCGCCACATCGTAACCGGGATTCAACACCGGCGTACTCACGCGTCCTTCCGCGGCGCCAGCGCGGCGCAATTGATCACCCAGTTGACTAAGATCGTAGCGAGGCGGATCGCACTGGCTGTTTCCGGAAAGCAAACTGTAGGAACCTGCCCCGCGCGCGAAAAAGAGAAGGCGCGTCATCCGTCGCTCAGCGCGAACCTCGGAAACGATAAGCGGCGGGCTGTCGCCGTTATCGATCAACAAGACCAGCTCGCGCCCGTAAACTTGTTTTTCAATTGGAATGTCGAGGCGCGCTTCGATTTTTCCGTTCAGGTCAACGCGATATAAAACTGCGCTACTCAAAGTTTGTTCGTGCAATTTCTCTTCCGATAATTCTGGCGTCGCTACTGTGACTGCTCTGGTGAATACCGGTTCGGATGTTCCGATTCGAATTGACGCAATCCGCAGATTCGCCGCGCCGAGATCGAGCCCGAGCCGCGTTGTCCCGGGATTTTCATCGCGCGATTTGATCATGATTGAAACGGGCTCCGTCGGAGCTGGCGAACCGGCGATGATCAATCGGGCGCCAGTCCAAGGTAGAGGCGGCGTGCGATTATCATCAACGAGAACGCGCAGGAACTGCCATTTGCCTTCCGGAAATTGGACGCGCAACCGCGCTGCGCCGTTGCTTATAGTAAAAACCGGATCGCCTGAGGTCAGCGTTCGCCAGTTTTTTTGATCATTTGATCCTTCCACTTGCACTGACTTGATGAAGCTCGTTCCGGTGGGCGTTTCGAGCGTGATACCAGCAATGGCCAAGTCTGTGCCAGTTGCGATAAGCAACCGCGTTTCGACGGAAATGATTTCGGCGTGAAAATCTTTCGGTCGCACAGTTGATTCCGCACGCGGCATCGGTTGATCGATTAGAAACGGAACTTCCTTTTCGTTAGGGTCGACAATTCGCAGGTCGCTGAGATCGGGCCGCGCGATGTTGCCTGTTTCCGCCGAAAGATTCACCTGCACCAGTCCAGCCGCCGGCACCTCGATCGTCTGACGAAATTGCCATTGGTTCGGCATCAACGCGTAAACCGCCCCGCTCGAAAAAATGATCAGCAATGAAATGGCGCCGCGATTCATTGCGTCTCAGACTTCTCGGTTTGACCGAGAAAACGTTGATACAAAAATGAGGCCGAAATTGCGATGATGGCGACGATGATGAGCGCGGCGATGCGGTAAAGTTGCTGAAGTTGCGACAGATCGTAAAAAAAGAGCTTCAAGAGGACGAAGCCCAGTAAACCAAGACTGGCATAGCGCGCGGCCTTATTGCGTCTGCGAATCCCTACTATTAGCAGCAGCAGTGCGAAGAGTGCCCAGGCGATGCTGTAGCTCATGTCGCGGGCGAAATTCCCGCTGAAGTGAAACGTGAGCTCGTAGATGCCCGGTTTGGTGAAGTAATCCGCAATCTCGATATTTAATAAAACGAAGGCGAGGATTGTTCCGAGAGAGTTGAGGAGTGGCGGCGCGTTTTTGTTCAGCACCAGATTACGCGGCGGCGCCAGCAATCTGGCCGCGACAAACAAGGAGATGGCAACGATCCCGTAGGTGTAAAGATACCAGTTGAAGATCGGCGTTGCCGCTCGCGGGTGATAGGCAAGCACAGCAGGATTACAAACCAGCCGCGCAAATGAAATCAGCAGGAGCGCGATTCCCGCGATGCGCAGACCCGGATGCGGCACGCGATGAAACAGCCAGCACAATGCCGCGCCTTCCAGCGCCCAACCAAGCGTGATCCATTGCCGATCGAATTGGATCGGAAAAATCAAAGTGATGAAGAACAAAGCCGCCCCACCAAAAAGCGCGAGTTGGGCATTGCGCGCTGGACTCTCTTTCGGAGTGAGTCGCAGCAGCGACACGAGTCCGAGCAGCGAAGGAATGGCAAACGCGGCCGGCACCAAACCTAGCACGCCGCTTTGCGGATGCGTCGTGCGAACAACGTTGTAAACGAGAAAGAAATGAAACGGCGCAGCTAGCGCCGCGCTCGCCCAGATAGTGCTCTTGCGAGCGAACTGACGATGAAAAACAAATGGGAAAATGGTGAAAACGGCGGTGAACCCCAGGTACCAAAGAATCGGAATGCCGGCATGTTCCTTTTTGAAATGAGTAAAGTGCCAGGCGTGCTCGAGCAGGATGGTGGAACCGAGCGCGACACAGGCGAGCAGGTCGAGCGAAAATATTTTGGTGAGGCCTAGCAGCAACGCCACCAGAAGAAGCGCGAGCCCGAAGACTGGTGACGGATTTGCCAGGGGCAATCGCAGCGTTGCCATGACCAACAGAAGAAATGGAAGGGTCGCGGCGAGAGCGGGAAGCTGAATGGCGAAGTTCGGAGGAGCGGCAAATTCACCGAAAATATTTCCAGGTTCTCCCGGCTTCTCTGTTTGCAGAAGTCGTCGCGATACCCACGCCGCAGTCGCGACAAAGAAAATTGAAAACCCAGCGAGCAGGAAAAGTGACGA
>Ga0066688_10000615_pt1 | contig 12462 bp, 12 predicted proteins | sample GraSoiAngelo_137_FD_62304 | JGI IMG/M metagenome (GOLD analysis project Ga0066688, IMG submission 62304) | Grasslands soil microbial communities from the Angelo Coastal Reserve, California, USA - 14_0929_09_30cm | ecosystem: Environmental > Terrestrial > Soil > Grasslands | place: USA... | reverse complement strand
GGCGCTTCGTTCGACCGCGATGACGCCGTACCGGCGGGTCATCAACCCGAACAACGGGATGTCCGCGAGCTCTTTCTTCATCACGATCACCGGAAGATTGCACAGGCGAACCATCTCGAGCGTCTCGAACATCGACTGGTGTTTGACGGCGATCAGGTGCGGCCCCTGTGGGATGACCCCCTCGACCCGGGCCGAAATACCCAACACATGCTTGGCCAGCCAGTGATGCAACTCGACCCAACTCAGCACGACAGCGAGCGTCGGGCGGCGCCCGAACAGTGTCGCTCCGAGACCGACGAGAACCCACACGCATGTCGCCGGATAGAATATCGCCGAGAACGCCAGCGACCGCAGGAAGGACATCAAATGTCGGCCCAAACGGCGAGGCGCCGGAGGACGTATTTGTTGTACTCGCCGAACAAAGTGAGGAAGCTTGGGTCGGACCGGACGGCGTCCGTCTCCAGCCGGTAATCCGACCCTAGCGCCTTCCGGAATTCATAGCGGGCGCGGCGCATGTGCCAGTCGCTGGTGATCAGCCGGACCGATTTGAAGCGGTGCTGGGCAATCCACCGTTCGGCTTCTTCGGCGTTGGAGCGGGTGTCGACCGATTCGCTGCCGAGATCGACGCAGCATTTAATGACCCGGCCACTCCCGCCGATCCGCCGCGCGAGATCGGCCTTGGTCACCGAGGGGTCCGCACCGGCGACGAGCAGCCGTTTGGCCTTGTGGTCTTCGAGCACCTCGACCGCATGCTCGATGCGATTGCTGCCGCCGGTGAGCACGACCGCGGCTTCGGTCGGAGCGGCGTCGGCAGCGGCCGGCTTGCCCAGAGTCAGTGCAAAAAGCACGAACCCCAGCGCATAGATCAATGCCAGCAAAGAAGCGGCGCGGGCGATCATATCGCGGTCCGCAAGGTGCCGAGCACCGCGGCGCGAGCCACCCAAGTCGCGAGCGCCGTCAAAGCAAGCGGGATGAGCGCGAGGATCACCAAATCCCATGGGCCGAGCGTCGCGCCGCCCATCAGCTCGCCCGCGAAGGACGCTCCAGCAGCAAGAGCCGCGAGTACGAGGCCCGCCGCAACGCCTCCGAGCAGGCTGCCAACCAACGCGTCGATGGCGATCTTGCGTTGAAACAATTGGGTGACCTGGACGTCGGTGGCGCCGATCCCGTGCATCACCTCGATCGTGAAGCGGTGCGTGTCGAGCGCACCGCGCGCGGCGAGCACGACCGCGGCCGCACAGGCGCCGCCGAGCAGCAGGACGAGCGCCCCCGCCAGTCCCTGCAAGGCGCGGAGCGAGCGGAGCAACGGGCCGAGGGCCTCGCGGTGCGCAATCACCTTCGCCCCCGGCGTCGCGGCATGGAGCTTCCGTTCAATCGTTCGGACGTCTGCACCGGAACCGAGGTCGAAATCGATCAAGGCGGGCACCGGAAGGTCAGCCGACGCGCCCGCTGGACCCATCCAGCGCTCGAGGATCTTGCGCATCTCGGTCTGGCTCACGGGTTGAACGTTGGTCACGCCGGGCGTCGAGCGAATGGCCTGAACCGAAGCGGCGAGGTTGCGGTCGCCGTCTGGGATCTGCGCCGAATAACGGGCCTGCGCGCTGGCTGCGACGACCCCTGCGGTGCCGGCGAGGGCGAGACCCGCCGCGGCAACGATCATGATCGAAAAGGTCATGATCGCGATCACCCACGGCGTGGGTCCGCGCAATGGCCGCCCGCCAAGCAGTCGCCTTTCCGCCGGAGATGCGAAAACCCAGCCGAGCATCAGCTGTCCCCCTGCCGCCGCTCGAACGCCGGCGGATTCTTGAGCGCACCCGTTGGATCGACAATCGAGCCGTTCTCCAGCCGGATCATCTGGGCGCCGGGCGTGGCGCTGATTAGACCGATGTCATGGGTGGCGACGACCACCGTCGTGCCTAGGCGGTTGAGCGAAGTGAACAGGTGCAGCAGCCGCTTGGCCATCTCGGCATCGACGTTGCCGGTCGGCTCGTCGGCGACCAGCAGCTCGGGCCGGTTGATCACCGCCCGGGCGATTGCGACCCGCTGCTGTTCACCGCCCGAGAGCGTCGGCGGGCGGGCGCTGGCGCGGTCCGCGAGCCCGACCCAGGCGAGCATTTCGCGCACTGGCCCCTCGACCTCTTCCTCGCTCGCCCCGGCCACCCGCAGCGGCAGCGCGACATTGTCGAACGCGGACAGATGGCGAATCAGCCGGAAATCCTGGAACACGACCCCGATCCGCCGCCGGAACTGGGGGAGCCAGTCGCGCGGGGCGTCGGTCAGATCCTCGCCGAACAGAGCGATGCGGCCACGGGTCGGTCGCTGAGCAAGATAGAGCAGCTTCAGGAGCGAGGTCTTGCCCGCGCCCGATGGCCCCGTGAGAAAGTAAAACCCTCCCTTCGACAGCCGGAAGTCGAGGTCGCGCAGAACCTCCCCGCCCGTGCCGTAGCGCAAGCCGATGCTGTCGAATTCGGTAATCGGCGTCAGAACCTGAGCCCTCCCCACATGCAGCCGCGCACCCGCCTTGCCATTGGGCGCGCATTCCTGTTTACCCTGCGCTCACCGTCCCGGAAGAGGGCTTTTGTTCAAATGATCCTCACCTGCCCAAATTGCGGCACGCAATATGTGGTGAAGGACGGGGCGATTCCGCCACAGGGACGGCAGGTGCGCTGTGCATCCTGCAAGCACAGCTGGCATCAGAATCCCGAGGAAGCCGCCTTCGGCGACGACCAGGAAACGCTCGCCGAAGCGACGATGATCGAGCCTCGCAGCGGACCCGAAGCGGAAGAGCGCGCTTATGAAGGCGCGCTCGCCAGCGAAGCGCCGGACGAACTGGTCTCAGATGAGGAGCCGGCCGAAGTTGCCGATGCCGAGGAGCCGCAGACGGACGAGCAGGTTCCGCTGCAGGTTCAGGATTATGACACTCCGCCTGAGGCGGAAGCGCAGCCCGACGATGACTTCAGCCCCTTCGCCGACCGCGATATGGCCAAACCGCGGCGGCGAACGCCATTAGTCACCGTCCTCATCGTGATCGTGCTGGTGGCCGCCATCGCGGCCGCTTTCTGGTTCTTCGCGCCGCCTCAGTGGAAGGCGCGGCTGGGGCTTGCCGAAGTGACTTCCACGCCCCTGGAGCTCTCGAACCCGCCGCACATCGAACGTATTCAGCTCGCCAGCGGCAACGAATTGCTGACCGTGGCAGGACGAGTGATCAACCCGACCGACGAGACCCATCCGGTGCCCCCGATCTACGCTCAGCTTCGCAACGGCACTGGGAAGGTCATCTACAGCTGGACGATCGCCCCGCCGGCGCCCTCACTCGGGCCCGGCGCGAGCGCGGCCTTCAACAGTGCGGAAGTGAATGTTCCGGCCGGCGCGTCGGACCTGACCATCAGCCTGGGTCAGCCCAAGGCCTGAATCATTCGAATTCGATCAGGCGTGCCGGTTCGCTCGACGCGCCGGAGCGGATGAACGTGTCGCGCGCGGCAAAACCTTCGCCGCGGCGGCTCTTTTTGAAGTCCACACGGACCCCGGCAACGATCCGCACGGTGGCGGTCGCCTGGACCGCGGGCGCGGCGACTTGGTGGCCCGGGTGCGGTGCCAAAGCGGCGATGGCTGCAGCTGCGAATAAAAGCATCGTGGCCACAGCCTAACGCTTGCGGCGCGATATGGTAAATGTCGTCTTAACGTTTGTCCCGCGATGGCACGTGTCCGGGCGCCAGGCGCGGCATTGCGCCCCCATAGGGGCTTTGCTAGAGGCGCCGCCTTGCCAGTGCCGGCGCTCGCCGGCTCAATCACATGACGTGCGGTCGTGGCGGAACTGGTAGACGCGCAGCGTTGAGGTCGCTGTGGCCGAAAGGCCGTGGAAGTTCGAGTCTTCTCGACCGCACCAGCAACAGCTCTGCTCCCGCGAGTCTTCGCTCTTGAGGCGTTAGCGGAACGTCGCCTTTACGGCGACGCTGCGGACGCCGGAGCCGAGGCGATGGTTGGTACCGAAGTGACATGGACGGCGCCGAGGCGGGCAACGCTTCGCTCCGGCGTGACCGCGGCCTTGAGGCCGAGATCAGCCGAGATCCGCGCGGCCGCCGCCGATTCCCTGGTGACCCGCACCGAATAGCTTCCGTAGGGCACGCGCTCGAACAGGAAGAAGCCGTCGAAGTCGGTGCGCGCCGTGGCGGCCACTTTGCCAAGGCCGTCGACCAGTTCGAGGTCCAGCCCTTCAAAGCCAATTCCGCCGCTCTTGACCAGTGCGCCTTCGATATCGCCGCCGCCGACCAGACCGATTTCAATGTCGGCGGGGACGCCGGGCCTCGGCACCACCACCTGCAGCGCCTTCTTGGGCACGAGCATCGGGTCGTCGAGGCTGGTTGCGTCGATGCCGACGGCGACCGGGGCATAAGCCGTCAATCCGCCGATGGTCACCGTGCCTCTGGCATCGGTCGGCCGCTCCGCTTGCTTGGTCCCGGTGGTGATCAGCGCGCCTTTCTCAGCCGGCTCCGACGGTTCGCGCACGCCATCGTCGTTGAGATCGCGATAGACCAGTGCATGGATGACTCCCGCTTGCGCGAGCGGCCGCCGGGAGAGGCTGATGCCGTGCCGCGGATCGAGCGAGAAGTTGAGATTGACCCCAAGTGCCAGGGAGCCGTCGGTCGCCGCCTCGCCGGTCAAAGCTATCGCCATCGAGTCGAGTCGGCGGATGTGGCTCAGGCGGAGGCGTCCCCGGCGTCCCTCGCCGTCATAAGCGATCGTGCCCTCCCAATCGGCGTTTTCCGAGGCCGACCAGTAAGCCGACAGTTCGGCCGAGCGGAATCGCGCCCGCGGTTTGACGTCGAAACTGGTGGAGCCGCGCAGGCGCACGTCCCCGACGCGCCCGCTGCCGATCAATCCGACATTGAGTTCGCCAGGGGGCGATGGCCCGGAACTCAGATACTGCCTCTGGTACCGAACGTCGGTCGCCAGGTTGAAGCGATTGAAGTTGGCCGACAATCGCGCTGCGGCCTGGAGCTGCTTCGACCCGTCCGTTCGGTCGGTAAGGCGAACGTCGGCGTGCGCGGGCAGCACCATTCGGCCGAGTTTGATCGGCGCATCCAAGGCAACGCGGTAATCCCGGACACTCTGTGCACGACCACCCTGCAAATGAAAATCATTTGCGATAAGGGCTTCCGCACTGACGTTCACAGGCCCGAATTTACCCACGAGCTGGGCGTGAGCTGCCGTTCCGCCGCTCGATTCGCGCCCTGCCGACACTTCGATCAGCGCCGATCCGAGCGATCGCCGCACTGAGCCTTCGACGAAGGTCACGCGCTCGTCGTCGATCAGCATCATACGCGCAAGCACGCCGACCGACGTCCGGTCGTCGATCCCGTGCTCGATCGAAAGCGCCGCTTGCGCTTTGGGTTGCCCGGTTCCGTCGGGAGGCTTGTGCAGCGTGAACAGGTCGCGGCCGGGCTGGTTGAGCCCGGCCCAATACCAGGTCTTGCCCGCCGGAACGTTGTCCTGGCCGACGTTGATCAGCTCTTCGCGCGAGCGGACCTGACCCTGGGGCCCGTAAAGGAGGACGTTGACCCGGTTCTCGCCGTAAAGAAGCTGAACGTCTTCAAAGACATAACGCTGGCTGGAATTGGCCTTGGCGAAACCGAGCAATTCACCGTTGCGGTAGATTTCGGCCTCCCAGCCGGCAGGCAGGTCGCCTTCGAACCGGGTGCGGTCGAACGCCGCCTGCGTCGCCAGCGGCCGATTGGTGACCACCGCGCCTCGCCCGCCCGCGGCCGAGCCGGTCAGCCGGCTGTCGAATCCCTCGACATCGCCGAACCCGAAGTGCGTTGCCCTGAGCGGCCCGAGCAACTTGCCGTCGGGATCCGACCGGTAAGCCCGCAACCGGAGCATGCTCGGCATGCCCTTCTGAGTCGTGCTCAACTGGGCATCGTACGACAGGTGCGCGATCTCGCCCGCAGCGAAGATGGAGCTCTGGCGGTCGACCTGAACGCCGTCCTTGGCGCGATAGGTCACGCCCGCGCTGACCACGAAATCGAGCGCCGGCGCCCGCCACATGCGGTAGAGCAGACGCACTTGGGGCAAGCTCGAGAGGTCGAAGCTCGCCGGTTTTATGTGTTGTGAGCGTTGTTGCCGCTCCAGCGCGAGCTCGACCGGCAGCTTGGCCTCGGATTCGAGGACCAGCACCGAGCCGGACGTGACTGGCTTGACCCCGATCCCGAACCAGCGCGCCAGCGCCGACGTCTGAACGCACCACCCTTCCGGCGTTTCGCGGACTGCGCCGTCGGCAAGTGCCTCCGATTTGCTGCCGTACGAGGTGCGCCCGGCCGCATAATCGATGGTGATGCGGTTGCTTTCCTTAAACGCCCAGCCGCTCGCCTTCTTCGCCGCGAGATCGACCTTCATCGGCACGTCCAGCGTGGTCAGAAAGTCGCCTAAGACGACACATGTGCCTTCGGGCGTGTTGTAAGCGCGGACGCCCTCACCCAGCCTGAGCTGGCGGATATTGACGTCGAGCAGGAACTGATCGTCCGGATCCGCCACCCAGTTCATGCTCGAAGTCGGCGTCCCTGGCGCGGATGCGGCAAAGCTGCCGGCGCCCAGCGCCAGCAGCATCGCCGCCTTGCGCAGCCAGATGCGGCCGCCAGACATGCTTGTTTGCCCCTGCGCTCGCTCCGGCCCTCTAGCGCAGAACCGCCTGGGTTTCGGCGATCACGTGACTGCCGTCGTCGAAAGTTTCGACATATTGGACCGTGACCGGACCCGCGGCGCCGCCCTTATAGGCCTCGTCCAGTGGAACGCTGAGGTGGCGCAGGCCGATCTCCTTATAGACCGCGACCGCTTTCTGGATCGCGATCGGGATCTTCACGCCGGCCCTGAGCACGCGCACTTCACCGAAGGTCGAGCGCTGGCCGGATCGCGAAAGATCGAGGGAAACGAACGGCTTACCGTCCTTCTGCTCGAGATGGACGTTGGCGATGCCGGCGGTCGCCTGAAGGTTGCCAAGCCGGACGATCACCGGGATCGTCACGCCGTACACCGGCGTCAGCTGGAACCTCAGGCCCTTGGTGGACTCGGTAGCCGCGGCCTGGACGACCGGATTGGCCGGGGGGATGGCGCGGAACAGCAGATGAACCCGATATTCGCCGTCGGGGAGGCCCTGCGGCGCACGTGCAGCGATCCGGATCGCTTGGGGCTGATGCGGCGCCAAAACCACCTTGCGCGGCGCGTAAACGATCATGTCGGCCGCTTGCTCGTCTTCGGGGGTCGAGTGAGCGACGTCGACGAGCCCGCCGTCCTCCGTCATGCGGCGGAATTCAACCGACACGCGATAGGTCGCCGGCTCCTCGCCGATATTGTTGAGGATGACTTCGGCGCCCTTGCGGCCGTCGAGCACGATCCGGGTCGGCGCGACCAGCAGGTCGCCGATGCCGGCCCGCGCCGGCGTCGAACTGATGAGAAGAGGCGCCGCGAGCGCGGCGACGGAAAGTCCGGACTGGGTCCAGCGGTTCATTTCGGCGATCCCCCACTTTGCTCCGGTCTGGAGCGATCGCCTCCTCTTTGCTCTGGAATGGTTTATTTTCGGTCAACCATGACTGTTCATGGGGCCGGAAACGGCGAAAAATCGCGAAGCTTGCTCGTCAATAATCGACGGTGACGTTGAACGTGCCGGAATAAACGCCGCCCACGGTGCTCGAGCTCACCGCGATCGAGCCGCCGAGCGAGAAGTTGACCCCCGGGTTGCCCGAGTTGGGAATGGGTACCGTCCCCGGACTATCGACCACCAGGGTCAGCGTCTTGGTCGCATCGCTCTGATTGACCAGCGTCACGTTCGGAGCGGTGATCCGCGCGACCGTGTTGTTGGTCCCGGTCACATTATATTGCGCGACCCGCGTGGCCCCACTGCAGGTGACATTGGCGTTGGTGCAGCTGAAGGTGCCGGTGCGCGAAATGCCCACCGTCGCATTGGACCAGGTGCCGGGCCCGAGCACGATGGTGCCGAGGTCGAGGTTCTGGACCCATTTGAGGGTGAGCGGCTTGACGATCGTCGCCGAGACCGTGGCGACCTGGTTGCTCGCGGCGTGCGCCGGCGCCGCGGCCGCGAGGGCCGCAAGCGTCATCAGCAATGTCGTAAAGCCCCCGCGGGCTTGCTGACGCACGACCCTCTCTCCCGGTCGGGAATTTCCCGAGCGTGCCGCTTAAGCCAGAATGGTTGATATTCCGTTCACCATGGCGTGGAACGGCGCACGAAAAAGGGGCCGCCATTGCTGGCGACCCCTTCCTGATCCGGACGAGCCGGACGAGTCTTAGTAGTTCACAGTGACGTTGAACGTCCCGAAATACGTACCGTCCGGGGTGGCCGACGCGACCGTGATCTGGCCGCCAAGGTCGAACGTCAGGCCCGAAGAGCCCGAGTTGCCGAGGTTGACCGTGCCCGGGCTGTCGACCGTCAGGAGCAGCGTCGAGACGCCGTCGTTCTGGTTGGTCAGCGTGACGTTCGGCGCATTGACGGTGACGACCTGGTTGTTCGTGCCGGTCACCTTGTACTGCGCGGTCTGCGTCGCACCCGAACAGGTCGTGTTGGCATTGGCGCAGCTGAACACCCCGTTGCGCGTGATGCCGACGTTGGCACCGCCCCACACACCGGAGCCCGACAGGACGATGGTGCCGAGGTCGAGATCGCGGCCCCAAACCAGGGTCAGCGGCTTCACGACGCGAGCAGTCGCCGTGGCATTCTTGTCAGACGGGCCGACCGCGAGGGCAGGCGTGGCGCTCAGAGCGAGAGCCGCGGCCGTCGCAGCGAGCGACGTCATACGAAGGAATGTATTCATGGTAGGTTCCCCACTTGTTTCCGAACATTGGCGGCTGCCCAGCTCAGCCGGCCATCCGTGGGCATCCCATTAACCGTCCCCGCTTACGGCTTCCCTCAAGGGCATGGTTAACGGCCGCTTAGCTTTCGCGCCGGAATGGATGAAGCGGTCAGAGGTATTCCGCGGTGATCGGCAAATCGCCGCGATAGTCCCCCTCGGCATCGCCGCTGATTTGCAGACGGCCGCCGAATCGGAAGGTGAGATTTCCCGCCGAATCGAGCCGCGGCACCGACGGCAGGTCGCTGGCCACGTCATCGAACGTGACCTCGCCCCCGCTCAGCGAGTGGAGCACGATGCGGCGCGGCAAGTCGATCCGGATTGTGCGGCCCGCCTCGCCATGAACCGTAACGCTCCCGACCATCGCGCGCGGACTGATCTCCGCGACCGTGCCGGCGGTGGCGCTCGAGCCGTCGGGGCGAAGCACGACCGAACCGTCGCCCTGGCCGAGCAGGATGAGCCGGTCGAAGTTGAGGCTGGTCTCGACCCTGAGTGCGACTTCGCCGTTGCCGGCATTCTCGTCGCGCGTCGTTGTCGGCGTGCCACACAGTCGGCATTGAGCGCCGGCTGGGGTCAGCCCGGCGAAGCTCGGAATGGCCGCAGCCAACAGGAAGCTCAGAAGCGCAATGCGGCCCATCATGGAACGCGCTCTATGCGCCAGAGCCTAAAACAGGGTTAATCAGCCGCTAACACGGCTTCCGGCGAATCCTTGCGCAAGCTCGCTATTGTCGGGCGGCCCGCGACTTTCTATCCATTCCAGCTGAATGGCCCGTACGCCCTCCGCCGCCGCGTCTTCCGGGCGCTCGACATTGGTGACGATCCTCAAGTGGATCGCTTACGCGGGGCTTGCCGGCCTGCTCCTGCTGACTGTCCTGGTCGCCGTCGCCTACAGCCAACTGCCGAGCTATTCCCAGCTCCAGAAGCGCTCCGACCTCGGCCAGATGGTGCGGGTGCGCGCGGCCAACGGCCAAGTGCTGGTCTCGCTGGGCCCGAGCTTCGGCCGCTGGCTGCCCTACGACCAGATCCCGCCAGAAATGCGCGCGGCGATGATCGCCGTCGAGGATCGCCGCTTCCGCAGCCACGTCGGCATCGATCCGATCGGGATCGGACGCGCAGTGACGTCGAGCGTCATCGAGGGCCACCGGGTCCGGGCAACGTCGACGATCACCCAGCAGCTCGCGCGCAACATCTTCCTGACCAACAACCGCAGCGTCGTCCGGAAGGTCAAGGAGGCCGTGCTGGCCCTGGCGCTGGAACGGAAGTTCTCCAAGGACCAGATCCTCGAGCTGTACCTCAACCGCGTCTATTTCGGCGGCGGGGCCTACGGCATCGACGCGGCCTCGAACAAATTCTTCGGCCACGGCGCGGACCACCTCAGTCTGGGCGAAGCCGCAATCATTGCCGGCCTGGTCAAAGCGCCGTCCAACTACTCGCCGACAGCCGACGTCGAAGCCGCCCGCAAGCGCTCGGCCGTCGTCCTCGGCACGATGGCCAAGAATGGCTTCATCAGCCAGGCCCAGGCCGACGCCGTCGACCCCGCGGACATCCGAATCCAGCCGATCAGCAACCAGAACAGCGTCCGCTACTTCACCGACTGGGCCCTGCCGCAGCTCGATGCGCTGATCGACCAGACCCAGGATCCGATCGACGTGTGGACGACGCTCGACCCGGGCATGCAACTCGCCGCCGACGGCGCCGTCCGCAAGAACGCGCCCGATGGCGCCCAGGGCGCTTTGGTGGCGATCGACCGGGACGGCGCGGTGCGCGCGATGGTCGGCGGTAAGGACTATATCAACTCGATCTACAACCGCGCGACCCAGGCGACCCGCCAGCCGGGATCGGCGTTCAAGCTGTTCGTCTATCTGACCGCGCTCGAATCGGGGATGAAGCCGACCGATACGATCGTCGACGAGCCGGTCACGATCGGTGGCTGGACTCCGCGCAACTCGACCCGCACCAACCTCGGTCCGGTCACATTGCGCGAGGCGTTCTCGCGCTCGATCAACACGATCAGCGCCAAGATCGGCGCCCAGCTCGGTTTCTCGACCATCGCGGACATGGCGCGGCGGTTCGGCATCACGACGCCGATTTCAACCTATCCCGCGATGGTGCTGGGAAGCAGCGACGTCCGGTTAATCGATATGACCCGCGCCTTTGCCTCCGTCGCGAACAAAGGCGTCGCGATCACGCCTTACGCGATTCGCAAGGTCGTCACCGCCGACGGACGCTTGCTCTACCAGCATGAGCAACCCGAAGAGCGGGTGCTGGTCGCGCCGTGGGTCGCGGCCGAGATGACCGATTTACTTCAGTCGGCAGTGCTGACCGGCACCGGGCGCGCGGCACAGATCGGACGGCCGGTGGCCGGCAAGACCGGCACCACCACGTCGAACAAGGACGGCTGGTTCATCGGTTTCTCGAGCGGGCTGACGACGGGCGTGTGGATGGGCCGTGACGACGCGAGGACCATCCCCGGACTTCAGGGCGGGACCGCGCCCGCGCGGGCCTTCCACGACTTCATGTCGGTTGCGGTTGCCCGGCGCCCCGTGGAGCAGTTCGAAACGCAAGTGCCGATGCCCGACTGGCAATTGACTCCGGAAGAAGAATTGTTCGGCGACAGCCCCGTCGACGACAACACAATGCAGCCGCTGGTAGACGCGAACGGCAACCCCTTGCCGCTGACGATGCCGCCGCAGCCCGGCGCGCCCCAGCCGCTGGTCCGCCCCGACGGCACGGGCGAGCCTTCGCAGCAGGAGCTCGACCAGGCGTTTCCGCCCGGCGCGCCCCAGCCGCCGCCACCGCGGCAGCCGGAGCCGCGCTCACCCCCGCCGCCCGATCCGACGGAGCCGCGGCCCAACGCGCCGTAGACTTGCTTTGGCTTGGGCCAGGCCCGGCCCGAACAGCCGCGCCTCGAGAGCCTTGAACTCCGCGCCATGATTGAGGTGAACGAGGTGGGCGACCTCGTGTGAGACGACGTGCCGCCGCACTTCGACGGGCGCGAGGATCAGCCGCCAGCTCAACCGAATTCGCCCTTCCGAGGAGCAGCTGCCCCACCGCGTTCCGGCGTCGCCGATACTCACGCTGCGGACGGCGGCCCCGACTAGCTCGGCGAACTCCGACACCTCGCGGGACATGGTCTCGATCGCCAGCCGCTTCAGGAATGTTTCGATTCGGCGCTCGAAGCCCGCTTCGGGTCCGCCGCACCGCAGCTCGTCGTCAACCAAGCGCGGCGTTCTGGGTACTGCTGCGGCCCACACCAGGCGCGTGTCGCGTCCTTCTAGGGGAATCACGGCCCCGGGCACGAAGGGCTCGCCCGGCAACGCCCGCGTGAGTTGGCTCTGGATCCAGTCGCCTTGGTCCAACGCCCAGGCGAGGGCGGCGCGGCGGCTGGTTCGCGGTGGGCACGTGAGCTTAAGCACGCCGCGCACATCATCGTAGCGCAGCCGCAGGCGCCGCGCGCCCCGAATCGGCCGAATTTCGATCGGAGCCGGAAGCTCGGCGAAGTTCAGCGCTTCAGAGCGGGCGGTCGACCACATGCCATTCAAGCTCCCCCGCATCCTCTTCACTAACGGTCCAGCCGCGGGTCGATTGCCCCGCCTCGTGGACCGTT
>Ga0066688_10000610_pt1 | contig 12491 bp, 13 predicted proteins | sample GraSoiAngelo_137_FD_62304 | JGI IMG/M metagenome (GOLD analysis project Ga0066688, IMG submission 62304) | Grasslands soil microbial communities from the Angelo Coastal Reserve, California, USA - 14_0929_09_30cm | ecosystem: Environmental > Terrestrial > Soil > Grasslands | place: USA... | reverse complement strand
GGAAACGGTGTACAACAAGGAGCTCGGTTCTGCCCCAACTGTGGAGCCACTATGTTCATAGCACCTGCCGCTCAAGCTACGACACCATGTCCCAATTGCGGCAAACCAGTCGCCGCGGGGACCAAATTCTGTCCTGAATGCGGCCAAAAAATGTAATAGCCACGCGATTCCAGACTCTCAGTCCAAGCTCGTCTCATTCTATCCAGATGGTACTCCACGCGTAGACGCCTCGTTTCCTCCCGAGGAGGGTCCTCTCGGCTAAGCAGAACCCGCTGGGATGGCTGAGAAGTGGTCTAACCTAGCCTGAGAGAGTGTCGCCGGGCTCGGTTTCAGAAGAGCTCTTTACCGCTTTCCGCCAGTCCCTCGCCTTGTCCCCAAGCCTGTGAAGTAGCCTGTCCTCTTCACGCGTAAGAGGTTCGCCTTTGCCTATCTTACTCCTAAGCGAGGATATTGTCATCTCATCTTCCTCAATCGGATATCCTGATTCCTCGATAGAGTGGAGAAGAGATCTGGCCTGGTCATCCATACTTTCTGCAGTCTGTCTGTCTGCTCTTCCACCCTCGACGCTAATCTTGCTGGGCCCAGTTGAGATCGGTTTGAATGCAAGAATGTCGGTAATAGCGCCAGTACGTTCTGACAAGTTCTTGAGAGATGGCGCTATTTTCATCCCGATTGATATGCTATCAGGGTCTTCCGCGTCAAGTAGGTGGACTATTCCTCCTTTGACGCCTTCAAACTTTACTAGGCCCACTGTTATCGGCGAGTCAGTGTCAGAGCCTGATCTGTTCCTATTGACAGAAGTGAAGCTGTAGACATAACCTGGCGTGTCGATCGGGAACTGGTCTTTCATCTCGATGAAACAGTTGGGGCAGTACATTCTGGCCGGAATGTAGGTGCTCTTACACTTGGAGCATTTCGATACTAGGAAGCGACCGTTGTCTCGGAGCTCACGGCGAAACTCTTCACCCGCAACCCCAGCGGTGTAGTGAAATTCCAGAGGTATGCTGTCGGTCCAGTGCCGAGCCTGGCCCGGCTGGGTGAGTTTTTCTAAGATCGGCATTCTCACTCGTCTCCAATTGGTTTGAAGTAGCGGATGTCTGTGATTGCGCCCTGCCGTTCGCTGGATGACTTCCATACAGCTCTGACTTTCATACCTACTTTGATCTTTGACGGCTCAACTTCTCCAAGGTTGTGGAGGATTCCCATTCCAGGAGTCGCGCCATCGAGATCGACGACTGCAACGAGGATGGGCGTTTTCAATCGTCTCGCGTCAGTTCCAACGTGAGATATTGAGTAGGTGTTGACGGTCCCGGTGTCCTTGATCTGGATCCATTCGTCGGTGGGCCTGAAGCATTGCTCGCAGTACATTCGTGGTGGGACGAGGATCCGTTTGCAGTTCATACACTTTCTTGCGATTATCTTTCCCTCTTTCAACTCGGCTAAGAAGCGGCTGATTGCAACGCCTGCGGCCCAGCTGTACTTGGGCTCAAACTTGTAGACAGCATCGAGATATTTTCCCTCCTTAATATCCTCCGGCGTAATTTCGTGGCCTGGATAGCTTGTGATCTTCTGGGACACTTTCATCTCTCCCTTAAGATCTCATTACCGCGACGGTTCCAACTTGCATCAGGTCGCCCCAGGCCTGGGCGAGACCTGTCCGCGCGTCTTTCTTCACTTGTCTCTTGCCTGCTTCCCCGCGAAGTTGCCAGAATACCTCGCAGATCTTCATCATCCCAGCGGCCGCGATTGGATTACCAACCCCCAATAGTCCTCCGGAGGGACAGACGGGCAGATCACCGTCCCGCTGCGTAACGCCGTCAACGGCCATCTGGGGAGCTTCTCCCTTTCCTGCGAGTTGCAGTCCTTCCATGTGGTGAAGTTCCTTGTAGTCGAACGGGTCGTATACTTCTGCGATATCGATCTCTTTCCGGGGCTTCTTGATCCCCGCCATCTTGTACGCCATCCAGGCAGCCTTCTCAACATATTCTGGATAGGCAAGGTCACGGTTCGTCCAGTGTGTTGAATCAAGGGTCCAGCCTACACCGTCCAGCCAGACAGGTTGATCTGTCAGTTTCTTGGCAACTTTCTCGGAAGCAAGCACGACTGCAGCCGCGCCGTCGCTGGGAGGACTCACGTCCAACCGTTTCACCGGCCAGCAAATAGGCTCGGAGTTCATGACATCCTCGACAGTAATTTTGGCGCCCAGCTGAGCACAAGGATGATCCACCGCGTTTCCCTTGTTCTTCACCGCAACGCTTGCAATCTCCTCCTCCTTGATCCCATACTTGTGCATGTATCGCCTCATCTCCAATGAGAAAATCCACAACAACGTCGTCCCGAGCGGCCTCTCCAAGATCTGGTCGAAGATGCTCCAGAACGCATACTGAGGATGAGGATGCAAAGGCGACATTTTTTCCTCGGCAACACAGAGACAAGTATCGTACATTCCCGAGGCAACGTTCCACCATCCGCCAATAGGCGTGAAGACCCCAGTTCCACCTCCAACGTAGACCCGCTGGTTGGGCTTGCCTATCCCGCCCATCCCATCTAGAAGGTATTCTCCCTTCATGTGCATACCGTCGAACGCGTCAGGGGCTGAGCCAGATACCACAGATTGGATATCTTTCAGCTCAAGTCCCGCGGAGTCCAAGGCCATTCTTGTTGCTTCGAACGAGAGTTCTTTCGGGCTTTCTAGCATTCGGCGACGGAACAGTGTCATGCCTGCTCCAACAATTGCGACTCGATTCTTCATTACTAGATACCTCCTAGTTTCCCAACACCGCTACGGCTCCAGTAGCGGTGGGTATTCCTCTCCAGCTCTGAACCAGAGCTTTCTTCGCCTTTGGGATCTGTAAGCGTCCCGCTTGTCCTCGGAGTTGTAGAACGGCCTCGAGCACTCTGTGAAGGCCAGTTGCCTCTAACAGGTGTCCAACCCCAAGGGACCCGCCCGACGCGTTTACAGGCAAGCGTCCGTCTCTGTTGAAGGCGCCTGACTCGACCATTTTGCCCGCTTTGCCCTTTGCGGCGAGTTTGAGGGCTTCGAGGCTCTGAAGTTCCTTGTAGGAATAAGTATCATCCACCTCAGCGAGGTCAAAGAAAGTTGCGGGATTTCGTACTCCTGCCATCTTGTATGCGCGAGCTGCTGACTGTTCCGCGTACGCAGCCTTCGACATGTCGCGATCCTCTATCCACGGCGTATCAGAACTCCAACCAATGCCGTTGATCCAGACAGTATGGTTGCTGAGCTTCTTGGCCTTCTGAGCCGATGCGAAAACGAACACGATGCTCCCATCGATAGTCTTACTCGATTCCAACTCGGTAAGTGGGGAAGCCGCAACCTTCGAGCTGAGCACAGCCCTCTTGTCCAAGTTTGCTCCGTGAACTCCACGAGGGTTCAGCAGGGCGTTTTTCTTGTTCTTGACCGCAACCTGAGCGCAGTGATCTCGCTTTGTTCCAGTGTCCTTCAAGTAGCGGGTCATTTCCAGCCCAGCCACAAATCTCGGGTCCGCGTTAACATGGTGATTGTAGATCGGGTCCAGTGCGAAGCTAGAGATTTCGTCCGGGTTTAGAACATCTGAGATCTTGCTGTGAGACTCCACAACCGCAACATCCGCTATTCCCGACATAATGTGCATATACGCCGTTGCTAGGCCAACGATTCCATCTGATGAAATGGTGCACAATGGCTTGAGGACGGCCCCGAGCTGGTCGGGCATGTATTCGTCAGTTATGCTGATTCCCTCCCAGAAATCTTCAGTACAACAAATGAAACTCTGGACGTCTTTTCGAGGGTCTATTCCAGCATCCTCGTAGGCCCGGCTTCCGGCTTCAAACATTAGCTCTCGGGTTGAGAGTCCAGGAGTCATCGAGTCGAAGCCCGAATATCCGACTCCGACAATCCCTACTCGTAGAGGCAAGAATGTATCGGAAGCGACGGCGCGAACGTGTTTACTATAAGACTTCCGCGAATAAAATGCTCATTGTGGTGGTGGAGGTGGGGCCGATGAGGAAGCAGGCAGTTGCGGTGTGGGCGAGGGTTGGGTAGACCTAGATCTAGGCGTTCCACACGTCGTGCAGAAAAATTCCGCTGGGCTGAGAGGCTTTCCACAAGCTCCACAAAAGGCTACCGGGATTGCAATTGGGTAAGGCGGAGTAGTTGGCATGGCGACTCGACGAGCGTGTTCTCTCTTCAAGGCCAATAGTACAACTGCGATGGCAACGGCGATTGGAGGCATGATTACTGTGAGAAGTTCTGCAATGCTGAAGACAGGGATCGAGATGTTGACTGGGCCTAGAACACTGGTCTTAACGATGGACCGTACTCCGTAGGGTACTGTAACGCGCAAGTTGTAGCTGCCTGGCGGTAATTGTGCAAGAGTTGCGTTTCCTTCCGGGCCGGTTTCTACCGTTTGATTCGTCGAGTCAGGGAGGAACGTAAGAACGGTGGCTCCGCTAACGGGCAGAGAGTAGAATCGGCCGACTACCCGGACTGGAATCGAGAAGACACTTCCGTGAATTGTCTGGCTCGACGCACAGCCGGACACCAGAGAACCATTTACAACATTCACTCCGTGCCAGTACGCGTAGCTGATTTTGTAGGAGCTGGATTGAGGAATCTCCTGGGATCGGTAACTGGTAAGGTATAGGACGTTGCCGCTGCCGGGGTCTTGCATCGAAATCCAATCAGGTGTGAAGGGATTTCCACTATGGTCGATGAAGTTGAGAGTGACTTGCGTTGGGAACAGAATGGACGTTGGCCAGAGGGTTGTGGAAGAGGGCGGTTGGCGAATGTTGCTCCCCGCGAGGAAATCACTGTTGTGCCCTTCGACTTCTGACACGCCGTACAAGTTTGGCAAGCCTGTCTGGCTGCCGTAACCGTAGCAGCAGTGGCTTACCCCGATTGGCATTTGGTGCCATGGACCTGCCTGGCGTATTTCTAGATCTTTGAACTCGGCAGGGCCGATTATGTCTTTGTTGTCCGAGGCTTGGGCTACTTCCGCGATTCCCGCTGGAGCCTTGTTGCCTGAGCTAGTTGCTCCTGCTCCAAGATAGTTTTTTTCCGATGGAAGAGGTGATTCTCCGAGTAGATTGCCATCCATGTAGAAAGACCAGACGCCATTGCCGGCGTGGACCATCGAGTATGTGTGCCAGGACCCTATTGGTCCGGATGACCCTTCAGGGCCTATTATGGGCGGGCAATCACAGTTGGGGGTGTTGAAGGTTTCGAAGAACCAGGCGCAACAGTATGGTTGGCCCGTAGTGCTCAGCCCGTTGAGATATCCTACCTGGACGAAACCCCCGGTGGAAAGTAATGTTCCTACCCAGTAAGAATGCGCGTCGTTCCGAACCTGGTCATAGACCGTTCTTATTGTAATGTTTGCGCTGTCAGCATTGTAACTGTTGTTGTCACCACTGGCTCCGATCTGGAACCAGTAATAGGCTCCAAGAGCATAGGTGGTTTGGAGTGGTCCTTGCCTAATTGGTTGAGGGATGAGGCCCGAGTTGGAATTGACTGTCCACTGGTTATGGTTGAGAACGATGAGAGACTGGAGGCCGGCGACGCTAATGATCGCTAGGGTAATCCAAAAAGCCCTTGTCCTCATCGCAGGTCCTTCATTGGTGGTCTTAGAGGCCTCGCGATTTTAGGAGTGTGGAACTCTCCTCTGTTGCTCTTGATCAAGATTTGGTCCTTGGCTAAGGTATAAACCGGAGCTTCCAAAAAAGGGAATCTCCTAGAGGCTACTCGCTTGGGGTTCTTCGGAAACGAGCAGAAAGAACTTATCCAGATGATTTACGGGTCCAGCTCCGAGGACCATCTTCTCCTTCTAGACTCTCTCGGGGATTTCGTCGAGAAGGAGATCGCGCCTACTGCTCGAGAGATCGACGTCAATGCCCAATTTCCACGCGAGAACATTACAAAAATGTTCGAGCAGGGCTTCACAAGCATGGGTTTTCCCAAAGAGTACGGAGGCCTTGAGCTTCCTTGGCCAGTCTACGTTGCCGCCATGGAGATGGTTGGCAAGGCTTGCGCCAGCACTGCCCTCTCTCTGGCGATTCATGGAACCTGTTGCGAAGGAGTTCGCCAGTTCAGTAATCCAGAGCAGAAGAAGCAGTTCCTTCCAGGGATGATCAGCGGAAAGCCATTTGCCGCGTTTTCCCTAACCGAGCCAGGTGCGGGATCGGACGCGCGAAACATGCAAACGCAGGCCCGGTTGGACGGCAATGAATGGGTAGTTAACGGAACGAAAATGTTCACTACGAACGGCGGCTACTGTGACCTGTACTTTCTCTTCGCCAAGACGGCGAAGGGTCCGTCCGCGTTTCTGGTCGACTCGAAAAAGGCAAAATCGAGCAAGGACATTGAGAAGCTCGGCGTGAGAGGGTCAGTGACTTCAGAGGTCGTGTTCGAAAACGCAAAGGTTCCGAAAGAGAACTTGGTGGGAACGGAGGGAGAAGGCTTCGAGTATGCTAAGAGGATGCTGTGGGGTGGACGCGTTACGATAGGAGCCCTCTCAACGGGAATTGCCCAAGCTGCCTTCGAAAAGGCTGTGAAGTATAGCAAGGAACGGAGTGCCTTTGGAAAGACGATATCCGAGTTCGAAATGACCCAGGCGAAGCTCGCTGACATGTTGACTATGATTAACGCGTCCCGGATGATGGTTTACCGGGCCGCGCATCTCAAGAGTCAGGGAAAGCCGTTCGAGTCAGAAGCCGCGCAGGGTAAACTGTTGGCCACCGAGAGCGCGTTGAAGGTGTGTGATGAGGCAATTCAGATCTATGGAGGTTATGGGTATGCGGACGAGTTTGATGTTCACCGTCACTGGCGGGACGCGAGACTGATGACGGTGGGCGAGGGGACCTCGGAGATCATGAGGCTGATTATCTCGAAGAACATTCTTCATTCCTCGTAAGGTCACAACTCCTTCTCGTAAAGGCTAGCCTTCCAACCAGGCGCCAGAGTGTCTCGAACATGGATGAACCCGGCTTTCTCGTAGTATTCGCGAATTGTCTTGTTGCTAGTGAGGCAGTCGAGTCGCAAGAATCTCTTTCCTTCGGCTCGGGTCTTGGACTCCGCCCATTGTAGCAGTCGAAGGCCGAGACGTTGACCGCTGTGAGAGCGTTTGATGGCGAGCTTGTGAATGTACCCCGCCTCAGGTGGGAGGTCGCCCCAGAACTTCTTGTCGTTCCATTGAAGGGTGACTGTCCCCACGGTCGCCTCTATCGCCTTCACGACGTATACCTCACCTCGTTCAATATTGTCCTTGATGGTCTGTCGGAAAGCCGGGCTGGGCCGCCACTGACTTTCAAGCCCCTTTGAAGATAACCATCGAGAGGCTTCCTCCAGAATTTCAAGAACCGTATCAAGATCGCCTTGTCGTGCTCGGATTATTCTGACATCCGATCCCACATTGACCAAATAGCTGGCCCAATTTTCAACTCTTGACCTCGTAAGATTTGGACGTTACCAGCCCTTTCGACCAGCAGGAGAAGCGTGCTTCCGAGACCTGCGTGTAGGGGGACCGGACTTGTGTTACCTGATTCCCATTGTCAGGGTTAGACTCTGGCTATCATGGGCCTTGCCAACGGCCCTAGCGACCCAACCATGAAAGTTAAGCACAAAGCCAAGGCGAAGACAAGATCGAAGCCCAAGACCAGAGCCAAATCCAAGACGCGCCGAACAGCCTGGGCAGGGACGGCCACGAGGCCGACCCCGATTAAAACCCCAAACCTGAGCCCTGATTTCAAGACCTGTGAAGAGGTAGAGGTCGGAGATATCGGCGGCTTCGGAATCGCCAGCGAGGAACGGATGGAAAGAGAGACCCGATGCTCTCAGCGCGCAACACAGTTCTGCAAGGGCTGCGCTAGGAACCTATGCGATACTCATTACGACCTCCTCCACAAAGACCACGACAATATCGTTCGCCACGATTCAGCGCCGAGCCCAGTTCAAATGTAGATGTACGGTGGGACCCCCCGTCCCATCTTCTCCTTTTTTTTCGGGACAATTTGGATCTTCATGTTTCAAGCTAAATCATCGAAATAAAGCGTGGATTATGCCCTAGTCTCCCTCATCAAGGCCGGACCCGCTTGGATGGCCGTGTTTCCACGGTTGTCTCCCGCGTCCTCTTGATACAGTCGAAATAGGGCTTCGATTGGGAAAAAGGGAGTTGTTTCAGCCGAATTGTGGGTAAGATCCCGAGCGTGTCGATTGTCTTAGACGTCCTTTCGGGAACGGAAGCTTATTACTCGGTACGTTGAACCGGCCTTCAGCTATTACCTACATTTCCCGAAAAAGAGGTGGAGAACAGCCTATGAGAACGCTTATCGTTGGAGCGGGACGGATTGGAATGCACCTTATTGGATATCTATCTTCGAGCGATGAGAACCAGCTTACGGTTATCGAGAAGAAAGGAGAACGATGCAAGGATGTCGCGGACAAGTACGATGCTATCATTCTAAACGAAGACGGGTCGAAGCTAGACATTCTGAAGAAAGCTGACGCCTCTCAGGCTGACCTGTTGCTCGTCGCTACTGATGATGACCGAGTCAACCTTGTCACCACGAGAGCTGCAAAGAAGGAGTTCGGCATTCCCCGGGTTATTGCTGTTGCAAACAGCCCCAAGAACAAGGAACGTCTTATGCAGGCAGGCGCGGATGTGGTAATCTGCCCTGTTGACCTTGCCCTTCGGGACTTTGAGAACGTCCTCTCGAAAGACCATTCTATTACGCTCATGTATCGGTCTGCCGAGAATCTGCGCGTGGCAGAAGCAATCATCCCATTGAACGCGTCGCTCATAGGAAAGAAAATCCACGAGATACAATTGCCCGAGAAATGCAGGGTTGGGCTCGTCTGCCGTGACAATGGCTTCGTCTTCCCCGAGCCCGAGCTTGAATTGAAATCAGGCGACAAGGTCTTGCTCTTAGGCGACGCTCCATCGGTAGCACAAACCGTGGAACTCTTAAGATCAAGTGAATGAGCCTAGCTCGATCATAACGAAGGTCTTGCCAGGTTACTATGGCTATTCCAACCATCTACGACCTCCTGACGAGTAGCTTCGCCATAAGCCTCCTCCGGGTCGTCGTAACCCTCCTCATCACCTTCTTGGTCGTCCGTTTTTACCGGATTATCATTCAGAGAGCGGCAGGGTCGGTTCCTTCCGGGCTAGTAGCCAGCCTTCAGCAAATCGGGTCTTGGGCCATCTGGATCCTCGGAATAATTATCATACTGAGCCAACTCGATGTGCCGATCAACGTGCTCCTCCTCATATTGTTCCTTGGAGGTGCGGCGATAATCGTCGCTTACAGAAATATTCTCACCGATATGGCCGCGTCCCAGTTCATCTCCACCTATCAATCCTTCAAAGTGGGAGAATGGATAGAAGTTCAGGACTACTATGGCAGGGTCGTTGAGAAAAACCTGATACAGACGAAGATTCTAACCCCTGACAACGAGATCGTTATAGTCCCCAACTCAACTTTGTTGAAGAGGTCCGTCGTGAACAGAAGCCGATCAGGCGGCTTGCGAGTCCAGATTCCAGTGACCGTCGACAGCAAGTTTGACCTGAAAGAAGTAGAGAAAAACCTCTTGGAAATTGGTCAGGAGCTGAAAACCGATCTTATTCCTGACGCGCCTCCCCAAGTAAGGGTCACCCAGGTGACTTCCCAGCAAGCCCACCTAGTGCTAATCCTCAGGATAACCAATCCGGCCAAGCGCGACCAGCTCATTTCAGATGTTCAAGAGAAATTCTACGAACTCCTCCCAGACCTCAACGCTCGAAAGTAGCTAGAACGTCAAGCCATATTAGCGCGGGGATTCGGGAACCCGCTTCCACAGCTCACGAAATCGTAGAGGAAAATCTTCTTTGACCCAGTCCCCTGAGAAGTCTGCTCGACGGAGGGGACTGAAGAGAACCATTGGAATCGGCGGATTGTTCTCCATCGGATATGCAGACGTTGGAGCCGGAATATATCTCGCTCTGAGCCTGGTTGCCCTACATGCAGGCTACGCGACTCCGATAGCCATTGGGATAGCAGCTATTGCCTATTTCCTAACTGGACTCACCTACGCGGAGCTATCCTCAACCTACCCGACCGCGGGAGGGTCGGCAGCTTTCGGGCAGGCAGCATTCGGAGACACGGTGAGCTTTCTCGCAGGATGGATGCTCTGTCTGGACTACGTCGTCACCGCGGCAATCTTCTCCATCCCAGCCATCGGCTACCTATCCTATTTCACGCCGCTCCTCAAAGAGCCCATATGGCTGGGTACAGGAGCGATCGTCCTCCTTGGTAGTCTCCTTCTCCTCAACGTAGTGGGAATCAAAGAGTCTGCGAATTTCACCTTCGGGCTTAGTATTCTCAGCTTGGTCAGCGAGATCGCGCTCATCATCCTGGGACTCGCGCTAGTGATACCCAACGGTAGCCTGTTTCATTGGCCTCAGACGTTCAACCTCGGAACTGTGCCCACATGGTCCCAGCTCATTCAGGGGGTAACCCTGGCCATGGTCTCCTATCTTGGAATAGAAGCATTGGCCCAGGCAGCAGAGGAAACGAAGATTGCTGGAAAGACTATTCCTCGGGCAACGATGTTGACTCTAGTAATTGTGATCGCACTCTATCTCGCAATTTCCTTGGTTGCGGTCAACGTCGTTCCGCCGACCGTTTTGTCGAGCACATGGAAGAATGATCCTCTTGCAGGAGTAGCAAGTAATCTTCCTGGAACGGGTGCACTCATCACTGGTTGGATCGCGCTGTTAGGAAGTGCCATCAGCATTATTGGGGCTAACGCCGGGATCATCGGGTCCTCGAGAACTCTCTTCGCGCTGTCTCGATACAGGCTGCTTCCAAGACGATTCGGTCAGATACATCCTAGGTTCAGAACCCCTCACATTGCCGTAATGACGTTCGGAGTCGGAAGCATACTTTTGGTCTTATTCAGCACCTTCGTCTATCTAACCGGTGGTGAGGATCCCCTGGTATTACTGGGAAGCCTCTACAATGTAGGAGCCCTTGTCGCATACGTCTCCGCGCACGCGAGCCTCATTGTCACCCGCAACACCGACAGGCCGAGGTTCAGACCGTTCCGAGTACCATTAACGCTTCATTTCAAGAGGAGATCGGGAATGCTGGAACTTCCTCTCTTGCCTCTCCTTGGTCTACTCGCCACGAGCGCGATATGGATAGCCGTGATTGTGACCCACGAGCTAGGCAGAGAACTCGGCATTGTTTGGGTCGTTATGGGAATGGGATTGTACATCTACTTTAGACGGAAGAATCGCTTGCCTCTCCGCGGACGTGCACCTCCGGAGCCCCGGGAATCGTCTAGCCCTGAGAAAGGAGAAAGGCCTATTCTGTCTCCTTGAGCCTTTTCTCTATGAAGTCTAACTGTCTTGTAAGGAACTTCTTGTACGTTCTGAGAAGCTTCGCTTGCTGAGGCTTGGTCTGCTTGTCGATTGTGGTCATGGTCCGACGGAAAGTCTCAACAGTCTCTTCTAGTCCGGCTGACACTTTTGGACCCGTGTCTTGCACAAACTTCTCTGTAGAAGATCTCAATGTCTTGCTTGCCGCAACTAGGTCTTTGCTCAATTGTTGAAGATCCTTTCGCATGGCCTCGAGGGCTTCTTTTGCTTCGCGACGGACTTCGTCTCGCATGTTCTTCTTTTCTGACATCTCTGCTTCAGAGAAACGCTATCTGAAGATAAAGCTTCGAACTTGAACAGCATCGCCTGAACTCATATTATACCAGTTAATCGACCGGGAAAGCCATGAAAGGGGTCCGAGACAAGGTCTACTCAGCATGGAAAGAGGGGAAGCCTCCTAGCCCCGCGATTGGGACGCTGGGCATCAGAGTTCGCAACATAGAGGAGAGTAGAGCGGTTCTCGAAATGGACGTGGACGAGCATTTGCACAACTTGTCCGGGACGATGCATGGGGGAGTTATGGTGGATATCGCGGATGCGGCAATGGGGATCGCAGTGGCGTCGACGCTGAAACCAGATGAGGATATGACTACAATTGAGTTGAAGATGAGCTTCATGCGCCCTCACATCAAGGGACGATTGGTTGCAGAGGGAACAATTGCAAAGAGAGGCCGACGCATCGCATTCACCGAAGCGGTTCTGACGAACGTGAAGAAGGAGATTATAGCGAAGTGCAGTGGGACATGGCTCATAATGTCCGTTTAGCTTGGCCTTGTCTTGTCGTCAAAGCGTCCGGTTGAGCTAGGTAGAGACGCGAGGCTCTTCCTCCTCTTCCTATCGGAAATCAACCTTGTAATGGGGGCGCTGTTCTTTGTCTATCCAAGCCTGGTGGTCGATCTCTGGCCTTGGCCGGTGAAAGCGTTGGCAATACGGTTTATCGGTGCAATATTTCTCGCGATAGCCTTTGGTTGCTGGTCCGCTCTCAGAGCTAAGATCTGGCAGAGGGCGAAGATTCTCGTGCTCGTCGGAGGAACATTCTTCGGAATCACATCGATCGTCGCAATCGTCCTCGCC
>Ga0066688_10000606_pt1 | contig 12520 bp, 9 predicted proteins | sample GraSoiAngelo_137_FD_62304 | JGI IMG/M metagenome (GOLD analysis project Ga0066688, IMG submission 62304) | Grasslands soil microbial communities from the Angelo Coastal Reserve, California, USA - 14_0929_09_30cm | ecosystem: Environmental > Terrestrial > Soil > Grasslands | place: USA... | reverse complement strand
CTCCCCTCGCGTCAGCAGCCCTTCCACGGCCACTTCGGGGCCGGGGAGGAACTCCTCGACCAGGACGCTCGCGAGCTCAGCGTCGCGCCGGACGGCCACTTGCGGCGACCGGAGCAGCCGGCCGACGCGATCCAGCGCGGCTTGGAGCTCCGCTGGGCCGTCCGCCCGGATCACGCCGCGGCTTCCCGACAACACCAGAGGCTTTACCACGCAGGGAAAAGGCACGCCGTCCGGGATCGGGCCGCCCAGCTGCACGACCTGGAAGCGCGGCACAGGCACGCCGGCGTTGCGCAGTCGCTCCCGGGAGAGGCGCTTGTTCCGCGCCGCCTCGACCGCTTCAGGTGGGTCGTGGAGCAATCCGAGCAGCCGGGCTGCGCGCGCGGCGATGACGGCCGTCTGATCGTCGGTGCCGAGCACGGCCACGGGTTTGCGCGGGCGGACGGCCTCGGCGAGGGAGCGCGCCGCGCCGTCGGGGTCCGTGAAGTCCAGCGGGAGCGAGCCCTCCGTCCACTGCTCCGCGAGGACGTGGCACCGGTCCGAGGCCACGAACAGGTCGACGCCCACACGCGCGGCGGCCGCGAGCAGATCGTCGCCGCGGTAGCTGCTCTGCGGCAGGAGCACGGCGACGCAAGGGCGCACTGCAGCAGCATAACGGCGCTGGCCCGCGCAAACGAGCGACCCGGACAATCGGTCGGGTGGCGGCACCGAGCGATCCGCCGAAAAGCCGCCGCGTTTCCGGCGGCGCCTCGCCGCGTTCGAGGCGTCTCGGTCAGGGATCCGACTGGCGCGCCGTCGCGCTCCGCGTATCGATCGTTCACGACCTCCGGAGAGAACCCATGACCGAGATTGCGCGCGCCCTCCAGCTCGTCCCCGACCCGCCGTCCGGACGGGTGACCGCGCACGTACGCCTGGAGCCCTCGGCGGCGGGTCCGCTCATCCTGAGGTGGCGCGCCCGGGACGGCGCCGTCCAGCGGGTGGGACTCGATGCAGGCGCGATCTCGGTAGGAGCGCATGCGCAGAACCAGGTCGTGCTGGAGGACCGCTTCGTTTCCGGTTTCCACTGCCGCTTGCATGTGCGCGATGGCCGGGTGTGGGTGAAGGACCTCGCCTCCACCAACGGCACCGTCGTGGACGGATCGCGGGTCGCCGAAGCCGAGGTGTCCGCCGGGTCCACGCTGCGCGTCGGATCGCAGATCTTGCGGATCGAGCGCGACTCGCCCACCGCACCGGCGCCGCTACCCGGAGTGATCACCTGCGATCCCGTCCTGGGCGGCGCGTTGGAGATGCTCCGGCGCGCTGCGCCGTCGAGGCTGCCGGTGCTCATCCTGGGAGAGAGCGGCAGCGGAAAGGAGGTGGCCGCGCGCGCCGTTCACGAGCTGTCGCCGCGCGCGGGCGAGGCGTTCGTGCCGGTGAACTGCGGAGCCATCTCGCCCGAGCTGGCCGAGGCCGAATTGTTCGGGCACGAGCGCGGGGCGTTCACCGGCGCGGTGGGGTCGAGCCCGGGCGCATTCGGTGCCGCCGACTCCGGGACGCTGTTCCTGGACGAGATCGGGGATCTCCCGCCTCCGCTGCAGGTCAAGCTGCTCCGCGCTCTCGAGGCAGGCGAGATCAAGCCGGTGGGTTCGCCGCGTCCGCGCCGCATCGACGTGCGCATCGTCTGCGCCACCCACCGCGACCTGAGGAAGCTCGTCCGGGCGGGATCGTTCCGCGAGGACCTCTACTACCGCCTGGCCGGGCTCTCGGTGGAGCTCCCGCCGCTCCGCGAGCGCAAGGAGGACATCGTCCCGCTCGCCGAGCATTTCCTCGCGCAGGAGGGGGATGGCCTGCAGCGAGGCTTCTCGGCCGACGCGCGGTCCCGCCTGCTCGCGCATCGCTGGCCCGGGAACGCGCGCGAGCTACGCCACGTGGTCCAGCTCGCGGTCGTGCTGAGCGATACGGCGACGATCCGCGGGTCCGCGCTGCGCATCGACGACGGCTCGCGGCGTTGCCCCGAAGGCAGCGAGGCAGCCGATCCCCGCGAGCTGATCGATCTGCGCGGCAGGACGCTCGAGCAGATCGAGGCGCTGGCGATCCGCTCCGCCTGGGAACGGCACCGCGGGCAGCGCGGCGCGATGGCGCGCGAGCTCGGCATCGCGCGGTCCAGCCTCTTGCGCAAGCTCGACGAGCTGGGCCTGCGCGAGCCTGCCCCCGCGGCCGGCGGATGACTGTCGGCCGCCCCAGGCACGATCCCGTTCGAAAAGCGCAGCGCCGCCGAATACGGCGGCGGCGTCAAACGCTGCCGAGGTAGGTGTACCCCCGCATCGCCTGCTCGTAGAAATCGGTCAGCGACACGGACTCCTTCGGCTTGACCGAGCCTTCGCGGACCTTCGCGTCCAGCGCCTGCTTGACGCGCTTGGCGAGGTCGCTCGGCTCGTACTGCACCCGCACCAGCACGCGCTCCAGCGTGTCCCCGGGGATGACCTCCTCGATGTAGTAGTCCTCGGGGTCCTCGTCGTCGACGAACACGTGCACCTCGTGCACGCGGCCGAAGAGGTTGTGCATGTCGCCCATGATGTCCTGGTAGGCGCCGGTGAGGAACATTCCCAGGTAATAGGGCTCACCCTCGCGCAAGGGATGGAGCGCGATTGTCTCGTCGACCGTCTCGTTCTCGATGAAGCTGTCGATCTTCCCGTCCGAGTCGCAGGTGATGTCCACGATGGTGGAGTCGCGGGTGGGCACCTCGTCGAGCCGGTGCAGCGGCACGATGGGGAAGAGCTGGTCGATCGCCCAATGGTCGGGCGCGCTCTGGAAAACCGAGAAGTTCGCCATGTACTGGTCGGCGAGCCGATCCTCCAGCCCGCGCGTCTGGCCGGGGACCCGCTTGCGGCGCTTGTTGATCCCCACCAGCTTCCGGCACAGGCGCCAGAAGAGCCCCTCCACGATGGCGCGCTCCTCGAGGCCGAGGATCCCGAGCTTGAACATCGTCAGGGCCTGCTCCTTCTTGGAGACGGCATCGTTGTACGTCTCGCCCGAGTTCTTCGGCGTCAGCCCCGCCACGATCTCGCGCATCTCGCGGACGATCGGCGTCTCGGGCGCGTCCGGCACCGGCGTAACGACGCCGTCCGAGATCTCGGCTCCGTTCTCGCCGAACTCGATGTGGCCGAAGACGTTCATCAGGATGCAGGAGTGGTGCGCGGTGAGGGCGCGTCCGGACTCGCTCACGATATGCGGCTCGGACACGCCCTCGTTCGTGCAGATCTGCTGGACCGTGTAGACCACGTCGGCGGCGTACTCTTCGACCGAGTAGTTGAGCGACGAGACGTAGGAGGTGCTGCGCGCGCCGACGTAGTCGACGCCCAGGCCGCCGCCGACGTCGAAGTACTCGAGCACGACACCCATCTTGCGCAGCTTGGCGTAGATGCGTGCGCCCTCGTTCACCACGTCCTTGACGGTGCGGATGTCGGTCAGCTGGCTGCCCACGTGGAAGTGGAAGAGCTTCGCCGCGCCTTCCATCCCGCGGTCCTTCAGCATCCGGACCGCCTGGATCAGCTCCGGCGTGGTGAGCCCGAACTTGGCGAAGTCTCCCGACGAGGACTCCCACTTGCCGGTGCCCTTGGTGGAGAGCTTGCTGCGCAGCCCGATCAGCGGCTGCACGTTCATCTCCTCCGAGAGCCGGAGCAGCTCGGGAAGCTCGGACAGCTTCTCGATGACCACGATGATCTTGCGGCCCAGCTTGCGGCCCACCAGGGCGAGGCGCAGGTACTCCTCGTCCTTGTAGCCGTTGCAGATGGTGAGCGCCTCCGGGTCGGTGTTCAGCGCCAGCACGATGAGCAGCTCGCCCTTCGAGCCCGCCTCCAGCCCGAAGTGATAGGGCGCGCCGGCGTCGAGGATCTCCTCGACCACCTCGCGCATCTGGTTCACCTTGGTCGGATAGACGCCGAAGTACTGGCCCTTGTACCCGTGCTGCGCGATCGCGCTGCGGAAGGTCTCGTTGAGCTGCTTGACGCGGGAGCGGAGCACGTCCTGGAACCGCACCACGCAAGGGAAGCCCAGTTTGCGTTCCCGGATGTCGTCGACGACGTCCATCAGATCGATCACCGGGCCCGGCTGCCCGTTCGGATGGACGACCAGGTGACCCTTCGAGTTGATGTTGAAGTACCCCGCGCCCCAGTTCGGGATGTTGTAGAGCTGGAGCGCGCGCTCGATGGACCAGTCCTGCGGATGCAGCATCGAGGCTCTGTGCCACAACGCACGCCGGGATCACAAGATGCGAATCGGATTTTTTCGGCGAGGCGGATCACCCCGCCGGCCGGCCTCGTCCGCGTCCTCGACGCCGCCCTCGACGATGCGCTGGTGCGGCGGGCGCGGCGCGCCATCGGACGGCTCGGCCCGGAGCGTCTCGGGCAGAGCTACTTCACGACTTTCTGGATGCCGCGCGGCGAGCCGGCCACAAACCCCGTCGAGGAGGCTGTCCTGGCGCTGTGGCGACTCGCCGCTCCGGACGCGCGGTGCGCCGGGGCCGAGTGGTGGATCGGGCGATCGTACACGAACGACGTGCCGGTCGGATTCCACTTCGACCAGGACGTGCGCGCCGCGCGCGGGCTGCGGCACCCGCTAGAGTCCAGCGTGTTCTTCTTCAACCGCGTCAGGGGCGGGCAGCTGGCGGTGACCGACCAGCGCGCCGGCCGCCGAGGCGAGCCGACGCCTGCAGCCGCCGGCGATTTGCACGTCGTCGCGCCGCGATCCAACCGGTACGCGGTCTTCGACGGCGGGCTGTTCCACGGCGTGCTCGACGCGCGGGGGCGCACGCCGGGGCGGAAGCTGCCCGGACCACCGGGCAGGCTGCGCGTCACCCTGGTCGTGAACTTCTGGGACCGGCGGCCGGCGGGCGTCCCGCGTTGGCGCGATGCGCGCGTCTACCGGGCGCTGGCCGGCGGGCGAGTGCGGCGCTAGAACCTCTTCGCGATGCACCTGGCCGGACAGACCGAAGCGGACCTCGCCGCCTGGGCGACTTCGCGCGGGGCTTCGCGCGGCGGCGCCCGCGTGCTGGCGCGCGCCCTGGTCGCTGGGCTCGCCGGGCGGCCGGTCCGCGAGCCACCGGCGCGGGGTCTCTTCGCCGAGGCGCGGTCGCGCTTCGAGACGGACATGCCTGCCGCGGAGGTGGCGCAGGATGCGGACGGCACGGTCCGCTTCGCCGTGCGGCTGGGCGACGGCAACCTCGTCGAGACGGTCGCCATCCACCAGCCCGCCTCGCGCCTACGCGCCAAGGAGCGCTGGACGGTGTGTCTCTCCAGCCAGGTCGGGTGCGCGCGCGGTTGCGTGTTCTGCGAGACGGGGCGGCTGGGCCTGGTGCGCAACCTGGACGCATCGGAGATCGTCCTCCAGTACGCCCTGGTCGCCCGGCACCTCGGATTCGCGCCGCCCAACGTGGTCTTCATGGGGATGGGCGAGCCTCTCGACAATCTCGAGGCGGTGCTGCGCGCCGTGGCCGTGTTGCGGGAACCCGCCGGATTCGCGGTGCCGGAGCGGCGCATCACCGTGAGCACGGTGGGGATCGTGCCGCGCATGGACGATCTCTTCGCGCGCTCGCGCGTGAACCTGGCCGTCAGCCTGCACGCCGTCGATCCGGCCGCACGGCTCGCGCTCCTGCCCGTCGCGCGGCGCTTCAGCCTGGGCGAGGTGCGCGCCGCGATTGCGCGGGCGCCGCGCACGGTGCTGCTGCAATGGACGCTCATCCAGGGAGTGAACGATTCGGACCGCGAGGCGGACGCGCTGGCGGACTTCGCGCGCGGCCTGGACGTTCGCGTGAACCTGATCCCGCTCAACCCCGGTCCGGATCCGCGGCAGGTGGCGCCGCCGCTCGCCCGCTGCCGCGCCTTTCAAAGGCGGCTCGCTGCCAGCGGAGTGCGGACGCTCCTCCGTCTCCCGCACGGTCAGTCAGTAGGCGGCGCCTGCGGTCAGCTTGCCGGATCCCTGCGGACACAGGCGCAAGGCTGAGCGCACGCCCCGCGACTGTGCTCGCGGCTGCACTCCCGCCGGGGGTCACCTGACAGCGCCAGCAGGCGGACGTAGCTTTGGCGGCCATGGATGCGCCTGCAAAGAGGAAATGGCCGATCGTCGTCGGCGCCGTTCTCGGCGCGCTGATCCTGGTGGTCGTCATCGGGCTGTTCGTGCTCGACTCCGTCCTCACCAGCAAGGCGCACGACGAGGCGGCGAAGCTGTCGCAGCAACTCGGCCGGCCGGTGACCATCGGGTCGGTCTCCACCAAGGTGCTCACCGGCCTCGGGGTTGCGGTCAGTGACGTGGGCATCGGCCCCGCGGCTGGCGAAGGCGTTCCGCTCGCGCAGGTGAAGCGCATCGACGTCCGTGCCGCGCTCCTCCGCGCGATCCGCACCGGCGGCAAGGACGTGCTCATCCGTTCCGCCGAAGTGGATGGGCTGAACGTGAACCTGATCCGGTTCGACGACGGCACCACCAACCTGGACCGCCTGCAGAAGAAGCTCGCCGAGACCCAGCCGAAGAAGGAGCCCGAGGCACAGAAGCCGGCGGAGGAGCAGAAGCAGGGCGACCTCTCCTATTTGCGCGTCGACCACGCCGCGCTGCGCGACGCCCGCATCGCGCTGGTCGATCGGTCTGGACGCGCGCAGAGGCAGCTGGCGATCCAGCACCTCGACGTGACGCTCGAGGACCTGCGCGCCGGCAAGCCGCTGGACGTGGTGGTGACCGCGGCCGTGCTCGCCGAGCAGAAGAACTTCGAGCTCCGGCTGCACGCCGCGCCGCTTCCGCCCACCCTGGTGCCCACGCCGGAGAAGGTCACTCTCAAGGTGCAGCCCATCGACCTCTCTCCGCTGGCCCCCTTCGTTCCCAAGGACGTCGGCCTCCAGGCGGGCCGGTTGGATGCGAACTTCGAGGCGCAGCTCGGCGCGGCGGTGCCGGGCGGCAAGGGCCCGACCAGCATCCAGGGAGCGGTGCGTGCGCTCGGGCTCAAGTTCGCCGGGGCGGAAGGTGGAAGGGCCCTGGACGTCGTGCTCGACACCGACGTGAAGGGCGACGCCGAGAAGGGGGACGTGCAGATCTCCAAGCTCCGCCTCGACCTCGGGCCGGCGGGCATCACCGGGCAGGGGCGTGCGTCGGCCCTGAACACGCCGTCTCCGCGCATCGAGGGTCTGGAGATCCGTAGCCACGACCTCGACCCTGCCCACCTCGCCGCGTACTACCCGCCGCTCGCGAGGCAACTGAAGGGCCAGGTGGCGGGACCCATCGGGCTGCTCGTGCACGCGAGCGGGACGCAGGCGTCGCAAGCGCTGGAGGTGCGCGTCGATCTCACGCCGGTGAGGCTGGCGCTGCCGCAGACGATGACCAAGGCGGCGGGCGCCCCGATGACCCTGGTCGCCCATTTGAAGGGCGCCGCGCAAGGCAAGCTCGCGTTCGACGCGAACGTCGATCTCGCCGGCGCGGACCTGCGGCCCGGGCAATCGCTGGACAAGCCGCCCGGCCAGCGACTCGAGCTCTCGGCGAAGGGGACGCGCAGCTCCTCGGGGACGACGGCAAACCCGCAACAGCGCATCGAGCTGGAGGCGGTCGCGCTCCACGTGCTCGACGACCGCATCGACGCGCACGGCTGGGCAGAGACGAAGGGCGCGGGCGACAAGGCGACCAAGCAGTTCGAGCTGCTGGTGACCAGCGAGCACCTCGACCTCGACCGGATGCTCCTCGTCTCGAAGACGCAACCGGAGGAGAAGCCGCCGCCCGATCCGAAGACGTTCGCCGGACTCTCGGGGCATGCGACGGCGAAGCTTGCCCGCGTCACGTACAAGAAGCAGCAGTTCCAAAGCGTGGCGGCGGACGTGACCATGAAGGAGGACGAGATCGCCGTGCAGACGGCGTCGATCCAGGGACTCGGCGGGCAGATCGACGCAGGCGGCACGCGCATCAGGCTCGCGCACCCGAAGGACCCGTGGCATGTCGCCACCAAGGTGCGCGGAATCGACCTGGAAAAAGCTGCCGCGATGGGCTCGCCGCGGAAGGTGCTGGCGGGCCGTTTCGATGGAGACGTCACATTCGACGGGCGGGGCCAGGACATCGCCAACCTGACGAAGTCGCTCTCGGGCGTGATGCTCGGGCACGTCCTGGACGGAAAGTTCTACGGCAAGGACATCGTCGCCTCGGCGGCCTCGCCGGTGATGGGAGCGCTGCCCGGAGCGTTGCGCGGGAAGGTGCCCCAGAGCGGGGTGACGGACTTCGGCAAGGACCTTCCCTTCGGGCTCACCGTGAAGGATGGGTGGGCGCGCCTGAAAGAGCCGCTCAAGGCGTCGACGCCGCAGGCGGAGATGAGCTTCTCGGGCGGCATCCGGCTCGACGGCACCCTGGACATGCCGGGGACGGTCGCGCTGACGCCGGCGACGGTGCAGCAGATGACCGGCGGGCGCGTGAAGCTGAACACCAACGTTCCCGTCGGGCTCCGCATCGTGGGACCGCCCACGAGCCCGAGCATCACCGACCTCGACATCCGGGGCGCGGTGGAGGCGATCGTGAAGTCCGCCGGGTCGAGCCTCATCTCCGGGGTCCTCGGCGGCCCCGCCGACCAGAAGAAGGAGCAGGGGCAACAGGTCGCGCAGCAGAAACAGCAGGAGCTGGAACAGAAGGCGCAGCAGCAGGCCGAGAAGGCGAAACAAGACGCCGCGAACAAGCTCAAAGGCGTGTTTGGACGTTGACATCGGCCGTGGCGAAGATTTCGCTCGCGCTTCGCGGCGCCACCGGATAGATAGATCGCGTTCCAACCTTCCTGCGCAAAAAAACGCAACAATCATATGGCCCAACGAAACAGGGATGCCTCTTTCCGCGCGCTGATCGAGCGGTTCGCGCAAGACCTGAGCTCGGCGATCGGCGAGCTGGTGCAGCGCCAGGTGAAAGATGCGGTAGCGCGCGCCTCCGCCGGCCGCGTGGAGGTCGACGGCCGTCGGGCTGGCCGGCTGTGCCCGGTTCCGGGCTGCGGCGAGCCGGGAGCCGGCCCGCGCAACCGCTGGTTCTGCCGCGAGCACTCGAAAAAGCTTTCCGCGGCGGAACAGAAGAGCATCGTCGAGCGCAACAAGCGGCTGGCGGCGGAAGGGAAGCTGCCCACCGCCGTCCCCGCCCAGCGCATCGTGCGGCTGCCCCCCAAGGCGCCACGGGCCCGCCGCACGCTGGACATGAGCTGCCGCGTGGACGGCTGCCCGAATCGGTCGCGGGGCCCGCGGGCCGGTTTCATCTGCGACCTGCACCGTGCCCAGCTGTCGCCCGAAGAGCAGCGCGACACGCGCGAGCGCTGGAATGCGCGGCGCCGCGGCGTGGCCCTGGCCGAGCCCGAGGTGCGGCACGACCCGCCCGTGATCACCCCCGTACCGCCCATCGTGCGGAAGGCCGAGCCCGCCGCCGAGAGCTCGTAACCTTGAGCTGGCGGGTCGAGGCGACCGCTGTAACGATCCTGGCGCATCGGAGACAGGGAGGAAGTGATGCGCATCCGGTCGTCGGAGATCACCCCGAAAGCGCTCTACCTGCGCCGTCGCGAGCTCCTCGCCCTCGGAGCAGCCGGCGCCGGCGCGCTGCTGCTCCCGCGCCACGCGCGGGCGGCCGAGACGCCGCACGGGCGCAAGCTCGACGGCGTCAAGGCGGGTCAGCCGTCGACGGAGGAGAAGAAGAACTCCTTCGAGGAGATCACCCACTACAACAACTTCTACGAGTTCGGCACCGACAAGGACGATCCAGCACGCCACGCAGCGAAGCTGCAGACGCGGCCCTGGACGGTGAAGGTGGAGGGCGAATGCGCGAAGCCCGCCGCCTTCGACATCGACGAGCTGCTCAAGCTGCCCGTCGAGGAGCGCGTCTACCGGCTGCGCTGTGTCGAGGCGTGGTCGATGGTCATTCCCTGGGACGGCTTTCCCCTGGCCACGCTGCTCGAGAAGGTGCAGCCCACCTCGCGCGCGAAGTACGTCGCGTTCGAGACGGCCGTGCAGCCCAAGAACATGCCCGGCGTCGGCGCTTTCGGGGCCATTCCCTTCCCGTACCTCGAGGGCCTGCGCATCGACGAGGCCATGCACCCTCTCACCCTGCTCGCGGTCGGCATGTACGGCGAGGAGCTGCCGAAGCAGGACGGCGCTCCCATCCGCCTGGTGGTCCCCTGGAAGTACGGGTTCAAGTCCGCCAAGTCGCTGGTCAGGATCCGGCTGCAGGAGACGCAGCCGCCTACCACCTGGTCGCAGTACGGCGGGGGCACCGAGTATGGCTTCTATGCCAACGTGAATCCCGAGGTCGACCACCCGCGCTGGAGCCAGGCGAAGGAACGGCGGATCGGTGAGCTCTTCCGCAAGCCCACCCAGAAGTTCAACGGCTACGCGGACCAGGTGGGGAAGCTGTACGCCGGAATGGACCTGAGGAAATTCTTCTGATGAACAAGGCTGCGAAGCAGCCGTGGCTCAAGCCGCTCGTCTTCGCCGCCGCGCTCTCGCCGCTTCTGTGGCTCGCGTCGCGGGCCGTGCGCGGGACACTCGGTCCGGATCCCGTCGCCGAGGTGCTGAACCGGCTGGGGCTGTACGCGATCTCGCTTCTCTTCTGCTCGCTCGCATGCACGCCGCTGCAGATCGTCGCCGGTTGGAGCTGGCCCTTGCGCGTGCGCCGGATGCTGGGGCTGTTCGCCTTCTTCTACGCTTGCCTGCACCTCTCGACGTACTTGTTCGTCGATCAGGGATTCGACTTCGGCGGAATCGCCAAGGACGTCGCCAAGCGGCGCTTCGTCACCGTGGGCTTCGCCGCCTGGTGCGCGCTCGTCCCACTGGCGATCACCTCTACGCAAGCGTGGGTGAAGCGGCTCGGGTTCCGCCGCTGGAAGTCTCTACACCGCCTGGCGTACCTGGCGGGCGGGCTCGCCTGCGTCCACTTCATCTGGCGGTTCAAGACCGCGTTGCTGCAGCCGGTCCTCTTCACCGCGATCCTCGTGGTGCTGCTCGGGATCCGGCTCGCCGCCCGGGTACGGGCGCCGGCGCGCAGGATGTCCGTGCCGTCGCAGTCGAGGTAGACTCGGGAGATGGCGCGCGCCGCAACGGTCCTCATCGTCGACGACGACTGCAGCATGCGGCAGACGATGGAAGAGATCGTCCGCTCCGCCGGCATGCGCCCGCTCGCGGTCAGCTCGGGCGAGGAGGCGTTGCGGGCGGTGCAGTCGAGCCCCGTCGACGTGATGCTCCTCGACGTACAGATGCCGGGCATCGGCGGCCTGGAAGTCCTCCGGCAGGTGCGGGAGAAGCATACCGACATCGGCGTCATCATGATCTCCGTCCTCAAGGAGGTCCCTGTCGCGGTGGAGGCAATGCGTCTGGGGGCCCTCGACTACGTCACGAAGGACTTCTCGCCTCCCGAGCTGAACGCGCGGGTGGCGAAGACGCTCGACCAGCTCAAGTCGGCCCGCGAGCTGGCCTGGCTGCGCGAGGAGCAGGCCAGCCGCGACCAGAAGCCGATGGTGCTCGGCCACACCGCCGTCATGCGAAACGTCGCGGCCATTGCCGAGAAGATCGCCGCCAAGCCCGTCACCGTGCTGATCACCGGCGAGAGCGGCACCGGCAAGGAGATGCTGGCGAGGTACGTCCACGAGCACTCCGATCGGCGCAGCGGCCCGTTCGTCGCCGTGAACCTGCCGGCGGTCCCGGAGAGCCTGGTGGAAAGCCAGCTGTTCGGGCACGAGAAGGGCTCCTTCACCGGCGCGACCAAGCTGCAGTACGGCAAGTTCGAGCTCGCCTCGGGCGGCACCTTGTTCCTCGACGAGATCGGCGAGCTGAAGCTCGACGTCCAGGCCAAGCTGCTCCGCGCGCTGCAGGAGCACGAGATCGAGCGCGTCGGCGGCGCCCGGCCCATCCAGCTCGACCTGCGCGTGATCTGCGCCACCAACCGCAGCCTGCCCGAGATGGTCAAGGAGGGTCGCTTCCGCGAGGACCTGTACTACCGCCTCAACGTGGTGCCCATCCAGGTGCCGCCGCTGCGGGAGCGCCGCGAGGACATCCGCGAGCTGGCCCACCACTTCCTCGCGCGCTCCGCCGTCCAGATGGGCCGGATCCCGCAAGTGCTCTCCGACGGCGCCGCCCAGCTGCTCGAGACGTACGGCTGGCCGGGGAACATCCGCGAGCTGCAGAACCTGCTCGAGCGGATGGCAGTCCTGTGCGAGTCGCAGATCATCGAGGAGAGCGACCTGCCGCTCGAGTTCGTGGTCGCCGCCGGGCTGCGGCGCGACGCCGAGCGGGAGACGTCGCTGCAGTCGGCGATGTCCGCCTTCGACCGCGGCTTCCTCAAGAAGACGCTGGCCCAGAACGGCTGGAACCGCCGGCGGACCGCCGAGGGCCTCGGCATCGGCTACTCGACGTTGAAGGCCAAGCTGAAGTCGTACGGAATCGGATCGGACGAGGACGATTGACGTCCGCTGGCCCCGCTCAAGCCGGCCTCGGCTGGACGGGCAGCACGATCGAGAATGTCGATCCTCTTCCGAGCTCGCTCTCCACCGCGGTGTCTCCACCGTGGG
>Ga0066688_10000588_pt1 | contig 12655 bp, 10 predicted proteins | sample GraSoiAngelo_137_FD_62304 | JGI IMG/M metagenome (GOLD analysis project Ga0066688, IMG submission 62304) | Grasslands soil microbial communities from the Angelo Coastal Reserve, California, USA - 14_0929_09_30cm | ecosystem: Environmental > Terrestrial > Soil > Grasslands | place: USA... | reverse complement strand
TCATCATCGGGAAATTTTTCGGGCTGGCCGGCACGCTGGTCGTGAATACGTTCTTTATGGCCATCGGAGTTTTCGCAGCCCTACTTTATGTCTCTCATCATTTGCAAAAACCGGACGCATGGCTGCTGGTTGCGCTGTATTTCATCATCCTGCAATTCCTGATGATCACTGCCATTGCCTTGCTGTTCTCATCGTTCTCATCTCCTCTGCTGTCGGCGGTGTTTGCCTTTTCCCTGTTTGTGGTTGGCAGCTTTGCGGAAGACCTGCGTGGGTTTGCCGCCATGACCAAGGGATTAACGCACTGGCTGGCCACGGGCGCGGCCTATCTCGTACCCAATTTCTCAGCCCTGAACGTGATCAGTTCGGTGGCCCATGGCGAAGCGGTGTCGCGGCAACTGGTTTTTTACAACTCGGCTTATGCTCTCTTCTACGCGGCACTGGCTTTGTGCGGAGCGGTGCTGATTTTCGAGCGCCGGGATCTGAAATGAAGCCTGCGCGCCGCACCACCATGATCGCCAGTGTGTTACTGATCGCGTGTCTCAGCGGGACGGTGTTCACGCTGGGCCGCGTTGACCGCCTACGAACCGGCGCCAGTCTCGAAGAAATTCTTTACATTTCCTCACCGAAGGTGCTCAAGCGATTGAGCCTCGGTTACGACGGGCTGCTGGCCGACGTGTACTGGACTCGTGCCGTGCAGTACTTCGGAAACAAACATCACAGCAATGCCGAGAACTACAAACTGTTAGCTCCCCTGCTGGAGATCACAACTTATCTGGATCCTCACCTGGTGGTCGCGTATGAATTTGGCGCCAACTTCCTAGCTTCGCCGCTGCCGGATGGCGCGGGGGAGCCCGAACGCGCCGTCCAGCTGGTCGAGAACGGAATTCGGGCCAATCCCAACGAATGGAAGCTCTACTACAACCTGGGTTTCATCTACTACATGGAGATGAGCGATTATGCCAAAGCGGCAGACGCGTTTGCGCGCGGCTCCGAGCGTCCGGGAGCACACCCTTTCCTGAAGATCCTGGCCGCGAGCATGGCGCAACACGCCGGCGAACTTGAGACCGCGCGCATGCTCTGGATCACCACCCTTGAAAGCACGCAAGACAAGCAAATCAAGTACAACGCACTCGCGCACCTGCGCGCCTTGAAGATCGAAGAAGACGTTACGAACCTGGAGAAGCTGGTGGCTGCTTATGAAAAGAAGACTGGCCACTTACCTTCGAGCCTGAACGATTTTGTTTCAGCCGGAATATTGCCCGGCATTCCCGCAGACCCTAGCGGGCGTCCCTACAAACTCGTGCCTGACGGCACAATTGTGGTCCGCCATCCGGATGACTTCCCGTTCATCACCAAAGGTCTGCCGCCTGGGCAACAAGCGCCGAGACCCGACTTCAGCAAGCTCAAGCTGGAGCTTCCGCATTAGACAATTTTTCTAAGAACCAAAAACTGACCGTTGTTCCCAACTACGGTGTGCAGCAGAAGATCCGGGCGGGCAGGATATTCAGCAACTGGAAATCCTGTTGCACCGACGCGAAACTGGACTGCAAGTACGGCAGTACTGTGCCCGTGAATTGGTAGACCAGCAGTGCTCCCTGCGGGCTCAAGACTTCCCGGGATTCGCGCAATATTTTGCGTCGGATCGGATCGGGCAGGGTGCTGTAGGGGATGCCGGAAACGATGTAATCGGCGCGGGTCAGGCTACGGCTGGCGAGGACTGCGCGTACTTCTGACGCAGAGCCGTGTACGATTCTCAATCGTGAATCGCTGACTTCATCCTGCAAGAAGCTGACAAAGTCGGGATTCAGTTCAATGGCCACCAACACCGCGTCCGGGTGCATCCGATTCAGGATTTCGCGCGTCATTGTGCCTACGCCCGGACCGAACTCGACCACGACTCGCGCTTTCTCCCAATCCACTTGTGACAACACATCATTGACCAGAAAAGGCGAGCTGGGGACAATCGAGCCCAACATGGTCGGGTGTCTGAAGAAATTACGGGCGAACAAGAGAACGTGGGAAGCAGCGAACCTGCTGGACCTTCTATGCTGGCGCTTTCGCATCTTTCTTCCTTGCGCGGATGCTGGCGGGATCACGCCCCAGCAAGATAACGATACTCTTCCGAAGTAGTCCTGCCCATCTTCTTACCGGCACGCATTAGCAGCACGCACGCGGTGATTAGAAGTGTACTTTCGTCATGGGTTTGTCTGTGATTTCCGATTTCTCAGTTCAGATTACTGGACAGAACTGATTCCGCATGTAACGTCGGTCGAGTACTCTGCTAATTTGTCCTGTGGACTGGAAGATTACTTAGTATCGAAAGTCGAGTGTCTTTCCCAGCAACGCCCGATGTCAGCGTAACTCGCGCCGCCCGCCAATGGTGGCAGGAGGGCACAGCGCAGTATGGATTTTGGCCGACGTTGAATTGAAGGAGTTCCTTCGCGAGATCTGCGGATTTCTGCTGGAATCCACTCCTGAGCGTCGCCGACGGCGCTATGGCGATGTCGAATATGATTGGGATTATAGGGTGGATACGACCAGTGCAACCATTCGTTTGCGCGACCGGCTACTTGGCGTCTTCCACTCGCTTTACCAGTTCCTGGACCTCGGCTCGGGCAAAGGACCCACCCTCCTTATGGCCTCGGATTATCCGTTTCGGAGAATTGTGGGAGTGGAATTGCTACCTGAGCTGCATCGCGTGGCGGGGGAAAATGTTTGCAAGTACCAGACTGAACAGCAAAAATGCTTCGGAATCGAAGCTGTCTGTGCTGATGCACGCGAGTTCGTCTTGCCGAAAGAACCGGCGGTGATCTATCTATTCAATCCCTTTCCGGAGCGGGCTCTGAAAAACTTGACCGCTAAGCTCGAACGTTCCTTGCAAGAGGGCGCGCGGCCAGTGCACGTGCTCTATCACAACCCTCTGCAGGAACATGTGCTGGCGCACAGCACGCTATTACGGAAGGCTGGAGGCACACACCAATACGTGGTGTACACCCACCGAGATTGACTACGGCAGCGACGCCGTTACATTTCGAGTTGGCAGATCAGAATCCATACTTCAGCGCAAGCTGGAAGGCCCGCGGTCCGCCTGAACCAAAGAATTTCCCCGCAATGCTGAGAGGTTTGTTGAACTGCGGGGACGTGATGTCGTTGAGAAAACCCGAGTAATTATTGTTATTGAAGCCACGAATGTTGGTGATGTTGAATAGATTGAAGACCTCCGCGATGAACTGAAGGTTCTGTTCCCGGGCAAAACTCCAGCTCTTGGTAACCCGCAAATCCAGCGAATTGAAGTCGTCGCCGAACTTAAGATTCGGATTCACATGCCCCAAGATGTCTCCACTGTGGCACGGCACCTGATTGACGCCCGAGCACGTGGGCAAGGAGTTCCAAAGGTCGATCGCGGCGTTCAGTTGCGCACCATTGGAAATCTCTCGTCCGAGCGCATTGCGTGGCAGGATCGGGAGCCGCGTGCCCAGCGAGCCAACAGAGGAGTCCATAGGTACGTGCGAGCTGTACGTCCAGATCGGCGAGATGGTCAGTTTCCAGGGCACGTCAAACACTCCGTAGAAGACAAAACGGTGGCGCTCATCAGTGGGGGAAAAGCCTTTTTCCAGCCGCAGGTTGTTGCTGTGAAAGATCTGATTTACTAGATCTTCGGCGCCGTTGAACGGGATCTGGTCATCGTTGGAGAAGTTGAGCGTCTTCGAAAGGGTGTAATTGGCGTTGAATCCCCAGCGGAAATTCGGGCCGCCAGTGGGACGCTTTTGCACAGTAAGCAGAAGCGCGTCGTACCAGCTTTCGGCGACTGACTCGATTTCCGTCACTTGGTCCGTGCGGTTCGTAAGTGGGTCTGTGATGGTGCACGGATCAAAGCCATTGGGACAACTGATGTAGGGCGAAGTGCTGTTTGTGCTCCTAAGTAGACGGCCGAGTATGGACCGCTGGCCAAAATCATGTAGACCATCTGCGGAAATGATCCAGTTCCCGGCAATCTGCTGTTGCAAGCCCAGGGTGAACTGCTGCACGTAGGGGTGCTTGGCGTTGTTAGATATGTGATTAATGCCAATGCCGAACACGGCTTGCCCGCCGCCAAATGGATTGGCGAGGGACACAATCTGACCCGTTTGCGAATCGGCAATGAAGTTGCCGCTCGCGTCGAGCGCAGAGCCGTTAAACGCTGCCAGCGGCAAGATTCGGCCATTTAGTAGAGCCTCCAGAAGTGGGACTTCTGTGACCACGCGATCGTAGTAGATACCGTATCCGCCTCGGACCACGGTCTCCGCCCGTTTGAGCGGATCCCAGGCAAAGCCTACCCGGGGACCAAACTGCTTGTAGTCGCGGCCAGGGTGACCACCGAGGACATTTTCGACGAAGTTGCATGTGTTATCTGGGGTAGTCAGTGAGCTGCAGGGGTGCAGGTTGCTGGCCTGCCCGAGAACGTCGTCAAGCTCCCACCGCAAACCCAGGTTTAAAGTCAGATTCGAGCGCGCCTTCCAGTCATCCTGAGCGAAAGCGCCGAAGTAGGAGTTGGGATAAAAGGGAACAACCGGAGGCCTAGCGGGGGCGGCGCTCTTGAGAGCAACTGCGATGGGGATATCGCGGTCATCAATGACGCCGTCGCCGTTCCGGTCCTGAGTAGCAAAATCCTGCGTCATGAAAATGCTGCCACTCCCATACAGATCGAAGAGCGCATAGGTATTCAAATGCTGCCACTCGCCGCCGAACCGCAAGGTGTGGCTTCCAAATATCCAGCTCAAGGTGTCGCGGATCTGGTAGCGATTGAACTTGGTGCTTTGCGGAACGCGGAAATTGGCGCCGTCCTGCACGCTGGCAAAGCGGATTTCGTTTCCTGCAGCCAGGCCGGCAGGGTTAGTCACGGGATTATCCGGGTTGAATGCGGGAATCGAGTTCAGAAACCAGTCGCCGTGAAAGATAAGGCTGTTGACGAGGCGCGACGATATGACACGAGTCCAGTTGGCTAGGGGCGAATTGAAGCGGTTAAACGACGATTGCCGGTTCGCCGCGGTGCCCAATGGCTTGCGAAGGCTTCCGTTGTCGATGTCTTTCGACCGATTAAAGGAGTAGCGCACCATCAAGCTGTCTTTCTCAGTCAACTTGAAATCCGTGCGCCCCGACAGCAAATAGTCATGGACAAAAGCAGGAGCTGAGGTGCTGACAATGCTGCTGCTGGCGAAATCACGCGCTCCTGTGGGCACGGCATGGCCCTGATCGCGATATTCCGTGGAGACAAACCAGAATGCCCGGTCTTTCTTGATCGGTCCACCCACCGAACCACCAAACTGCTCGCGCGCAAAATGGGGCGCAGGCTGATCTCTATTGAGCGCGGGAAGTGCCTGCAGCGCCTTGTGCCGGAAGAAGAAGAAGCCCGAGCCATGATACGAGTTTGAGCCCGATTTCGTGATGATGTTGATGATGCTGGAGCCTGAGCGCCCCACCTCAGATGTGAACTTGTTGGTGGCGATCTGAAACTCCTGCACGCTGTCTTGCGGCAAGTTCATCAGGGTCCCACCGACGACCTCGTCGTTGTTGTCTCCTCCATCGATGGTGATGTTGCCGCCCCGGCCAAAGGCGCCCGCAGACGATACCTCCAGCGTATTGGTTTTCGTCGGATCAAAGTTGGTGGCTGGCCGGTTGCCGGGAATCAGATATGCGAGCTCGAGAAAGTTACGTCCATTCAGCGGAATGGTTCCGATGGTGCTGGAGGTAACTACCCCTTGCACCTCGGACTCGGTCAAATCGACCTGCGCTTCTCCGGCCTGTACGGTCACAACTTCGCCAGCCTTGGCAATGGCCAGTCTCACATCCACAGTCGAAGCGCGTCCGACTTCCAGGGTAACGTTCTTGACTTCGCTGGTAGTGAAACCCTGAGCCGTCACGCGGACGGTGTAGTCACCGGGCAGCAAGTTCGGGACTGCGTATCGGCCGTCCGCGCCGGTAGCAGTCTCGCGGCTGAGGCCGGTTGCCTTGCTCGTAACCACTACCTTCGCCCCGACAACAGCGGCACCTTGAGGATCGGTAACTGTGCCATTGATGGTTGCGATGGGGAGTTGTGCCGATACTGAGAGAGTGAGAACCAGCACCAACAGACCAGATATCAGCAGTCGCATATGGCCTCCTCGCACATAAGTTCAGCCTGAGGAAACTAAGAGTCCGCGGTGAATGATGTGAGCGTCCGCTGTTTTGGAGTTGGGATAATGTTCTAACCGTGGCGATATGTCAAGCCTAGGCGGAGCGCCCAACCGAGTGCTTCCGCACTGTGCGCCAGGAGCATCTATACTGAGAACGAGATTAGTAGTCCTTGTGACGACCTACCCAAAGCTTGTCTTCGTCGGAATAATCATGTGCTGCGCCGGCATTGCAGTTGCAGGTACCGAATCCGACGTTCGCACCATCGCCGCCGCCGTGGATAACCATTACAACCATCTACGCTCACTGCAGGCCGAATTCACCGAGATTTACCGCGGCAACGGGATGGAGCGGACCGAATCGGGCACGTTGTGGCTTAAAAAAGCACGCAAGATGCGCTGGGAATACCGTTCTCCAAGAGAAAAGCTCTTCCTCACGGATGGGCAGGATGCCTGGTTCTATGTACCCGGCGAACAGCAGGCTCGCCGGGAACCATTCCGTAAATTGGAGGATTTGCGCTCACCTTTGGGATTCCTGCTGGGGAAGACCAAATTAGAGAAGGAGCTACAAGGACTGTCACTAGCCCCAGACATGCCGCCGGTAACGTCCGGGAACGTGTTGCTGCGTGGGGTTCCGAAAGGGATGGAAGATCAGATCAGCCAGGTGCTGCTCGAAATCCAGCCGGGCTACCAGATCGCGCGCATTATGTTAGAAGGGGTAGATGGGTCAGTGACTGAGTACCGCTTCAGCCAGCAGAAGGAGAATGTCTCCGTTTCTGATGAACGCTTCCGTTTCAGCCCTCCCCCGGGAGTCGAAACCATAGAAAGTGATTTCGGACAATAGCCCCGAGAGCACAGCAGTGCCGCTATACCGTTGCTGAAATTGCACTTGGGCAACCCCGGAAGGGGTAGCACTCCAGATACTGCAAATCATTGGATCTACGAACATTACGCCTCTCTTCCCGGCGAGCAGGATGATAGACTGTGAGCTAGGGCAAGGTGGGTTTTAGCGAGAAGGAATGGCAGAATTTGTAATCAAAATGGCCGATGACCGGGGCCGCACGATGCAGCAGGTCGAGCATGGTTACTCGGAAGCTGAGGTGCGCGACCGCTTCGCACAACAGGGATTCCTGGTGTATTCAGTCAAGGCCCGGGGTATGTTCGCCGGCGGCGAGATGACCCTGGGGAGGCGGCGCAAGGTCAAGCAAAGTGACTTCATCATCTTCAACCAGCAGTTCCTGACTCTGATTCACGCTGGGCTTCCCGTCCTGAACTCGCTCGACCTACTGATCAAGCGCCAGCGAAACGCCTCTTTGCAGACACTGCTGGACAATGTCCGCGACCGGGTCAAGAGCGGCGAAGCGCTTTCCGACGCGTTTGCGGCCCAAGGCGCATTTCCCAAGCTGTACACAACGACTCTGCTGGCGGGCGAGAAGAGCGGCAACATTGAGGAGGTGCTGGGACGGTACATTGCATTCCAGCGGATGACTGCGTCCTTTCGAAAAAAGCTGGCAGTCTCGCTGGTTTATCCCGCGTTGCTGGTCGTTGTCGTGGTCATCATGCTGACCTTTCTGGTCACCTACGTGGTGCCGCAGTTCGCGGAATTATTCTCAAGTTTGAACGCCCAGCTGCCGTCGATTACCGTGTTCATGTTGTCGGTGGGGACATTTGCGCGGAAATATATTGTCCTGGTTGTAGTTGCCTTGACGGTGTTGATTTTCCTGATGTGGCGGTGGAAAAACACGGATCGTGGGGCGGCTCAGATTGATCGGGTTGTGCTCAGTCTGCCTTTGCTCGGGCAAATTGTGCTTAAGCAGCAAGTAGCAACCTTTGCGCGTACCTTGTCGACGCTCTTGCAGGGCGGCTTGCCTTTGGTTCCCGCGATGGAAACAGCCGGCACGTCGATGAGCAGCCGCAGGATCGTGAATGGTATCGCGGACGCGACCGTGAGCGTGCGCGAGGGGCAAACCCTTTCCAAGAGCCTGGAAGAAGAGGAAATTTTTCCGGACCTGGCCGTCGAAATGATCGAAGTAGGCGAATCGACGGGGGCGCTGCCGGCCATGCTCGTTTCGGTGGCCGAGTTCTACGAAGAGGACGTGCAAACCGCGCTGGGCGCAATGATGGCCCTGATCGAACCTATAATTCTCATTTTCATGGCTATATTCGTGGGTGGCGTGCTGGCTTCCCTGTACTTGCCCATCTTTAGTCTGGGTTCGAGTGGCATCCATTGAGTCGCATTCAGTGACGGAAATTAGTTGGCAATTGCCTACGGCTCGTTAACAAGGTTTTAAGAGTCAGAAGTTACACTGGAAATTAGGTAATGTCGGACAAGAAATCTCTTTTCGTAAATGGTGCAGATGCGGCCCGCATGGCTCCCGAGAACGTGTCAGACGAACTGGAGAGAGCCCAGGACGTAGCGCGGCGGTATCGCTGCGAGTACGTGAACCTGACCGATTTTTCTCTGCAGCACGACCTGTTCAAGAAGATACCGGTCGACCTGATGTTCCGCTACAACTTCGTCCCCCTGGAAGAGACGCGCGACGGCAAGCTGGCCATCGCGATCGCCGATCCCAGCCAGTTGATGATGATCGACGAAATCAGCCTGCTGTTGGGCAAGCGCATCGTCACCAAAGTTTCCACGCTGAAGCAGATCAGCGACATCCTGAAGAAGACGGAACAGTCGCAGCGCGTTCTGGAAGAAGCTAGCGAAGGGTTTGCGCTGGATGTTATTCACGAAGACGATGCCACCGGCGACGAGACCATCTCGATCGACAAGCTCACGGCGTCCGGCGACATAAGCCCCATCATCCGACTGGTGGACACCACCATCTTCACTGCCCTGCAGCGCCGAGCCAGCGATATTCACGTCGAGACGCGCGACGATTCGGTCTGCATCAAATTCCGTATTGATGGCGTGCTGACGCAGGCCATGCCCCCGATCGGCCGCGAGCACCATTCGACCATCATTTCGCGTATCAAGGTGATGAGCGAACTTGACATCGCTGAGCGGCGCGTCCCACAGGACGGCCGCTTCCGCGTGAAATACAACGGGCGCGCTATCGATTTCCGTGTCTCGGTCATGCCCTCCATTCACGGCGAGGATGCCGTGCTCCGCGTGCTGGACAAGGAATCCATGAGCGAGAAGTTCCGCACGCTCACGCTCGACGTGGTGGGATTCGGTGAGGAGGACCTGCACAAGTTCCGGCGCTACATCTCGGAGCCCTACGGCATGGTGCTGGTTACAGGACCCACGGGTAGCGGCAAGACGACGACGCTGTATGCCGCCGTGAACGAGATCAAGACCGACGAAGACAAGATCATCACCATTGAGGACCCAGTCGAATACCAGATCCGCGGCATCACGCAGATTCCGGTCAATGAGAAGAAAGGGCTGACCTTCGCCCGCGGCCTTCGTTCCATCCTGCGACATGATCCCGACAAGATCATGGTGGGCGAGATCCGCGATACCGAGACCGCCCAGATTGCCATCAACTCAGCGCTGACCGGCCATTTGGTCTTCACCACGGTGCACGCCAACAACGTCGTGGACGTACTCGGACGATTTCTGAACATGGGTGTAGAAGCATACAACTTCGTTTCCGCGCTGAACTGCATCCTGGCCCAGCGCCTGGTGCGCGTGATCTGCGATTCCTGCCGCACCGCCGTTCACTATGCTCCCGAGGTGCTGGAGGCCAGCGGACTGGACCCGCAGCAGTGGAGTCCTGTTGCCTTCTACGAAGGCCAAGGCTGCATTGAGTGTGCCGGCACCGGCTATCGAGGGCGAACCGCCATTCACGAATTGCTGGAATTGACCGATCGGATCCGGGAGATGATTCTAGCCAAGCGGCCAAGTTCGGAGATTCGCCGGGCGGCGCGCGAAGAAGGAATGCGTTTTCTGCGCGAGTCAGCGCTCGATCGGGTGCGGTCAGGAATTACCACGTTGAAAGAGATCAATAAAGTCACTTTCATCGAGACCACGCGATAAAACCAATGAACAAAAAATCCAAATCGGGAGCACGCCCGAAACTCGCCTGCGAGATTTCCGCCGATCGTGTGCTGGCCGGACGGCTCTCCGATCGCGGTGGCACTCTGGAGGCCTACGCCGGGCACGACCTTGCCCTGGGCAGCGTGGTGCCCGACTTAATGGAAGCCAACCTCCGGCATCGGCGCGAGGTGGCCCAATCCATACATGACGTGCTTGCCGCGGTCGGGAGCCGTGCCCGCGACGTGGTCGCAGTATTGCCGGACGCGGCGGTGCGCGTGGTTCTGCTTGACTTCGACGCGCTACCCGCCAATGGCCAGGAAGCGGAAAGCGTGGTTCGGTTCCGACTGAAGAAATCCCTACCCTTCGATGTGGACAAGGCTAAGGTTTCTTATCACAGCCAGACTTCTGGCGAAGGTGTGCGGGTAGTGGCAGCAGTTGCGCTCTCCAACGTGGTCGAAGATTACGAAGAGGCGTTTCGCGAGGCGGGCTATAGTCCGGGCGTGGTGGTGCCCTCGATGCTGGCAGCCTTGGGCGCGGCGGATGCTAGCCGTCCGAGTCTGGTGGTCAAGGTGGATGCCCGCACCACGAGCATTGCGATTCTCGATAGTGGACAAATGCTGCTGTTCCGAACCCTGGAGAACACCCGCGGCGTCACAATTACCGGTGAGCAGTTGGCAGAAGAGGTTTATCCTTCGGTAGTGTTCTTCCAGGATACATACCATTTGAATATCGAGAGAATTTTCATCGCGGGGCTGCCGGAATCTGGAGCAGCGGCGCAGGCGCTGCGCGCGCAGACGGGAGCAGAAGTGGAGGAGTTGGTCGCCGAGAGCCAATTGGGCACCTCTGCCGTCCGCTCCGTTCCGCGATACCGGATGGCCAGCGTGGTAGGAGCTTTGATCTCATAACATGCGTCTTGACGTCAATCTTGCCACCCACCCCTACGAAGATACCCGGCAATTCTGGATCCGCTGGGGAAGCGCGGTTGCGCTGATCGCGATCCTGACCGGTGCGCTCCTTTACACCACCGTGACCGAGTGGAGCTTTGCCGAAAAGGATCGCAGCATCATGAGCCAGTACAAGTCGCAGATAGAGAGCCGTGATGAGGAGAGATCGCGCGCTGAAGCAGTACTGAACCGTCCCGAGAACCGCACCACTCGCGACCGCTCGCAGTTTCTTAACCAGCTGATCGAACGCAAGGCGTTCTCGTGGACCCAGGTATTTGCTGACCTGGAAAAAATGATGCCGGCGCGCCTGCACGTAGTTTCGATTCATCCGGAAGTAACTGAGGATAACCAGCTTCAAATCAAGCTGGTGGTGGCTGGGGAATCGCCAGAACGCGCTCTGGATCTGGTGCGCAAGATGGAGGAATCGCCACGTTTCCGGCAGCCTGCGGTCACCTCTCAAAACACTCAGACCAACGCGCAGGTTCCCGGAGATAACGTCGAGTTCAATATTACTGCGCTGTACGTGCCGAGCGCGCCGGGGAGCAGAAAATAATGGCGGATCTGAAAATTACGCGCCGGAAACTGAAAATCGCGATGATCGCTATGGCAGGTGTGGATGCGGTCGCGCTGATTTTGATGTTCTCTCCGCTGGTGGGTTCCAGTGCAACGCGAAAGCAAGAACTGCAGCAATTATCGGATGAGGAGCGGCAAAAGACGCGCCAAGTGGAACCGTTGCGCGGTCTGGACAAAAAGATCGTGCTCGCCGGCCAGCAGATCGATCAGTTTTATAAACAGCGGCTACCGGACAAAGCTTCTGAGATCGTCGATGAGCTGCGCAAGGTGGCGTCAGAGAACGGAGTGAAAATCGCGCAGGCCAAGTATGAAGCTAAGGATCAGGAGGACGTTGGATTGACGCCTTATCTGATTGAGGCCAACTGCCAGGGCGACTATCTCCAGTTGGTGCGCTTCATCAATGGTCTGGAGCGCGACAGAGTATTTTTCATCATTAACAGCGTCGTACTGGGAGATGCCCAGGGCGGCAGCGTTAAACTGCAAATGAAACTGGAAACCTATCTAAGGACGGGTGCGTAGTGAACCTGGGGTCAGAAAACCGAAAGAAGACGATCGCGGCAACTGTGCTGGGAGTATTGGCTCTCGCCATGGTCGTATACCGCATCGCCAACCCGGCCGGAGCTCCGCCACCCCCGGCAGCCATGGACCCGCAAGCCAGTAGCCCGCCGCCTACAACTCCGCAGGCCACGGTCCGGCGCACATCGACCTCTGCGAGCAAGGCAACCGGCACCAAGAAAGCGAGAGTAGCGCCGGTTTCGCTCGATCCAACTTTACAGCTCGGGCTGTTGCGGGCGAGTGAAGATACCAAGTACACCGGCGCCGGACGAAATATTTTCCAGGCTGAGGTTGACATTCCCAAACCGGTAGTGTCTCCAGTAGTGACAAAGACTGAGCCGGAGCCTCCGCCGCCACCGCCACCACCGCCTCCTCTGCCTTTAAAGTTCTTTGGCTTTGCCAGCAAGCCAGGGGAACCCAAGCGGATCTTTCTCTCGAAGGGCGAAGAC
>Ga0066688_10000583_pt1 | contig 12680 bp, 14 predicted proteins | sample GraSoiAngelo_137_FD_62304 | JGI IMG/M metagenome (GOLD analysis project Ga0066688, IMG submission 62304) | Grasslands soil microbial communities from the Angelo Coastal Reserve, California, USA - 14_0929_09_30cm | ecosystem: Environmental > Terrestrial > Soil > Grasslands | place: USA... | reverse complement strand
CTCATCAAAGCCGAGCTCGATGCCGGAGGCTGACGACAGGTCGAAGCCGACAGTGAATGTCTTCAGATAGGGGAAGCTGGTAGCGGCGATGGCCGTGATGGACCCTGAGTCCATGCCCCCGGAAAGATAAGAGCCGAGCTCCACATCGGTGATCAGCTGCCGTTTGACAGCCTGGCGGAACAGGCGATCCAGCTCTTCCCGATATTCGGCGTCCGAAGCAGCGTCTCCGGGCTCCCGGAAATCATAGTCCCAATATTCGTTGGCCCTTAGAGTTGGTGCATCCGCGGTCAGGTCGACTATTGCGTAGTGGCCGGCGGGCAAGAGCTTGACCGGGTCGAGCAGCGTCCGATCGGTGAAGATATTCTGGAACGTGAAATATTCGAGCAGCGCTTTGCGATCGAGCTTGGTGTCGATGGCGCCGCTCGCGATGATGGCTTTCTGCTCGGATGCAAAAGCGAGCATGTTGCCTTGCATCGCATAATAAAGCGGTTTGATGCCATAGCGGTCGCGGGCAAGGAGCAGCCGCTGCTCCTTCCGGTCCCACAGGGCGAACGCAAACATCCCGTTGAGGCGATCGAGCACTCCGATCCCCCACTCAGCGAGAGCGTTGAGGAGCACTTCGCTGTCGGTGCGGGACCGGAACCAGTAACCGGCGGCCTCCAGCTCTGCCTTGAGCTCACGAAAGTTGTAGATCTCCCCGTTGTAGGTGAGGACGTAGCGATGGTCAGCACTGACCATCGGCTGGTGTCCCGCGGGCGACAAATCGATGATGGCTAGACGGCGGTGGCCAATGCCAATCGCGCCTTCGATCCAGTGCCCCTCGCCGTCTGGCCCGCGATGGGCGATCGTGTCTGTCATCCGCTGGAGCGTGGCTGGCGAGATCGGCTCGCGATTTAGGCTGATCAAGCCAACTATGCCGCACATTGGACAAACCCAATCTCATCCAATCGTCCGGGCGCGGATTTGATCACGGCTGGGTCCACGGTCTCCCCGCCGCCGATCTCCAAGCTCTTGACTGCGATCTTACCCTCCGCGGTCGTAACTTCATCGCGATCTTGCTTTACTGAGGTCACCTGACCGGAACGCGCAAGATAGCGCTCGGCATCATCGACGAGTTCCGCGGGCCATACGATTAGTTCCGCGCAATCGAGAGCGCCGTAATCCGCTCCATAACGTTTGTTCAAAGTGTTGCTCAACCCAACAACGGATTTCGAGTTCTCGCGCCAGTCGACCCTGCGATCCTCTGGCACATACGGATAGCAGCGCAGCGCATCTTCCGGAGCGGTCGGCTGCGGATGGAATACCTCGTCGTGCGTCCAGTAGGCGTCGACGGCGAGAAACGTCGGAACAAGGCAAGTTTCCGGTTCCGTGACTCCGCTGGAGGTCGCTCTTGAAAGGCGCTGCATGGGAGCAGCGCTCGGGCTACCGGCCGCCTCTGCCGGTCGTGAGTCGGGGATTTGGACGTCAGCCTCCGGTCTTTTTGGCGACGATCGTAATGCCGGCATCTTCGATCACCTCGCGTTCGATCGCGAGTCCGAATTCGGCGCACCATTGGCGCACTTCCTCGGGTGTTTGGCGCGCAGCATTGGCCGGCGCGTACCAATCGTAATTGATATGGTTCATCTCATCGAATGAGAGGTCTGGTCGGTAAAAGGCTTTTGCCACGTGCCAGTAGAAGAGGCGCTGAACGTCGTATTTGCCAGCTGGAATATCAAGAAGTTCGATCGGCCGCTCAAGCTCGATCTCCTCGCGGAGCTGACCCAATGCGATGCCTAGTTGGGTCAGAGGCTCGAGCGCTTCCCACGCCTGTTGCGGCGACATGGCCTGAAGCCGCGCCCGGACATAGTCGTCCGTGTACTCGCGGATCGGGCCTTTGGTGCGATAGACGTAGAAGAGGATCCGGCCGCCCGGCTTCAGCAGCTTCGAGAGCGCCTCCAGCGCTCCTCGCGTGGAGTTGGTGTGATGTAGGACGCCTTCGGAATAAATAAGGTCGACGGAGTCTTTGGCGAACGGCAAGTTACTGACGTCTGCTTGTAGAAAGCCAGCGCTCTCTCCTCGCTCCGCAAACCGCTCCGCGGCCACGTCGACCGCCTCGGATACGTCCACTCCGATGTACCGCACCCTGGGCAGGATTGGCCCGATCAGCTCGAGCGTGGACATGCCCGCGCCGCAGCCGGCATCCACGAGCAGCGGGCGATCGCCGTGCTCCGCCAGCCATTCGGCGTCCGACAAGTCGCCGTAACGGCGGACCAGCCACTCCCTCGCGGCACTCAGCGACGCGGGCGAGTCGAAGGTGTCGCGCTTTTTCCATTTAAAGCCAAAGGCCTCCTCGGTCTGCGCCTGCTCCTGCGACAAAGCGGCAAGCGATCGCGGGATGCCCCGTCGCAGTACCAGAGTCTGTCCACGGACCTCCCGCTCGCCTTCCCACGGTCCGTCGACGTCGAGATAGTCCCAGAACCACATCGGAAGCTGGGTCTTTGCTTCCGAGTGGCCGTTAGAGATTGCGGAGGGTGTCGACGACATATTCGCAATCTCCAAGTGTCATCCTGTTGTGAAGGGGGATTGCCATGGTGTTGGCATCGCAGTCTTTCGCTGCCGGGAAGTCGTCCGCGGAAAGCCCATATTTTTGTCGGTACACTCCGAGCATGTGCACCGCGTGGGTCCCGGGCCGCGTAGCAATGCCCGCGGCCTGCAGCCGTTCCATTAATTTGTTGCGCGGCATCGGCGCAGCCTCTGGGTCGACATAGGTTACGAACGCTTGCCAAGCGTGGCCGCCGTTGCCGAAATGCGGCATTCGCAACCAATTGAGCCTCTGAAGACCGTCACGATAACGCTGCGCCATGTCATGGCGTTCGGCGATGAAGCGGTCGAGCTTAGCTAGCTGGACCAAGCCGACTGACGCCTGGAGGTCCGTCATCCGATAGTTGAACCCAATCAGATTGAAGTCGGGCAGCAGATAAGGTTTGCGCCCGCTATGGCGCAGCTCCTCGGAGACGGTCGCACCGTGATTGCGGAGCATTTCCATCCGCTGCGCCAAGTTCCCATCGGCAGTGGTGATCATGCCACCTTCGCCGGTCGTAACGGACTTGCGCGGATGGAACGAGAAAGCCGCAGCGTCCCCGAGCGCGCCGGCCGACGTGCCGTGGTAAGATGCGCCTGCGGCGCAGGCGGCATCTTCAACGATCGGAATGCCGTCGGGAAGTGCGGCACGAATGGCGTCCATATCGGCGCAGAGCCCGAACAAGTGCACGACGATCACCGCCTTGGTGCGGTCGGTGACCTTGCGCGCTACATCCACGGGATCGAAATTGTAGGTTTCACGGTCGACGTCGGCGAAAACTGGGGTGGCACCGCAATATACGACGACGTTCGCTGTCGCGACCCAGGTGAAAGCGGGAACGATCACCTCGTCGCCGGGACCGATCTCCATAGCGGCTAGGATCAAATGCAGCGCAGTCGTGCAACTGGTTGTGGCGAGCGCATGGTCGACCCGATGACGCGCGGCGAACGCCTGTTCGAACGCGGCGACCTTCGGGCCCTGCGTCAGCCAGCCCGACATGAGCGGCTCGCGACAGGCCTGCCATTCCTCCTCGCCGGTGGCCGGAAGCGAGATCTGGATCATCGGCCGACTCTCGCTCACGCCTCCGCCCCGGCACTAGCCCGGCGGGCCTCGACCTCCGCCCTATGCGCAGCGCGCCAAGCGATCAGCTTCTCTAGGCCCTCGCGCAGCTCGATCTCGGAAGTGAAGCCGATCTCCTTCTTGGCCCGCTCTGGATCGCCGATGCGGTTGCGAACGAGCGTCGCCGTGCTTCGCGGCGCAAACTCGATCGGCCGGTTCGCTCCGGTGAGGTCGAGCAGCGTCTCGGCCAATTCCCTCAATGAGGTTCGCGTCCCCGTCCCGACATTGTAGAAGCGGTCGCTCGTTTCGGCCTGCATCGCGCGAATGTTAGCGAGCGCGCAATCCTCTACCGCGACAAAGTCGAACGCCTCCGAGCCATCACCGAGGATGGTTGGGCTTTCTCCTCGATCGATCGCGTCCAGCATCTTCATGATCACCGCAATGTACGCACCGCGATAATCCTGCCGCGGCCCATAGACGTTCATGTATCGCAAGCCGACGAAATTGAGCCCGTAGCGATGGTAGAAGGCTCGCAGCATCGCCTCGCCGGCGATCTTCGTTGCGCCGTAGAAGTTCTGGTTGTTGAACGGGTGGTCCTCGTCCATCGGCTCGCGCAGGGCGTCGCCGTAGACTGAGGCCGAAGAAGAGTAGACCAGCCGCTTCACTCCCTTGCGTACGCAGGCTTCCATCACGTTGAATGTGCCCGCGACGTTGACCTCGAACGCGCTGCGCGGGAATTCGTGGCATTGGAGCAGCCACAAAGCCGCAAAATGAAAAACGCCGTCGGCCGCATCGAGCGCGGCATCCAATATGTCAGTCTGGAGGATATCGCCACCAACGTCGAAGACGCGAACGCGCGGGTCCTTCAGGGCGTCCTCCAGGTTCTCCGCGCGCCCGCGGACAAAATTGTCGTAGATCACGAGCTCTTTGATGTCCTCGCGAAGCAGGCGATCGGCGGTATGCGAGCCAATTAATCCGGCGCCGCCGATGAGGACTAGCTTGCTTCCATCAAGTCGCATGGTTCCGTTTCGCCTCTAGTACTTTGTCGCCGCGGACACGTTGGTGAAAAGGCGCTGAGTCCGAGGAGCATGTGCCTTGGGGGGCTACTCCGTCGCCATCACCGATGTTGCTCACGCGCTCGTCGCCTCGTTCAATGCCTCCGAATCTCACAAAATTCATATTCGGAGCGCCCATAGCTGCGAAGACAAACCAATCCAATGATTTCGGCAATCGCCCCTCCGCTAAGTGCCAATCTCCTGAAACGCGGGCGAAAAAACCCCGACGCTCTGGGAGCCTTTCGCTGACGTGCCCGTTCAGCGTGACCGAAGAAGATTGGGGCTATGGAGACGGCGGATGGGAGTTGAGGTCGCTCAGTCGCGGTCTTCAGTCCCACAAGTTACCCTCGACTTCCTACGTGGGTTCGCTGCTCTATACGTCGTGATTAACCATACGAGAGGTGCGTTTTTCGTTGGGGGACGAGAGCTCCTCGCAACCGGTTCTAGTGTCGCGCACTACCTGATCGTTGCCCTCCTGCAATTAACCGCCCTCGGAGCAGAATTCGTCGTGTTATTCTTCGTAATCAGCGGGTTTTCGATGGCTCACAGCATTCTTCATAGCACTAACATCGGAAGTTTTTACCTCAAACGATTGCTAAGGATATGGCCGTCATACTTGGCGGCGACCGCTTTCGCATTCTTCGTCGGCAAGCTCATTGGTGCCGAGGATATCCAGAAGAATGTGGTGCTGGTCGCATTCTATTTGCATGCGGAAACCACCGTGACCCCGCAATTCTGGTCCCTGCCGTACGAAGTCTTCTTTTACCTGCTATGCCCTTTCATTCTCGCGACGCGCAAAACCGTCGTGAGCGCGCTGTTTCTTGCGATTGCACTCTGCATTGCTACCGTCGCGGCGTTTGGCCTCGTCCTAAATCCGGCTCCCAACTTTTTCTTCAACTTCTTCGGTAATGAACTTGCGTTCCTCGCGTGCGGGGCCGTCGCATACCATTATCTGGACCGCATTCCGAAACTGAAGGCCCGACCGTATTGGCTACTCGTGACGCTGTTGCTCGCCGGGGCGTGGCTGGCGAAAAGTCTCACCAATCACATCAACATTCTTTCGAGCGCCGCGATGGTGTGCGTCGCGATTATCTCGATCCGCAGCTTTCCCGACTGGCTTGCACGGACGCGATGGCTGAACCTCGGCTTCTTCAGTTACTCGATCTATCTGTTCAACTACGCAATTTTGCTGGTTGCCGCGTGGCTGTGCAAATTGTGGCTCGGTATCGATCCACACACGATCACAAATCCAATCGCCTGGATGGCGATTGTCCCGCTGCTACTGGTCGGCTGTTATCTCGGATATCTACTCACTGAACGCCCAAGCAGTCTTGCACTCAATAGGATTCGTCAGCTGCAACGCCAAGGCCGCCCTGTCGCGCTTCGAACCTGAGAGCATTCGTACTCATCATTTCGCGACGGCTTTGGCGACCTCCGCGACTATGTAGTCTTGAGCACTCTCTTCCAAGTACGGGTGCATCGGCAGGCTCAGGACCCGCTCGGCTGCTGACCGCGAGTGCGGCAAATCGCCGTAGATCGATCGATCACGATACGCGGGCTGCTCATTCAGGGGCTTGGGGTAATGGACCGCTGTCGGAATGCCGGCCGCGTCCAGCTCCCGCTGAACGGCCGTGCGATCTTCCACGAAGACCGTATACTGCGCAAAGACGCTGGTGCGGTCTTGCTTTTGAAACACGCGGTCCACGCCGGCATCAGCAAACATTCGGTTGTAACGTTGGCCGATCTCGATCCGCCGAGTGGTCTCCCAGCCGAAGTACTTCAATTTGGCGAGCACAATCGCGCATTGCAATGTGTCCATCCGCCCGCCGACACCCACCCGTGTGTGGTGGTAGCGCGCGGACTGGCCGTGGACTCGGATCTCACGGCAGGCCTGCACGAAATCCTCGTCGTTGCTGAAAATGGCGCCGCCGTCGCCGTAGCAGCCCAGCGGTTTGGACGGGAAAAAGCTCGTGCACCCTACGCGCGACAATGCACAACTCATGCTGCCTTGAAACTTGGCACCGAAGCTTTGCGCGGCGTCTTCGATTACGACCAGGCCGCGGGCATCGGCAATCGCGTTAATCGCGTCCATATCCGCTGGCTGGCCATATAGGCTGACCGGGATGATCGCGCGGGTCCGGGGAGTGATCGCCCGTTCGAGTAGCTCGGCGTTGATGTTGCAGGTGTGGGACTCAATATCGACGAGGACGGGCGTGGCACCCGCCAACAGTACGACTTCGGCCGTTGCCGCGAACGTGAAAGCAGGGGTGATCACTTCATCACCTGGTCCGATGCCAAGCGCCATAAGCGCAATCAACATCGCCTCGGTGCCGCTCGCAACCGAGACGCAGTGCTCCACGCCGGTGTAGGCGGCGAGCTCCCGCTCCATCTCGAACACTTCGGGGCCCATGATGAACTTGCCGTGCTCGAGCACGCGAGCGATCGCCCCGTCGATCTCTGCCTTATGCAGGCGATACGGTGTGCCAAGGTCCGCGAACGGGATCATGCGTCAATCCTGCGGCACTCGCCGCTCTCAAGCCGATACCGTTCGCCAGTCGCCACGCACTCCGCCTCCCCTCCACCCTCGAGCGGAAGCGCTAATCTTTCTCCGAAGGCGCTAATCCATCCGGCCTGCCTTGCCGGCACTCCCGTAACTAGTGCGTAGTCTTTTACGTCCCGCGTCACCACCGCGCCCGCACCAACCAACGCATATCGTCCAATGGTCACTCCGCAGACGATGGTGCAGTTCGCACCGAGCGTAGCGCCTCTCAGAACCCTGGTTTCGCGGTACTCGGCCTTGCGCTCGATATGTGCCCGCGGGTTGTTCACGTTGGTGAAGACGGCGCTGGGACCACAAAACACATCGTCTTCAAGAATGACCGCATCGTAGATCGAAACGTTGTTCTGAATCTTGCAGCCGTTCCCGACCACGGCCGAACCACTCAAGAACACGTTTTGCCCGAGAACGACATCACGCCCCACGCGCGCTCCAGAAGAGACGTGGACAAAGTGCCATATTCGGGTTCCATCCCCTACGAAGGCACCATCGTCTACGAATGCACTTTCGTGTTGAAAGTACCTCATAACATCTTGCCGACCAGCGGGTGGGAATCGGTCTTGGACATCAACGGACGACGACTTCGAATGTCGGCCACGGTCTGCACGGCGCACCGACTGCTTTCCAGGCCGAAACCCTTCCCTTCAAGTATCAGCTCATAGCTCCGGGTGTGGAGGTCGGTGAAGCCGTCCGAGAACTCAATTTCATCTCCATCGATAGTTATCGAACGGAAGGTTCGCTGGCCCGCCAAACGCTGAGCATCTGGAACGTCGTCGAGGTTCGCCGAAAGGAACCATCGAACCCGAGCATTCTCGTACTCGAGATAGCCGGCCGCGCGGGTTGCCTCGTGGAGATGTACCCGATTGTCCTGCAGCTCGCCAAAGACGAAATGCAGCATATCGAAAAAGTGAACGCCAATGTTGGTGGCGATGCCGCCGGATTTCTTTTCGTCCCCTTTCCAAGAATACTGGTACCAGCGGCCACGTGCTGTGATGTAACTGAGTTCAACATCATGTTTTCGGCCCCGTACGGCTTGTGCGGCGACCTTCTTTCGCAAAGCAATGATCGCGGGATGCAGGCGAAGTTGAAGGATCGTGTTGACCTTGCGTCCTGCTGCCGCCTCCGCCTCCGCGAGGCCGTCGATGTTCCAAGGGTTAAGTACCAACGGCTTTTCACAGATGGCGTGGGCACCCGATCGCAGCGCGAACCTGATGTGCGAATCATGCAAGTAATTGGGAGAGCAGATCGACACGAATTCCACCCGCTCGCCGTCATGAGAGCGGCGCAGCTTATCGATGTGGCGGTCAAAACGCTCAAACTCAGTGAAGAAAGCGCTCTCGGGGAAGTAGCTGTCTATGATGCCGACAGAATCCGACGGATCCAACGCGGCAACGAGGCAACCTCCCGAGGCTTGAATGGCGCGCATGTGTCGCGGAGCTATAAATCCACCTGCGCCAATCAAGGCAAAATTACTCATGACATCCAGTCCGTCAAATAGCTGTTGTACGGGACCCAAGCGCTGGAATTTTCGGCATAGTTCAGCCAAGTGAATTGGACTGCCGCCGAGTACATTATGATCGCGAACTTCAGCCCAACACTGGCATTTGCTGTTTTCGAAAAAACGCGCGGAACCCTTGATAGAACAAAAATTTGCAGGGGTATGAGGTAGAGGGAAATTCGGTCTACCGCAGTCGACGATGGTGTTGTTAGCAGGAGACCAAGTGCTACGAACGAGCCCACAGAGAAGATTGTCCACAATCGAAGTTGGTCCCGACTGAGCTGGAATCTTCGCCAAAAGAGCAGGAAAATCGTAGCCGGCACCAAGTTCATCGCAATCCGTATTGCTGCACCCGATGAGCTGTAACCGGCGGCTACATAGTTAGCTACGAGACGGTCGAGAGAGGAGGAAACGAATAGGTAATACGTGACGCCGCCGACAACACCTAAGAGCAGGAACGTGAGCGCGCGACGCCGAGATGAGGCGAGCGCAACGAGGGGAATCACTATTACAGCAGACTTGTGAAACATGATGGCGAGGGTGAGGTTCATGGCCATGCGCACCGTGGCGCCCCGAAAGTAGTAGGTGAGAGCAGCCATGACGAGGCCAAGCGCCGCACCTTGGCGGGTGTAGCCCATCGCAACAACGATCACGAGGTAGGGAATACCAACAAGGATGGCTAAAGCGGGATTTAGCTGTTCACGGCAGAAGATGAGAAAGCCGTACGTGAAAATCGCAGCGCAAACGAGATTGACAAACCAGACGCCTAACCCAGCGTTGCCGGTCCACCAATTTACGAACGCATAGGCGGGATCGATCGTGGTTAGCGAAGTAGTCATGCTCAGAAGACGAAGTCGATGAAAGATTTCGTCGTAGGCATTCCAGTCGCCTCCGACGTGTTTGCGAAGGCCAATCATTACCGTCAACACGATCGCTGAAATGAGGAATCCCAGCAGTGTCCGCTGGCGCGACTGCTCCTTGGTTAGGGCCGCGGGGAACGCGAAAACGGCAAACAAAAGCCAATACGGAATCATACCGCCTGGCTCCAACCAGCGCCATTCTCGGCCAAGCTACGCACTATTGAAACTTTCTCCTCGCGTCCATGCGCAGCCGCTTAGGGGACACTGCGGAGCCCACAAGCGAACATACCAGTCCTAATGCAGCGTCTCCGTTCACGCTCAACTCGGCCATGCGCGGGGAGATCCGCATGCTCCTGGTCCGACTCAAACGGCCACTCCACCTAACGTTCGTCATTTTGAGCCGAGCGCGTCTATTCCGCCACAGGCGCCGCGGTGCATTAGCTGCGGCGTCAAACCTCCGAACGCCATTGGGGCGCCTGGCTTCGTAAGTAGGCGTCCCGCTTGGTGACAATGGGTCAACTGCAGGCGCGCTTCGCGAGATGCCGAACTCCTTCGGGAGTACGGACAAGCATCTCGCCCGCTGCGTCCTCTCGATCGAGGAGGAAGACTGGGCTCCCGAGCGACGGCACTGCCGTCGCGTATGCGGGTCCTCGGGATGGCAACTCAAAGCCGGGATGTGAAACCATGAAGAAGTAGTCTTCCGACGGCTGGGTCACAAAACGCACGTGTTGAACGTCGCCGGGAATAAGAATGGTTCCTAGATTGCCTCGGAGCCGCAAAACCGGAACTCGCCCATCATAGTAACAGCCACTTAGAATATCGGTGCTACTCGGCACGCTGCAGCTAGCTAGCAAGAGAGCGCACGCAGCGAAAAGGAGACCCTGAAACTTCAAACGTCCTCCGAACGCCCTTATGAGCTCGCATATACTGGCGTCAGTCTACTCACCAATAAGGGCACACATGCGGGCGCCGCTACTAGCGACGGCTGCCCAATGCGGCAACTGGGCGTCTTCGCCGCCCGTGCCCCGCGCATTGGGACCGTGCCGATGAGCAGTGGGCAATCGATTCCAGCCTAGGCAGGACTCCGCGCGAGAGTCGAGCGCCGATGTTCCACTTTTCCAGGACTTAAGAACATTGGTGGACGGATCAGGAGCGCGTCCAGCGCTTGCGGCGCTCGCGGATCATCTCAAAAATTCGGCGAAGTAGAACGCGAGTGCGCCGAACCAGAGCGCAACGAAAATCAGGAATAAAACTCCGGCGCTCGGTAACTTCATAGCGGTTTGTGACCTTCCGACATTAGCGTGTCCAGCGCTTCCGACGCTCGCCAAACAGGCGCGGCCCAACGTGAAACTTAGGCGTAGCGCTCGTTAGTCCCCGATAGGTCAGGCGCTTGCCCTCCGTGCCCGCCAGGGCGCAGCGGCACAGTCGGCACCGCTCTCCTTGCGATGGTTGCGGGAGTCGAATTCGGCGGTGTAGCGATGCAAATGCGCTTCGCTCATGTGGTGATACGTGGCCGATGTAGCCGCGCTTGAGGATCGAGAAGAAGTTTTCGACGGTGTTCGAGTGATCGACGCCGCGAGCATATTCGTTGCGCGTGTGCGCGACCGAGCCGTGAGTGTGAAACTCGCGACCGACGAAGGTGTAAACTTGGGACTCGTCGCTCAAGGCGTTTCCCTGATTAGGTCGGACAAGCCCTGATCGGTCGCCCTCGCCTGCGGATCACCGACGTTGCTCTTAAAGCGCGTCACGTCGGCGGCGATCACCGACGGCTGGCCGCCGGTCTCATCGTTCGGCTGCGCCAGCTCGGGTCGGCCGAACGCGCGCGCGCCCGCGACGAAGATCTCCGACAGGGTCGGTGCCTCGCCGGTCCCGCAGTTGATCGCTCCGCGCGTGTCCGACAGCGCGATCCGCACCAGCTGACCGGCGAGATCGTCGACGTGGATGTAGTCGCGCCGGAGGCCGCCGAAGGTCGGGCCGGTCGCCTCGCCGCGCGAGAATTTATCGAGGATGATTGGGACCAGGCGGCCGCCGCGGTCGCCCGGACCGTAGACGAAGAAGATGCGCGCCCAGGCGAAATCCAGGCCGCGTCGATCGAGCGCCTCGAAGAGCTCGACCTTGCAGCGGGCGTAGAGCGTGTCCGGTTTAAGCGGCGAAGCCTCGGCCAGCGGCCCGGCCGCGTTCGCGACGTCATATTCGAGACAGCTGCCGAGGCCGACGAACCGTTGTCCTCCGGCTTGCGCGAACGCGTCGGCGAGCCTGAGGCTTGCGGCGACCCATTCGCGGTTCACGTCGTGCACAAGATAGTCAGCGTGGTTGGTGTACCAGGCGGCGTGGATGCAATGGCTCGCTTGCACCGAAGACAGGTCGGGCGGGCTCTGCGCGAGCAGGTCGCCGTGGAACGCAACGGCCTCGTGGCCCTCCGCCGAGAGCCGCCTCACGACAGCACTGCCGATGAACCCCGTCGCGCCGGTGACGAGGACCCGTCTCACAGGATCTGGAGCTCGGGAACCGCCGTCACGAATTTCGCGCCCCATGATCGGGCTTGGCCAAGCTGGCCGATCACTTCATCGCGCAGGTTCCACGGAAAAATGACGATGAAGTCGGGCTTCTCGGCGTCGATCCGTGCGGGGTCGACGACCGGGATGTGGCTTCCGGGGAGGAAGCGGCCCTGCTTGTGCGGGCTGAGGTCGGCGACGAAACGGACCAGCTCATTGCCCTTCACGCCGCAATAGTTGAGCAAGGTGTTGCCCTTGGCGGCCGCGCCGTAGCCGGCGACGGTCTTGCCCGCGTCGCGCTGGTCGAGAAGGAAGCGGAGGAAATCGGCGCGGATGCGGTCGAGGCGCGGCTGGAAGCTCTCGTAGACCTCGCGGCCGCGCAGGCCGACTCGCTCTTCGTCGCCGATGACCTGGTCGACCCGCGGAGAGCGCGGCTGGCTGTCGTCGTCCGCGTGGGCACCGAATACCCGCAGCGAACCCCCGTGGGTGGGCAATTCCTCGACGTCGAAGACCTTGAGGCCTTGGGCCGCGAAGATGCGCTCCGTCGTCCACAGCGACAGGTATGAGAAATGCTCGTGGTAGATGGTGTCGAACTG
>Ga0066688_10000578_pt1 | contig 12695 bp, 10 predicted proteins | sample GraSoiAngelo_137_FD_62304 | JGI IMG/M metagenome (GOLD analysis project Ga0066688, IMG submission 62304) | Grasslands soil microbial communities from the Angelo Coastal Reserve, California, USA - 14_0929_09_30cm | ecosystem: Environmental > Terrestrial > Soil > Grasslands | place: USA... | reverse complement strand
TCGCGACGCGTTCCTGCGCTACATCCAGCAGGAACCGATGGCCGCCGCCCAGCTGCGCGCGCCGCTCTATGAGGACAAGGTCGTCGATTTCCTCTTCTCCAAGGCCGACATCAGCGACCGCACCGGAACGCGGGCCGAGCTCGAAGCCGACCTCGAAAGCGAAGAGGGCCATGTCCACGGCCCCGGCTGCGGCCATGACCATGTCGCGCCGGTCAAGGCCAAGAAGGCAACGGCTGCAAAGAAGAAGGCGGACAAGGCGGCCGAGCCTGCACCGAAGGCCGAGGCTCCCGCCAAGGTGGACGCAGCCAAGCCCAAGGTGGCAAAGCCGGTGAAGGATACCGCTCCCAAGAAGGCCGCGGCTAAGCCGGCGAAGGATGCTGCTCCCGCGAAGGCGGCGGCGAAGAAAGCGCCCAAGAAGGCTTGAACGAACGCGAGATCGTCTGCGCGGATCTGACCGCCGCGCGCGCCGGCCTCGAGCGCGAGGGGTTTCGGCTCGACGTGATCTATCCGGCGGACGATCCGCACACCCTCGTTCTGACGCGGGGCGGCGAGACCGTGCGGCTGACCAGCCAGCCCGACGCGCCGCGCCCCTCAGGCGAGCTTCCGCCGTTCGTCCCCGAATTTCTCGTCACCCGCGGCGGCGGCTCGGGCGAGGGGCGGGCAGGGATGCTCTACCGCGACCTCATCCCCAGCCGGCTCGGCGGCCGCTATATCGCCTCGCACATCACCATTCCTGGCGGCGGCCCGGTGGCCGACTGGGTCCATTTTCATCGCATTGCCCTGCAGCTCATCTATGTCCGGAGCGGCTGGGTGCGCGTGGTCTACGAAGATCAGGGCGAGCCGTTCGCGATGGAACCCGGCGACCTCGTGTTGCAGCCGCCGGGCATCCGCCACCGGGTCCTCGAAAGCTCGCCGGCACTGGAGGTGGTCGAGATCACCTGTCCGGCGCTGCACGAAACGTTCGCGGACCATGACGCGGCGCTTCCCACCGGCCGGCGCGATCTGCTGCGCGATTATGGCGGTCAGCGGTTCGTCCGCCATATTGCCGCGCAGACGCCGTGGACGCCGTTCCAGGGTGCGGAAGCGCAGGAGACCGCGATCGGCGCCGCGACAAATGGGCTCGCCGAGGTGCGCACGATCCGGCCCGTCGCTTCGACCATCGAATTTGCCCCGCACGATGGCGAGTTGGTGTTCGGCTTCGTCCTCGATGGGTCGGCGCACCTCGAATTCGGTGACGGCGGCGACCTGGCTGCGGGCGACGCATTCGTGATCCCGCCCAAGCAAGCGTGGAGCCTTACCGCCGCCACCCCGGACCTCCGATTGCTTCACGTAACCACGTCGATCCATTAGCTTGTCGAAAGCCCGTCTTTCTTTCTAGAGCAGGGCAGGGCTTCGACTGGGTGGGGCCGAACCGTTTAGGGGGAACAATGGCCGCGAAGTCGGGTCCACGCATCGCCGTGCTTCTGCCGTGCTACAACGAAGAAGCGGCAATCGGCGCGACCGTGGCCGGGTTCCGCGAGGCGCTGCCGGGCGCGATTGTCTACGTTTACGACAACAACAGCCGCGACCGCACTCGCGAGGTCGCCGCGAAGGCGGGCGCGGTCGTCCGCACCGAGCGCCAGCAGGGCAAGGGCCATGTCGTCCGGCGGATGTTCGCCGACATCGACGCCGACGTGTACGTGATGGCCGACGGCGACCTGACTTACGATCCGAAGGCGGCCCAGGCGATGGTCGACCTGTTGACCGCCGAGCAGTTCGACATGGTCGTCGGCACCCGCAAGCACGAGGCTAAGGATGCCTATCGCGGCGGCCATGTGCTCGGAAACCGGGTATTCACTGGGCTGCTCTCACGGCTGTTCGGGCGAAGTTTCACGGACATTTTCTCAGGCTACCGGGTATTTTCGCGGCGGTTCGTGAAGAGCTTTCCGGTGCTCTCGTCGGGCTTCGAGATCGAAACCGAAATGAGCGTCCATGCGCTCGAATTGCGGATGCCGGTGGGTGAGGTCGAGACCGTCTATGCGTCGCGCCCGGAGGGGTCGCATTCGAAGCTTTCGACCTTCTCGGACGGCTGGCGCATCCTCAAGACGATCGTGACGCTCTACCGCATCGAGCGGCCGGTGCTGTTCTTCGGCTCGATCGGCGGGCTGCTGCTGCTGGCGGCGATCCTGCTCTCGATCCCGCTGGTGATCACTTATGTGCACACCGGCCTGGTGCCGCGCTTCCCGACCGCCATCCTGGTCACCGGAATGACCATCGTTGCGGTCCTCTGCGTGTTCGCCGGGCTGATCCTCGACACCGTCACGCGAGGCCGCCGTGAGGTCCGGCGCCTGGCATATCTGGCGCAACCTGCCCCTTAAGGTGAGTTACTTTTATGCATCACTCGGCGCGAATTGTGTCGAGTCGGTGACAGAAGCGGCTTCCTCCCGACCGGCGCCCTAGGTTACGGTTGTTTCCATACCCGCGAGAATGCGGGGGGCGACAAAGGGGACTTCGAATGATCCGGACCAACACGGCACTTCGCAGCACGGTTGCGATTGCGGCGATGATCTGCGGCGCGAGCGCGGCACAAGCGCAAAGCACGCTTCCTCCGCCCGATGCGGCACAGACCCCGGCAGCCGCTGCAACCCAGCCGACCCCGCAGGGCGAGATCGTCATCACCGGATCCCGCATCCGTCGCAATCCGCTCGATCTCGACGCGCCGCGCGTGTTCGTCGACCAGCAGGACATCGCCAAGACCGGCCTCAGCTCGATCAACGACGTGCTTCAGCGCCTGCCGAGCTCCGGCGGTGGCGCCAACTCCAGGTTCAATAACTCTGGCAACCTCGGCAATCCCCCGGACGGCGGCGGCGTCGGCGCAGGCGCAGCCGAGATCGACCTGCGCTACCTGAGCTCGCGCCGGACGCTGGTCCTCGTCGACGGGCTCCGCTTTGTGCCGGGCGCTTCGGCCAGCGGCGTTCCGCCGTCGGTCGACCTGAACGCCCTTCCGGAAAGCATGATTGAGCGCGTCGAGGTCCTCCAGGACGGCGCTTCCGCAGTCTACGGCTCCGACGCCATTGCGGGCGTGGTGAACATCATCACCAAGCAGCACCAGAAGGGCCTGCAGCTGTCCGCCCAGTACGGCCAGTATCAGCAGGGCGACGGCAAAACGCAGAATTACCAGTTCAGCTGGGGCAATGGCGACACCCGTCGCCTCTCGTTCGTGGTCGGCGGCGATTATGTGAAACAGGGTGGGGTGCTTGCGGGCGACCGGGCGATCTCGCGCTTCCCGGCACCTTATGCGACGAGCTGCGCCGCCGGCGGGTGCTCCAGTTTCCTTCCGAACGGCCGCTATATCGGCTCGGTCTTCCCGAACGGCGGTGACGAGACGCTGATCACCGCGCCGACGAACACCCCGACGGTCGCCAACTTCCGGGACTTCGTGAGCCCGGCCGACCGCTTCAACTTCGCGCCTTACAATTACATGCAGATCCCGCTTGATCGCTATGGCTTGTTCGCCAACGCGAAGTACGAGCTGGCGGATAATTTTCACTTCTATGTGAAGGCGTTGTGGAACGAGCGTAAGTCGAAGAACCAGGCCGCGCCGCTGCCGTTCGGAATCGGCCAGGCGGCCGGCATCACGCCGTTCCTCGATGCAACGACGATCGACTCGACCAACCCGTTCAATCCGTTCGGGGTCGACATCGATTCCAGCAACATGGACTTGATCTATCGGCGCTTCGTCGAAGGCGGCCCGCGGCGGTTCTCGCAGAAGGTCGACAGCAGTTACGTGGTCGCGACCTTCGACGGCAATTTCAACGTCGGCGGACGCAATTGGTACTGGGACCTCAATGGCGTCTACGGCCACAACCAGGCCAGCCAGCGGATGCTCGGCAACATCAATTCCCAGAAATTGCGGTTGGCGCTTGGCGATCTGGGGACCTGCCTTGGGGGCGGTCCCGCGGGTTCACCGCTCGACGGCTGCGTGCCGTTCAACTTCTTCGGTGGCGCCGGGTCGATCACGCCTGCGATGATGGACTATGTGACCTTCATCCAGAACGATCGCAGCAAGCAGGATCTGTGGGACGCGACCACCAACATCTCGGGTACGCTGTTCGACCTGCCGGGCGGGCCGCTCGGCTTTGCGGCCGGCCTCGAATACCGTGAGCAGAGCGGCAGCTTCGATCCCGATGAGGTCGTCCAAGCCGGATTCAGCTCGGATATTCCGGCCGCGCATACAGGCGGTGGTTTCCACGCCGGCGAAGCTTATGCCGAGATCAATGCCCCGATCCTGAAGGACATCCCGGGGATCGATCTGCTCGAGCTCAGCGGCGCCGTTCGCTTCTCGCACTACAAGACCACTCCGGAACTCGGCAGCGGCCAACCCAGCACCACCTTCTCCCACACCACCTTCAAGGGTCAGGCAAACTGGAAGCCAATCAAGGATGTGCGCTTGCGCGGGTCCTACGCCCAGGGCTTTAGGGCGCCGTCGATCGGCGAATTCTTCGGCAGCCTGTCGCGCTTCGATCAGACGATCGACGATCCCTGCTCGCAGGGCAGCCTGGCGCCACAGAATTACAACAACAGCGCGACTGTGAAGGCAAATTGCATCGCTCAGGGCGTGCCCAACAATTCGAGCTACGCCCAGGCGAACCCGCAGATTTCGGTGGCCGTCGGCGGCAATCCGAATCTGAAGCCGGAAACTTCGCGCAGCTGGATTTTCGGCGGGGTGCTGAGTCCGCGCTTCCTGCCCGGCTTCTCGATCGAGGCGAACCACTACAATATCCGGATCAAAAAGGCGATCCAGCCCGTCGACGCGGCGTTCATCGTCACCAATTGCGTCGTCAACAATGACCCGGCGTCCTGCGCCCTCGTCACCCGCGCCGCCAACGGGCAGCTGACGACGGTGTCCGGGCTCCTGGGCAACATCGCCGGGATCAACACCAAGGGCATCGACCTCAATCTTGCTTATCGCGGTCCCAAGACGCGGATGGGCAAGTTCGGCGTGACCTGGAACAACACGTTCCTCAGGAACTTCGACGTGGTCGTTCCGGTCACCGGCGGGACCCAGGTGATCAGCCGCGAAGGGACCGAGCAGGGCAGCCCCGCGCAGGGTTTCCCGAAGTGGAAAGCGGTTGGCATCCTCGATTGGGATCTCGCGAATTTCGGCGCGACCCTGACCGAGCGCTACGTGTCGAAGCTGCATGAAGCCGACGGCAATACGATGAAGGAGAAGTTCTACACCGACGTTCAGCTGCGCTGGACGCCGACCTTCCTGCAGCGCCAGTTCGGTTTCGCTCTGGGTGTGAACAACGCGCTCAACACCAGGGCGCCCGGATGCGACACCTGCGATCTCAATAACTTCGACCCGACGATGTACGACGTGCCGGGCCGCTATTTGTACGCTCGCGCAACGGTGAAAATGTAACCGCGGCGTTCATTTCGACGAAGCATTGGGGGCGGTCCGGGACAACCGGGCCGCCCCTTTCGTATCCGGCGCTTGAACCTTGCGCTGATCCGCCCGATGTAGGCTCACGCCAGCCAACAAAGGACCCGTTTCCAGTGATCGACCATCAGGACATCGTTTCGCAACTCGTTCCCATCGTCATCGAGCAATCCAACCGGGGCGAGCGCAGCTTCGACATCTATTCACGCCTGCTGCGCGAGCGGATCGTGTTCATCACCGGCGCGATCGAGGACCACATGGCCTCGCTCGTCACCGCCCAATTGCTCTTCCTCGAGTCCGAGAACCCGAAGAAGGACATCTTCATGTACATTAATTCGCCGGGCGGCGTGGTCACCGCCGGCCTCGCGATCCACGACACGATGCAATACATCCGGCCCAAGATCAGCACCGTGTGCATCGGCCAGGCCGCGTCGATGGGCAGCTTCCTGCTCGCCGCGGGTGAGCCCGGCATGCGGGTCGCGCTGACCAACAGCCGGATCATGGTCCACCAGCCCTCGGGCGGCGCTCAGGGCATGGCCGCGGACATCGAGATTCAGGCGCGCGAGATCCTCCGCATGCGCCAGCGCCTCAACGCGCTCTACGCCCAATATACCGGCAAGAAGATCGAAGACATCGAGAAGGCGATGGATCGCGACACGTTCCTGGAAGCCGACGAGGCGAAGGCGTTCGGCATCATCGACGAGGTCTTCGACAAGCGCCCCGAAGCGGGTGAAGACGGCGGCACCGGGGCAGGGGACGTGACGCCTGCTTAACCTAAGTCCCTCTCCCCCCGAGGGAGAGGGCGACTCGCCAAAGTCGAGCGGGGAGAGGGGGCACATCCGATAGTCTCTGCTTCTGCTCGTCGGACTTGCCCGGCCAGAGCTTCACGACGAGGTGTGGCATCCGCTCACTCCGCCGATTGTGCAGCGAAATACTGCTCGTCGGTGACCTTCTCCATCCAGGTGACGGGCGAGCCGTTCAGCGATTCCTGGATCGCGATGTGAGTCATGCCCTCGTCCAGGGTCGCGCCGTGCCAATGCTTGCGCTCGGCCGGGCACCACAGGACGTCGCCCGCATGGAATTTTAGGGCTGTTCCGCCTTCGACCTGCGTCAGGCCGACACCTTCGGTGACGATCAGCGTCTGGCCCAGCGGGTGCGTATGCCACGCGGTTCGGGCACCGGGTTCGAAGTGAACGATCGCTCCTCCCACGCGGGACGGCTCGGGCCGCTGAAACTGCCCGGTAATCGTCGCCTTCCCGGTGAAATATTCGGCAGGCCCGTCGACCGTCTTCATGTCGCCTTTGCGTGTGATGTCCATGGGAGACCTCCGATGAGGGGCAGCCGACGCGTCGCAGCGCGGATCAATGCACCAATGAACGCCGCGGCGAACGATGGGTGCCTACTGCTGATGGGAAACGCGTCGCGGCTTAGTTGCTCTTCCTCGAGTCCGAGAACCCGAAGCAGGAGATCTTCGCGACAAGTTCCTTGACGCGGACGAAGCCCAGGCCTTGGGCATCATCGACGACGTGTTCGACAAAGGCCTCGGAGCGGGTGAGGATGGGGGACTCGGGCTGGAGACGTGACGCCGGCCTGACCTCTCCCTTTGACCGAGAGGGTGACTCTCCGCAGGCGGGCGAGAGTGGGCGTCACGGTCCGGAGCGCAGCCATTTTCGCTTTTGTCGTAAAGCGTCGCCAGCTCGGCCGCCTCGCACGAGCGGCACGGCGCGCTTTAGACAAACCTAGAAGTGCTCGAAACCCTCTGGCGGTTGCTCCGGAAGGTCAATGTCGAAGTCCTCCTTGGCCGCCAAATGAGTGTTCTTCCAAGTTCCGCCCCGCAGCGACATACGATCGGCGCGCTCCGGCGCCGGCCACGACGCCCACAGCGTATTCGTTGTGAGCTGCAGCCAAATCTGCCGGCCTCCATCGCCCTCCCAGAGCAGCTGACAGTTTTCGTCATGGGATGCATGCCCATACGAGTAGCTGGGGAATGCACCGAAGTTCTGCCGGGACGACTCATCAAGCCAGTCATAGACGGTCCGCACAGCCATGACCTGGCGAGCATCCGCAGCCGCCAGCAAATCTTTAGAGGCCTTGGGTGGGTGGTCGCTCCAAGTCGAAGATGAGCGAAGCACAAAACGCTGTCCTACAGCCCCCGTAATGAGATAACTGCTTCGCCTCCTTTTCGCCTGGAGGCCCAAGTGCCCGAGCAAGATTCAGCGCAGAACTGCCGGCGGCACTTTGAGAACCAAACGCCCCTCATCGCCTTTGAACCGTCTCCGCTCACGAGAACGCGCGGCCTCGCGCGTTGATGGCGTCAACTTTGTCAACTTACGCGCTTATTCTTCCCTGGCGGCGGTCCGCCCGGACGTCGGTCTTGCGAAGCGCGCAGTCGCTGCCACTATGCCGGCCATTCGGGGGACGATGATGAGCAAATCGGTTTTTGGCGCGGGTGCCCTGGCGCTCCTGTTGGGAAGCGCGGCGCCGGCGCAAACGATCGACGTTCGCGCCGGACGTCTGATCGATCCCGCTTCGGCTAAAGTGCTGACCGACCAGCGCATCCGGATCATCGACGGCAAGATCGCGTCGGTGGCGCCGTGGCGGGCGGGCGACGGGCCGGCCGGGCTCGACTGGTCGGGCTACACCGTGCTGCCCGGCCTGATCGACCTGCACACCCATCTGGCCGACGGCTACGGCGAGAGCTCGGATCCGGGCGAGCCGCTGCGGCACAGCGAGGCGGCGACCATCCTCAAGGGCGCCGAGGCGGCCCGCACCGAGCTTCGCGCCGGCTTCACAACGGTCCGCGACGTCGGCGTCTATCGCGGGCTGACCGACGTCGCGCTCCGCGATGCGATCGCCGCCGGCGAGGTCGAGGGCCCGCGGATGTTCGTCGCCGGCGGCTACATCACGACGCCTGGCGGCGGCGGCGAGATCGACGCGCTCGCGCCCGACGTGCCGGTGCCGCAAGCCTTCCGCCTCGGCGAGGTGCACGATGCCGCCGAAGCCCGCGACCGCGCGCGTTACTTCCTCGATCATGGCGCCGACTTCATCAAGTTGATTGCCACCGGCGCCGTGCTGGCGGTCGGGAGCGAGCCGGGCGCGCTCGAACTGTCGCCCGAGGAAATGAAGGCGGCGTGCGACGAGGCCAAGCTGCGCGGCAGTTATTGCATCGCCCACGCCCACGGCACGGAAGGGATCAAGGCCGCGATCCGGGCCGGGGCGCGGACCATCGAGCATGCGAGCTACCTGGACGCCGAGGGGATTGCGCTGGCCAAGGCGCGCGGCGTCTGGCTCGACATGGACATCTACAACGGCGACTGGATCAACGAGGTCGGCACCAAAGAGGGCTGGCCGGCCGAATATCTGCGCAAGAATATCGAGACCACCGACGTCCAGCGGCGCGGGTTCGCCGCCGCCGTCAAAGCCGGTGCCAAACTGACTTTCGGCACCGACGCGGGGGTCTATCGCTACGGTCTAGGCGCGCGGCAATTCGCTTACATGGTGCGTTACGGAATGACCCCGATGCAGGCGATCCAGTCGGCCACCAGCGAAGCCGCGCGGGCGCTCGGCAAGCAAGGGCAGGTCGGGAGCGTTGCGCCCGGCGCGTTCGGCGACCTCGTCGCGGTCAAGGGCGACCCGCTGCGCGACGTGCGCGTCCTTGAGCAGGTCGAGGGCGTAATCAAGGAGGGGGTGCCGGTCCGCTAGGCTGCCAGGATGCGGCGTTTATTTGCTGCCGCTCTTGCCCTTGCCGCCTTTGCCGCCGCCAGAGCCGCCGCCGCTCCCGCCCTTGCCGCCGCCGCCGCGGCCGCCCTGGGCGCCCGCGTCACCGCCCTTCTTGGCGATGCCGCCCGAGTTTCCGCCTGCCGATTTCTGGGCCATGACCGTCTGTCCTTTCCGGCAAGCTTCAACCAGCAAGGGCAAATCCTGTTCCTAAGCCCCTGATTCAAAGCAAGAAACAGCATTGGCTTCATGGGGCGCTCGGCGGCTTTTCAAACATTCGATCACTGCTAAGCTGGACCGCCGATGGTATCGGGGTCTTTGGGGGGTGGTTGCGTGAAATTGTGGTTTTTGCCGGTGGTTGCACTGGCCGTGATGGGGGCGAGCGCCGGGTCGGCCGAAGGGCAGGCGGTGGACAAGGCCGGGAAGCAGACGGCGCAGGCCGATGCCGAGAGCCTGGTGAGCACGTTTTTCGACACTCTGTACGATCGGCGCTTCGACCAGGCGCTCGCCGTGGCCGAACAGCTCCACCCCGATCCCGGCAACAAGCTTGGCATGGCGACGGTCGACGGCATGCGCGCCACGGCGCTGATCGGCCTGAAGCGCGATGCGGAGGCGAAACGGCTGATCGCCGAGGCCGCGCGGCTCGCTCCCGACAATTCCTTCTCGGTCACCACGGTGTTCGAGGGCAGTCTGCTCGCCAAGCGCTTCGACTTCGCCGCGGATGCGCTGGACAGCCTCATTGCGCGCTTCCCCGACGTGACCCGCGAGCAGAGGATGGACCTCGTCAGCTATTTCCTGCGCAACGAGCCGGCGAACCAGGAGCAACGCAACGACGACCGCCGGGTCGCGCTGGCGCGTATCGGCTTCGGTGGCAGCGCCAACGGCGACTGGCTCGCGGCGGACGCGATCGAGATTTTGCTCAAGCGCGGCGACCTGGGGGGCGCGGGCGACCTGCTGACCTACGTCGACGACCCACAAACGATCGAGGATATGCTGGTCCAGAAGCGCTATTATGCACTCTGGCCGAAGCTGGAGGAGGGAGCTGGGGCGCACCTGTCGAAAGTTCAGGCCTCGTCCGTCGCGAGCGCGGAGCAGGAATATCTCGGGGCGCCTGACGATCATGAGAAGCTCAAGCTGTACGCCAACGCCCTGCGCCACGGCGGGCGGCTGAACGACGCGATCGCCCTGCGTTCGAAACTGCCGGCCACGCGCGAAGCGATGGCCAGCGCGGACGAGGATCTCGGATGGTTGCTCAACGAGGTGGCGCTCGCCCTTCACGACGGCGGACGTGAGAATGAAGCCGACCAGCTGTTCGCGACGCTCAACGAGGCGCCGATGGAGGAGGCGCGCTGGCGCGTTAGTATGATCATCAACCGGCTGGAGTTGCTCGTCACTGACGGCAAGTTCGACAAGGCCGTCCCACTGCTCGCGCCGGCCGAGCTATCGGCCAAGAATGACGGCAGCGATTATGCGAGGCAACTCGTCAGGCGGCTCAAATATTGCACGCTGAACTCGCTTGGCCGGAAGGACGAAGCGGCAAAGCTTCTGCCCGACGTCCTGGCCCATGCGTCGGACGCCCCGCAAGCCACCGTCGAAGGGCTGCTTTGCACGGGCGAGCTCGATCAGGCGGAGCGACTGACATTGAAAACGCTCGATGACCCCAAAAGCACGCCGGCACAGCGGAATAGCTTCGAGAGGGATTTCGTGCGGGCGATGCAGCCGGTGCCGCTGACCAGCGACGATCCGTCGGTCTGGGCGAATAGATTCGCGATGCTCCGGCAGCGGCCGGCGATCGCGGCTGCTTATGCTCGGCTTGGCCGCGACATGCCCACGAAATATCTCGTGGCGAAGCCAAACTAAGACTTTTCGTTCTCCTCTTGTTCTCACGGAACAAAGCGTATACATGCTGCGTCCTGAAGGCGGGGCTCGGCCGCCGGCGTAAGCGGAATGACCGCTTGCATTGACGAAGGAGACAGGGAACATGGCGGCGCAGCTCAAAGTCATTGGAAGCGAAGTGGAAAGCCCCAAATTGCAGAACTCGGGCATGGACCGGCAGAAGGCGCTCGAAGCGGCGCTCGCCCAGATCGACCGCGCGTTCGGCAAGGGCTCGGCGATGAAGCTCGGCAGCCGCGAGAAGATGGAGATCGAGACGGTCTCGACCGGAAGCCTCGGGCTCGACATCGCGCTTGGCGTCGGCGGCTTGCCGCGCGGCCGGGTGATCGAGATCTACGGGCCGGAAAGCTCGGGCAAGACGACCTTGGCGCTCCACGCCATTGCCGAAGCGCAGAAGATCGGCGGCACCGCCGCGTTCGTCGATGCAGAGCATGCGCTCGATCCGGGTTATGCCAAGAAACTGGGCGTTGACGTCGATGAGCTGATCGTGTCGCAGCCGGACACCGGCGAGCAGGCGCTCGAGATCGTCGATACTTTGGTCCGCTCCAACGCCGTCGACGTGCTGGTAATCGATTCGGTCGCGGCGCTGGTGCCTCGGGCTGAGATCGAGGGCGAGATGGGCGACAGCCACGTCGGCCTTCAGGCCCGCCTGATGAGCCAGGCGCTGCGCAAACTGACCGGCTCGATCAGCCGCTCGCGCTGCACGGTCATCTTCATCAACCAGGTGCGGATGAAGATCGGCGTGATGTACGGCAATCCCGAGACCACGACCGGCGGCAACGCGCTCAAGTTCTACGCCTCGGTCCGGCTCGACATCCGCCGCACCGGCCAGATCAAGGACCGCGACGACATCGTCGGCAACACCACCCGCGTCAAAGTGGTCAAGAACAAGGTCGCGCCGCCGTTCAAGCAGGTCGAATTCGACATCATGTACGGCGAAGGCATTTCCAAGGTCGGGGAGGTGCTCGACCTCGGGGTCAAGGCCGGGCTGGTCGAGAAATCCGGCGCCTGGTTCAGCTACGATAGCATCCGGATCGGCCAGGGCCGCGAGAACGCCAAGGTCTATCTCAAGGAAAATCCCGACGTCGCGCAACGGATCGAAAACGCCATCCGCGGCAAGACCGAGGAAGTCGGCGAGGCGCTGATGGTCGGCGCCGGTCCCGACGACGGCGGCGACGACATCATCGTGGACGCCTGAGTTTCGTCAGCCGAGCGTGATTGAGGTTTAGGGCGGGCCGCTGACCGGCTCGCCCGTATCCACCCGGATCGCGGCGAACATCCGCTTCGGTTCGGTCAGCACGATCAGGAGGAACCCGCCGGCCGCGCACAATGCGGTGCCGACGAGGAACGGAATCGGTGTTCCGTCGAACTGCTGGCCGATCACGAAGCCGATCGCGGCGGCGCCGATGGTGCCGACCACGCCCTGAACCGACGAGGCGGTCCCGGCGATCGGCGCCATATGCTCCATCGCCAGCGTGCCGAGGTTCGACGAGGTGAAGGCGAAACAGCCCATGGTCAGCCCCTGGAGGATGATAAACACTGGCAGAGTCTCATGGCCGGTGAGACCGATTACGGCGTGGATCGCCGTAACGGCCATGAACGCCAGCGCCGCGCTATGGCCGACCCGCCGCAGCCCGAACCGCCCGACCACCCGTGAGTTGAG
>Ga0066688_10000571_pt1 | contig 12752 bp, 9 predicted proteins | sample GraSoiAngelo_137_FD_62304 | JGI IMG/M metagenome (GOLD analysis project Ga0066688, IMG submission 62304) | Grasslands soil microbial communities from the Angelo Coastal Reserve, California, USA - 14_0929_09_30cm | ecosystem: Environmental > Terrestrial > Soil > Grasslands | place: USA... | reverse complement strand
CCCTCTTTCCCACACCAGCAACCATCCTGACGATCCCGATTGAAGCAAAACTAAAATCGCAGTATTGTGTTTGGGCTGTGTGGGACAGCGATTTGTTAGCGTCACTGGGGAGCCGGACCCCATTCCGGCAAGGATCACCTGAGGCACCGGCGGCAGCAGTGCGGCCGGATTCGGCTCATCTGATAAACGAGGTTGCATGGCCGCAGACCTGCTGGCTTTTTTCATCGCCCTGTTCGCGTCGCTGATGCTCGTCGTTCCCGTGCGCGCTCTCGCCTTGCGCGTTGGAATGGTCGATCTGCCTGGGCCGCGCAAAGTTCACCTTACGCCCATCCCGCTTCTTGGCGGCCTGGCGATGTACGCTGCGGTGGTCATGGCTGTGCTGTTGGCCTTCAATGGACCTGCACGCGCCCAGATTGTGGGCATACTCATCGGCGCGACGCTCGTCGCCGGTGTTGGCATTCTCGACGACCGGGGGTTGCTCCATCATCAGGTCAAACTGTTTGTGGGCATGCCCCTGGCGGCGGCGATACTGCTCGTCAGCGGAATTCGTGCGCAGGTTTTCAGCGTGCTGGTGGGCGGGCGCGGCGGGGATTTTCTGGACGCCGTTCTCACGGTTGTCTGGGTGGTGGGAATTACCGCCTCCTTCAGCATCCTTGATCACATGGACGGCTTGTGTGCAGGCGTTGCGGCCATGGCATCTGTTTCTTTCGCCATGCTGGCCTATCTGAACGGCCAGACGCTGGTTACCACGCTGGCTGCCGCCGTTCTCGGCGCGGCCAGCGGGTTTCTGCGCTGGAATTTTAAGCCCGCCAAGATCTTCATGGGCGATGGCGGCGCCATGTTTCTCGGTTACTTGATGGCCACGCTGGGGCTGAAACTACGCCTGGAGAACACCAATCATCTGTCCGCCTGGCTGGCGCCGATTCTGGTCCTAGGTGTGACCATATTCGACACCACGCTGGTGACGATTTCCCGCTCGCGGCGCGGGCTGCTGCCTTTTGCGACGCCCGGGAAGGACCACGCGGCTCATCGCCTTTCGAATCTAGGTCTCGGCCACCGCGGCGCCGTTCTCACCCTGTATGTGCTCGGCGCCCTCGGCGGCGGCGCCGCCGTACTGGTCAGTTATCTTTCCGCGCGAATGGCTTTCTTCGTTGGGGTTCTGGCCTGCGGCATCATCTTTGCCGGCGTTGCCTATCTTGAGCGCGCACCCTATGAGCGCCAGACGCCGAAGACCTCCACCGCTTCCTAAGACAACTTGCCGATTCGAACGCATCGTCCATCGTTGGTTTTGCGACTCTCCGCGTGTTGGCCGTCGGTGGCGGATTCGCTATACTTAGCGGTCGTCCTCTCACTCACAACTCGAGCAGCCCGCACGGCTCGAGCGGGAAGCAGGTAAGTTTTTGGCGTGGGATCCCTAGAATTTACAGGGAAGGCACGTCCTTGGGAAGCACGGAAACTTTGGAAAACACAGAAGCGCAGCTCCGGCCTGGACGGGGCGACCGGGAAGTCATCGTTGTTGGCGGCTCCGCTGCGGGACTCTTCACCGCCGCGAGGGTGGCACGCGGCGGCCGTAGCGTGCGCGTGCTGGAATCAAAACCGCAATTCGAGCCCGCGGCTCGGACGTTGATTGTTACGGATCACTTCCGCAACCAAATGGGGGTTTCCGCTCGCGAAAGCATCATCAACGAGATTCGCCGTTTCGAGCTTTTTACCGACGGCCGCTCGGCACAGGTCGCGCTGAGCAAGCCTGATCTGATCATTGAGCGCTCGCGCCTGATTCCCGCGCTGGCCCGCGAGGCCCACGAGGCCGGCGCGGCACTATCGTTCGATACGCGTTTCCTGGGTATCGGTCCGAATGCCCGCGGCTTGCGGCTGGAAGTGGAATCCGGCGGCAAGCGCGAAGAGCTGCACGCGGACAGCGTGGTTGGCGCAGATGGCGCCGCGAGCCGAGTGGCGCGTGCTTCCGGCTGGCCCCCCATCGAGACGGTGCCACTCGTTCAAGCCATCGTGCGCCTGCCGAAAGACTGCCCTCCCGATACCACCCGCGTCTGGTTCGTGCCCGATGATACGCCTTACTTTTACTGGCTGATTCCCGAATCGCCCGAACGTGGCGCGCTGGGTGTGATCGGCGAGCACGGCAGCGACACGAAGCGCTGCTTCGAACGCTTCCTTGAAAAGAAACAGTTGGAGCCGCTCGAATGGCAAGGCGCGCGCATCCCGGTCTATCGCGGCTGGGTGCCGGTACGGCGGCAAGTCGGGAACGGCGAAGTTTACCTGGTGGGTGACGCCGCAGCGCAGGTCAAAGTTTCAACTGTAGGGGGAATCGTTACCGGTTTTCGCGGCGCGCTGGGCGTCTCCGAGGCACTCTTGCAGAATGGCAAGAGCCGGGAGCTAGCCGCCTTGCGGCGCGAACTCGGAACCCATTGGCTGATTCGCCGCGCGCTGCACCATTTTGAGCAGAAGGATTATTCACAGCTCGTGGATCTGCTGGATGCTTCGACGCGGCAATCGCTTGGCGAAATCAACCGCGATGAGTCCACCCGTTTATTGTGGAACGTGGTGCGCCGGCAGCCGCGCCTCGTACTCCTCGGGCTGCGCGGCTTGCTCATGGGCAAAGCCGAAAGTAGTTAGACCAAGCCTCGGCCGGCCTGCCCAATCACTCAAAACAAATCGAACGAGAAGATGTGGCCGGTCGAGTCACCCACATAGAATTTCTGGATAACGGTGTCAAAACTTGGATCGCCGATGGTCGCGCCGGCATTAATGAGGCGATTCGCGGCGTTCGCGCCGGTTGTCGGATTGATCTTGTACAAATGACCGTCCGAAGAAGCGACGTACATGAATTCGGCTTGCGGCGGCGGACTGAACACGAGTGAAGAGGGGTTGGTAATCGCGGGATTCACCCATCCGCCGGGTGAAACCGAGAAGGTGACGGGGGCACATGTCGCGAGCGGATAGGCCACGTGGACTTTGGATACGCCGGTCGAAGTGGAAAAGAACACATCGTCGTTTAAGGCCGCGGTTTCAATGGGAATGGGGAAGCCCCGGGGAGTGACGCCCAGAGCGGCGCTGCCCGTGGCGCAATTGTTGATATCCGTGCGCACGGCGTAAAGCACCCCGCCGTTGGTGGTGACATAGATCACCCGGCCGTCGAAGTTTTCGGTCGGCGCCTGGTCGATATCGTTCAGGCTGAAGGACGCCGATAGAGCTCCGGTATTGGTGCTGATTTTCCAAAGGCTGGGCTGGGCAATACCACCAGCGGAGCGGCTGGCGACCCAAGCCATGTTGTTGACGTAGTCTACATACGGAGTGGCGTTCACGATGTCCATGTTCCCCGGATTGAGTGTCCAAACCGTTGCGCCGGTGTTTCCGTTCAAGCCGAAAACCCTATTGTTGGTTGTGCTGCCCGCGCCGACATTTCGCGTGGCCACGATGACCAGGTCAAAAGCGCTGAGGTAGCCAACTCCGCTGAACGACTTCACCTGGACGGCTGGGGCCGCCAGGAAACCGCTGCCAGCGCCAGTGGTCAGCACTGCGGTTTGCCACAGCAAGGCGCCCGTGTCTGCACGGAAGGCATAAACCGTGCCGTCGCCTGCGGCCACATAAGTGACGGCACAGACGTTTTTGCAGGTGGGATGGGATGTATCTGAAGCAGCGATAAGCGGAGGCCGTCCCTGGATCGCGCCACCGGTAACACCCGATGTTCCACCGGGCTGATAATTGCGCTGGCCGTTGGTGACGCTCATGGCGTGAACCGAGTTGTCGTTTCCACCGGTAACAACAATATTTCCGGGATCCAAGGCCGGTGCCGCCAGAGTCGTTGCGCCCGTCTTGTAACTCCAGTTCTTGTTCGCGCCCCCGCCGGCCACCGTGGTGTTCGTTTGTGTAGCGGTGTTGCCGAAAGAATAGTGAGGTGCAGCAGTGGAAGCCGCCCCGGCAATGGCCGTGGCATCGTGGGTGTAGGCTCTGTAGGCGTACGGCGTGCCAGGAAGAACGATGCTGTTGTCTCCGTTTTCATCAAAGGCGCTGACGGTCGCGAACGCGCCGGTGTTGGCGGCGATGAATTGCCCGGCAACGGGCTGCGCCCCGGTGTTGTAGACCGTACCGTCGGCCGGAGCAAACGTCGGCGCGACGCCTCCTGCCTGCTTGGCGAACAATACGCCGTCGTAATTGGCATTTGTCGAGCCGATCGGAAACGTCCAGTTCAGCGTGATTTCCGAAATTCCCAGCGTCGGCACGCCGAGCGTCACATCGCGCAGATAGCGCAGGTTGAGCGTCGGCTGGTTGGCCACGATGTTTTCGCGCGATCCATACAAAGGCGACAAGGCATTGGCCGACTCGGCGGCGACGGCGGTCACCGGCTCGGGCTCGGTGTAGCGGCGGGCCAGGAAATTGTCGAAGTCGTAGTTCACTGGATTGCCGTCATAGACAAAGAGTCCGACGGAGCCGGCGGTCGTAACGTTGTTGTTGCCGACGATGGACGGCGCCTGCAGTACGCCACCGACGTAGGTGCGCATCGTTGCGGGGCTTCCGAAAAATGCTCCGGCGACGGTATAGAACGTGGCGTCGACCCAGGGGTAGAGCGGCTCCTGCAAGCTAAGGAACGCGCCGGCATTCCAAGACGCGAGCTGCGACACTCGCTGGTTCGTAAGTGCTCCGATGGTGATGAACTGCAAGCAAGAACGGTACGCGGTCATATTGGCAGCCGTGGTCCCGCCAACCCGCCCCAGCGGGCATCCCGTGCTCTCCAGCCCCGCGACGGTAGTCATTCGAACGTCGGCCTGAACCAGCACGTCCCTCTCGTTGGCAACAGCAGTAAAGTAAATGACGTTTCGATTGGCGCCCACGGCATTGGATTCGCGAAGGATCCGGTTTGTCCCGACGTCGGCCACCACGTTCCAAGGCCCCCCACCTTGTACCGTCCAGCCGGCAGGCGGCTGAGCAAGCGTATCGGCGTCAAAATTGTCGTAGGCAAGATAGACGTTGTTCAGGTTAGCCGGGGGAGCAGGTGCGTTGGCGCTGCCGTAGAACAACGAGTAGCTCGCGTCTGTGCCATTGGCGGCGATATCCGCCCGCAACTTGAACCAGATCGTGCTGCTGGCGGCGTTGCAATTGATTACCTGCCGGTCGAGCTGCGTCCAAACGTTGGCGGCGAAGCGCGCGATGCGCAAGTCGTTGCAGTCGGCGCGCATCTTTCCGGCGATGACCAGAGCAGCGGTATTGAACCCGGTGATCTGCGCGCTGTAGCCGTTGTACCCGCCAAAAGGCGCGATGGCGCCAACCGTAACGGTGATGGCCCGAGTGAAGGACCACGTGACTCCATCTTCCAGCTGATCTTTCACCAGCAAGCCGTAATTCGGAATCGTTCCGTTAATCCAACCCTGGGGAATGTTCGCCGACGTCGAATCGCTCAGAACGTTAAACGAAACCGCCGTGCCCGCCGTCGTTCCCGAAGGCTGCGTGTCGGTCGCCGTGGGATCGAAGTCGCCCCCCGCGGTGGTCCATGCCAGCGCGCCATTCCGGGTATTCCAGGTGACCCCGGCTTCCGTCCAGTCGGTCAATCCGGTAATGCGATGGATTTCCTGGCTGCGACTGAGAAAGGGTGGCGTGGTGCGAACTAGATTGAGTGTCGAAGTCTTCAGTGCGGTGTTGGGGGTTAGTCCCGTGGTGCTGAGATCGAAACGCACCAAGGAACGTTGGTTGGCATTTTGCGCGGTATGCGTGGAAACCGTTGTCGCAGCGCCGTTATTGATCGCGGGGGCGGCTTGACTGACGGTCGCGTCTCGAGTCGATGTCACCGCGGTTTGTTCGTCCGAGAGGAGTGGCCTCGCCGGGCAAACCAGTAGCAGCACGAGGAAGCAGCGTAGCGCGGTAGCTAGAAAACTTCGAATTGACCAGGAATTCGTTCTCATCGCTCCGCTTCTACTTCCGCCCTGGCTGGAGTGGGGGGCTGGTGGGGGAGGAGTGTGAATTCCGATTCAAGCACCAGGCGGTCGTCCAGGAAAACGCGCACGCGCCAGGTCCCGCTGAGATTTCTTTGCGTGATATATGTTCCACCGACGGGCAGCACGGTGAGAACCGAGGAATCGCCCCGGCTTTTCATCAGCAGGGTGGTAATCCCTTCCGGATGAACTTTGTTGGCATCAGCCACGAGGTGCGGCGCCGCCGGGGCGGGTGAGACTTCACTGTTGAACGCCGGGGCCCTGGCCGGCGCAGGACCGCCAATCGAAAACCGTGTCTTTCTAGAGGAATACATGCTTCCACCCGGCAAAAGAAATTCCACCGTCTGCACATGCTGGCCGCTCACACCCGGCCACACCACAAAAACGAACAGATCGCGAAGGTCGGCGATGGGAAAGGTATCCTGCGTGGTCCGGCAGGAAGTATCCGGCGTCTCGCAATAGAAAATCTCCGGCCCGCGGGGCCGGGGTAGTGGGCGACGCGCGCCTAGCCGCGCGTCGGAGTTAAGACGGCCCTTTTCCTCGTTGGGCCGGACTGGCCGGTTCGAAGATTGGGCGGTGGCCTGCTCGGAAACACACCAGAGCAAGCCGAGAGAAGCGAAAATTAGAATGGCGAGACGAATCCGTCCCATGGCTGCCTCCGCAGACCAGTTGTGCTACCCGCGAACATGACCCTAGTTTCAAACTAACTAGGGTCAGGCGGGCTGTCTATAGGCCTATGGTTTGAAGTTTCTAAGAAACAAGGGTATGGCAAGGCACTCGCCCGAGAAATGGGGCGCCTACGAGGGAGGCTTTGTTCCTTCCGACGAATAGGTCAAAATAAGACCCTAGCATTCCACCGCGGACGGGGGTCCGAAGCTCATCCTAGGGAGAGTTCGTTTTGCGTCTTTCAGTCATCGGTTGCGGGTACGTAGGTCTCGTCACCGGAGCTTGTCTTGCCGAGGCCGGACACGAGGTAGTTTGCACGGACATCGATCGGGAGCGCATCGCCAAGCTCAATGCCGGCGGCGTTCCGATTTACGAGCATCACCTTGAGCAAATCCTCGCATCCGCTCGGAAGGCGGGAAAGATCTCCTACACCGCCGACGCCGGTGAAGCCATCCGCGCCGGAGATACCATCTTCATCTGTGTGGGAACCCCGCCGAAAGATTCCGGCGAGGCCGACCTCTCGGCCATCGACCACGTGGCTCGGCAAATCGCCGCGGAAGCGAAATCGCCTAAACTCATCGTTGAAAAAAGCACCGTCCCCGCGCGCACCGGGCTCGAACTCAGCCGCGCCCTTTCCGCGTATTCCAAGAACAGCAACGTGAAATTCCGCGTCGCTTCCAATCCGGAATTCCTTCGCGAAGGCACCGCCGTCGCGGATTTTTTTCATCCCGACCGGATTGTCGTGGGTGTCGAGGATCCCTCTTCCGCCGCCGAACTCCGCGAAATCTACCGACCGATTCTCGAACGCAGTTTCCGCTGCCCGGTGCACAACGGAACCTGCCCCCCAGGCCGCATAGCCGAATTTCTGGTTACCACCATCAACAGCGCCGAGCTCATCAAGCACGCCTCGAATTCTTTTCTGGCGCTGAAAATCAGTTATGCCAATGTGATCGCTGATCTCTGCGAAAAGATCGGTGCCAACGTCGAGGAGGTTACGCATGCCATGGGACTCGACCCGCGCATCGGCGGACAGTTTCTCAAGGCCGGGCTCGGTTATGGCGGTTTCTGTCTCCCCAAGGACGTACAGGCATTCATCCACTTGTCGGCTTCCGTCGGAGTGGACTTCGACATCCTGAAGGCCACCGAAAGCGTCAACAAGCAGCGCATCGACCGCTATTTTGAAAAAATCCGCCAGGCGCTATGGGTGGTAAAAGGCAAGCGCGTGGCCGTCCTTGGACTGGCCTTCAAAGCCAACACCGACGACATCCGCTTCGCTCCCGCGCTGGAAGTCCTCAGGCGCCTGCTTGAGGAAGGCGCGGTGGTGCATGCCACCGACCCGGAAGGAATGCCGCGCACCAAGGCCCTCTTTCCACAAGTGCACTATCACGAAGACGCCTACCAGGCTTTGCAAGGCGCCGATGCCGCGCTGGTTTGCACGGAATGGGATTCCTTCCGCAAGCTCGATTGGGATCGCGCCGGAAAAGTCATGGCGCGCAAACTGGTGATCGACGGAAGAAATCTCTACACCCCCCAGGGCATGCGCGAAAAGGGCTTCGAGTACCACTCCTTCGGGAGACAGTAGTCGTGGTTCGGGGGTGCGCCAGGTGCTCCCCCCGGCCCCACCGAATTCTCGCCTAGGGATGAGGGTGGGTCTTAGCGTTGATCGGAGCGTGGGCAATTCGACGGAAATCCTAGGATGGTGCAAATAAACGCCGGGGATCTTTGCTAGTGGGAACAACCGAATGAGAAGATTGCCGGGGGGCGGGCCGCCTCTGCTTCTTTTTTCTGATTCCCTACCTCTATCCCCTTCGCACTCATCTTTTGCGGAACACTTCCTTGAAGTACGCCAGCGTCAGCTTCAACCCCTCGTCCAATCCCACTTTGGGCTCCCACTTCAGAATGCGCCTCGCCTTGGTTATGTCCGGGCAGCGGCGTTTCGGATCGTCCTGCGGCAACGGCTTGAAGACAATCGGTGGGGCATGGTCAAAATGCTTGCGGATGCGTTCGGCAAATTCCAGGATGGTGATCTCCTGGGGGTTGCCGACGTTCGTCGGCAGGTGCTCATCGGACATCATCAGCCGGTAAATCCCGTCGATCAGGTCGTCGACGTAACAGAAGCTGCGCGTCTGCAGCCCATCCCCATAAATCGTGAGCGGCTTGCCGCTCAGCGCCTGATACACAAAGTTTGGCAGCGCACGCCCATCATGCAACCGCATCCGCGGTCCATAGGTATTGAAGATTCGCACGATATGCGTGTCTAGCTTGTAGTAGCGGTGGTAGGCCATGGTCATGGCTTCGGAGAAGCGTTTCGCCTCATCATAAACGCCGCGTGGCCCGATGGGATTGACGTGTCCCCAATATTCTTCGTGTTGCGGAGAAACTTCCGGATCGCCGTAGCATTCGCTCGTGGAGGCCAGAAAAAACTTTGCCTTCTTCGCCAGCGCCAATTCCAAAGCATTTTGCGTGCCAACCGAGCCCACCATCATCGTAGCAATGGGATGCTTCAAGTAGTCGGGAGGGCTGGCCGGTGAAGCGAAGTGCAGCACGTAACCCACTTTTCCCGCCACCTTCAGCGGCTTGCTCACGTCCGCCTTCTGAAACTTGAACTTTTTACTCTTTGCTAGATGGCTCAGGTTGCCCTTGGCGCCGGTAATAAAATTATCCAGCGCCAGCACGTGCCATCCTTCGGCCAGCAGCTTGTCGCAAAGATTCGACCCCAGAAATCCCGCCCCGCCCGTCACGACGGCACGCATGCACCCTCCTCGAAAATCAATTCGACAGTGTAACGTGAGCGTGCTGGAACATCCAATCGTCTGAACTTTCCGCGGGGGCAGATCCATCTCCGGCGTGCCCAGCTGGCGTACTAATCAGAGTTAGCGGTGGCGTTGACGCGCGAAAGTGGAGAAACCCCCGGTGTGCTAGTCGTCATGAACTCCGCCCCGCGCGATTGGAGCACAGTTTCCGAAGGTTTGGTTTCTCTCCGGGTGTCTTTCTCGGATGTTCTGATTCGGTCATACCTTGAAGGGAATCTGCTGGCCAGGTGGTGTGTAGTTGCTAGCCTTTGACGGCGGGCACATCCAGCACTTCCTGGATCTTTCGGGCCAGCGCTTTGGGACGATATGGTTTCTGAATGAACGCGACGGCAGGGTCAAGGACGCCTTGTCGAGCAATCGCATCGTTGGTGTAGCCAGAAGTGAAAATTATTTTTATCTCTGGACGGAGTTCCGTCATGTGGCGGGCCAGCTCGGGTCCGCTCATTTCAGGCATTACCACATCGGTGAGCAGCAGATGAATCGGTCCGTCGAATTCCTTGGCCTTTTGCAGCGCCTCTCTGCCGGAGGCCGCTTCGAGAACCACATAGCCGACGCTCTCGAGATATTCCCGAGCCATTTCGCGAAGTGACACGGAGTCTTCGGCCAACAGAATTGTTTCGCAGGACTCGCGGACCACCGCCTCCGGCTCGTTTTGCTTGGCTGGCTGAACCGACTCGTCGACGCGCGGGAGATATACCTTGAAGAGGGTGCCCTGATTTAACTCGCTGTACACCCAGATGTATCCACCGCTCTGCTTTACAATTCCATAGACCGTTGCTAGACCTAAGCCGGTGCCCTTCCCGAGTTCTTTGGTGGTGTAAAACGGTTCAAAGATTCGCGATTGGGTGTCGCGGTCCATCCCGCAACCTGTATCTTGGACCCCCAGCACGACGTAGCGCCCGGGAATGAGCACCTGATGCTCGCCTTTATAGGGGTCGTCCATCTCAACGTTGTGGGCTTCAATTGTCAGTCGCCCCCCCTGAGGCATGGCATCCCGGGCGTTTATAACCAGGTTCAAAAGCACCTGCTCGATTTGTCCGGGGTCGGCCTTTACACGCCCGAGAGAAGGATCCAGCGAAATCTTGAACTCGATGTTTTCGCCGATGAGCCGACGAAGCAATGCCTGAGTCCGCTCGACAATTTCCTTGAGATCCAGCACTCGCGGCTGAAGCATCTGTTGCCGGCTAAACGCGAGAAGTTGTCGAGTCAGATCTACCGCCGATGCGCCGGCCCTCCTGATCATTTCAATTTTCCGGATGGCTGGATGATCGGGCGGGAGCGCGTCAAGAAGCACATCGGAATATCCGAGGATGACAGCCAGCAGATTGTTGAAATCGTGCGCCACGCCGCCTGACAGTTTGCCAATAGCCTCCATGCGTTGCGAAAGACGCCGTTGCTCCTCCATTTTCTTTCGTTCCGTGATGTCAACGATGGTGCTCGAAACCAGAACCCCGTCGTCGGTGGCCAGAGGCGCCAGCGCGATTTCCACCGCAAACTCGGTTCCGTCCTTCCGGCGCGCGGTCAGTTCCTGGCCCACGGCCATGGGACGCGTGTGCGGCGCTTTCATGTAGCTGGATCGCTGCCCTTCATGAGAACGACGAAACCGCTCGGGCAGGAGCATTTCGATGGATTCACCGATCAGCTCTCCACGGTCATAGCCGAACATGCGGAGTGCCTGCGTGTTCGCATCGATAACCATTCCCTGCTCGTTGGTGAGCAGAATGCCGATGGGTGCCGTCTCCGAAAGGAGGCGGTAACGCTGTTCGGAGAGTTGCAGAGCCTGTTGCACACGAGCGCGGTGTTTTATCTCGGCACGGAGCTCGCTGGAAAGCTTGTGCCGCTCGACGGCATAGCGAAGAATTCTTCGCAATTGGCCGCCGTGTATCTGGCCCTTGATGACGTAATCGTGCGCACCCTCCCGCAGTGCGGCGATCCCCAACTCTTCATCCTGGAGCGCCGTAAAAACCACGACGCTGGCGCCCTCTGCCAGAGGCATGATGCGCCGCAAGGTTTCGAGGCCGGTGCTACCGGGAAGTCCCAAGTCGAGTAGGATGACCCGGTATAGAGAGTCCGGGGCGAGAAAGCGCAAACCTTCCTCGAAGGTCGACGCATGTTGCAGTGTAAAAATGCCATTTTCGTCATGTTCCAGCATTCCTTTGACGAGGCGCGCGTCAACCGCACTGTCTTCAATCAACAGAACATGAATCGTTTCTTTCATGAATTCTCTTATTGACGAGCCTGGAGTGCACCTACCGTCTTCGCGCACACGGCGTTACCCCAAGGAGACGTATCCCTCCACTAACCGAACGGTGCAATCCAGCAACCACGAAGGTGGTGGGTAAGTTGCTGAAAAGACAACGAATCCGGAAAAGACTGGCAATCGTGGGTGTTCTGAATTGAAACACTGGCTAGATTTCGTGCTTATTCGGAGAGCATCCCCTCAACCAGCTTCCTGCGAGGGATTCCCAAGCAGGGCTGATCGGTAGGTCTAGTAGGCAAGGCTTGCGATTCATTGGCGAGTCCTCTGGGTATCCTGGTCGTCTTTACAGGTTTTTGTTTGTTGAGCCGCCTGGACATCAGTATTCGACATTTCAGCATCCCGTTGATTCTCCTTATCCTTGTTATTGGCTCCCTGGCCGCGAATGATAGCCCGTCTCCAGCCGGCCTCTCCGAATCTGCGACGGCTTGTGGGGACCGCCGCAGTTGGATGCGCCCACATATCGTTGCTGAAGGTTCCCGGAAGGGCATGGCATGCGACCGTCTCAGTGGTTTGATAGCGACGAAATACCCTTTATCGCGAGGAGTCTGGCGTCGGCTGTAACCAGGGTGAGCTCAAACACCTTGGCCGTCGCCACGAGGAATGCGTCAGCGGGATCCCTGTGAGGGAGGCGGATTTTGCACATTGAGAGAACGACTTCGGTTGTGATAGGAGCTTCTTTAGGTGGAAACGTCGCGAGCGCCTGCGCGACCCACTCTTCGGCATCCATATCCAACTCCACGCGGCCCTTCTCGACCAGGATCAGGAGTTCCCAGATGCTGATCGGGGAGAGCCATTTTTCAATCGCCGGATCCTCGAGCGCTCTCCGAACGCGGGACCCGATTTTCTCTGGCTCGAGGAAACTCCAAATCCAAATGTGAGTGTCGAGTAAAAGTTTCACGAGCTGAGGACTTCCCAGTCCTTCTCATCGCTCGCGGGCGAGACGATATCCCCAACAATTCGCCCAGTACCTGCCATTGATCCAAGCCAGTGCTTTCTCTTCGGTTTTGGGGAAGGAGGCACAACTTCGGCAACAGGTTCGCCAAATTTTGTGACTAGGACCGGCCTGCGGGT
>Ga0066688_10000566_pt1 | contig 12800 bp, 11 predicted proteins | sample GraSoiAngelo_137_FD_62304 | JGI IMG/M metagenome (GOLD analysis project Ga0066688, IMG submission 62304) | Grasslands soil microbial communities from the Angelo Coastal Reserve, California, USA - 14_0929_09_30cm | ecosystem: Environmental > Terrestrial > Soil > Grasslands | place: USA... | reverse complement strand
GATCGATCAGTGGCGAAACCGGAGCAGTGGGGCTCTCGAATTCGCCCGACGGCCCGATCAGTTCGAATACACGGACGGTCTCCGGAATCGCATCGTCAGACGCGAGCAGCTTGAGGACGTCGTTGACCTGGTATTTCGCGACCATTTGTCCATACGTTGCATCATCGCCGCTGGCGAAAGCTCGGATCAGCCGGCGCCGTTCCGCTGCCTCTTGATCCTGCGGCACGAAGAAATGCTGTCGTTGCAGGGCGAGCAGCATCCGCGTCCGCTCCTGCGGCCGCAGCTTGAGAGAATTCACGAGGACAGGCTGGAGCGACGGATCGGTACGGCCGAGCGAATCCCAGAACTGGTCGAGCTTGATCCGAAGGTTTCGCGCAATGAGCGCGTTGACCGGCGACTGAGTGAAGGCCCTGCTCACATGATCGCCATGAACGGCGAGATATTGATGCACGAGATAGGCTCCGCCGGAGCGTCCGTAGAGCATCACCTGCGCTTTGCCGGCGACCGCCCGGCGCACGGACTCGACGTCTTCGATCCACTGGCTGCTATCGAAAATGCGCCATGCCCGTAACCAGTCGGCCTTTCCGCCACGTCCAAGCGCAGACTTGACGAAGGCAGGAGTCGTCCCACGGGTAATCAGGCCGACGACATTGACGCCCGGCCCAAAAAGTTCGCGCTGTAGGCGTGCGGCGGCGCCGCGCTGGACGTAGAATTGCTGCCCGTCCGCGACCACGATGACGCTTCGCTTTCGAGGATCGAACGGTGCGCCCAACTCGTACGTCAGCTTGGCCCGGCCAAGGCCTGGATGCTTGTAATCGAGCGGAACGGAGATTTGCCGTGAAAGCGGCTCCTTGGCCGCCGCAGGGCTCGCGCAGCCAAGGAGCATGCAAAGAAGCATACTCGTCTTGATCCGGTATCGTCGTCCTTTGAGAAATGACATTTGCACATCTCTGTTTCTGCACCGTTTGCGTCGGCTAGCGGTCCGGTTCATCGCCGCAGGTCGCAGTCCCCCGGAGCACCTCACCGGCGAAGTGGCGTCGCTTCCGACAATCGCGTGAAGACGGACCGGGTGCCCGCCAACGGATCATCGCGATGCTCCATGATCAGCAGGCCCTCGCCGGCATCGATACTCCAGTGATCACGAAAGGTTGTGAGGTCGTCGGGCGCGCCGAACTGCGTTTCGATCACAAGCTCCCGGTCTGCCCAGTAGGAGCGCCCGATCAGGGCCGTGCCGTCGAGGAAACTGGACCCCTCCGACCCATCAGTTTGGGTTTCGAACCGTTGCACAAAAGGTGAGCCGTCATTTGCGACACCGGCCATGTCCGCATGAAGCATCTGACCTTCATGATGAATTGTGATTGTGAGCTCCTGCGGCGGCGGCGAGACAGTGCTTCGCGACAGGTCGAGTTGCCACCGACCGCTCAGGTTATCGGGATCGTCCGCCCGGCGTGACATGCGCGCGATCTCCTCTTGCGACAGATAGGCACCAGCATTCGACTATGGTGACCCCGACGGCTTTCGAACCAGGGGGTTTCCGAACAAAGTCATGGCGAGGCCGCGGGCCGGGTCGAGGCCGAACGCCTTGTCGACCACTTTATTGGCTTCGAAGGTCGCCGCCATCGCCGTCGCGCCGCTCGACCAATGGTTGAGAAAGGCTGGAAGCCAGTGCGCGGGGACGCTGGAATCGAGCGGCCACGGAGCTCCGATCACCGCGGCGCAGCCGCGATCGATGATCTGCTTGGCGAGGCCGATCGTCGTGTTCGCGCCGGGATAGAGATCGGCGCGGCCGCCGCTGCAGACGAACAGGATGACGACATCGACGTTGCGCAATGCGTTGGCCATGCCGCTTGTGCTGACCCTTAGCGAACCTTCGTCGGAGACCACCTGGAAGTAGCGGCCGTCGGGGTGGATGCTGCCGTGGGCGGCGATCACCGCCATCGTCGCGCCGGCAAAGTCGCCGGGGAGATCGGCGCTGGTGTCCACGCTGAAACCGTGCGCGTGGAACGTCTGGTCGAGGCGCCCGGTGATCATCTGCAGCGTCTGTCCTTGCGAGTCAGCACCCGAGATCCACGCGCAGTGGCGGCCATCGCCAACCGGACCCTTCGCCCGCGCAGCCGCGAGCCAGCTTAGCGATGGCGTTGCTGCAATCGGACGTTCGCGGCCGGCAAATTCTTGACCCGCGAACAGGAGGTTCGGCGGGAATATCTGCAACGCGGTGTCGGCGGCCAGGATCACGGGCCCGGGCGGGAGTGAAGAGAAGCGCAGATCCTGCGTCGTCGTATAGAAGAGGTTCGCCGAGCCCTGGTCGAGGCCATAAGCATAAGGGAAGGATCTCGACCAGCGGCGGAGCCGCTCCTCCTCCATCACGTCCGCGGGCTCCCGGACCGGCGCTTCCAACTCTCCCTCGACCGCGCTCACCCGAACGAGACGTCCATGGGCATCGAAGCCGGCCTGGACGACGCTGACGCCATCGAGCGAAATCCGCTTCGCGATCGCCGCCGCGTCCTCGATCGCGGCGGGCACGGTTGGCGGCTCGGCGGCATTGTCCCAGCCGGGGGTCGCGACACCTCGGTCGGCGAGCAGTTCGAGGGCGAAGGAGGTCACAAGCGCATCACTTGCATAAGCCGGGTTGGCGAGAACCCGTCCCGCGGCGATCGACAGGTTCCTGTTATCGAAGCCGGCGTCGTCGGAATAACGTGCGCTGTCCGACGACGCGACAAGCTTGAGCAGGTCCCCAACGCTCGCATCGTCGGTGCTGATCAGGTCCAGCATCGGCGAGATGGCAGCGCCGCTCCGTTCGCGCAGCTGATTGAACAGGTGCGGGGCGTCAGCGGGGATCTTCGCGCCGATTGCGTCCGCGCTTGCCAGAAGCTGCCCCAGCATGAGAGCCACGGGCCCTGCCATGTCATTGCGAGCGAGATTGTCGGCCGCATTTCTGGCCGCACTTTCAAGAATTGCCTCGAGCTCGGCTTTTGACCCTTTAAAGGTGAGCCATTCCAGCTGGCGCGTCTGAAGCTCGAGCGTGTCGACGCGGTAGCCGTATTGGTCGGCGAGCTCCATCCTCCCGAGGAGCTTGCGCGCGGCGCCGCAGGCTTCCTGTGCATGATCAAACAACCTCAGGTCACGCAAGATGCGCGCGACTGCCGTGATCTGGTGCCAGGCTTCGGTTTCCTCGGCGCAATCGTCCGCTGCGAGCGCAGCGGCGATTGCTACCAGCGCCTCGATGTCATTGTGGAGCCGGCTGTAGACGTCGGCCGTGGCGAACCAGCCGAGACGCCGCCGGCGGGAGCTGCCATTCGCGCTTTGAAGCGCCTGCTCGGCAAGATCGCGTGCGAGCTGACCGCGACCGCTACTTGCCAGCCTGCTCGCAGCGAGCCTGATCAGGACCAGATCCTGGTCCGGCTCAAGGCAGTGCGAGGCAATTGCGGCACCCAGCGCCAGCCACCGTAGGATGATGTCGTCCTCGTCCTTGCCGCCAGGGGGCAGGCGCGCAAAATAGTCGCCGATCGCGGATACCATGTCATCGGCGGACTCGGTCATGAGCTCGACCGGAAACGTGCTCCGGCCGATCACGACCGGCTGTTCGCTGGCGAGCCACTCGAATGCGCGGTTCACGAATTCCACTTTGTCTTTGATCCAGCCGAGAGTGGCGCCAGGCGTCACGGCCGCCTTGTGGAGGCGAATCGGTCGAGCCGCGAGCCTCAGAACCAAGGTTGCAATGAGCGCCTGCCCGGCAAAGCCGGAGGTCGACGGCTGGAGAAGCTGAACGAGCCGAACGCGGGCGTGCTGGCGGCCGCTGTCCTCGCCAAGGATGTCGATCAAGGCCAGCACGGCCGCTTCGATCCGCTCGTTCTCCACCGCTAGGCTCCGGTCGGCGGCACGGCCGATGAACAAGGCCTCGAGGGTTTGTATGAGGAGCGAAATTCCGCGCTCGACCTGCGCCGCGGACCGGGGCAGCGGAACCGCAAGGTCGAATGCACGGGCCGGCAGCTTGCGGTGAAGCGCATCGCTGACGCTGGCCATCCGGTAGGCGTCCGCAAGGTCCGGATCGTCTCCGGCGCTGGCGATCAGCCCCTGGTAGTCGGGAATGTCCGCGCCATCGAAGGCGGCTGCAATGGCCCGGTAAAAGCGCTCGCTCGCGGGGTCCTCGCCGGCATAGAGGTCGGCGACAGCGCCGAATTCGCGCCGGTCGAGCGCTCCGCGAACCTTGTGCGTGCGCACGCCCGGCGATCCCGGAAACAGCGCTTCGAGCCTTGCCGCGAGCGTTGCTTGGAGGTCCGGTTGGCCGATGCGGGACGCGGTCTCGAGCGCGCTTTCAAGATCCTCGCGATTGTCGAGCTTGCCGGCGGCGGGCGCGAGGATTTCGGCGGCAAGCCGGTCGGCGTTGGCTTCTTGAGCGATCCGCGCCAGCTTCACCCTCGAGCCTCGATCGATGTCGCGCTCCCCGGCTGTCTCGGCGCGGATCATTTCGAGCGCCTGCGCGGCAAGGCCGGCCTTGAACATCACCTGGATGCGAAGGTACCGCTTGTTGGTCTCCATCTTTTCAGGAAGCGCATCGATTTCCTGGAGGACGGGTCCGAGCCGTCCCTCGCGCAACCACGCGTCCCACTCGTCGATCCTCGCGGCCACGATCGTTTCAGGGTCCCCGGCACTGTCCGATCCGACGACACCGCATCCGTCGACAGCTTCGAGAAGGGCGCGAAGCTCATCGCGCCTCGGCGACATGCGATCGGTGTCGAGCGCGACATAAAGCACCCGCTCGCGCGCGATCGCCACGGCCTTCGACGCCAGCGCGTGGACGTGCGGCGCCCACACGTCCTCGGGCATCAACGGCGTTTCGGCCTGCGATGCGATATGTGCTTCTGCGTCCTCGTCGCGAAATGCGGCGGCCTCGGTCACGATGACCACAGCCTGCTCCGGCTGGCCAGCCATGATGTCGAGCACCGCACGGACGGTGAGGTCGCGCGCCGGAACGACGCTGATTTTTCGCTTGAAGAACGCTTCGTGGCGGGGCTCGAGCTTCCAGCCTGACAACACGGGAAACAGCTCGAGGATGTCCGACCAGATCGTCTCGGGCGTGAGATCCGGCCGCTCAGGCGGCGTGAGGACGACATAGCGGCTCACCGCCGGCCTGCCTTCGTCGTCCGCGATTGCCGTCAGGGCGATGATCAGCATGGCCGCTCTGGTGCCCGGCTTTTGATATTCGAGGTTGAAGATGTCGGCTGCGCCGAAGATGTTTGGATTGCTGTGGAGCGAGCGGGCGATTTCCCGGGCAAGGTCATCGCGGCTGTTGATGCCGACGGATTGATCGGGCGCCCGCGACTCCGCCGCTGGCGCTTCGAGCACGTCCGTTTCATTGGAAGGGTCGTTCACTAAAAAGCCACTCCTGCGCTCGCCATGAGGACAGTCGTGTGTTTGGCCCCCTGACGAATTGTAGATGATGCTCGCGAGGCCACCGTTCAATGCTCAGGACGCGCGTAAGTGCAGGATTGCCTCTGCTCGTTCATCGGTGGAAACGGGGGACATTCACCCCACTAAGTGCATGGCAAGCTGAGGATTTGCTGGCACAGGGAGTCCGGTCGGGGGAACGCCGGTGCATTTTGGCGGCATTCTTTGCAATCCTGCTCGGCTCCACTCGTCCAACACTTGGCGCTACGCTCCGAGCTTATTATCGATGTCGAGGATGAGCATGCCCGGAGGATCTGCCTGGGACTCCTGGACCGGCGCCGTCCGGCGCCTGTCCTTCCATCGACGCGGCATGATGTGGCTTGTACCTGACGCGAGCATGGTCTTTCGTCTGGCGCTTCTGCTGATTGCCTGCATCGCGCCCGCCGGCGCCGCAGCAAAAGGCGACTACCCGCCTGGCTGGATCATACTCTCCGGAGGCACCGAGGAAGGCGGCGAACCCACAGACGCTCTGGACATCTTCCGCCGTCTGGCCGGAGGCCCGGATGCAACCATCATCTACATTCCGACGGCGGCCTCCGAGTTGCGTCTCCCCGACGGCCAGATCTTCGAAATCCCGGAGAACGGCCCGGTCAGCAATCGCGACGTGTTCGAAGCCGCTCTGGCCAAGCTTTTCGGCGTGCGGCGGGTCCAGATTCTTCACACCCGGGACCGCGCAATCGCCAATTCGGAAGCGTTCGTGAAACCCCTGCACGATGTTCGAGCCGTGTGGATCTCAGGGGGCAATGCCGGAAGGTTGATCGACACTTATCTCGGCAGCAGAACCGAGCAGGCGCTCCACGCCGTGCTGGAGCGCGGAGGTGTGATCGGGGGAACTTCGGCCGGCGCGATCATCCTCGGCTCTTATGTGGTTCGCGGCCGGGCCGACAAGCCGGTGCTGATGGCGAAAGGGAGGGAGCAGGGCTTTGGTTTCCTGCCCGGCATTGCCGTCGACCCGCATTTCATCGCCGCGCACCGCCAAACCGAGCTCATCACTGTGGTCGACTGGCATCCTGAACTGCTTGGCCTCGGTGTCGACACGGGCGCCGCGGGCGTCATTCACAACGGCAAGCTGACGCCGCTCGGAACCGCGAAGATCGGCGTGTACGACAATGTCAGGCATTCGGCTGGGTGGTATTATATGATGAAGAGCGGGACCTGTCTGGACCTTCGCGCAAGGGCTTATGCCGAACACCCTTGCGACTCCGCCTCGACGCCCCTCGACACGAGCAACTCTCCAGGAGCGCAGCGGCGTTTCCGCCGCTGACCAAGTGACGGCCGAGGCTCCATCGGCGTCGGTCCGCTACACCCTCGACTTCGTGCGCGCTGCCCTGGGAGATGGCGCAAGCCGCGTTCTGGAGATCGGGTGCGGAACGGGCGAATTGGCGCAGCTGCTGATGGGTCAGGGGCTCGACATCCACGCAATCGACCAGGACGCCGACGCGGTGGCCGAGGCGTGCGCAAGGGGCGTGAAGGCGGAATGCATGCGTTGGCCGCAAGAACTCGACTGCCGCTATGACGCTGTCCTCTTCACCCGGTCGCTGCACCACATCGAGGATCTCGCGGGCGCAGTGAGTGCCGCGCGGGATGCTTTGCTGCCCGGCGGCAGGGTGATCGTTGAAGACTTTCGCGCTGAAGGTGGATCCGCGCGCAGCGCCGCCTGGTACCTGGGGATCGTTGAACTCTTGATTGCGTCGGGCGTGGCCATTGGGGATCTCGAGGCGCTTGCCTCGAAGCTCGACGTCTCTCATGACGCCCATCATCTGCACAGCAGCGGGGCGATAGCTTCGGCACTTTCCGCCGAGTTCGTTCTTACAGCCGAGGATGCCGCTTACTACTTCCGTTACCTGGAACCGAGCTTGCCAGACCGGCAGTGCACGGAGGCGCTGCTCAGGCATGAAATCGGCCTGATGCGGAGTGGTTGCATCGACCCTCTTGGCAAGCGCTTCGTGGGTGTCAGCGAAGGAGGCTCAAGCGATGCCACGGGAACTGGGTGAACTTCGCGCAAGACTGACGCCGGCAACGCGATCAGCTTCGTACCAATTCTGCTCGGTTGAATATGATGCGCTAGGGCCGGCCAATGGCACACCGGAGTTCCCGAGCGGCGAACGCCTGCTTGTCCGCCTGGGCGTTCAACCGGGCGCGCCGTCGGAAATCTGGGGTTACATCTGCGACGAGCAATCGGGCGATCAGCTGGCTGTGCTGAGGCCGCAGATCATATCGAGCACTCCCGATGCGATCGCCTGTGCGTTCCTCCTGCCGGCGGATCTGCCGGGCGAGCCCCTGTGCCTGGTGATCGAGGGGCGCTGGGCGGGCGGACAGGCCGCAGGATGTGAAATCGGGTTCAGGGCTCGCTAGCCACTCGCCGCTGCGGGTCCGGCCGGGCCGACCGTCATGACGCCTTCCGGTGCGCCGTCTTCGGGGCGTCAGCGGTGGCAGCTTCGAAATGGTCCCAGATCCACGGCAGCACAATGTTCAGGAGCCGTCCGTCTCTGCCCCACAGCCGGTTGCGATGGTCCCCGTTATACTCGTCATACCGATGGGCGATGCCGAGCGCGGTGAGCCGGTTCGAGAAAGCCCGGCAGCCCTCCGGGATGAAGCGGAACTCGTCTTCCGAACCCGCGTCGAACGCAATGCCTTTGAGTTGGGAAAGGCCGCCGACATGGTCCTTGGCCATGTTGACCAGGAATGCGGATTCCCACCTCGAGAATGCAGGCTCGCTCGGGGAGAGCGAGCCTGCAACCATTTTGAACGGAAAGTCGGCGTAAAAGGGTTTGCGGCCCGGGTCCGAAGCGAACGCCGCACTCATCGAAACGAAGCCCCACTGATAGACTTGATCGAGCTCCATCGGCGGCGTGGAGCGCAGCGCAAACACGTCCTTCCACGCGGGATTGTCGGGCAGGATTTCGTGGCTCCAGTTCACGAGCGCCGGGCTGATCCCGTACGTCGTGCCGAAAACGTCGGGATGGAGCATCGCCAGGCGGAGCGCTCCGTAGCCGCCCATCGAGTGGCCGGCGATTGCCCGGTTCGCCGGTGACGGCAACGTCCGATAGCTGCGGTCGACCAGCGACACCAGCTCGCGGGCGATGAATCCATCCCAGTCTCCCGACGCGGCCGAATTCATGTACCAGGCGCCGATGAGCCGGGTGCGTTCGTCCGGCATCACGACGATCATCTCGCCGAAGCGATGCGCGCGAATGCCCTCGTCCATGATTTGCTGGATCCCGGTCAAGGGCTTGCCGGCCGCGGGCACAGTCCATTCTTCATCGGTGTCGTTGAAGCCGTGGAGCAGAACCAGCACGGGATAGTGCCTGGTCCTACTGCTCGCGTAGCTCGGCGGCAGGTATATGGAGACCCGCCGGTCGGCCGTGTCTCCGTTGAGGTTCCGTTCGAGGCCGACACCGTGCACCGTCAGGCGCACCAGGCGGCTGGGCTGCGCGGAAGCAGCGCTCGCGGCGCACAGAAGCAGGGTGAAGCAGACCTGAAGGAGGCGCCGCGCCAATCTGTTGCCGAACGCCTCACAGCCGGCGCGACACGGGACAGCTACACGTCGGCTTTGGTGGCGACGGGTCAAACTAAAACCTTCGAGCCAGCTTCCTGATCATGATTTTCCCTCGTCTTGGACGGGGATACATGGAAAGTTGACTTAGGCAAGTAATTTGCGCACTCTGGCGCCATGCAGGCCGCCGTGCTTCCGGGTCTCGTCATGTTCGGTTTCGTGACGTCGATCACGCCGGGCCCCAACAATCTCATGCTTGCAGCGGCGGGCTCGCGTGTCGGGTTCAGCCGGACCTGGCCGCACATGTTCGGAATCATCTTCGGCTGCGCCGCTTTGTTCATCTGTGCCGGGATCGGCCTGGGCGCGGTGGTGCAGGGCTTTCCCCAGGTCCGCATCGGCCTTCGCGTCGCGGGCTCCGCTTATCTGCTGTACCTCGCCTACAAGCTCTGGAACACGTCGGCGCTGGCGGAAGCCACGTCCGACCGCCCGGTAAGCTTCGGCGAGGCGGCGGCCTTCCAGCTGGTCAACCCCAAGGGCTGGATGGCGATCGTGCCGGCAGTCGCGGCCTTCAGCGACCCCGCCGCCAACCCGCTGGTCGAGGCGGCGATCATCTATATCGTGTTCGAGACCGTGATGCTTCCCTGCATCGCGGCCTGGGCCGCGATGGGCGCGACGGCCAGGCGCTTCCTGGAGCAGCCGGGAAGGCTGGTTACCTTCAATCGCGCAATGGCGGCGCTGACCGCCGCCACTGCAGTGCTGTTCCTCATATGACCGGCGCGCGCGAGCTTCGGAGCGCCATCGTCCTCTGCCGCATCCGGTTCGAGGTTCCCGCCAGCGAGCTGGTCAAGCTCCACGGCCATTGCCGAAGTCTCGCCGAGATCGCCTCGTTCTTCGGCGGGCGCTCGCTTGGCTTCTATGCGCCGGACGAGGGCGCTGCCGTCGACGAGTCCAGCCTCGTGGTCACTGGTCTCCTCAGTTTCGCAAACACGACGGCTTATGAGGCCTTCGAGCAGCGCCGGGCGGCGGCCTGTCCGGCCTCCTGGCCCGAACAAACCCTGGTCCTGAAGGCGCTCAAAGGACTTGAGGCCGGAGCCGGGGTCTCACCGGCCATTCCCTTCCATCTGGTCAAATATCACTAGGGGCCCGAGTCTCGCCGGGGCGCGTCAGCGCGATTCCCAATCCATTCGCTCGAGCTTGAGCTCCTCGCTTTGCCATTCGTTCGGGACATCATCATGCGCGGCCGCTGCTGGCCCGGCCGGCTCGAAGCCGAGGCCGCAGTACAGCGCTCTTGCGCCCGCGTTGTGCAAGTGGACGTTGAGCGTGACCAGGTTCACCTCGGGATCGGCGAGGATTTCATCGATGACCGCGGCAACCATGGCTGCGCCGACGCCCCGGCGGCGCCAGGCCGGAGCGACCGCGATCCGCGCCAGATGCATCGTGCCGGCATCCCTGCGCACGGCCTGCGCGTGGCCGGCAAGCTCGCCACCCATCAGCGCTGACCAGCAGCGCCGGCGCGGCCGCGGGTCCAGGGTCTCGGCGAGCATCGCTGCAAGCTGCACGCGGTCGACGGGGAAGCGCGCCAGCGGGCCGCCCCACAGGCGGGCTTCGGCTTCGTTCTCGAACCAGCTCGCGAGGATGCCGAAATCGGCAGGGGCGAAGCCGCGAAGGAAAAGCCGCGGACGGTCCGGCCTCAGGGCTTCGACCATTCCCAGGCGAACTTCTGCTGGGTGACGTCGTTGCGGAAGATCCGCCCGTCGGCCATTACGAACCTGACCTTGTGGATGTCGGCGATCGAGGCGCTTGGATTTCCCGAAACGGCGATGATGTCGGCGTCCGCCCCGGGCGCCAGCGTCCCGACCTGACCGTCGAGACGAAGTACCGTCGCCGCGACCGAGGTCGCTGCGCGGATCGCCTGGATCGGCTTCATCCCGTAAGCGACCATGAGGTCGAACTCGCCGTTCTGGGTTCCGTGAGGAAATGACCCGACGTCGGTCCCGAAGCCGATCTTGACGCCCGCCTGGAGCGCCTTGCGAAAGACTTCGCGGTGGCTGACCACGAAGCGCCGCTCGAAGTCCGTGCTCTGGCGGCTCACATAGGTGATCAGCGTGGGCACCCAATAAGTATCCGATCGGGCGAGAGCGGCGATGTTCGCGTCGGTCAGGAGCGGCCCATGCTCGAGCGTCCTGACGCCGCCGGCGATCACGGCATCGGCCGCTGCGCCGCCATAGCAATGCGCGGCAACGTCGCGGCCGTAGCGCCTCGCTTCCTCGACGATCGTCCGCACCTGGTCTGCCGAAAATTGCGTGAACGGCGTCATGGTGACCGGATCGGTCTGCCGCCGCGTGCTGGTCGCATAGATTTTGATGAGATCGGAGCCGCGTTTCACGCGTGCGCGGACGGCGGGGACGAGGTCCTCGTCGCGGTCGACCATGATGCCTGGCTGAGGAACGTCCTTCTGGATCTCCGGGTTGACCAAGGGCAGGTTCATGTCGCCTCCGGTAATGGTGAGGGGCATGCCCGCGACGATCATTTGCGGTCCGGGGACGATGCCCCGGGCGATCGCATCGCGCAGCGCCGTGTCCGCGTCGAGCGCACCTTCATCGTCAAGATCGCGGACGGTCGTGAACCCGATCCTCAAAGTCTTGAGCGCTGCGTCCACGCCCTCGATCGTGCGGTAGGGGAGCGTCTTCCAGAGGATGGAATAGGGCCAGACCTGGTCTTCGTCGCGAAGGAAGATGTGGGTATGAAGATCGATGAGCCCTGGAAGCAAAGTGACGTCGCCAAGATCGATCTGCTCGGCACCGGCGGGAACGCTCGCAGCGATGCCGACGATGCACTGGCCAGCGACGACGATGTAGCTGTTCTCGACGATCTTGCCCGAGGAGGGCTCGAGGATCCGCGCGGCGCGAAGGACGTACGTCTTGCCCGGTTCGACCGGATTCTCGGTCGAATATGGCAGCGCCGGCGGCTTGAGGTTGTCGGTGCGCTGCCGGCAGCCGGAGACCGGCTGTCCCTGGGTCTGGTTGACGTGGGGCTGGATCGCCGCCGTCGCCGCCGAGCTCAATAGGCCGCTTGCGGCCGCAAAAGCGGCCGCGAGCCTCGAGCCCCAAAGCACCAGGTGGAGGAATTTATCGTCCGTCTGGCTCGCGCGCCGCGCCCAACCGGTCTCTTCGGACCGCCGTTTGCTGCCGTCCGGTCGCGCCACCATGCGTCTCCCCTTGCATCCGCAGAATGCGTGAGAGCTATGGAAACAAGTTGACTGAGTCAAACGCTTCCGTCCCGTCCGGCGCCGCCGACAGGGCTGCTTCGAGCCTCAGATCGGAACGCTGAGGCCGGCCTTTGGGACCTTCATCGCGACCAGCGTCCGGAACCTCTTCACATTGTCGCTGGCAAAGAAGACGCGGCGCGTGAATGCCTCATATTCCGCCATGTCCCTGGCGGTGAGCACGAGCACGAAGTCGCACTCGCCGGTCACATAATAGCATTGCTGGACCTCGGGTGCGCTCGCGAATGTGCGCTCGAGGGTGGCAAGCTCGGTCAGGCGCTCGCTTTCGACCGCCACCTCGACAATGATCAGAAGCGGCCGCCCAAGCGCCGCGGGGTCGACCTGGGCGACGTCGGCGACGATCACCTTGTCGTTGTGGAGCCGGCGGATGCGCCTGTGCACTGCCGCCGGGGAGAGGTTGATCCGCTGGCTGATCTCCCGCTGCGGCGTCAGATTGTCGCGCTGGAGAATGGCCAGGATCTTGCGATCGAAGCTGTCGATCGGGCGATCCGAATCTCTTTTCATCTCAGCGTCCTTTCACGCAACGCAGAACCGCAGGCCGCGGGAATTGCGGGGCCCATTCTCGCCGCC
>Ga0066688_10000560_pt1 | contig 12860 bp, 8 predicted proteins | sample GraSoiAngelo_137_FD_62304 | JGI IMG/M metagenome (GOLD analysis project Ga0066688, IMG submission 62304) | Grasslands soil microbial communities from the Angelo Coastal Reserve, California, USA - 14_0929_09_30cm | ecosystem: Environmental > Terrestrial > Soil > Grasslands | place: USA... | reverse complement strand
GGGGGCCGGAACTGCCTGCGTATTCTGAATTCTCATACGTATCTGGCGGGCAACTAAATGGGGCGGCGCGGCACTCCAAGTCAAGATCATCCTCGGCTTCTTTGCAAAATATCGCGGTAGCGGTTCGTGAATACGTCCGGCGTTCGTGAGATCGAAGGGCAGGCGATTCAGCGCTGTGAGTGATATGCCAAGGCGAAGAATGGAGGATAGGAAAATATGGCAACGATAGCGCAAGCGAGAGGGGGTCATCAGCGGGCTTTCAGTATGCCCCTGGTGATTGCCGCATCGTCGGTGGGGACGACGATTGAATGGTACGACTTCTACATTTATGGCAGCTTGGCCGTGTTTTTCTCGACCCTGTTTTTCCCAAAAGGCAATCCAAGCGCGGCCTTCTTAGCCAGCCTGGCCACTTTCGGCGCAGGCTTTGCGGTGCGTCCGTTTGGCGCGATTGTCTTCGGGCGAGTCGGGGACCTCGTCGGAAGAAAGTACGCGTTCGTGGTGACGCTCACGGTGATGGGCTTGTCCACTTTCTTCATCGGACTGCTGCCGACGTACGAAAGAGTAGGCGTGCTCGCTCCGGTTCTGCTTGTAGGTTTGCGCTTGATCCAGGGACTTGCGCTGGGCGGGGAATATGGCGGAGCAGCTACTTACGTTGCCGAGCACTCGCCCGACCACAAGCGTGGCTACTACACTAGTTACATTCAGACCACCGCCACATTGGGCTTTTTCGTGGCGCTGTTCGTCATCCTGATCATTCGGCAGCAGATGACAGAAGCAAACTTCAAGTCCTATGGATGGCGGATTCCTTTCCTGCTGTCGGCGGTATTGCTGGCGATCTCGCTGTACATCCGCATTCGCCTCCGCGAATCGCCCTTGTTCCAGAGACTGAAGGATCAGGGCAAGTCCTCAATCAAACCGCTCACCGACAGCCTAGGCAGCGGCCGTAACTGGAAGATGATGATGCTGGCCTTGTTTGGCGCGACCGCAGGACAAGCGGTCGTCTGGTACACCGGCCAGTTCTACGCCTTGTTCTTCCTGCAGTCCGTCTGCAAGGTGAATTACGTCGTGGCCTACAAGATTGTGGGTTACTCACTGCTGATCGGCACTCCCTTCTTCCTGGTCTTTGGCGCGCTTTCCGACCGGATTGGCCGGAAAATGATCATCATGGCGGGATGCTTGCTTGCTGCTCTGACCTACGTTCCCATTTATCAGGCGATGAAGGCGAATTCGAACCCAGTCAACTTCGGCATGCTGCTTTTCCTGGTAACGGTCCAGGTAATTTACGTCACGATGGTCTACGGGCCGATTGCGGCCTTCCTGGTCGAATTCTTCCCGGCCAAGATTCGCTACACCTCGATGTCGCTGCCCTATCACCTGGGCAACGGCGAGTTTGGCGGGTGGACACCGTTCATCGCTACCGCCATCGTGGCTGGGGCGACAACCAGCAGCAATCCTTGGATTAAGGATCACGCAATCTACATGGGCCTTACCTGGCCCATTGCTGTAGCCCTGATGACGTTTGTCATTGGCTCCTTGTTCATTAAGGAGACCAAGGACGTGCGCATCTGGGAAGAGGTTGGGGGCGAAGTCGCCGCCGACTAGGTAAAAATATCATTACGCCGGGACGGTGCTGCACTCCAGTACCGTCCCGGCGCTTGCCGAATGCGATCCCCGCCAGGAGAGATTTCAAGGAATCACCTCGCCTGCGGGATTCCGCATCTCATGAACCGGAGTAATGAAGATGGCTAAGACTCGCGAACAACATGCCGTAATCACCGAGCCGAGCGAGGCCCACATCGCTGTCCACTGGAGAGAAGAAGAATATTACTATCCGTCACCAAAGTTTGTCGGCCAGGCCAACCTGACCGATCCCAGCATCATGGAGCATTTCAGTGAAAAGAATTTTCCGGAATGCTTCCGTCAATACGCTGACATGCTGGACTGGGATCAGTACTGGCACACCACGCTCGACACCAGCGACCCACCGTTTTGGAAGTGGTTTCTCGGCGGCAAAATCAACGCCTGCTACAACTGCCTCGACCGGCACTTGGACAAGTACAAGAACAAAGCCGCAATCATCTTCGTTCCCGAGCCGGAAGGAGAGGCTCCGGTCGCAGTCACATATCGCGAGCTGTATGTGCGCGTGAATGAAATGGCGGCGCTGCTGCGCGATTTCGCCGGACTCAAGACCGGAGACCGCGTCACGATTCACATGCCCATGGTGCCGGAGTTGCCCGTCACCATGCTGGCGTGCGCCCGCCTGGGAGTCATTCATTCCGTCGTCTTCGGCGGCTTCAGCGGAGAAGCTTGCGGACGCCGTGCTGCTGATTCGGGTAGCCGCGTCCTCATCACCATGGACGGCTACTACCGCAATGGCAAGCTAATCGACCACAAAGCCGGCGCGGAAATTGCATTGGATATCGCCCAGCAGGAAGGCCAGACCGTGGACAAGGTCCTGGTCTGGAGACGGCATGCGGGCCAGAATGCTTCGGCATCGCCCATGGTCAAGGGCCGGGATTATTTTGTGGACGAGGTCCTGCAAAATTATGCCGGTGAACTGGTCGATCCGGTGTCCATGGACGCGGAAGCTCCGCTGTTCCTGATGTACACCAGCGGCACCACCGGCAAGCCCAAAGGATGCCAGCACCGCACCGGCGGCTACCTGGCGTACGTGACCGGCACCTCCAAGTACATTCAGGACATTCATCCGACCGATGTTTACTGGTGCATGGCGGACATCGGTTGGATCACCGGCCACTCCTATATTGTTTACGGACCTCTCGCGCTGGCTGCTACCAGCGTTATCTATGAAGGCGTTCCCACCTATCCCGATGCCGGAAGGCCGTGGCGAATTGCCGAGCGTCTTGACGTCAACATCTTCCATACATCGCCGACCGCCATCCGCATGTTGCGTAAGGCCGGAGCGGACGAGCCCAAGAAATATCACTATCACTTCAAGCACATGACCACGGTCGGAGAACCGATCGAGCCGGAAGTCTGGCGCTGGTATTACGAAACCGTCGGAAAACGCGAGGCAGTCATCGTCGACACCTGGTGGCAGACAGAAAACGGCGGTTTCCTGTGCAGCACCAAGCCTGCTCTCGACCCCATGAAGCCGGGCAGCGCGGGTCCGGGCATGCCGGGGATCTACCCGTTCATCCTCGATGAGGAAGGACATGAAGTGCAGGCCGGCTCGGGAAAGGCCGGCAACATTTGCATTCGCAATCCCTGGCCAGGAATCATCCAGACCGTCTGGGGAGATCGCGAGCGCTTCGTCAACCAGTACTACCGAAAATACTGCAAGAACCCCAACAGCAAGGATTGGCGCGACTGGCCATATTTTGCCGCTGATGGCGCGATGCTCGCGTCTGACGGCTACTTCCGCATTCTGGGCCGCGTGGACGATGTCATCAACGTGGCCGGCCATCGACTCGGCACAAAGGAAATCGAATCCGCGTGCCTGACCGTGGCGGAAGTTGCCGAAGCTGCGGTCGTGCCCGTTGTAGACGAAGTCAAGGGGCGTGTTCCGGAGGTCTATGTCTCGCTGCAGCCGGGACTGCAGCCCAGCCAGGAGGTCCACGACAAAGTCCTGAAGGCGATCGAGACGATGATTGGCAAGATCGCCCGGCCGAAGAAAATCCACATCGTCCCGGACATGCCGAAGACGCGTTCCGGCAAGCTTATGCGGCGTGTCCTGGCGGCGATTTCCAACAACCTAAATACGGGAGACATCACCACCCTGGCCAATCCCGACGTGGTCGAGAAAGTTCGGGAGATGGTGCAGGGAAAAGAGCCGGTCGCGGTGAAAGAAGGACCGGAAGATGTCAAACGGTTCGGGACGGTAGACTAAGACTTATCGCGGAGTGCCTTCATCCACCTCCCGGCTGGTGCTGATCAGCGCAGGGCAGGCAGGAATTGCCGCTGCCATCAGTAACGGTGTGCCGTCTCCTGGACAATTCGACCATGTGATTACGGTCGTGCCGAGAAAGGCGGCCTGGTGTGGCTCGACACGACTGCCGAAGTAGGACCTTACCAGTTCCTCCTATCTCCCTTGCGCGACAAGCATGCACTGGCGATCTGGACAGACAAGCCCGCGGCTCTGGGCGAGACTCCGAAGGATCTGCCTTACAACACGCTGCAGGCGTTCAACATGGAAGCGAAGTTGAGCGACGCGGGCACGCTGGAGGGAAAAGCAGATTTTTCGGCACGGGGCGATATGGAGTATTTGCTGCGTGCGGGCTTTCGAGCGGTGCCGCTGCCGCAGTGGAAAGAACTCGGACAGCGGATTTCCTTCGGCTTCGGATTTGGTGGGGACGTAAGCGAGGTGACGGCGAGTTCACCGGAAAAAACCGATCAACCATTTCACTTCTCGTATAAGTACACCCGCAAAGAGTTTGGAGACTGGGCGAATCGACGAATTCTGGCGCCTGAGCCAACAATTTCCCTGCCGGCGTTCCCACGCGCTTCGTGAGGCGCGGGATTCTCGGCTGCTACCGGTACACTGGGTGCTCCTTCGTGCTGCTCGATCCGGCAACCGTACATTCACTGCATTAACTTCATTGCCCGGTGCCCTAAGTTTGGGGGCGCTCTCTCGCTGCGCTCGGGATGAGAAGACAAGGGCACTCGGATCCCACGTTTGCGAAACGGCCGGAAACGTGGGGTGCCAACCAACAAGGCAGAAAAGAGTGTCGCCCCCCGGGACTTGCACATGAATCGATTCCTACCCAGGGCTTGCGCCCCTGGGCTAGCTTGTTTCGCCCCTGGCGGGGCTGCAGCGCCTGGAGCGGCCCCACTCAAGCCTAAAACCGGGCTCGGGTGGGCCACTCGCCTCGGGGACCGGGTATCACCCACCCAACGAAAACCGCGATGGGTGGGGCACCGCCAAATCAGATCAGTCACCCCAAAATCAGGTCTGTGCCCCGCATCACTGACAGGCTTGACCAGCAGCAGTACAATTTGCCGCTATTAGGGGCTAAAACCCGCCAAGGTGAGGATCTATGGCCAACCACGCGGCAACAGGCACTACCGGCATTGATTCCATACGTAAAGAGGACCGGAAGTTTGAGGCTCCATCGGAATTTGCTCAGCAGGCTCACATCAAGAGCCTGGAAGAGTACGAGCGAATTTATAAAGAGTCGGTCGAGCAGCCGGAGAAGTTCTGGGGCCGCGTAGCTCGCGAGTTGTACTGGTTCAAACCCTGGGATCGCGTGCTCGAATGGAATCCTCCCGCGGTGAAATGGTTCGTCGGCGGGCAAATCAACATTTCCTACAACTGTCTCGACCGCCACGTGCAGACCTGGCGCAAAAACAGAGCTGCCCTGATCTGGGAAGGTGAGCCCGGCGAAATTCGTACCTTTAGCTACCAGCAGCTGCATCGCGAGGTGCAGCGGTTCGCCAACGTGCTGAAGTCGCTCGGGGTCAAGAAAGGCGATCGCGTGGCGATCTACATGGGCATGACACCGGAATTGCCCATTGCCATGCTGGCCTGCGCACGCATTGGCGCGGTTCACACGGTTGTCTTTGGTGGCTTTTCTGCCAACGCTCTGGTCGATCGCATCCGTGATTCGGAGGCTTCGGTTCTAATCACTCAAGATGGCACTTACCGGCACGGGTCGGAGGTGGAACTGTTTCCCGCCGCTCAGGAGGCTCTGAAGTCCTGCCCGTCGGTAAAGCATGTGGTCGTCTACCGGAGGACTGGCACTTCGATCCACATCGAGGCGGGTCGCGACCACTGGTGGCAGGAGCTGATGGCGAAGGCGCAGGACGAATGTCCGCCGGAACCGCTGGATGCGGAAGATCCTCTGTACATCCTCTATACATCGGGGACGACGGGCAAGCCGAAGGGAGTGGTCCACACCACGGGTGGTTACTCGGTTGGCACTTACCTCACGGCGAAATGGGTCTTTGATCTGCGCGACGAAGACACATTCTGGTGCACCGCCGACATCAGCTGGGTCACGGGACACAGTTATGTGGTGTACGGGCCTCTGCAGAACGGCGCGACCAGCTTCCTCTACGAAGGCGCCGCCAGTTTTCCTCAGGCCGACCGATTTTGGGACATCATCGATCGTCACCAGATAACCATTTTCTACACCGCCCCTACGGCGATCCGGACATTTATCAAGTGGGGGGACGAGTGGCCGCGGAAACACAGACTCAACAGCCTGCGGCTGCTCGGCACCGTAGGTGAGCCAATCGGTCCGGAAGCGTGGATGTGGTATCGGGATGTGATTGGGCTGAAGCGTTGTCCTATCGTGGACACCTGGTGGCAAACCGAAACCGGACAGATCATGATCACACCCATTCCGGGCGCGATTGCTACGAAGCCGGGTTCAGCCACGCGCCCGTTTCCTGGCATCGTGCCCGAGGTCGTGAGCATGGACGGGACGCCGGTATCCGATGGCTCCAGCGGGTACCTTGTGATTAAGAGGCCGTGGCCTGCCATGCTGCGTACCATTCATGGCGATCCCGACCGCTACGCTCGGCAATACTGGTCGCAGATTCCCGGGGTGTACTTCACAGGGGATAGAGCGTGCAAAGACAAGGACGGCAACTTCTGGATAACGGGCCGGGTGGACGATGTGATCAGCGTCGGAGGCCACCGCCTGAGTACTACGGAAGTGGAATCGGCGCTCGCTGCTCACGACAAGGTCGCAGAGGCCGCCGTCGTCGGGAGGCCCGATGAGCTGAAAGGCCAGGCCCTTGCCGCCTTCGTCACGCTGGAGCAAGGCTACAAACCTACACCCGAATTGAAAGAAGAACTGCGCGCGTGGGTTGCGCAGGAAATCGGAGAACTCGCCAAACCCGATGACATCCGCTTCACCGATGTGCTGCCGAAAACGCGCAGCGGAAAAATCATGCGTCAGTTGCTACGCGAACTGGCCGGGGGCGGAGCAGTGAAGGGTGATGTCAGCGCTCTCGCGGATCCCGGCGTGCTTGCCAGGCTGAAGGAAGAAGAATAGCTACAGCTGCGTTTCCTTTGTGACTGTCAGCACAGGCCTTCGTGACCCCGGTCACTGTTCCAGTAGGGACGACAGACGAAGATACATGCTACGTCGTTCGAGCGGCCCGCGCCAGTAGATTTGGCGTGCAATAAAACAGTCAAAAAAAAAGACCCACAGGAAAAACCGATAACCCCCGACAGACTTCTGGTCTCGTGCCGGTTTCGAATGACGTCCGAGAGAGTATAGAATCGGCCGGTCCCCAGGTCCGGCCCTTTTTGTTTACGCCCCACAGCTTTTTGTAATGTGCATCGCTGAGCCGACGTCACAGCGGCTGAGAATCGCCGGTCATTGTGGCGTTTGGCTCCCCATCTTTAACATGAAGCGGAGGCTCTATGAGCAGCCCTGTCCGGGAATCCCCTCAGAACATCTCCAATCTGCTGGCGATTGACGAGGAGTACGCCTCTCCCGCGATCATCGCTCAAACCTGCCGGCAGAAGAATTGGGCGGAGGAGCATCGCCGGTCGATTGAAGATCCCCAAGCCTTCTGGGGGGACTATGCCAGGAATTTCGTGTGGTCTCGTCCTTGGGAAAAAGTTCTGGATTGGGACGGGGTACATCACCAATGGTTCGTCCGGGCCAGGACGAATATCACCATCAATGCCCTGGACCGCCATGCCAACTCGGAGCGGCGCAACCGGGCGGCTTACATCTGGCTGGGAGAGGATGGGAGCGAACGAATCGTCACTTACGGACAACTGCACCGCATGGTCTGCCGCTTCGCCAATGGACTGAAATCGCTGGACGTCAGGAAGGGTGACCGGATCATCATTTATATGCCGCTGACGATCGAAGGTGTGGTGGCAATGCTAGCCTGTGCCCGCATTGGAGCGATTCACTCCGTGGTCTACGCCGGTCTGGGCCATACGGCCTTGCGCGACAGAATTGAAGATGCTCAGGCGAAAGTCGTTATTGCTGGTGACGTCGGCTTCCGGCGTGGCAAGACCGTCGCACTGAAATCCATCGTCGACGAAGCGCTCGACGGCTTAGAAATGGTACAGAAGGTCGTGGTGTTTTCGAGGCGTGCTGCCGAGATCAGTGATCGCGAAGTTGATTTCAGCGATTTAATGAGGTTTCCCGCTGAATGTCCTGCTGAAGAAATGGACGCCGAAGATCCATTGTTCCTGCTTTACACCTCGGGCTCGACCGGAAAGCCTAAGGGCGTGGTGCATGTCCACGGCGGATACATGGTGGGCACCACCTACTATCTCGAAAACTATTACGACGTTGGCGAACAGGATATTTTCTGGTGTACCTCCGACATTGGCTGGATCGTGGGCCACTCCTACATCGTTTACGCGCCTCTGTGCGCCGGCGCCACTACGTTGTTCCGCGAAGGCGCGATTGACTTTCCGAATCCGGGAATTGCCTGGGAAATTGTCGAGCGCTACGGTGTGACCAAGATGTTTACCGCACCCACCGCGCTGCGCATGTTCATGCGCTACGGCGAGAAGATTCCCGCACAATACGACATCACCAGCCTGCGTTTCATTGCTTGCGCCGGTGAGCCTCTCAACCCGGAGGCATGGCGCTGGGCGCAAACCCATCTCGCGGGAGACGGGAAATGGGGCTACGTGGCGGACAACTGGTGGCAAACCGAACTGGGTGGTCCGGCCATCGGGACGCCTGCGGTGATGGCCATGCGTCCAGGCAAAGCGGGCGTGTCGTTGCCCGGAACCATCGCAGACGTGGTCGACGACAAAGGAAAGCCAGTACCGCCAGGCGTGGGTGGACGGCTGGTGTTGAAGCATCCTTATCCTTGCATGCTGCGCACGGTGTGGCGCAATCCGGCGCGTTACGAGCGCGACTGGCAGCAGATTCCTGGCTGTTATGTCACCGGCGATGTCGCTCTAAAGGACAAAGATGGCTACATCACCGTGCTTGGCCGCGCCGATGACGTGCTGAACGTTGCCGGGCATCGCATCGGGACTGCCGAGGTTGAGAGCGCGCTGGTATCGCACCCTGCAGTCGCCGAGGCAGCAGCTATCGGCATTCCTGATCCCGTCAAGGGCGAGACTATCAAAGTCTTCGTGCAGACGCGCGTTGAATACACACCATCGGACTCGCTGTCCGCCGCCCTGATCGAACACGTGAGAAGGGAATTGGGCCCCATCGCGACTCCAGCAGCCCTGGAGTTTGTTGCCGCGCTGCCCAAAACGCGTTCTGGAAAGATCTTGCGCCGCTTTTTGAAAGCCAAGGAGACTGGAACCGATGCGGGAGATGTTTCCACGATGGAAGGGTAAAGAGAAGAGTTTCAAAGTTTCAAGGTTTCAAAGTCTCAACGATATCGGCCTTGAAACCTCCCTCGCCATGAACTACAGGATTTGACACGAAGGCGTTGGTTGCGACACCATAGCAGGACTCCACCTTACCAACGCCACGCATAAAGTCTAGTCTGAAAATCGAATGAGGAGGAAATATAGATGAAGAAGAAGATGCTTGCAGTAGCAGCTCTCCTGGCCCTGCTGGTCACAGCGGCGCTGGCCGGAGGAAGCAAAGGCAGCTGGACAGGGTATGTCAGTGACGCCAAGTGCGGCGCCAAGGTGAATGCGGACTGCGCGAAAAAGTGCGTCGAAGCTGGACAGCCGGTGGTGTTTGTCAACGATGCTGACAAAAGTGTTGTACCCGTGGCCAATCAGGCAGCTTTGAAGGACCACGCCGGCCATCATGTGAAAGTAGAAGGTTCGATGGACAACAACACCCTAACCGTGGACAACGTCAGCATGGTCGAAGAGACCGCAAAATAACCGCCCAAGAGTCAACGCACTCCGAGTGACTGCTCTTTGTCCTGCGGAGTGCGTTTTTCTTTTAGGAAGGCTCGCGCGTCTGCGGAGCTGTTTCTGTCGAAGATTCTTACGCCGAACAATTAACATTTTCTTAACAACTTCTAACCTCCTTTCCTTCTACTCCAGATCATCCTGTAGAAATCGGCCGTAAAACACCGTAATCAGAAACAAGACAGCGCCATAAGGCCCTGAAAACGCTGGTAGGAACTGGGCTCCAGGAGCAAACAACCGGCTACTCCGTTGTGCCATCGAAACGGGAGCGCAGGAAGGAATAGAGTGCATGGCCCCAGGTTCAAATTTGCGTTTCGCGACCGTCTTTGTTCTTGTTCTTCTTTTTGCTCTTGTCTTGACCGGTTGTCAGGGACTGAGCGGTGCAAAACCGAGCGGGCCGCCGCCTCCCCCACCTCCGCCGCCAACTCCTCCGCCTCCGCCACCTCCGCCTTCGTTTCAACTGACACTAACCGTGACCGGGGCAGGAACGGTGACTAGCAATCCGGCCGGCATCAATTGTGGTCAAACCTGCACCGCAAGTTTTCCGTCGGGCACTGCCGTCACTCTCACTGAGGCGCCCTCCAACGGGCAAGCTTTTGACAGTTGGTCGGGAGCTTGCTCCGGAACGGCCGCCACGTGCAATGTCACGATTACGGCAGCGACATCAGTGGGCGCTAAGTTTGTCGGCACTCTGCAGTCGCTGAACCACATTATTTTCCTGGCCCAGGAGAACCGCTCGTTTGATCACTACTTCGGAGCGCTCCGCGAATACTGGGCTCAGAGCCAGGGCAAGTTTCCCGATCAGGATTTCGATGGCTTACCGCAATTCAATCATCCCGCAGGGTCAACGCCGACAAATCCAGGCTGCGATCCGACTTCTCCGTTAACCAGCAGCTGCAATGCCACTCCAAATGACTCCAACCCAATTGCTTCATTCCATTTGCTGACGCAGTGCATCGAAAACCCGAGTCCATCCTGGAACGAAAGCCACATGGATTGGAACCTGAGTGATCCGGTAAACAGCACGGCCACGCTGGACGGCTTCGTGAATAGCGCCGCCAACAACTCGCGCAGAACTACCGGCTACCTGGATGTCAATGGCATGCGCGCCATGGGGTACTACGACGGCAACGATCTGAACTACTACTATTTCATGGCGTCGAGTTTCGCCACATCGGATCGTTGGTTCTCGCCGCTCCTATCACGTACCCAACCCAACCGGATGTATCTGATCGCGGCTACGTCACAAGGGCATGTCTATCCACTCGGCGCCACCGATCCGCCGCTCACGGCTAAGACGATTTTTGAGCAACTGGAAGACGCAGGGCTGAGCTGGAAGATTTATGTGCCATCCCAGAGTACAGCCAACAGTAGCCCGTGCGCAGACAGCGACTCTCTTTGCCTGATTAATTACAGCGAAATTGGAATGTTCAAGCTCGGCCAGATGATGAAGGGTAATCCCACGCTGCTGGCGCACGTGCAATCGGTAGCCCAGTATCTGCAGGATGTGCAGAATGGAACCTTGCCCAACGTCGCATTAATCGAGCCCGCCTATGGCGCAGGCCTGGACGAACATCCAACGGTCAACGTGACACCAGGTGTTCCCCCAACCAGGATTCAGGACGGGGCCAGATACGTATCGAAGCTGATTAACTCCCTCATGAATAGCCCCTCATGGAAGGATTCGGCATTCATTCTCACCTTCGACGAGGGTGGAGGATTGTACGACCATGTCGCCCCCATATCGGTCCCGAACCCGGACGGGATACAACCGTCGGACCTCATTCAGAGTCCACCCGACACCTGCACGATAACGTGGGGCCCTAACTGCAATTTTACGTTTACCGGCTTCCGCGTGCCGTTGATCGTGGTTTCACCATTCACCAAGAAAAACTACGTTTCCCATACGGCGACCGACTACACGGCGATTCTGAAGCTGATCGAAACCCGCTTCAACCTTCCCAACCTCACCAAACGGGATGCGGCGGCCAGCGATATGAGTGACTTTTTCAACTTCGCCAATGTGCCTTGGGCAACGCCACCGGCATCAGTTCCTGCCCAAGCAACGGGTGATCCCTGTTACCTGGACAGTCTGCCTTAGAGAAATAAGGCTTCGGGCGGAGCGATTCTTTTGCGCGTCCTGTTTACTTCTGGAATTCCGTTCTCTGTTTTCCGGAGCCGACATAGCTTAGAATGTGGTTCATGGCCAAGAAAACAGGAATGAGCGATTCAGTTCTCTGGATCGTCACAGTTGTCTTATTGGCACTTACCGCGTGGATGTACTTTAAGAGGTAGGTATTAAGCGGTGGTCCAGGACGAGAGGAAACGCGCGGCCCTTCGCTTCACTGGCTTCTTTGGGTAGCCAGTTGTCGCTCCTGCGGAGTCATTTCCCGCCAGATCATCTCCAGATTGCGTTGCACCCACATGTTGTCCGCATTCTCGCGGGAAGCCAGAGCAAACCACCGGTAAGCATTGGGGAGGTCGCGCGGCACACAGTGGCCGGTCGCGTACATAGTTCCCAGCAGGCTCCGCGCCCGGAGGTTCTCGCGGTCGGCGGCAGCCCGCAAAGAACTTAATGCGCGATCGCAATTCTGCGGCACCCCCCGACCATAGAGATACTTCTCGGCGTTGGTGACCAGAGCGTCATCCGGCGATGTGACTGGCGCGGGCTTTGGCTTTGACTTAGCCAGGCTCCCGGGTTTGGCCGGCCGGGCCGGTTTGGCAGGTTCCGCTGTGTCCGCCTCTTCACTATTCTCACTTTCCGCAGGCGGTTTTGCGGAGGATGCGCTTTCGGCTGGCTCCTGCTTGCTTCCCGTGATGCCCTGGGCCTCTGGCTGATTCTGATTTCCAGAGGCGGGTTCCTTGGTTGCCGACTGGTTTTCCGGAGGTGCCGGTTGTGCCGGCGTGGGGGCTGGGGTGGACGCGGCTGCGGCCGGAGCGTTTTCCGGCTTCGGGGCCGCAGGATTGTCGGCTGCGGGAGGATTCAGAGTTGTCTGGCTTTGATCCTGTGGCGCCGGCTGGCTTGCCTGGATCGGATTCTGCGCCGGACCTTTCGACCAAGGCGCATTCCACGATTTTCCGG
>Ga0066688_10000558_pt1 | contig 12871 bp, 16 predicted proteins | sample GraSoiAngelo_137_FD_62304 | JGI IMG/M metagenome (GOLD analysis project Ga0066688, IMG submission 62304) | Grasslands soil microbial communities from the Angelo Coastal Reserve, California, USA - 14_0929_09_30cm | ecosystem: Environmental > Terrestrial > Soil > Grasslands | place: USA... | reverse complement strand
ATGGAAACGACCCTGAACGACATCCCGATGATGTGCATCGTGGCCGACGGCGGGCCGGAGGGTGCGAGAGAGGCGTTCAACCGACTCGAAAGCAAGCTTCCGTCGCTCCGAGGGCGGAAGTTCTACGGCACATTCCACCCCACCACCGGCGAGTATCGTGCATGCGTCGCATGTGTCCCGGGTGATGATCCGGCGCGACTGGGACTCGCTGCTGGTGTGATTCCGGGCGGGCTCTATTTCCGCGAGAAGATGAAGAATTGGACAAGCCGGACGGATGAAATCGGCAAGATGTTCAAGGCCATGGGCGAGCGGGAGCGACTCCGGGTCGATAGCAGTCGGCCGAGCATCGAATTCTACCGAAGTCAGGATGAACTGATCCTATTGTTGCCCATCTCCCCCCGAGCAGAAGCCGGCCAGTAAGCGGCAGATGAGCGAACCCTACGCGCCTGATGGATTTACGCGAGTCACTCCGTACTTGACGGTCAACGGAGCCCAGAAACTACTGGATTTCCTGGTGGCTGTATTTGACGCGCGAGTCGCTGACCGATCCGAACGGCCCGACGGGAAGCTTGCCCATGCCACTGTACGGGTTGGTGACTCGCACATCGAGGTGTCAGAAGCGACCGAGCAATGGGGACCTATACCTGGCGCGATTCATATCTACGTCCCTGACGTGGATCACACCCATCAACGGGCTCTCGAAAATGGCGCGCAAGCGCTGCACGAGCCGATGGAGATGGAGTATGCAGAACGCGCTTCCGCCGTGCGGGATCCATTTGGAAACAACTGGTATATTGCCACCCACCGTCGAAAGTGAGCGTATAAAGTCGGGGAGGACCATGAATGCGCGATACATTGAAAGAGTTGCTCGCGAATCAGTATGAAGCCGTCCTGTCCATGCTCAATACGTGCATCGACAGATGCCCTGAGACCGTTTGGAACTCGCGCGTCGCGAACTACCGATTCTGTCAGGTCGCATTCCATACGTTGTTCTGGGCTGATTTCTATCTCGGACAAGATGACGATGAGAAGGGTGGGGAATTCCGCCGGCAGCCATTTCACCGCGCCAACGAGCGGTTCTTTGGCGATTACGAGGAATTCGAAGACCGCGCGCCGGTGTCGCTCTACGACAAGACGTCGATCGTCGCTTACATGGAACACTGTCGAAACAAGGCGGCGGAAGTCGTGGCGACAGAATCTGCAGAGGCGCTGGGCGGGCCTTCCGGATTCGCCTGGCGGGAGTTTTCTCGAGCCGAATTACACGTCTACAACATCCGGCACATCCAGCACCATGCTGCGATGTTAAGTCTGCGGTTGAGACTCGACGCCAACGAGGGTATCCCCTGGATTGGATCCGGGTGGCGGCGCCAGGTGTGAGCTCCCCGCATACCGCCTTGATCTGCGTATGACTTCTTTCCTCAAACGTCACTCGCTGGTTGCATTCTTCGTTCTGGCCTTCGGCATCTCGTGGGGGAACTATCTGCTGTCTAGGGCTTGGCCCAATTTTCCCTTCCTCTTCCCCTATGGTCCATTGCTCGCCGCGGTGATCGTTGCCGTCGTCAGCAACGGGATGGACGGGCTGAAAGACTTGTTGAATCGCTGCCTGCGGTGGCGCGTCAAACTCAAGTGGTACATGGCAGCGCTGCTCGTCCCGGTAGCCATCGCCCTTGCCGCCGTGTCCTTCAACATCCTGCTTGACGCACCTATGCCCAATGGGAACCGACTCGGCCCTTGGTATAGTTTCTTCATACTGTTCCCTATGGCGTTGGTTGACGCTCCACTAGGGGAGGAAACGGGCTGGCGCGGCTATGCCCTGCCGAAATTTTCAGCGAAGCGTTCGCCACTGGCCAACAGCCTGATCCTCGGGGTGCTTATCGCCGGGTGGCATGTGCCGGTTGCCCTGGCCGCTCCATCCATTACGGCGTACCTGGTCGGATCTGTCGCTTCGGCTGTTCTTGCGAACTGGGTGTATTACCACGCGGATGAGAGCGCGTTACTCGTCATCGTGTACCATACTGCCCAAAATGCCATCGGAGGCTGGTACCTCTTTCGAATGTTCTCAGGCCCGGAGCTGATCAGGCTATGGTGGCTTTTGGCCGCAGCATATGTCGTCGTAGTATTCATACTGACCCTTGTGGCCGGACCGAATCTCCGGCGCCGACCGCACCCAGTATGACTCCTCACCAAGAGGGACCTCGCGATTGTTACCTCGTCTCTTCCGGTAGGAAGTCATGCTAAAGACGGACGGGGCAGCACGGAAGGAGGATTGTCAATGAAGACAGAGCGACTTGCCATCGCGCTCACGGCCATCAACCTCGTGCTTCTGCTGCTTAACCTGGTACAGGCCAGATCCACCACAGCGCAGACCGTCACTCCGATCTTGCGAGCGCGCGCGCTGGAGTTGGTGGACGAACACAATGTGGTCCGAGTGCGGCTTAATGTGAAAGAGTCGGAGCTCAATCTCTTCGATAAGAATGGGATCATCCGCGTGAAGCTGGGCGCGGGCGAGGATGGGTCAGGGCTGGTCCTGTCCGAGGGAGGAACGGACGCCTCCCGCGGTTATGTACAAATCATTGCCAGGCAGACGGGCACTCCCGACAGGCCCGCGACGACCAGCATTACGCTGAGGGCCGCAGATGGGCGGCAGCGAGTGATCACGCCCTAGAGAATTGGTGGAGGCGCAGATGCGACTGGCTGTACGGCCCTTGACGAAGGCCCGGTGGGATGATTTGGTCGACCTCTTCAACCGACGGGGCGGGTCAATCGTCCGGGGTTGCTGGTGCATGTACTATCGGAGATCGGGGGGCAGCGGTCTCGACCAATGGGGCGAGGCAAACAAGCGGGCGATGAAGGCGCTTGTGGATGGCGGAACAGTGCCGGGGCTAATTGCCTATATAGACAAACGACCGGTCGGTTGGATCTCGTTAGGCCCCCGCAAAGATTACCTGCGCCTGGAGCGTTCCCCGGTGATGAAGCGCGTTGACCAGAAGCCCGTGTGGTCGATCGTCTGCTTCTTCGTGGATCCGAAAGAAAGGGGCCAAGGCATCACAAGAGCATTGCTGCAGGGCGCGATCGACTACGCCCGCTCGAAAGGCGCCACGTTGCTCGAGGCGTATCCGCTCGACAAGAAGGTGCGGAGTCAACCCGACTCCATGTGGTTCGGAGCCAAGAGCCTGTACGACCGGGCCGGCTTCAAGGAGGTCGCCCGGCGAAAGGCGACGAGGCCGGTCGTCCGCCGCGCCCTGCGCCCGCGCTAGAATCGCTCGAAAGAGCGGCGCCGCTTACCCTCAGGTATTTCCCTTCGCCCCTATCCGGTCTTTTCCAGGATTCAACCTACGGTTAAGCCTGGCGCGCTAGGGCAAAATCCTGCCGGACTAAATTACTTCCTGCCAAGCAAGGAGGCGGTCATGGTAACCACACCGCGGACCCGCTCCTTCAGGATCCTTGTGTGCGTGGCTCTGATCTTGTCCCTACTCACCTTCAATGCGGCTGTCTCGCCTGGATTGACCAGCGTCACAGTAGCAACCGCCGCCCCATTGTCGTTCGATACAGCGACCCGGGCACGCGTAAACGCCACCTATGGCCGCCTCCCCCTGTACTTTGAGGCCAACCAGGGCCAGACCGACCCCCAAGTCAAGTTTCTCGCCCGCGGGGGTGGTCAGACGCTCTTCCTGACGCCAACGGAAGCAGTCCTGGTCTTGACGAAGGCCAATCCGCCGGCGCAGGGTCCGCAGAGAACGCTGATCAGTCCGGTGGCAGCGCGCCGCGCGGGAACACAGGCAGTCGTCCGAATGGCATTCGTAGGCGCCTCTCCCCAACCGCGCATCGCTGGACAAAAAGAACTGGCCGGGAAGGTCAACTACTTCCTGGGCAACGACCCGGCGAAGTGGCGGACCAATGTGCCCATCTACGCCGCGGTGCGCTACGAAGGGCTGTATCCGGGGATTGACCTCGTCTACTACGGCAACAACCGCCAGCTGGAGTATGACCTCGTCGTGGCCCCCGGGGCGGACCCCTCGCAGATCGCACTCACCTTCGAGGGAGCCGATCGTCTGGAGATCGATGCCAATGGCGACCTCGTGCTGCACACGGCCGTTGGGACGATTCATCAGCGCAGGCCTATAGTTTACCAACAGACAAACGGGATCCGGTCAGAAGTTGCAGGTGCCTATGTGCTCAGGGGTGGGAATGACATCGGGTTTCAGGTAGCCGCTTTTGATGGAAGCCGGCCCCTGATTATTGATCCAGTGCTGGCCTACTCCACCCTCCTTGGCGGCAGTGGGTGGGACGCTGGCTACGACATCGTCGTCGATGCCGGTGGGAATGCCTATGTTACCGGCTTTGCTGGCTCGACGGACTTCCCGACGACCCCGGGGGCTTTTCAGACGGCCCTTCTTAGCGGTCCCTACTACAGTGCCTTTGTGACGAAGCTCAATCCGACCGGCTCGGGGTTGGTCTACTCCACCTACCTCGGCGGCAGTGGGGGGGAGGCGGGCCACGCTATCGCCGTCGACGCCGCTGGGCACGCGTATGTGACCGGCGCCACTGGCTCGCCAGATTTTCCAACGACCCTGGGGGCTTTTCAAACGGTCTTTTCTAGCGGCCACTACTACAATGCCTTCGTGACGAAGCTGAATCCGAATGGCTCGGGGCTGATTTACTCCACCTATCTTGGGGGCTCGGGTGATGATGCAGGCTCCGGCATTACCGTTGACGCCGCCGGGAACGCGTATGTGACCGGCACCTCTGGCTCGACGGACTTCCCGACGACTTTGGGGGCATTTCAGACGGCCCACAGTCCTTTCAATCCGCGTTGCGAGCAGCTTTCAATCTGTTTCGATGCCTTCGTGACAAAGCTGAATCCAATCGGGTCAGCCCTTGTCTACTCCACGTACCTCGGCGGCAGTGAGTTGGAAATGGGCAACGCTATCGCCGTCGACGCCGCAGGGAGTGCGTATGTCACCGGTTATACTTACTCAATGGACTTCCCAACGACCCCCGGGGCGTTTCATCCGACTCCTGGCGTTGTGGCCGACGCTTTTGTGACGAAGTTGAATCTGGATGGTTCGGGGTTGGCCTACTCCACCTACCTCGGCGGCAGTGGGGGGGACGCTGGCTATGCCATCGCTGTCGATGCCGGGGGGAATGCCTATGTCACCGGCTCCACCGGCTCAGTGAACTTCCCAACGACCCCCGGGGCTTTCCAACCGGTCCACGGCTCGTACTACTGGTTTCTCTGGCTCACTCTTCACCCCGACCCCAACCTCTGCCCCAACCCTAATACTTGCCTGCCCGCCGATGCTTTCATCACAAAGTTAAATCCCGCTGGCTCCGCCCTCGTGTACTCGACCTACCTCGGCGGCAAGGACTCGGATGGGGGCAGCAGTATCGCTATCGATGCGGAAGGAAACGTCCACGTGACGGGGGGCACCGCCTCTCTCAACTTTCCCACGACAGTAGATGCCTTCCAGCACATGCTTCCTGGATGTTGCGGCAGCGCTTTCGTGGCAAAGATCAACCCCTCTTACCCCGGGGTCCTCGGACTGCTCTACTCCACCTACCTCGGTGGCACCTATTCCGACTCTAGTAGCGGCATCGCCGTGGACATGGGTGGCAACGCGTACGTAGTAGGGACGACTTCTTCGTCTGACTTTCCCACGACGCCGGGGGCCTTCCAGACTTCTGGGCGGGGTGCTTTCATCCTAAAGATCGGCTACCGGTGATGCTGGATGGACGATGATTAGTAGGCGCATGGCGAGCTAGCTCGCCGTTAGTTTATCGAGCAACCGGGCGACGTCATCGGGCCTGGAGAACATCGGCCAGTGCCCGGTGGGGAGCTCGAAGAACCGCCACTGCGGGCCGGCGAGTTGCTGAACCCAGTCCAGTCCACTCGCGATCATCTCTTGCACGTCCGCCAATGATAGGGTACAGAGTACGGCGACCTTGGGCAGCCGTTCCCGGTCGGGGTTCGTCAGCCGAAGCGGCTCCCGGATCACGCCTACCGGCTGGGCCACCGCCCGGGACTTCATCAAGGCGCGTTCCGGATCACCAAGGCCCTCCAGGCTGGCCCCGATGGCGTGCTCTAGTTCATCCCAGGATGGCAGGGGCCACCGCCACCCGTCACCCCGCTCCGCCACCGCCCTCTCGATGAAGGCCCTCACCTCTGGCGCATTCGTGTCGATCTGAGCGACCCCATCGGCGAGCGGCGCAGAGTCCAGATACACTAGTTGAGAGATACGGCTGGGGATCCGGTCGGCGACGCCCGTAATCACCACCCCGCCGGCGCTGTGTCCGACCAGCATGACGTCGCGGAGCCCCTCGAACTCGATAAGGTTTACGACGTCGGTGATGTGCGTCTCGAGGTTGACCTGAGGGCCGGCCAGGTGCGCCCGCTCACCGAGGCCGGTGAGAGTGACAGGATACACATCATGCCCCAAGTACCGTAGTTGACGCGCGATACGCTGCCAGCACCAGCCCCCCAGCCAGAACCCCGGAACCAGCACAAAGGTGGCCATGCGAAGATCTTTTTCCCACCGGTCGTCTGGGGGTGAGGAAGTTTTCTCAGGATACGCAGCGAAGTAGTCGGTGAGATGGACGCCCAGACTCCGCCCTCGCCGCGATTCTATCCGCCGGTGCTCTTATTGATGGCCGTCGTCCTGATGGTCGTGTTGCATTACGTCCTGCCGGTCGCCAGGTGGCTGGCCTGGCCGTGGAGGGCGTTGGGGGCCCTGCCGATTGCGGTGGCGGTACTGGTGGGATTCTGGGGAGCGGTGCAGTTCAGGCGCCACGACACGACGATCATCCCGTTCGAGCACTCGACCGCCCTGATTGCTAAGGGCCCGTACCGATACAGCCGGAATCCCCTCTACATTTCCATGACGCTCATCCTGGTTGGCCTCTGGATCCTGCTGGGGAGCCTGTCGCCCGTCGTGGTGGTGCCCCTCTTTGTCTGGTGGATCTCCAGCCGGTTCATCGCCAACGAAGAGCGTCACCTGGAAGCGCAGTTTGGCCGCACCTACCTCGAATATAAAGCGAAGGTCAGGCGGTGGCTCTAGTAGTGCGTAGGGTTTGAAGAAGAGGGGGGTGGTCTGCGTGATTCGCGGAGTGCACGCCATGTTCTTTACGCCCGCTGCCGACCAGATGCGTGCGTTCATCCGGGACAAGCTGGGCTTTCCGTTCACGGACACCGGCGGGGGCTGGCTTGTCTTTGATGCTCCAGAAGCCGAGATCGGCTGCCACGAGTCTCAGACGACGTTTCATCGCCTCTCATTCTACTGCGACGACCTGGCCGGCACAGTGGCCGAACTGAAGCAGCGGGGCGTCGAATTCACCTCGCCCGTACAGCGAGAGGATTGGGGATCGGTGACGCGGTTTCGGGTCCCCGGCGGTGATGAGGTCGAACTCTACCAGCCCACGCACACCAAACATCGCGCTCACCCCGTGGCTCGCGCTCCAAAGCGGAAGCGCGCCGGGGCCGCGCGTTCAGGGAGACGGCGATGAAGATAGGCGTCCTCGGGACAGGCATGGTGGGACAGACCATTGGGACGAAACTGGTGCGCATGAGCCAGGATGTGATGATGGGCTCTCGGTCGAGCACGAATGAGAAGGCCGCGGCATGGGTGAAGGCCAATGGTCCCAAGGCGTCGGCGGGGACCTTCGCCGACGCGGCCAAGTTCGGCGAGATTCTCTTCAACTGCACTCATGGCGTGGCGTCGCTGGACGCCCTGAAACTCGCGGGCGCGGAGAACATGAAAGGGAAGATCCTCATCGATGTCGCCAACCCGCTGGACTTCTCTAAAGGCATGCCCCCGATACTGTCGGTATCCAACACGGACTCACTCGGGGAGCAGATTCAGCGAGCCTTTCCAGACGTCAAAGTCGTCAAATCCCTAAACACGATAAACTGCAAACTGATGGTGAACCCCTCGCTGGTCCGGGGGGATCACGACGTGTTTATCAGCGGCAACGACCAGACGGCCAAATCGAGAGTGACCGAGATCTTGAAGAACTGGTTCGGCTGGAAGTCGGTGGTCGATCTTGGAGACATTGGATCGGCCAGAGGCGCCGAGCAGCTGCTTCCACTCTGGGTGCGTCTGGTCGGGGCGCTCGGCACCGCGAATTTCAATCTCAAGATCGTCAAGTAGAAATGAGAGCTGTCGCCGCCCTCTGGCGGATGCATCGCTGGACGTACCGCGCCAGCGGCGGGCGGCTGGGAGGCCGGCTGCTTGGGATGCCCGTCCTCCTGCTCACCACTATGGGACGGCGAACCGGACGGCCGCATACCACCGCGCTGGTGTACTTTCCAGAAGGAAGGAACGTCGTGGTCATCGCCTCAAGCGGCGGTTCGCCGGCGCATCCGGCCTGGTGGTGGAACTTGCGCGCGCACCCGGAGGCGCGGATCCAGATCGGGCGGGGCGTGCGTCGCGTGCGGGCGCGGGAGGCCGAAGGCCCAGAGCGTGAGCGCCTGTGGGCCCGGGTCGTTCGGGCGTACCGGGGCTACGCCGCGTATCAGGCCCGCACGTCCCGGCGCATTCCCGTCGTCGTCCTCGAGCCGGTCGACTAGTGCCGTACCAACTTGATTCGCCACATCTTCTCTCCTAAGTACCTGGGGAATCGCCCGTAAGCCACATCTAACTATCAAGTTGGTACGGCACTAGAATCAGGTATCATGGAACGTGAGGATAGAAGAGGAGGGCGCACAGACAGATGCGTAAGGACGTCGCCACGCTGGCCGGTGGGTGCTTCTGGTGCCTGGAAGCCGTCTTCGACGACCTGGAAGGGGTCGAGGACGTCGTCTCGGGGTACGCGGGCGGCTCGGTGCCCAATCCGACGTATAAGCACGTGTGCACCGGAGAGACCGGACATGCGGAGGTCGTGCAGGTCACCTTCAATGCGGACGTGATCTCCTATCGGGACCTGCTCAGGGTGTTCTTCACGATTCACGACCCCACGACCTTGAACCGTCAGGGGGCGGATATGGGCACCCAGTACCGTTCGGCCATCTTCACTCACAACGAGACGCAGGAAAAGGTCGCGGAGGAAGTCATCGCCGAGCTGAACGACGCGGGGATTTGGGGCGACCCCATTGTCACGGAGGTTGTTCCCTTCGAAGCGTTCTACCCGGCGGAAGAGTACCATCAGGAATATTTCCGGCGCAACCCCAACCAGGGATACTGCCGGGTGGTCATCGCTCCCAAGGTCGCCAAGTTCCGCAAGCAGTACCTGGACCGGCTTAAGAAAGTCGGCTAGCCTCCTGATGCCGCGCCTGGAAACCCCGCGGCTCCTGCTCCGCCCGCTGCAGGCCTCCGACGTCGCCGTCCTCATCGCCCTCTGGGCCGATCCCAACGTGACGCGCTACATGGGCGGCCCACGGGAGACTGGGACAGTCCGCCGGATCCTGGAAGACGAGCTGCGAACCGGTTCCGCCGATGCATTCGGCTTCTACCCGGTCGTCGAGAAGACGTCAGGGCGCGTCATTGGCGACTGCGGCCTGACGAAAAAGGATGTCGACGGGCGAGACGAGGTGGAGCTGGTATACGTGTTTGCGGCAGACGCATGGGGCCAGGGGTACGCCACCGAGGCCGCCTGCGCACTGCGCGACTATGCGCGCGGACCCCTCAAGGTGCCGCGCCTGATCGCCTTGATCGATCCCGAGAACACCGCCTCCGCCCGCGTGGCGGAAAAGGTCGGCATGCAATTCGAAAGGGCGGTCGTGCGTCCCGGCGGCATCCTCAGGCATGTGTACGCGATGCAGGTGAAGGCGTCTTAAGATGGCGCAGCCTGCCCCGTACGGCTCGTGGAAATCCCCAATCTCCGCCAACCTTGTGGCGACGTCCTCGGTGACGTTTGGCCAGATCGTGACCGACGGAGCGGATATCTATTGGATCGAGCAGCGGCCGGCTGAAGGGGGACGCCACGTGGTGGTACGCCGGGCGTCCGGCGGGGCGATCACCGACGTCACCCCGCCCCCATTCAGTGCCCGCACGCGCGTGCACGAGTACGGGGGCGGTGCCTTCACCGTGGCCGATGGCGTGGTGTACTTTGCGAGTGACGAAGACCAGCAGCTCTACCGCCAGCGGCCGGGCAGCCCTCCGGAACGGCTGACCGCACAAAGCGGTCTCCGCTACGCTGATGCCGTTGTTGACCGCCGGCGCAGCCGGATCGTGTGCGTGCGGGAGGATCATACCGAGCCAGGACGGGAAGCGATCAACACCCTGGCGGCGGTGGACCTGCGCAGCGGTCAGGCGGGGACCGTGCTCGTCACCGGCAGTGACTTTTACGCCTCCCCGCGCCTCAGCCCAGACGGATCACGGCTGGCCTGGCTCAGCTGGAACCACCCGAACATGCCGTGGGACGGCACAGAGTTGTGGCTGGGCACCTTCCGAGGCGACGGCTCGATCGCGAGTCGTGAACGCGTGGCCGGCGGGCCGTCCGAGTCGATCTTTCAACCGGAGTGGTCCCCCGGCAGCGAACTCTATTTCGTATCGGATCGCAGCGGCTGGTGGAATCTCTACCGGCGAAAGGATAGGCGCATCGAGCCGCTGTGTGCGATGGCCGCCGAGTTCGGCAGCCCGCAGTGGGTCTTCGCCATGTCCACGTACGCGTTCGAGTCCCCGAATCAGATCATCTGTGCGCACAAAGTGCGGGGCCTCTGGCGGCTGGGTCGGCTGCGTTTGGGGACGGGACAGCTCGAGCTGATCGACCTTCCCTACACGCATATAGCCAGCAACGTGCAGGTCGCAAATGAGCAGGCGGTCTTCACCGCCGGCTCAGCGACGCAGCCGCCGTCGGTGGTGCTGGTCAACCTCCGCAACAAAGGGGTCACGGTCCTGAAGCCGTCGAGCGCTCTGGCGCTTGATCCGGCCTTTATCTCGCAGCCAGAGGCAGTCGAGTTTCCGACCGAAGACGGGGTGACGGCGCACGGATTCTTCTACGCGCCGCGCAACCCGGGCTACATCGCAGCAGGTAAAGATCGTCCCCCGCTGCTCGTGTTGTCCCACGGCGGGCCGACGGGTGCCACGTCCACGGCCCTGGACCCCGAGATCCAGTTCTGGACCAGCCGCGGGTTTGCCGTGCTCGACGTGAACTATGGGGGCAGCACCGGGTACGGGCGCAGCTACCGCGAGCGGCTCCGCGGACGATGGGGCATCGTCGACGTAGACGACTGCGTCAACGGCGCACGATACCTGGCCACCCGGGGCGTGGTGGACCTGGAGCGCACCGCGATCCGCGGCGGCAGCGCGGGCGGCTATACGACACTCTGTGCGCTCACGTTTCGTGACGCGTTTCGGGCGGGCGCCAGCTACTACGGGGTCAGCGACCTGGAAGGCCTGGCGAAAGAAACCCACAAATTTGAGTCGCGCTACCTCGATTCCCTGATCGGTCCCTACCCCGCACGGCGCGATCTCTACCTTGCCCGGTCCCCGATCCACCATAGCGACCGGCTCTCTTGCCCCGTCATCTTCCTTCAAGGCCTGGAGGACGCGGTGGTGCCGCCCAATCAGTCGGAGCGGATGTTTGAGACGCTGCGCGCGAAGCGGATCCCGACGGCATATCTGGCCTTTGAGGGAGAGCAGCACGGATTTCGCCACGCCGCCACCATCCGCCGAGCCCTGGAAGCCGAGCTGTACTTTTACTCGAAGGTCCTCGGATTCCAGCCGGCCGATCTGATCGAGCCTGTGCCGATCGAAAACCTGTAGCCGGCCGCATGTCCGGCGGGAACGCGCCATGGAGCGAGACCGTGTGGTTGCTTGCCAAGAACGTCCTGTTCACCATCCTCGTCCCTGGCGTGGCAGGCGTGTATCTCCCGCTGCGGATCGCGGGTGGACCGATCCCCCACCCGGCATGGGGCCTGCGCCCGGTCGCCGGTATCATGCTCCTCGCCTTTGGGACTGTCGGTTACCTCTGGTGCCAGTGGGAGTTCGCCACCTTCGGCCGGGGAACACCCGCCCCCATTGACCCTCCAAAGCGACTGGTGATCCGGGGGCTGCATCGATATGTCCGGAACCCCATCTACCTGTCGGCGCTCACCGTAGTGGTAGGATGGGCCGCGTACTTATCGTCCCCGGCCCTGCTGCTGTACGCGGGTGCCTTGTGGATCGGATTTCATGCTTTCGTCGTGTCTGTCGAGGAGCCGGACCTGCGCCGGCGCTTCGGTGACGCTTATGCTCAGTACTGCCGGGACGTGCGGCGGTGGATGCCGGCCAAGCCCCGATCATGAGCTCGGAGGATGACGATGGAGCCCAAAGCGGTTCAAGAGTATTACCCCAATGAGTGGAACTACTGCTACGGGTGCGGCCAGCGCAACGACCGCGGGCTGCATCTGAGGACCTACCTCGACGGCGACGAGACCGTCGCTACCTTCATCCCGCGGCCGTACGACATCGCCATCCCAGGGTACGTGTACGGCGGGCTCATCGCCTCACTGATCGACTGCCACGGCACCGGGACGGCCGCCGCGGCCGCCTATCGCGCCGCCGGACGCGACCTCGGGACGGATCCTCCGTTGCGCTTCGTCACGGCCTCTCTGCATGTCGACTACGTGAAACCGACACCGCTCGGCGTGCCCCTGCAGTTGCGCGGCCGCGCCAGAGAGGTGCGGGGCCGGAAGGTGGTGGTGGAGATCAACCTGCTCGCCTCGGGCGAGGTGTGCGCGCGCGGGGAGGTCGTGGCCGTGCAGATGCCTGAGTCCTTGACAACCCCTTGACCGGGTCTATAATGAAGGATGGTCTGTAAGACGCGGGAGGGAACACGGATCTTCGGTACGCTTAGCGGCTAACCGAATACGTTGTCCAGATGAGCACCGAGGGGATGGCTGCTCATCCCCTCTTTTCATGTCTTCCAGACCCCAACAATCACCGTCCGCATCCCC
>Ga0066688_10000544_pt1 | contig 12959 bp, 9 predicted proteins | sample GraSoiAngelo_137_FD_62304 | JGI IMG/M metagenome (GOLD analysis project Ga0066688, IMG submission 62304) | Grasslands soil microbial communities from the Angelo Coastal Reserve, California, USA - 14_0929_09_30cm | ecosystem: Environmental > Terrestrial > Soil > Grasslands | place: USA... | reverse complement strand
GCACAACCATCGCCCTGCCGGGGTTGGCAAATTCGGTGATGATGATCTCTCCCGTGTAGGCGCCCGCTGGAAGCGAACTCGCGTTTACGCTGACGCTATGCGCCAGTGGCGCAAAGCAGCAGCCATTCCCACCGGGGGAAATGGATAACCAGTTGCCACCCTTCGCGGTCGCTACAGAGGCACCGTAGCGGATGGCGGAGTTGTTGTTCGTGGCGATGTTGATTACCTGAGCCAGAGAATTGGCTCCCCCGAACGGCATGGTGAAATTGAGCGGGTTGATCTGGGTAAACACGGCGGGGCCGACGGTAACCGCCACCGGAATGGTCATGCTGTCACCTGACGTCTGGAATCGCAATTGGCCTATGAAGGTGCCAGGGGACGCGCCTCCTCCAGGCAGGGCAGCTTTATTAACGCCGATGGTGATGGTTGATGGCGCTGTCCCGCTCGAAGCAGAGGCGGTCAACCAGCTGCCACCAACCGCAGTACTGGCCGTCGCGCTCCAGTTCAAGGTTCCGGACCCATGTTTTCGGATCTGAATCGACTGCGAGATTGGGGTGCCGCTGGTCTTAAAGGAGAAACTCAGCTTTCCCGGAAGATCGTCGAAGAACGTCGCGCCCGACGCCGCTACCGTGAGCGTCACCGGAATCGTCAGTTTGATGCTGCCATTGGAGAAGTTGGTGATTACGATTTGTCCTTGATAGTTACCGGCCGCCAGGTTACCGGCAGTCACGATGGCCGAAATGGCCAGTGGCGTGAAGCAGCAGCCGTTGCCACTGGGAGAAACCGACAGCCAGCTGCCTCCACTAGTCGTCGATGCGGTCGCGCCGAAGCGAACCGTCGAGTTGTTGGTATACGCGATCGTGAGAACCTGGCGCAGAGGCTCGGCGCCGGCAAACGCCTTGGTAAAGGCCAGAGCGGGTACTTTTTGGAATGTCTGAGCATGGAGCGGGCTCGGCAGTCCGACGATCAAAGCCAAAGTGATAGTGGCGAAGAAGACATGCAGCTGATCAGATTTCGAGGCACGATTACTCATCGTAATGCTCCATTTTTTTGCGATTTGCGTTGCGAAGCAGCGCGGAGGGGAGCCAGCCTGTTTATGCCGCTGCTCCGCCTGTTTGTACTCACTTTCGCATTGCGCAAACCGCTATCAAGAACCGTCATGCGATTTTTTAATAGCTAAAGAGAGTGCGGTTGGGAGCTGACCGTCAGGCCGTGCCGGGCACACAAGCCAGACAATTTGCTCAGGGATGCTTAGGTGTGGCGTTGGAGGGATTTGCTGTTGCATCCGCCAGCTCAGCGCGAAATCGCGCGGCCTGCTGCGGTTGATTCAAACCTTCATATTCGGCCGCGAGGTCTTTTCGCGCGGCGCGAATGAAACTCGTCGAGGGGCTGCTTCGCCTGGTCAGGACTTCATAGCCGGCCAGGGTCTCGGGTTCTGCATCCTTATAACGATTCTGGCGGAGCAGAGTGCGACCTAGCTTAATATGCGCGATGGCGGTATTGACATTGTCGGCGGGGAGCGTTTCCGCATAGCGGCGGACCACGTCGCGAAAAAGTTGCTCGGCCCGGGGGTAGTCTTTCTTGTCCATATAGATTCCCGCCACGTTAGACAAGGCTATTGCGACCAGATAGTGGTGGTCGCCATAGACGGCACGATAGATGTCAACCGCACGGCGGAATCGCGTCTCCGCTTCATCAAGCTTATCGCGCATTGAAGCCACGTTTCCCAACTCGTTAAGGGTTTCAGCCACGGAGGGATGCGCCGGACCATAAACTCGTTCCTGAATGGCAAGAGCCTGCTCCAGAGCGGAGACGGCTTCGTCATACTTTTTCTGATACGTGAGAGACTCCGCCAGGGCGGTCAAGTGGCCGGCCGTCTTGGGGTGGTTATTGCCGTAGTAGGACTGAACCATATCGAGCGCTTGCCGGTCCAACCGTTCAGCTTCACTGTAATAACCCAAATCGCGCTGGACCGCGGCGAGACTCCCGAGATCATCGGCGATCAGCGGGTGGCCTGCACCATAGACTTGACGGTGCATTTCAAGGACGCGAGTGTACAAGGACTTGCAAATATCGTAGTGGCCAGCGCGGTAGTGCGCGTCCGCCAACGCGGAGAGACTGTTGGCCAAGTCGGCGGGCGCCACGCCTGGCGCCGACTGCAGTCGCACCGCCTTGTCCAGCGCAGCGACGGCTTGATCGTAGGAGCCGCGCTCCGCCAGCACTTTTCCGAAGGCAAGAGTGGCTTTCGCAAGCGCGGGATGCTTCGGCGGTAAGCGCCGCCTGGTCATCGCCAGGCCCTGCCGAACCAGTTGCTCGGCCTCCTCTAAATGCGCCTGGTCGGATCGCAGCAAACCTAGTGCAGTAAGGCTCTCAGCTACTTCCGGGCTATCCGCTCCGAACAATGACTTGCGTTGATCAAGGGCCGAACGCAGTAACGAATCTGCTTGTTCGAACTTGCCGAGTTTCTGGTAGATACTCCCGAGGTTCTGGTAGAGCTCAGCTTGCACTTTGGGATCATTGTTGAGGTTCTTTGCTTCCTGTACGCCTCGGTCAACGATGGTAATCACACGCAACGAGTCGGAGGGGCCGGCCGCCGCGTCTCCGCCTTCGAAGAGGTTGGTCATGAATTGCTGAATGCGCTGTGTGCGTGCCGCTTCAGCGAGCGCAATATCGCGTGACTTAGCCAGCCGCACAGTGAAGAAGGTGACTAATCCAACGATCACGGCGAAGATCAGGGCGGTTGCTGCAACCGCGCGTCGATTCCGCCGGACAAACTTGCCGATCCGGTACTGCAACGCGTCGGGCCGTGCCTCCAAAGGCTCATTATTCAGGTAATGGTCAACGTCGCGGATGAAAGCTTCCACCGACCGGTAGCGACGCAAAGGATCCTTACGCATGGCGCTGAGACATAGCACGTCGAGATCAGCCCAGGCGATCTTGCTCAACGATAGGACGTGGGAGTCGGGCTCAGAGTCGGTCCGCTTAACTGCTGCAGATGGCTTGCCCGGATCATGCTCCGCAATGATGGTGGCGGCTTCTGCGGGCGTCAGGCCGGACAAGTCGAAGGGATGCTGACCGGTCAACAGCTCGTAAAGAATGACTCCGAGGGAGTAAACGTCAGTACTGATTCCGACACGATCGCCGCGAACCTGTTCCGGCGACGCATATGCCGGCGTCATCATTCTCAGCCCAGTCATGGTCTGGTCCACTTGCAGGTCCAGGCTCTCCAGTTGTTTGGCAATACCGAAATCGAGCAGCCGGACCGAGCCATCGTTCTTGACAAGGATGTTGGAGGGCTTAAGGTCACGGTGAATGACTGCGTGACTGTGCGCGTGCTGCACTGCCTCACACACTGACCGAAACAGGTGAAGACGCTGCTCAACCGAGCACTCATGCTTTAGGCAATAGTGAGTAAGCGGAATGCCGTCAACGTACTCCATCACGAACCACGGAGTTCCGTCATCTAGTGTGTCTGCGTCGTAGAGCCGGGCGATCGATGGATGATTCAGTTGCGCCAGCGTTCGTTGTTCGCTGGCAAAGCGTTCGCGGCGTGCCGGCGAAAGCCACGCGTCGCGGAGGATCTTGACCGCGACTTTAGTGCCAAGGTCACTACGTTCAGCAAGATAAACGACTCCCATTCCGCCTTCACCGAGCAACTTTAGGATTCGGTAGGGACCGACCTCTTTGAGAATCAGGGAAGCGGAAACGGGTTTTTCAAGCGTCTCCTGCGCAACGTCGGCTATATTGCGATCGAGCAGCGAGTGGCCGCGTACGTCCTGATCCAGCATGGCCAGCACCTCGACGATGAGTTCCTCGTCGCCGCCGCATGCCGCCTCTAAGCACGCTCTCTGTTCGGCCTGGGGCATGTCTGCCGAGTCATGAAATAAACTCTGTATTCGCTGCCAGCGCGCACTGTCCATAATTCAGTTCGTACCCACGTTGCGGAATGCAAAGTCACTCGGCCCGGCGAATCGCTTGCCCCAGCCATGCCTTGGCCGCTCGCCAGTCGCGCAAGATCGTGGCTTCCGACACGCCAATCAGGGTTGAAATTTCGCTGATTTCGAGGCCTCCGAAAAACCGGCTCTCGACGATTAGAGCCTGGCGCGGTTCTAAGCGAGCAAGTTCGGTTAAGGCCGTGTCCAGCGCTATCAGGCTTTCCTTGGGTGTCGCTGCGCGGTCGAAAGAATCGTCGAAAGAAACGAAGATTGCGTCCCCGTCCCCGCCCCGTTTATGGGCTTTGCGCCGGCGCGCTGCCTCGATCAGCAATTGGCGCATAGCACGGGCCGCGATGCGCTTGAAGTGTAGACGAGAGGTGGCCGCAAGACGGGGCGACTTTGCCAGTTTTAGCCATGCCTCATTGACCAAAGCTGTGGCACTAAGCGTGTTGCTCGGATCGCCGCGCTTGACGCTCCAAGCCAGCCGGCGCAACTCCTCGTAGGCCAGGCTGAATAGTTGGTCGAGAGCTTGTCGCTCCTTGACTGTCTGACCCATTGCGCTCTGCCCGAACGCAGGCGCGTGCAGAGAATTTCGAAGCGGCACGACGGTTTTTCCTCACTCTTTGCGCAATGCGAAATAAGAGCACGGGAAGCCAAATGAGGAGGGCAGGGCGAAAGCATGGCTTCCAATGCGGAAGAGCCTAGCACTTGAAGCGCACTCCTACAACTGTTTTCGTTTTTCCTGATTTGCCGGAAACAGACATGATAAAGCGAGGCAAAGTCTTGCGTGATCCCCGCACCGGCCCTGGCTTGCTCATGATCGAGGGTCGGCAATACTGGTTTTGCCTCGAAGGCGTCTGGAAGTCTCAAATGCCTCCCACGCCGGGACTAGCCGTGGACGTGAAGTTAGATCACGCCCGGCAAATTATTGCCATAACTGCCGTATCCGAATCTCAACTCGCCGAAGAACAAGCGGAACGATCGGTGGGTACGGCCAAGGCCGCGGGGGTGAAGATCCTCCGCAAGATCGCCGACAAGTGCGGCATGCCCAATCTGTTGCGCCGTTGAAAAGTGTCAATCGACTGCACGCAGAATTGCGGCCGATTGCAGGCGGATGACGTTAGGACTCTATCGGAACCGCTCCACCGGAAGATCCCCAACGAGGCACATCGGTTTCGGGGAGCGGTTCGGATAGAGCCGTAAGAAGGAAGCCGGTGGTGCGGTCGGAGCAGGAGGTTTGGGGCTATGGGTTTTCAACCGCGTCGATCATCGGTAAATGGTGGTGAGTAGCGCCACAGATAGAGGTGCGAAGACATGGAGAGTGCACATCGGGCCGGCACCCAAACCAGGGAGGGCAGGCCGATTGCAGCGCAAGAAGGTTTGTTCTGAAGCGCGGGGCGCAGGTTCAGGGAGCATGGCGAGATGCCTGCGAGAGTGGCCGGGTTCAGCGAGCGATCAGGACGAGTCATAAGCACATGCGAGTGTGGTTTCGGCGAAAAGGATCTGGGGCAGCGGTGAGTCGTTGGATGACGTACATGGGGCCTTGGCAGAGAGGGCACGGCCAGGTAGTAGGCTGGTTCAAGGACGAAGCCTTGGGTTGCTGGCGGCGGCTGGTGGAGCAGAAGACGGCAGAGTGGCAGCAGGTTTTTTCGGCTGCGGTTGGCCAACCAGCCGAAGTAGCGGATGCGGGGGAAGCTTCTGGGTAATACATGCTGCCGGAAGCGCCGCAGAAACTCCTGCGGAGAAAGCGTCATGGTGCGGGGCTTGCTGCCATGGGCGTAATCCTTCCAGCGAAAACTCACCGCGGAGTCGGAGACCGAGAGCAACCGGTGGTGGGAGATGGCGACGCGGTGAGTGTAGCGGGCCAGATAGTGAAGGACGTGTTCTGGTCCGCCGAAGGGGGGCTTGGCATAGACGATCCAGTCCTGTTGAAACAGAGTGCGCAGAAAGGCGACGAAGTTCTTCTCGACTGCGAGTGCCCGGCACTCACCGTAGAATACGAGTTGGTGGTTGCGAAAAGCACGCCGCAATCCCGTCCCGCCCCGAACTTGCCCCGGAAAACGCGGCTGAGGACTGTGACGGGGAGGAAGAAGCTGGAGCGCGAGGAGAGCCAGCGGCGGTGATCGAAGGACAGACCACCGCCGGGCACAACGCAGTGGATATGAGGATGCGACTGGAGGGTTTGTCCCCAGGTGTGCAGGATGGCGAGGAACCCAATCTCGACGCCGAGATGCTTGGGGTCGGCAGCCACTTCGAGCAGCGTGGCGGCGCTGCTCTCGAACAACAGCGAGAACAGCCGCCGCTGATTCTGCCACATCAGCGGCACGAGCGCGTGCGGCACGCTGAAGACCAAATGGAAGTAGCTCGCCGGCAGGAGTTCCTGCTGGCGCTTCGCGAGCCACTTCTCGCGAGCGTTGGTCTGGCACTTGGGGCAGTGCCGGTTGCGGCACGAGTTATAAGAGATGGCTTGATGACCGCAGCGCATGCACTGATCGCGATGTCCGCCGAGCGCGGCGGTACGGCAACGCGCAATGGCAACGAGCACCTTGCGCTGCGGCCAGGTCAACGACGTGCGTTGGCGGAAACTGTCACCTGCTTTGCGGATTACATCGGCCACCTCAAAGGGTGGCCGACTCATCCTCGCTGATCCTCCTGCGCACTGCGAAGGGTGAGTTGATCGAGCGGGTTGATGGCGGCATGCAGATGACGTTGGGAGAGGTGCAGATAGATCGTGGTGTCTTCCAGCCGCTCGTGCCCCATCAATAACTGGATCGTGCGCAGATCGGTCCCTGCCTCCAGCAAATGCGCGGCGAAGCAATGCCGGAGCGTATGCGCGCCGAGCTTCTTCTGAATGCCGGCGCGAGTGGCGGCCGCACGGCAGACGTTCCACACCGTTTTGTCGGAGATGGGTTGTTCGACGCCGGGATCGCTCATCTTGCTGGGGAACAGATAGACGCGGGGCTTCTTCCAACGCCAGTACTCGCGCAGGGCTTCGAGCAACTTGGGGGTCAGCGGCACGTCGCGATCGCGCTGGCCCTTACCACGACGGATATGAATGACCATGCGTTGGCGGTCGAGATCGCTCACCTTCAGCAAAGATGCCTCGGTGCGGCGCATGCCGGTGGCGTAGAGCACCATCAGCAGCATGCGATGCATGCGGTTCGGTGCTGCCTCGATCAGTCGCGTCACCTCATCCTGACTGAGAACAGTGGGCAACGTGCGCGGCTGCTTGGGAAAGGGCAGATCGTCGAAGGCCAGATCGCGCCGCTTTAGCGTTTTCTTGTAGAGAAAGCGCAGGGCCGAGATGTTGTTCTCCACCGTGCCGAGAGCGAGCTTCCTCTCGTGAAGCAGGTGAAGCTGATAGCGCCGTAACTCTGCGGCCCCCCAGTTGTTCTGGAGAGCGCCCAAAGTACTCGGCAAACTGCTGTACGGCTCGGATATAGCCGCGGATCGTGTCGGGAGAATAGTTGCGCCGCCGGAGATCGTCCAGCATGCGTTGACGCAGTCGGGTCATAGGAACCCCTCCTATGACCACCCAAGCTAGCGCCAGTCGACTCCTCTCGCTACACCACTACTCTCAATCCGCCGCACCAGCGGCTTAGTTCTGACGACGCATCCGGAAACTGAGCCTCGCGTTTGAAAACCATCTGGTTTCGACCCGCCCGCATCGCACCATGTTCCTCTGTTGGAGTCAGCGACTTAGAAACGCTTATTTCGAGGGGTTTTCGGCACAAATATAAAACCGCGATGATAGAGTTCCTCGGTGGTTTTTACTTGAACCGTACCGGAGGGCTCGACCATCCCAATCGCAGTTTGAAGCTTCTTGTCCGCGGTCAGGATGATATCGCCATCACCCGCATACCGAAGAAGCGTGATATCGGTCCAATCGTCGCAATTGCTCGCAGGGTCGAAATTGTGAGCTTGATCCACCCACGCTCGTGAGTAGCTGATCACATAGATAATAGATAAAGGATCATCTTGAAGTACCGTGAAAGGTGGCGGTTCTGCATTACATTGCGGTAAGACTGGTGGGATCGGACACCGTGAAAGTTCTCGAGCCCTTATTCGAACCGAAATGCCGAGCGGGGCCACTTCTACGGAAAACAGCGCCAAGTAAGCCGTACGCACTTGACATGAGATGATTCAGTGAAGTCGTTGGCGCGATTACACCAACTTACTCTACGACCTATGCTCCCGGATACACTGAGTGCTCAGCAACGGGTCAGTGCTCACCCAGAGTGCTATGCGAATCTTGGTGATTGGCGGAAACGGATTCATCGGCTCACCGCTTGTGCGGGAGCTGCGCGATTCTGGCCATCAAGTCGCCGTGTTTCATCGCCGTCATGATGCTGGTCTTGGCGATGTGGAGCAGATCCAGGGGGACCGCAATCGGTTTGTGGAGTACCGAAACGAGCTCAGCCGATTTGCGCCAGAGGTCATCGTGGACTTGATCCTGAGCTCAGGCGATCAGGCGCGGGAGTTGATGCGCACTGTGCGCGATGTTGCGGCGCGTTTAGTGGCAATTAGTAGTATGGACGTTTATCGCGCATGGGGCGTGCTCCACGGCGTCGAGCCCGGACCCTTGGAGCCGTTGCCCCTGAGGGAGGATTCTCCGCTCCGCACGACGCGCCAGCTCTATCCGGCTGAAACCGTACAGATGATGCAAAGGGTATTTTCGTGGCTAGACGACCGCTACGATAAGATCGCAGCGGAGGAAACCATCAGAGGCGATCCTCAGGTACAGTGGACTGTTCTACGGCTGCCCATGGTGTACGGACCCAAAGATCCTCTCCATAGATTTTTCCCGCTACTGAAACGCATTGCTGATGGCAGATCTTCCATATTGCTGTCCGATGATTTCGCCGCGTGGCGCGGTCCACGAGGGTATGTAGAGAACGTGGCGCACGCGATCGCGATTGCTGCGACATCAGATCGTGCCGCTGGGAGCGTTTATAACATTTGTGAGGAGCCAACTCTGCCAGAGCTTGAATGGCAAAGGAAAATAGCAGGGCAAATGAAGTGGGCAGGAAGGTTCGTCGTGCTAGCACGGGAGCGGGTGCCAAAGCACCTGTTGCTACCCGGCAACGCGGCGCAGCACGTAGTCGCTAGCTCGGAGAGGATTCGGTCGGAACTGGGTTATCGCGAGCCGGTCGAAAGTGATGAAGCAATACGACGAACGATAGCCTGGGAGCAGCAGAACCCGCCAAGCAGTATTCACAAGGAGCAATTCGACTATGCAGCCGAAGACGCCGCGTTTGCGAAAACAGCGTGATATCTAGCGGCCCAGTCGATGACAACGCCTTGCAAGCACGATGCAATTTTTCTAAGATTGTCTGCGTCCCGCGAGAATTCCCAGCAATGCGCCAAAGATGTTATCGAGTAATTTGCTGCTTGGCCATCGTCGTAAGCAGCGCTCTGAATTCGGCGAGCGAAACCATCAAATCGCTGCCGCCGCGTTTTCGTGATTGGCTGACGAAAGACGTCGCTTACATCGTCACCAAGCAGGAAAAGGAAGCTTTCCTGCAGCTTGCCAGCGATGACGCGCGGGACCTGTTCATTCAGCGTTTCTGGGAGGTTCGCAATCCCACGCCCGGTTCGCCCGATAATGTCTATAAGATTGAGCATTATCGGCGCATCGAGCATGCGAATCAGTACTTCGGCCTGGTTTCCCATACTCAAGGTTGGCGGACTGACATGGGCCACATCTACATCACCTTGGGAGAGCCCGCGCAACGCCAGCGCCTGCTCGGCCTGCAGAAGGTCACTCCCATGGAGGTATGGTTTTATTCCAATGCCAATCCTGCTCTGCCGCCGTTCTTCTATGTCATCTTCTACCAGCGGGAAGCTACCGACGAATTCCGGCTCTATAGTCCTTCGAGCGACGGACCGGAAAAATTGATTACAGCCGAAGTCGGGCCGACTCGCATGAGTGCGCTCAAGATTTTGTCTGACGGCGCCGGCCGTGATGTTGCCCGGGAGACTTTAAGTTTAATTCCTGATGAACCGGTGGATATGCAGACCGGAAGGGTAAGCCTACAATCGGATGTAATGCTGGCCACGATCAAGGATTTGGCAAACAATCCGGTTTCACTGCGCGCGCTCGAGACCCGCCGCCATCTGCTCGAAGACGTCTCGCACCGGATTGTTCTTGGTGATGAATTTCTGGACGTGCTGACCGTTCCTTTGCGTGATGCGGCGGGCGACATGAACCTGCACTATGTATTGCGCCTGAAGAAACCCGAGGATTTCAGTGTTGGGGAGGCCTCGAAAGGAGGTTATTACTACTCGGTTCTGATTGCGGTAAAGGTCCACACACCCGATGGAAAGCTGATTTTTAGCGACGAAAAGAAAATCGCAAATAATGTGGACAGTGATGACTTCGAGAAGATGAAGCAGAAGGTATTTGGGGTCGAAGGCTGGCTCCCCCTCCCCGCGAACCAGTACAAAATTGAGTTCCAGCTTACGAACCTGCTGCGCGGTACCGCGTTTCGGCGGGAGGTGGAGGTCACGGTTCCAGCAGTTCAGCCCGACAACCTGCAGGTCTCGAACCTGGTGCCTTTTGCAGAGGCCCGGATGATTGCTCACTCGGACCTGCCTTTCAGCGGCGCGGGCGTGAAGTTTACTCCTCTGGCCGGACAGGAGCTGGAACTGGCACAAGGTGAAAACCTCAATTTCTTTTATCAGGTTTGGGACCTGCCCACAGTGAAGGCTGCCCATTCAGACAAGAAGCTTGCGGTGGATTACGCTTACGGAAGAATGGGCGCGGGCGATGCGCAAACGATTCATGATGAAATTCCCCTGGATCAGTTCGATGCAGGCGGCTCGGTTATAAATGGCAAACGCCTGGCGACCGCCGATTTACCGCCCGGGAATTACCGGCTGGTGATGACGCTGCGCGATCCCGAAAGCCAGGCTAAGGTTTTCGGCTTTCTTTCATTCAGCATTTATCCGTCAGCCACACCGATCGCCGCCTGGGACGTTTACGACCGCACTCTGGTTGACAGCTCCCGCAACGGATTTGAGGACTTCCAGCGGGCTCTCTGCTATTTAACGCTAGGGGACAAAACGAATGCTTTGAGGAAAGTTGAAGACGCACACAGGAAAAACCCCAATGATGATCGATTCAGAAATAAGCTCGTGGAGCTCTATTACGCTCAGCAGCTGTATGGCAAAGTCACATTGCTTTACTCCCCAAAGGAAATCAGCAGTGTGAGCGACGAACAGACAATTCTGCGGATCGCCGACAGTTTTGAAAGGACCGGAGATCTAAAGACTGCTCTTGCTGTCATGCAAGCGGCCACCGATGTTAAACCTTCCAGCGGACCCTTGATCCTGACCCTAGCCGACTATTACCGCAAAGCCGGAGACCTGCAGAAAGCGGCAGCCGCCGAACAAAAGGGAAGAAAATTGAGCATCGGTCCGAAGTCCTAGGTCCCGTACCGTGTCCCTTCCCTTCCCCCGGTCTATGCAATTTCATAGATTAGGATCACACGGCTACGCGAGATTGTAACCTGCCTCAACGTAAGTACCTGTATCGTCAACAATCAGAGCTGGTCTTACAATGGATCACAGAATGCAAATAACATCTCCCGTCTTCTGTTGTTCTGTATTTGATCTCGTCCGAATGCTGCCTTCGCTGAAGCATCAGGGCATTCACCTTGACCCTACGAGACCCCCGATCTCCGCTAGGAGGACCAATGAAAAGACTCCTTGTCCCGATCACCATTCTATTTCTCAGCTTAGGGATGTTGGCACAAGAATCGACCGTCAAAGGCAATTTGCGTGGAACCGTGTTCGACAGTTCGGGCGCGGTGGTGACGCGAGCCAAGGTTACTTTGACCGGTCCGATTGGCAACAGGAGCACGATGAGCGATTCCGAGGGTCGCTTTGTTTTCGACCTTTTGACGCCGGGCTTCTATTCAGTGAAAGCTGAGCAGACCGGCTTCAAGGCGACTGAGATCAAACAGGTGGAAGTTTATGCGAACCGGGCGTCAGCCATCCGCCTGACATTGGAACCAGGGGGTTCCAACGAAACGGTGGAAGTGACAGCCGCTGCCGTTGGGGTGGACGAAGCTGCTACCAAGCTTGAGACCAGCTTGAACGATACTTTTTACTCGCAGGTGCCGGTGGCCCGAAACGTTACGGGCTTGTTCTATGCCGCGGCGGGAGTAAACGAGGGTGGCGGGACCGGCGCAGCGAATCCTTCCATTGCGGGAGGCAGCGGGCTGGAAAATCAATATATTGCGGACGGTGTGAACATCACTGACGGCGCCTTTGGCGGCATTGGCGTGTTCTCGCGTAGCTATGGCGCGCTGGCAACCGGAATTAATCTTTCCTTTGTTAAGGAAGTGGATGTAAAGACCGGGGGCTATGAACCGCAGTATGGCAAGACCACGGGTGGCGTGGTGCAGATCGTTACCAAGTCGGGTAGCGACCAATTCCATGGCGGAATGAGTGCCTATTTTGGGCCGCAGCGATTCGAAGTCGAGCACTTAAATCCCGACAACTTCGGCAGACTGAATCAGCAGGGCGCCGCTATCCATCAGGGAGAGTGGGACATTGCCGCGGAATTAGGCGGATACGTACCCGGACTGAAACATCGACTTTTCTTCTTCGGTTCCTTCAACCCCTCGTGGAACCGGTTGTATGACCAGTTGTCGAATCTGCACGGCGCGAGCGGATTTCCGGTTCTTGGAAACGCGACGATCCCCCAAATCAGCTATGACTATGCCGCTAAATTGACTTTCAAGCTCAGCGACAACCATGTGGTTGAAAGTTCAGTTTTCGGCGATCCGACCCGCGAGACCAGCGACTCGCCCAACGGCTGGTTGAACACGTTCAGCAAAACGACCTTCAGCAAGCTGTCGAACGGAACGCGGAACTGGGTCCTGCGCTATAACGGCACGCTTTCGCCGACTTGGCTGGCTAACGCTTCGTTTTCCTGGGGGCACAATTACCTGAACGAAACGCCCAGCTCGCCGAACGTCTTCCAGGTTTTCGACAATACTGGGTCTGGCGATGGCA
>Ga0066688_10000542_pt1 | contig 12974 bp, 16 predicted proteins | sample GraSoiAngelo_137_FD_62304 | JGI IMG/M metagenome (GOLD analysis project Ga0066688, IMG submission 62304) | Grasslands soil microbial communities from the Angelo Coastal Reserve, California, USA - 14_0929_09_30cm | ecosystem: Environmental > Terrestrial > Soil > Grasslands | place: USA... | reverse complement strand
GTGGTAGTCGGCGTCGTAGGAGGGTGTCTCTGTGTCAGCAACCAGGTTCACGTCGCGCGCTTCATAGTACAGACGAAACGAGGGGCCGGCGCTCACCGTCACGATGGGGACGATCGCCGATCCGGTCGGACCAAGCAGGCGATAGGTATGGATCTGTCGAGAGGTCGTCGTGATGAGCTGCCAGCGATTCGGCGTGGCCGCGCCGCCCGCGCCGCCTCCCCCGCCGGTGGTAATGACGGCACCGCTCTGTGTCGGTGGGGGGATAATCCGGATCGCGTTGCCCACCAGCCAGTAGCATTGCGGCGAGAGGCCTGTTGCATCGGAACTGATCTGCGGAGAGAACACCGTCGGGTCTGGCCAGGGCGCATAATCCAACGGCGTTTCAATCCCGGCGATGATCTTCACCACGAGCTTGAGATCCTTCAGGTCCGCAGGCAATCCGTAATAGCTTTGTCCGGCCACGGCCACAAAGGTGGCCCGCGTCGTATAGTGCATCTGCGAGAGATTCTTAATCAGGTTATGGACCTTCGAACGGCCGATATTAATGGCCCGGTTCAGATCGCTGTCCGACCAAAACACCGCCACGGGCTCGTTCAAATGAAAGCGGACAAGGCTTCGGAGCTCGCCAAGATTCATTCGGGTATCCCCGCGTTATTCACTCGCCGTCCGGTGCGGCGGGCAATAATGTCGTGTCCATCTTTCGCCATGTCTTCGAATTGGATCGTGCGCGAGCGCTTGCGCTCGGCCGCCGCCGTGGCGTCCGCTGCATCATACGCATCCGCCGCCTTCGGCCCGCCGCCGTATTCACGCACGTCCGAGGCTTTCAGTGTCGCGATCAGGCCGGTGCCGTCGCCCAACAGGTCCGGCCGTACCGTGCCGATGCGCTGGTACGATCCGCCCCGGTCCTTTCGTTCGACGGCGATGATGATGGTTTCTCCGGTCCCAGACGGATCCAGGCCGCGCACTTCGCGCAGCCGCAGCGCCGGATCGAATCGCCGAAGACGCTCTTGGACGGACGCCGAGATCATGGCGTGGTCACAAAGGTGACGTTCAGATCGTCACAGCCTGGCGCCGTAAAGCGCACGTCGATGACGCCGCCGTTCAAGTCACCGGCCGCAAAGTCGATCCCGTACATGCCGCTGGCAATCTCTGAGGGATTATTGGTGCAGGCCGCAAAGGCGCCCTTATCAATCGAGCGCGTGGCCGCCACCGTCTTGCCAGCCGCCGGGGCATGAGCGGCGCTGTCGGTCATGAGAAACTCGAAGTTCGGCAGCGCCGCATTCGTGGACACGCCGCTTTGAATCTTGGCGCGCCCGGCGGCGTCCACATTCAGCATGTTCACCGGATTGGCGGAGCGCACCAGATCGTCGACCGTCACGGCTGTGGTTTCGATGTAGAAGTACACATCGTCCCACTCGGCGCCAGCCACGTCACGCGCAACGATCATAACCCGGTCGAAGTTCATCTCCGCTTGCGTCAGCGAGATTTTGACGGCGATCGTTCCCGGAGGATCCTGGATCGGGAGCGTCGTTAGGTTCACGGGCGCCCCACCGTTGCCAATCAGCGTAAAGTCTCCGGTGGCCAGCGTTGGGGACACCTTAAACGATGGCCGATTCGCCTGGTCGACGAGCGCGGTGGAAAAACTGTAGGCGACATTCTTCTTTGGTGCAGGCATCCTCGGTCCTCCTCAATACAGGCTCATGGGTTCTCCATCACCCAGACCAAATAGAGCGCTGCGAACACGGCGAGCGCAAAGAGAATGGCCCACCAGTCCGCCCATTCAGGCTGCGGCCCCATTACTTTGGTGGCTCCGGTGGTTTCGCCTTGACCTCCGCCTCGGTTTTCGCTTTCTCAAGTTGCGCCGTCACGGTGGCGAGCTCAGCCGTCAGCGCGGCCACGTCCAGTTGTAAGACCTGGTTTTGCGCGTGATCGCGCTGGAGCTTGGCTTCGAGCGCTGCCTTGTGCCACTCCAGCTCGGGAATCGTAGGCTCTGCGGCCGATGCTAAATAGGTGCTACTTAGCATCAGGGCGATCAGGACGAGCCGGTTCATTATGGAATCCTCTCGATTCGTAAAATGACCGCCACCCGCACGTAGTGGCCGGCACCGTCCGAACTGAGCAACCGGATTTCCCACGGGCCGCCGGTGAGGGGAATCGCAAAGGTGGCCGTCCCCGTCGTTGCTCCGGTCGCCGGCGTTGATTTCGTGCCATTCATCCGCACCCAATCGAGGTAAGCCGTATCCGGCGCTGTGGCGAGGAACAACCCCAACCAATCCAAGGCTCCCCCTGGTCCGCCCGTCACCATCACCGTGACGCTCTGCGACGCCAGGACCACCGTTGACACCGGGGGCACGATCACAACTCCCACCGTCACAGGGCCACTCGTAGCCAGCAACTTTGTGTTCGAACAATTTTGATAGAGGCGAAAGTCATACACACCAGCCGTGGCAGGCATTGTAAAACTCATCGTACTGGCGCTCGCCGTGTATTTCCATTGCAGCGCGGGCACAAACGGCGCGATAAGATTGGTGCCCGCCAGATTCAAACCCACGCAATCCTCAGCGGTCCCTGGCCCTCCGGCCACCGTCACGGTCACGATCCCGCCCGGTACGATCGTTGTCGGTGTCACCGTCAGGGTGGCAGGCCAGGCCGGCACCGCCAGCGCCAACGGGAGTATGACCCCCATCCAAAGAGAGACTTGACGAATCAGTGAGCGATCACGCATAGTCACCCCCATGTCGAAACGAATGTCGAAACGAAAAGTCGCAATCTTGAGCAGCTTGATTGCCGTCGTACTGCTGCTTGCTGTGAGCATTTGGAATCATTATCAGTGTCACATCCTCCAGCAAGGTGGAGGATTTACCTACTATGGTGCTGGCTGTTAACCAATGAGACATCCCATGACACCACTGCTTGTGATCCTGTTGCTGCTCGCCGCGCCCGCGTGGGCCACGTCCTGGACTGCCTCTGACCATGCCGGGACTCAGGAGCAAGTGATCGTGATTCCACAAGGGTTCTTCTCCGTCGAGATTGTGGCTCACCTTCCTAATGAGGGGATGACCCCAGGGAATACGTACACCGTCACCGGAGACGTGATCGGTATCCCATGTGCAGTTTTCTGTGCGAGGAGTAGCGCCATGGTCACCATCGACAATATTGTCTATAGGACCCCTGGTGCGGTCCACGCCCTCTCCTGGGATATACACATGGTCGGCTCGGTGTCGGTGCCGAGCAATGCGACAGACACGTTCATCACGGTCACAGGTCCGGCCACGCTCATCGGCACCTTTACGACCCTGATGTTTGCCACGGATCAGGTCTTTCTGGATTCGCCCACCGGCTCCATTGACCTGACCGGCACCCTCAGCCTGTTTGTCGCCCGTTCCTTGGTGGATAATGTCGTCTACCTCCCGTTCAATACCCGAAGCGGCCTTGTGGCCACCGCCGACTTTCCAGATCCGCCCGCCGTGGCAGAACCCCGGACATGGCTGTTATTCATAACGGGCCTGACCCTCCTCATCATGGGACGATTTTCAGCGTCCCGCCTGGGCCGATCTTCAGCGTCCCGCCAATAATCGACAAGCCCGTCACGGAATTGAGAGTAAACGTGGCAGTGCATGACGTGTTGGCGATCATCGTTACCGTGCCCGTCGTGCAGCCCACGCCAGTCCACCCACCAAACGACGATCCCGCATTCGGTGTGGCCGTCATAGTGACCACGGACCCATCCACATAGCCTCCGGCACCCGTCGTCGTCCCGCTTCCGGTCCCCGCTGTTGAAATCGTGAGGGTCCAGGACATAGTCCCCTCCGGCCCTCCCGTCAGCACGCCATTCACCTTCGTATTCAAAAGCGTGTTGATATCGACACCGGGATCCTTGCCGTCCGTCGCCCAATTTTTGTACTGCGTGCCGTTCGCCAGGAGATAGTTGGAGGCGGCATAGTTCGTGAAGCCGACGGATCCACCAGCGCCACTGCCGGTTTGGTCAGGGCTATTAAACGCTACATTATTGCAGCCGCCCCCCGGACAGGTACCGCTGCCATTGCCCGCTGGCCCATAGGTGGAATAGTTGCTGTTCGTTGTCGCCGGTCCGAAATACACGTTCTTGGCAAAGACTCCCGTCGCGGCATCCACAAAGATCGGATAGCAATAGTTCACTCCAGCGCCACCTGAGTTATTAGGAGCCAGACACCCAAACCCGGCTCCAGTCCCTGGCTGGCTCCCGATATAAAAGATGTTGTCCCGCATGACGAAGTTGGTCAGTTTATTGGGGCCCGGATCTGGTGGAAAGTATTGCCCCATCTTGGTCGGCCAGGTATATGTGCTATCCGGCCCCACCATCGTATTGTGCTCAAACACCCAACTATCTGGTGCCGGAAGAAAGGTGCCGACAATGGCACTCGGGCCAAGCGCCCACGAGCTGCCGGTTCCCCCTGTGACGCAACTCGGATCAAGAGTTGTCGTCACACTCATCGTCGCGGTCCGATGATCCGCTGAGGTCGAGAGTAGGGTGCCCCGGCCGCCATTCAGGCATACGGCGACATGCGCCACCGGAGTAACATCTCCAGAAAAAAAGATCCCGTTGGAATTTACATTGTCCACACTGGTCAGCGTGACCGTGCCCGTGGTCCCTGAGGCAGACACCGCTTCGAAGGTCGTGCCGTACGGTCCTGACACCGCCGCGAAATAGGCCCCGAAATCGCTCCCGGTAATGCTCTTGCTCTCCGTCGAATTATGGTTTTGAAAGAGATTGTCGTGCGCCCAAATGCGATCAGCCTGTCGCGGGGACGGGCAGAACCCGCCCCAGATCGCCCCAATCGCAAAGCACCCAGAGGGATCGTTATTGGGAAAGCCGAAGCCCAAGGTACTAATCCACTGGTTCCAGCTCACTTGGATATCCGACGCCCATCCGAATTCGCGAGGAGTCGGCTGAAAGCCGCCAATGGCCTGGCCATCAGCCCAACCATTTTCAAAAATGTTGGAATCGAGCAGATATTTCGACGCCGCTTTGAACTCGATAATGTTTTTCGTTCCCTGCTGTGTATGCATATAACGCCATTGCGCGGTGCTTGCCGGAGGTGAGAAAGCAGTCGGGCTCCCTGCGTAGTTCACCGTATTAAACGTGTTGCCGCTGACCAACGAGCCAAGCCTGAGGCTTTGTTGCGTCGCTTCGTTGCGTATCCAATAGCCGGTGGTGACGCAGCACGAGACGCTCCCCGAGAAGGTGACTTGCGTGCCCGAGGAGCTAATCGTCGTCCCGTTCGACGCTGTGTCCATCTGCGGCACATAGCTCGCGTTGTCGCGCTTTTTGCTCAGGAAGCGATGGATGTAGTTCCGGCGAATCGTGATATTCTTCGGAATCCCATACTCAAACCATACAGTCACCGGCGGGCATTGCAGCGAGCCCGCGCCAAAGAAGATCAATTCCCCCATGCCCTCGATGTCGTTGTTGTAAATGAGGAACGGGCCGGGTCCACAGGTAGAGGTAAAGGCGTGGGTATCGCCATTGCCGGGAGACGCGCCGCAATTGCGAAAGATCGAATCCGCAACGCGAATATCCCCGCCCTCAATTCCTATACACGTCGTCATCCCCCCATCGTAGTCTGGGACAAAGAGGCTGTGCTCAAACGATAAGTGATGCGCGTAGGTCGTATAGTCCGCTGCGTTCGGGGCCGGCAGGGAAACAATGGATCCAGCAAAGACGAGCGGTGTCGTGGCGAATTTAATCCCAACAAACCGATAGTGGTGGGCAGCCACGCTGGACGTGATGCTACTATTCAACAAGCTCGGCACCTGAATGATGCACATATTGGAGGCATCACTGAGCGCCACCCGCGTCCCGTCAGCCGGGAGGCTGGCCGCCGTATCGCTGATGATCGTGACCCAATTCTCGTTGGGCCCGTTCGGCAACGTCCCCGTCGGCACGATCAGACTGAGTTGATAGGTGTAGGTGACGCCATGCACACAGACAATGCGATCGCCGAACCGGGCGTCGGCAATGGCCGCCGGAAGCGATCCTGGTCCGGTACCCGTGTTGGTGGTGATCGTGACCGTCCGCACGGCCGACGGGGCCACGCGATAATCCACGGCGATGGGCGCGCTTGGATAGGTGATCGCCGCCCAGGCCGACCCTCCGCTCAGCAGCAACACGAGACTGAATAGCATCTGTAGTCGCATCGTCTCCTCCGCGTTAGTTCTTCAGTTTCAGCAGCACTTTGGGGCCGGACACGTCGGCCTTAAACGCCGCTCCTTGCGTCGTCCAGGTACTCGCGCCCACACTATTCGTCGTCCATATCGCTGTCTGCGCGCCCGCGCTCGAGACCACCTTAAACAGGCAGCTATGTGCGACGGAATTCCCCCCTGCGCCGCTTTCGCCGATCACGGTCCACCCCGCAGGATCCGTCCACGTCACCGACCCGGACGAATTATTTTTCCCGGCGACGGCCACCACCACGTCATTCGCAATAGTCGTCGTGACCGTAATGGCCGGGGCCGTGCCAATGGTTTCTCCGTCCGTGGCCGCGCCGTCCGTGGGTGAACTCAGCGCCGTGCCCGCAAAGGCATCCAGATCAAAGCTAAACGTGTCGTTGCCGGAGAAAAACGAGTTGGGGGTGACGGTCACGGTCGGCGTGGCGGTATCTACAGCAATCGCTCGGGCGATAAACGTTTTATAGTTAAATGTCGGGCCCACCGTCCACGTCCCTTGAGGACCATACGACACCGTGTAACTGTTACTCCTGGTGTCCGTGACGGTGACGGTGGGCTGCCCATCCGTCGCCAGGGCGCCCACCACGCCACACACAGTAAGGAGGTTGCTGATCCCAATAGGCCCCCCAAAGGCCAACGTGGGGGCCGTCCCTTGAAACAGGTCTCCGCTGGAGGCTTTCGCCCCGGCGACTTCCGTAATCGCCGCCCACAGGGGCGGCGGCAGGAGCCAGGTCAAGAGCACAAAGACGGCAAGCCATCGTCGCAGCATCAGATCCTCCCTAGTTGCATACCCAAACTCCATTCAGACGCTTTGCAAATGCGCCACTCCCAGATCCGGCGCAGGGATTGGCAATCGTGCAATCGCTGCAATAGGCAAACTGGCCATTGGCTGGCGTCCCCAAGCCGGAGAAGGTCTTCGAGCCAATGCCCAGGAGTTGATTGGTTTCATCCCAATACGCGCTATAAGCGGAACCTTGTTTCCCAAAAAACACCCCGCCTGTGCCCACCGCCCCGAGTCTGAGGTGAATGTTGGAGTCAGACCCTTTGGCGGTCAGGAAGACCGCCGCCGGATTCGCCGTCGCCCCATTCGTCATTTCCAGGTAATCGACGGCGGTGGCCGTGGGATTGAAGGAAAGCAACAGATTGCTGTTCGCGTCCTTGAGCCCCGTCGTGACGACCGGCGTGGTCGCCGTCGCATTGGCCGCCAGCGCCGCCACCGTGGACTTGCTAATCACCCCTTCGGCGCTGATCGCCGTGAAAAAGTTGTTGGCCGTGCCCGCGTCTGGCTGTACCGAGACACTGTTCGCATTCGGCAGGTGAAACGTTCGATCGGCGGTCAGAGCCGCGACTTCGAAGTTTTGCGCGAAGGCTCCCGAGCCATACATCAAGTTGCCGGCACCTTCCGACAATCCCGAATCCCCAATAGTCGTCGCACTCGTGGCCTTCGGAATCTTGCCCGTGGTCAAGCTGGAAATGCTCGATGGCGTCAAGCAGTCAATGACGCCGGCCGCACTGATCGACTTCACCACGTCTCCCGCATTCAAGACGTTGCAGTCCTTCGCCACCACCGTCGCAGACGCCGCATCCGGCAACGTAATCGCCCTCGGCGCCGTCGCGACCCCGCTAAACGAAAAGCCATTCCCGGAGCACGCCCCGATGGCAACCACCCCGCCGCCGCAGTCCAACAGCGAGGAGTCGCCCAGTGTCGAGGACGTCACCGCCTTCTGGATCACGCCGGGGGTCAGGCCAGAAATCCCGGCCACTGGCGGCGTCGTAAAAGTGCCGACGCCATTGAGCCACACGTTCGCATTGTTCGGCAGCTTCGGCAGAAAGCCGTGCTTCGTGACCGAGGCGTTGTTCGTCGTCACGTCCGTGAGCTGTAGGTTGGTGTCTGTCGGGTTGGCCCCACCGCCACGGCCCGTTTCCGGAGCGGCGTACGCGAGCAACGGCAGGCCAAGCAGAGTGACAGCGAGCAGGATCACGGATCGCGTCAATCTGATTCTCTTCCTCATCAGCTAGCGCCTCCTTCTTCGTAAGGTGGGAATGAAAGTACCAGATGGCGTCGCCACTGAAATCGCGTTGGCGGCACTTCCTGTCACAGCATAGACCCCGACACTGGCTGCAAGCTTCCATGCGGCCAGCAACTTGAGCGAGCCTCCCGTGAGGTGATAGCTCCCGCCGTTCGCCGCCAACTGATAGGCCGCTGCCCCACCCAACGCCGGCATGCCGGTGAGGGCATAGATGCCCGCAGTCGCCGAGAGGCGACGAGCAACGGCCGCTGTCGCCGCTCTCCCGCTCAGCGCGTACACGCCCGCACTGACAAGAGAGACACGATTCGTCACTAGCGAGGCTGCTTTCCCGCTAAGGGCATAGGTGCCGGACGCCACCGTCACCGACCTGGACACCGTGATCGTCACGGCTTGGCCACTGAGGCTATAGCTCCCGGCCGAGACCACCAGATTGTGGCTAAAGAGTAGCGTCGCACTCGTGCCGTTCAGGCCGTAACTCCCCGCACCAGCCGCGAGGTTTATCGCTTTCACAAATGTCGTCGCTTGGCCTGAGAGGGCATAGGCCCCTGCGGTCGCATTCATACCATGTGCAAAGAGGAGGGTTGCACTGGCCCCGCTCAGCGTGTAACTACCAGCGCTCGCCGTGATGGGACGATTCACGCTCATCGTCACCGTCCTGCCACTCAGCGCATAGCTGCCTGTCACCGCATTGAGCACCCGCTTGAGAAGCAACGACGCCGTCGTCCCGCTGAGGGCGTAACTCCCTGCGGCGGCGTTGACGATCCGAGCCACGAGCGCGGTGACACTCTGGCCCGTGAGCGTATACGTTCCTGCGGAGGCCGTGAGGCGCACCTGTACTGGCTGAATCGCGGCGATACTAACGGCCCAGGTATCGAGCGAGCCCAGGCCATCCCACTGCATCGTGGTGGAGGCGACCGTCCGCACCGTGCCCCACTCCGCCGCCGAAAGGGTGCCTAAGGCCCCGGCAGCGCGATAGCGCAGCGCCTGGCCACCATGATCGGTGACGCCAGTCGCACTGCTGGCGGCGAGGCTCCCAAAGAGCCGATCGTTATAGCTCGTCGGCGTCGCACTCGCGGAGGCGGGCGTATTGCTTCCCGTCGTACCGCTATTCGCGCTGAAGGGCGTTGTCTGATCGACGTTCCAATAACTGGCCGCGCCGGCGATAGACGTTAATGACGTCGAGAGAGTGACGGTAATCGTGCCGCTGCCACTGTTCGGCGCGAGCAGATACCAGAGCTCCGAGCGGTAGGCCCCATTGGTGTCCGCCCGCAAGAAGGTGAGATTCTGCGCGCCCAACGTCACCGAGGAAACGGTGCCCGTCAGAAAGATCCCAACGGAGACGATGAGCAGGCGGTTGTTATTTGTGCCGACGACGTGCGTCCAGTTATAGGTCGAGAGGCTCGCTTCGTACGGCGAGTTCGAGGCGTTGTCGAAATAGACAGGCCCAAGCGTGGCGATCAGCCGTCTGTTGAGTCCTGGAAAACTGCGTCTGAAGCGTGCCATTAATAGGTACTCGCCCGGTTGACGGCCTGCGCGATTTGATAGCTGCGCGGCAACATGGCGGCGGCGCTGACAACCGCACTGATGATCCGCCGTTTCGGCGCTACGAGATTCACGAACGGCGTGCTATAGAGGGTCAGCACTTCCGCCGCCGTGAGGGCCCGGTTCCAGATGCGGGCATCGTCGGCCGACCCCGTAAAGAACCCGCCAAAGCTGCCGAAGCGCCCGAGATTGCATTCCGTGGCCGCCGCCGTGTTGAGAATCGCCCCGGTAATAGCCTGGCTGTCCTTCTGCAACCCGTTCACATAGAGCTTGGCAGCCGCCCCGTCATAGACCAGCGCGACATGGCGCCAGACATTATCGGTATACGTCACGGTGAAGGCCGGGATGACCTCCACCGTCGTATCGCAATGAGCTTGGATCTGCGTCGTAGTTAGGGTGATGTCCAGCCGGTTTGAGCCGGTGCTATCGTCAGGGAGGGCAAAAATATAGGTGTTATTCTGGGAAGTCGTCGTCTTAAACCACACCGACATGGAACAGGTGGCCAGCCCGCCCGTCACAATCGAGGAATTGATGACGTAATTCGTGGCACCGTCGAACTTGAGGGCCGGGCCAAAGCGTCCTTGAGTCCAGGTTGGGTTGGACGTGAGCGTGCCCAGATAGCGACGGGCACTATCATTGGCCTTTTGGCCCGCGCCTTCATTGAGGAGCCACCACATCAACAGGCCGCGACTGAGCGGATGGGCCCAATCAACCGTAGCGCCCGGCGGCGGCTTTTGATTCACACTGCTTTGGGGTTTGCGGAATGGCATGTTAGGTGTTGGTGTAGGTAATGCCCGTATACGACGCGGCATTCCCAGAGCTCAGGAGCGCCTGGCCCGTAAAGTTCGTCACGACAATGCCCCATTTGCGCGGCATCACGCCGCCAAAGAACTGCGCAATCGAAAGCACTTTGTTGTAGATCTTGCTGGACGTGGGGCAACTGATGACGACCGGGCCACGCAGATTGGTAGCCGTGTTGATCGTATAGCCCGCGTCGCTCGCCCCCATCACCCCATCGTCCTGATCGTAGTTGGTCCCATCCTCACTGCCGAAAACGTAGACGTACACGGCCTTATCGTTGGCCAGCGCCGAGGCACTGGTCTTCACGATGAGGCTCACCAAGGCATCGTCATAGAGATTCGTCGTGTTGTCGATCACGGTACACTGCCGCCCGACGGTCGCGGACGAGGCGAGCGAATTGAGCGTGATCGTAATCGCCGTGCTGGTCGCGTACTTAATGTTGTCGGTGGTGGCGGCCATGCTAGGTTACACTCACGAGCGTCCACGTTGCGCCGTCCCAAGACGTGCCATAGCGCACATACGCATTGTTGTTCGTCAGCGCGTTTTGGAAATCTGCAAACCTAGCAATGAGATCGGCCTGGATCGTCGCGAGCGCGGTCCCTGCGGGATAGAAGAGCGATTGCACGTCTTCCAGGATCGCCCCAGTCTGAATCGCCACCAACTCGGCTGCACTCGCATTGACAAAGGCGGACTTCGCCGTCGCGTTCGCATAAAAGCTCTGTCGTGCTGCGGGCACCGCCGCCCAAAACGCCACACGAAAGCTCAGATCACTGGGGGCATTGATGCGCTCCAGAATGATGATCTGCTTGGCCATTAGATTTCAAACACGATCCAGCAATACATATTCACTGTCGTGCCAAACGTGACCCGCACGCGGATATAGTTCTGTGGCGTACAGGCAAACTCCCGACCGAGCGGCCACTGATAGGCCCATTGATTGGTCGGCGCAATCAGTTGCAGGTCCGCACAGCGATAGCCCGCCACCGTGCCTTCGGTCCCGGACGCGGAGGCAAAGGCCGAGGTCGCCGTACTCAGATTGCACGGCACACCGCTGGCGCCTGCCGTGTTCGCCGTGGCATTGGGATCGCCGTAGGGCTGAATATCACCCGCCGCATACGCCGTCGTCAGCGTGGCCGCCGCCGTGGTTTCAAACAGCTCCACTTTGCCGGGCGTCGCGGCTGCCGAGCCGTCGAAAGAGCAGCCCCAGGCAATCAACTTCGCTTGCACCCCTGTCGCAAAGCGCAATTGCATCATGGTGCGAATCGCCGTCCCCGTAGGTTGCGCCACGGGCGCGGCTGTCGTCGCGAGGGCGCTGTTATAGACAATGTAGCTTTGAGACATTTAGCTCCTTAGTCCCAACACGCCCGGATCAGCGATCACGGTAAAATGCCGTGCCCCACACAACACGCACTGCTGAACCGTGATATCGCTACGCTGCTCGACCACCACCAGATTGCCCCCACGACGACAGCACGCCTTCGGGATGGCCGCATAGCCCATCAGTCGGCGCAGCCGATTCTTCATCCGCCACCACACGCGATAAAGTGGAAACGTTGTACTCATGCGACAGTGTAGATCGTGCCCGGTGAGGCGTTATTGAATTTCACCGTAAAGGAATCCCCATCGTTGAGGGTCAGAGCAGAGCCGTAATCCCACCAGGCAATCACCGAGCGAGTCGAGGTGGTCCCGCTCGTGTCATCAAACAGAGCTACATAGCGAAATGGCCCGATGGCGCCGCCGGAGGCCGTAAAGACCACTTGGTTTGCGGCCAGCGTGAACGTGCCGGCGGATTGCGATGCCGTGGTCACGGTCAGCGCACCGCCCTTTTTCGTATAGCCGTTTCCTGCCGCAATCTCCAGGGCGTTCGAGGTCGAAGCGATCGTACAGGTCGAGGTCGTCGTGTCCACCTTAATGTCAGCCGCATTGGGGCTCGTATTGCTCAGCAGCAGTAACAGGGAGTCGGCACTCACATCGAGTTTTTTCTTATTCAAATCTTCCACGAACTGATTAAATTTGTTATAGGTGGCCATCTAAACTCCTCAATCCCGGCGACAGAATCTATCCCACCTGACTCAGTTGACTCTTCAGGTTCTTCTTCATCATGACCAGCTCATCGACGGCCTTCTGGAGACGCTCCTGTTCGGCTCGCAAGGAGGCCCGCCGGTCGGCAAAATCGTGCTCGACCGTCGCCATCTGCGATTGCAGGGTCGCGACTTGTTCCTTGAGTCCCGCAAGTTCACGCGCCGTGTCGGCCTTCGCCCGCACCTTTTCCTGTTCGATGTGCGCGATGAAGTCCTGATGGACACGCGCCGTCTCCGCGTGCGCCTTCGTCAGCGCGTCTAGGCCCGCCTGCTTTTTGCTGATTTCAGCCGTGAGTCCAGCCAGCTCTTTTTC
>Ga0066688_10000539_pt1 | contig 12997 bp, 7 predicted proteins | sample GraSoiAngelo_137_FD_62304 | JGI IMG/M metagenome (GOLD analysis project Ga0066688, IMG submission 62304) | Grasslands soil microbial communities from the Angelo Coastal Reserve, California, USA - 14_0929_09_30cm | ecosystem: Environmental > Terrestrial > Soil > Grasslands | place: USA... | reverse complement strand
CGCGCGGTCGACTCATCCTCGGTGTTGGCATCGGCTGGAACCAGGTCGAATACGAAGCACTCGGTATGAGCTTCACGAATCGCGGTCGGCGGATCGAGGAGCAGATCGCGCTTCTCCGCGCGCTCTGGACGCAAGAAGTCGTTGAGTTCGAGGGTCGATGGCATCGCATCGCTCGCGCAGGAATCAATCCCGTTCCGGTGCAGCGACCAATTCCGATCTGGATGGGCGGAGGGTGGGACAGGCAGAAACGGACGACTGTCGAGACGGCGTTGCGGCGCATCGCTCGACTCGCCGATGGCTGGTTCACGCACCTCCCGCCGAACGAGGATGGCCGGACTGGAATGGAGGACTTCCGCCGCCTGGTGCGCGAGGAAGGACGCGATCCGGCGAAGGTGCCTGTCGAAGGACGGCTCCCTGCGGCAGGGAGCGGCCCGGACGAGTGGAAGCGGGGAATCGACGCCTTCCGGCAGATGGGGATGACGGGCGTCGAGCTCAACACGATGGGCGCCGGCTATCGCGCCGTCGACGAGCATCTGGATGCGCTGCGACAGTTCCGCGAGCTCATTTAGAGATGGCCTTCGCGGAGGTCGACCACCGACGGCACGCCGGAGGTTCCGCACCCGATCCCGGCTCGATCGAGGCTGCGCTGCGCCGCGAAGCTCGCGACGTCTACGGCTGGTCGAACGCGCCGGGCGACACCTACGCCGAGCACGAGCACGGCTACACCAAAGTTCTGTACTGCACACGCGGCTCGATCGAATTCCTTCTCGCGGACGGACGACGTGTCGTGATGAAGCCGGGCGATCGGCTCGTCTTGCCGCCGCGAACCCGCCACGCTGCGATCGTTGGAGCCGAGGGCTGCGCCTGCGTCGAGGGAAAGCTCCAGCCCTAGACTCAACGAGCTTCCATGCGACCGCTCGCATCACGCATGTCGCGGCTCGGCACCGAGACCGCATTCGAGGTCCTCGCCAAGGCTCGGGCACTCGAAGCCAAAGGTCGCGACATCGTTCACCTCGAGATCGGCGAGCCGGACTTCGACACCCCGCCGGCGATCGTCGCGGCCGGCGTCGCGGCGCTCGAGCGCGGGGAGACTCACTACACGCCGTCCGCCGGCGTGGTTGAGCTTCGCGAGGCGATCGCGCGGTATCTGAAGGAGCGTCGCGGGGTTCATGCCGATCCAGACCAGGTGATCGTGACTCCTGGCGCGAAGCCGATCATGTTCTATGCCCTGCTCGCGCTCCTCGACGAGGGCGACGAAGCGATCTATCCGGACCCCGGCTTCCCCATCTATTCGTCGATGATCGACTTCGCTGGGGCGCGTGGAGTCCCGCTAGCGCTGCGCGAGGAGAACGACTTCCAGCCAGATCTGGATGAGCTCCGCAGGCTCGTGAGCCCGCGAACGAAGGTCATCGTCCTCAACAGTCCCAACAACCCGACCGGTGGAGTGCTTTCGCGCGACGCGATCCGCGACATTGCCGCGATCGCGCGCGAGCGCGACCTGTGGGTCCTTACCGACGAGATCTACGGTGAGCTTGTGTACGACGGAGAGCACCGCTCGATCGCGGTCGAGGATGGCATGGCCGAGCGGACGATCCTCCTCGATGGGTTCAGCAAGACGTTCGCGATGACCGGTTGGCGTCTTGGATACGGCGTCTTCCCGCGCGCGCTCGTCGAGCCGGTCGCAAAGCTCGTGACGAACTCGGTGTCGTGCACCGCAACGTTTGTGCAACGCGCCGGGACTGTGGCGCTCTCGTCGCGCCCGCCGGAGATCGATCGCATGATCGCCGAGTTCCGGCGGCGACGGGACGCCGTCGTGAAGGGCTTGAACGCCGTCCCCGGGATGAAGTGCCGCACGCCTCAGGGCGCGTTCTACGCGTTTCCGAACGTTCGCGGTCTCGGGCTTCGGTCTAGCGCGGAAGTCGCGGATCGGCTGCTCAACGAGGCCGGCGTCGCGACCCTCGCCGGAACATGCTTCGGTGCGGCCGGCGAGGGCTACCTGCGGCTCTCGTATGCGAACTCGTTGCCAAATCTCGACAAAGCCGTTTCACGCATCGCAGAGTGGTCGGCCCACTTGGCGCCGTTGTTTACCGGCCGCTAACTTTTCCGTAACGCGTTACGGACTCATGCGCCAACCGTGGCGGCGCCGTTACCGGTAGCTCTCATCGATGGTTTGGGCCGTGCTCCCTTTGCGCCCTGTTGCGAGGGACCGGGACAACCGGGCCTAAAACAAACGGGAGGCTGAAGAATGCGAGCGCTCAAGCTCGTCCTCATCTCGGCGTTCGCGACAGCGGTTGTATTCGCGCGCGTTGAGATGGCGAACGCGTATTACGGGCAGATCGACGCGACTCAGGTCGCCAACTCGGGTGGGAACCACCAGGACAACAACAAGGGCGACGGCAAGGCGAAGGCAGATGCGGCTGCGAAAGCAAAGGCTTCGGCCGACGCGAAGGCGAAAGCCGACGCAGCAGCGAAGGCGAAAGCCGAGGCCGATGCAAAAGCCAACGCAGATGCAGCCGCGAAGGCGAAGGCCGACGCAGCCGCTAAGACCAAGGCCGATGCAGAGCTGAGGGCCAGCGTCGCGGCGAAGGTGAGAGCCGACGCCGAAGCGAACGCGAACGCCGAGGCAGCCGCAAAGGCAAAGGCGGACGCGGCGGCCAAGGCGCAAGAGAACGCCGACGCGAAGGCCAAGGCTCGAACGGATGCCGACGTAAAAGCGAAGACACAGGCGAAGGACGAAGCGAAGGGCAACGCCGATGTGGATGTGAGCGTTGGGGAATCGAGCGGTTCACATCTCTCGAACGGCGGCGGCAACAGCTCTAAGTCGGGCCCGGACATGAACTCGAACCAGACGGGCTCCAAGTCGAAGAACGGTGGCTCGAAGTCCGGCACCGGTTCAAAGAGCAAGGGCAAGGGCTCCGCGACGGGTACTGGATCGCAGAGCGGAAACGGCTCGAACAACACCGGGACGAACTCGGCGAGCAAGGCCGGCACGAACGAGAAGAGCAAGGGCGCCGGTGGATCTGCGACCGGCACCGGCTCGCAGAGCGCCTAGGGTTCGAACAACACCGGGACAAACTCGGCGAGCAAGGCAGCGACGAAGTCGGGTACCGGCACTGGCTCGAAGACAGTCTCGACCGGCGGAACCAGCCACGAGGGCGACACCGGCTTCATCACCACCGCTATCGGCGGCGGTACGACCGCCAGCGCTCAGCTCGCCGGGACGATCACGACCGCTACGCACGTCTTGGCATCACCGAATATCACACCCGCGCAGACCTTCGCGCTGACGGCGGCTATCAACACCGCCGCCACCTTCCAGCTAGAGCTCACTTCGTTGCTGCACGAGGCAGAGAAGGCCCTCGCAGCCCTGAACGCCGCACTGCACTCCGGCACCGAAGCTGAGATCGCAGCGGCACTCACCGCGGCACAGACAGCGGCAGCGAACCTGAACGCGAAGGCCGCCGCCGAGGTCACGGCGAACGCCAACCTCAACGCGGCGATCCTCGCCAACACTCCGGGCGCTCCAACACCTCAGACCCAGACTCCGCCAACGGAGACAACGGCGACAACGGTGACCACGACCACCACCGTGATTCCGGCCGGCGCGATCACCTGGGCCCCGGGATTCGGACCGAACGGCGTGGTGGCCTCGGTGCAGACCGCGCCGACGACCAGCGCAAACACCAGCGCGGTCACCGCCGCAAGCACCAGCGCAAGCACCGGTGCATCGAGCAATAACACCGCGGTGGCCGGAGTTCAGACGGCTCCGCAAAGCGGCTCGGCCGTGGCGGGCGTCTCCAACCTTCCGTCCACGAACACAGGCGACACAACGGGTCTTCTCGGGCTTGGCGCGGCGCTGATGGCGTTCGGGGCGTTCCTCGTTCGCCTGCCGACTAAGTCACGGAAGTAGCAACCGACATCGTTCGACGAAGAGGGCTCCCAAACCGGGAGCCCTCTTTTTGGTGCCCGAGGCATACCGCGTGCACCCGTCGGTCGGTCGGAGAGTGAGCGAGTGGCACAAGTAGTCGCCCGACCGCCCCGCGAGAGCTGGGACCTCGACATCGGCCAGGAGATCGATCGATCCCTCGTGGTGATCGATGGGCTCGGCGGCGGCTCCCGCTACGAGGTCTTCCGCGCCTGGGACCGAGAGCTGTTCTGCCAGGTCGCGGTGAAGGTCATGCGACCACACCGGGTCCAAGAAGATCGGGTCTTAGATGGATTCGAGCGCGAGATCGGCATCACATCACGCCTGCAGCATCCCAACCTCGTCCGCCTCCTCAGATGGAGCGCCGCGCCACCTCGCCCCTACATGGTCCTCGAATACGTCACCGCGCAGACGGTCGCCGCGCATCTCGAGACGATCGGCGAAGTGAGCATTCCCGAGGCGTGCCTTCTCGGGATCCGGATGCTTTCGGCGCTTCACTACATGCATTCGAACCACGTTCTGCATATGGACGTCAAACCCGACAACGTCACGATGGGAGATCCGCCTCGTCTCCTCGATTTCTCTCTGGCCCAGGTCTTCTCCGGTCCGGTAAAGCTCCGGCACACGATGGGCACGGCGGCCTACATGCCACCGGAGCAGTTCATGCACGGAGAGGTCACGCCTCAGAGCGACCTCTTCGGTCTTGGCGCGACCTTGTACGAGGCCCTCTGCGGGATGCGCCCGTTCCCGGATGGCGACGAGACCGCGATCGACAAGGCCAAGGTCTACCCGCAGCTCGTGGAGGACCCGCAACCCCTTCACGAGATCATCGACCTTCCCCAGCTGCTCGAGCGTGTCGTCATGAGCTGCCTCGCGCGCGATCCCGCGCGACGGCCGGGATCAGCGCTCGAGACAGCGGTGGCGCTCCAAACAGTGCTCGAGACGCTCGGAACCGAGGAGCTCTACGCCTGGCCGAAGGGGTTGCGGGTCCGGCCGCAGGGTCGGTAGAGACACTTCGCGGCGAAAAGGAGTCCCGAAGGGGCTCCCGTCCTTCTTTGTCGGCCGATTTACGCTGGGGGTTCGTTGCCTGAGGGAGTGCCGGACCTGGCCCAAGAAACGCTGAATTCGACGCAGCAGCAAGAGCGCCGTCTGGTGACGGTGCTCTTTGCCGACTTCGTCGGCTTCACGTCACTCGCCGAGGACCTCGATCCGGAGGAGCTCCAGATGCTCGTTTCGGGCATCTTCGAGGATCTCGCCGAGGAAGCGCTGCGCTACGACGGCACGATCGAGAAGTTCATCGGCGACGCGATCTTCGTGATCTTCGGAGCGCCCATCGCTCACGAGGACGACCCCCAGCGGGCGCTCCGCTGCGCGATCGGAATGCAGAAGATCTTTGCCGAGCACTCGGCGCGGGTGAAGGCTCAGCTCGGCATCGAGCTCGGCCTGCGGATCGGCATTCACAGCGGAATGGTCGTCGCGGGAGCGGTGCGCGTTCCGGCCGAGTACGGCGTGATGGGCGACACAGTGAACACCGCGTCACGACTGCAGCAGGCGGCCGCGCCCGGCGAGATCTACGTCACCCAGGCGACCTTCCGGCTTACAAACCGAGAGTTCAGCTTCCGCGAGGTCGGTCCGATCGACATGAAGGGCAAGGACCGGCCGGTCCTGGCCTACGCGCTCACCGGCGAGCGCACCACACCAAGAACTTCGATCGACATCCAGGCGCCGCTCGTCGGACGATGGATGGAGCTCTCTCGCCTCGACCTCGCCTTCCAGTCCGCGCGTGTTGGCCGCACCGAGGTCGTGCTCATCGCGGGCGAGCCGGGTATAGGGAAGAGCCGACTCCTGACCGAATTCATCGGCCTTGCGACATCGGCCGAGGACGGCGTGCGGAGCGATGCGCCGCGAGTGCTCCGCTGGACATTCTCGCGCGTGAACCAGCGCAGCTACGCAGGCTTCATCGAGCCACTGCTCGTAGAGCTGCGCATCGATCCAAACGACCAGGAGGCCGTCACGCAGCTTCCGGCGAAGCTGCGCGAACTTGGTTTCGCGACCCCCGAGCTCGTTGTCCCGACCCTCGCGCAGTTCTTCCACCTGCCGGGGTCCATCGAACCCCCGAGCGACTCCGAAGAGTGGAAGCGCTCGATGTTCATCAGCGTTTACGACGTCATCGCGGCCCTTGCGCGGGAGCGCCCACTCCTGTACGTCCTCGAGGATCTGCACTTTGCCGATTCCGCCTCGCTCGAGCTCCTCTGGTTCGTCGCGTCCCGAGCCTCGCGCGTACCGATCCTCCTGCTGCTCGCACAGCGGGCCGGGCCGGGATCACCCGAGCCGCGACCGGTGCGGACGAACTTCAGCCAGCTTGTCCTCGAGCCCCTCTCCGACGAGGAAGCGGCGCGGATCATCGACGCAACTTTCGACTGGATCCCCGACGAGCTCCGCGACAAGATCGTCGCGCGTGCCGGTGGCAACCCGTTCTTCATCGAGGAGTCCATCCGCTCGCTCGTGGATTCGGGCGCTGTCGCGAAGGATGAGAAGGGCGAATGGCAGCTGCGCGAGCGGCCCGCCGCGCTCGAGGTGCCGGCAACGCTCCACGGGGTCGTCGCCGCGCGTATCGATCGGCTGCCACCGAGCGCCAAGGAAACGATCCAGCTCGCCTCGGTGATCGGGCAACGCTTCGGCGACCGCGTTCTCCGCGAAGCCGGTGGCCCGCGAGTCGCGGACTCGGTCGATGAGCTCATCGCGGCTGACCTGGTCCTCGAAGCGGCTCCCGGCGAGCGGCGCGAGGGCCGCTACCGCTTCAAGCACGCGGTCGTCCAGGAGGTTGCCTACAACACCCTGCTCGTCCGCCGCCGGGTCGAGCTCCATCGCCGCGTCGCGACCGCGTACGAGACGGTCCTCGGCGACGGCGTGAAGGATTTCCTCCCCGCACTTGCGCATCACTACCTGCTCGGCGAGGTGCCGGACAAGGCCGCCGAGTATTCCTGGAAGGCCGCGGAGCGCGCGACCGCGATACACGCACACGTGGAAGCGCTCCAACTCGCGGAGCAGGCCCTCGAGCTCTACGAAAAGCTTGATCGGTTCACCGACGCGATCAAGGCGCTTTACCTGATCGCGCGAGTGCGCCGATTCCGCGGCGAGAACGACGCGGCCCTGTCGGCCTACGAGCGAGCGCTCGCGATGCTCGAGGAGCGCGACCCCAAAAACCCGGAGGTCGGCAACGTCATCGCTCAGATGGCGGAGCTCTGCACCCGCTGGGATGCCAAGTACCCGGACCTCGAGGGACTGGTGGCACGCGGCCTCGCGATCGTTAACGGCCAGCGGAACCGCCAGAAGATCCTGCTGCTTGCCGCGAAATCGTTCATGGTGCGAAAGCGACCCAAGGCAACCGACGCCGACTGGGAGGAGGCCCTCGCGACTGCGAAGGAGGCCCTCGCCATCGCCGAAGAGCTCGGGCTTCTCCGCGAGGTCTCGCTCTGCCTGGACGCGGTGGGCTACGCGTACGGCGAGCTCGGCAACTTCCGCGAGTCGTATGCCAACAACCAGCGGCGGCTGCCCATCGCGAAGTCGCTCCAAGACAGCGACGAGCTGATCGACGCCCACAACATGATCGCGGTCTCGGCGCTCGTCCTCGGCGATTTCAACGAGGCGATCGAGCACGCGACCACCGGACGCGATCTCGCGCTCGAGACCGAGAAACCCCGCCTCGGCGCGGTGTCGCTCCAGATGGAGACGGTCGGGCGCCTGCTCTCGGGCGACTTCACGGGGGTGCTCGCGAGCGCCGCGCGACGCCAGCAGTTCCTTCCGACCGGAAAGGTGCACGCCACGCTCGCCGTGGCCGCCGCCGCGGCGGCAGCGATGGGCTCACCCGAGGAGAAGACCTTCCGCGAGCAGCTGATCGAAGGCGAAGCGAGTCCAATCGACATCGCGGCCTGCGACTTTGCCTCGGCGTACTACGGGATGAGGGAGAGCGAATCGAGTTATCACGCGATACGCAGCGCCGGCTACCCGAAGGGTCTTGTGGACCAGGCGCTCATCGGGCCCCTAGCGGTCCTGGCCGCGGCCCGCTGGCGTATCGACGATCAGCCTTTCTTCGAGCGCATCGAGGCGGTCGTCGAGCGCACCGGTCACGCTCGAGGCCGCGCGCTCCTGACGCAGGCCGAGGGAGTTCGCGCCATGGAGCGCGGCGAGCTCGCGAGGGCCGAGAAGCTCATCTTCGACGCGGTGCAAGCGTTCGCGACCCTCCGCCTCGATTACGAGCGCGCGGTCGCGCTCGCCGACCAGGCTCGTGTTCTCGCCGCCCTTGGCCGAAACAACCAGCGCCAGGTGATCGACGAAGCCCGCACAATCGCGGACCGCATCGGAGCAATGGCGCTGCGCACCGCCTTGGAGCAGGTCGCCGTCCCGAGCTAGTGGGGTGGCGCGCCGCGTGCGGTGAGCCGCGGCTTGATGAGCGGGACCGACGCGTTGGCGTTCGTTGGCCTGGGCGTCCTTGGAGTCCTGGCAGCGGTCGGGATCGCCTATTGCGTCCGAAGCGCGGCGAAGAGCGCGGCCGCGCCACGCGACGCCGGGGCGCGAGCCGGCGCCTACACCATTCCGTATGTCGCTTGCATCCGCGGAGTGCGCGCCGGTTTGGCGATCCTCATCGTGTCGGCGCTCGTCCTGCTCGTCCTCGCGGTCGTAGCTTCCTGGTCACGGTATCGATTGCGACTCGAGGAGGACTTCCTCGCTTACCGCTTTATTCGGCGCGAACACATCATTGGGTACGAGGAGATCGAGAACGTCGCTCCTCTCTGGAGCGTCGTGGCCACCGGACGGGGCGTCGGCGTGAACGTTGCGTTAAGGCTCGGGCTTGGCGGAGAGCGACGCCCGGTCGAAATTCAGCTGACCCTACTGGCGCAACGAGAACGCGCGATCGTCGTGGATCACCTGCGACGGCATGCGCCGAATGCGTCGTTCTCCTCGAACTTGCACAGCCTCTGGACAGGGGCCTTCTAGGCCCGCAGCGCTCCCCGCAACGCGCTTCGGGCCGCGTGGTAGCCACACATTCCGTGCACCCCGCCGCCCGGGGGCGTCGACGATGAGCAGAGGTAGATGTCGCGCGCCGACGTGGCGTACGGGTCGAGGCGAAAGAACGGCCGCGTCAAGAACTGGAACATCGTGTTCGCGCCTCCGCCGATGTCGCCGCCGATGTAGTTCTCGTTATGGCTCTGAATCTCAGCCGGTCCCATGACCGAGCGCGCGAGAACCCGGTCGCGGAACCCGGGCGCGAAGCGTTCGATCTGCGCCTCCATGCGCGCGGTCATGTCGAAGGTCGAAGCCTTGGGAACGTGGCAGTACGCCCACACGGTGTGCTTGCCGGCGGGCGCGCGCGACTGATCGAAAAGGCTCTGCTGTCCGACGAGCATGAAGGGCCGCTCCGCCGCCCGGCCCCGCGCGATCTGCGCCTCGCCCTCGGCGATCTCCTCGAGCGTTCCGCCGAGGTGCACTGTGCCGGCGCGGAGGCACTCGTTGGCGCGCCACGGGATCGGACCGTCGATCGCGTAATCGAGCTTGAAGACACCGGGCCCGTAACGGAACGAGCGGAGCTGCCCGCGATAGCGCTCGGAGAGACGTGCCCCCGCAATCTCATCGAGCTGCCGCGGGGTCACGTCGCAGAGATACGCCCTCGCGTGCCCCAATTCGTCGAGGTTGCTCACGCGGCGTCCGGTCTCGATCGTGCCTCCGAGCGATCGCAGTCGCGCCGCGAGCGCGTCCGCGATGCGCTGCGATCCGCCGCGGGGGAATGGCCAGTTCGCCACATGCGTCGCCACAGCGAATACCAGCGCGAACGACGCGGTAAGCGGCGCGTCGAGAGGGAGCACCGAGTGCGCGGCCAGACCCGCGAAGAGCGCTCGGGCGCGCACGCCGCTAAATGCGATGCGCGCGAGCAGGCGCGCGGGAAGCACGCCCGGCAGGCCAAGCCGCGCCATGACGAGGGGATGCCGCGGTAGGCGAACCAGCGGTCCGAGCGCGTCCCCGGCGAGATCGTCCCACTCGGATACGAGCGGCGCGACCAGCCGCCGATAGGCGCGCGCGTCGGGTCCGAGATTCGCCGCCGTCGCTTCGATCGAGCGCTCCAGAACGACCGCCGTGCCGTCATCGAGTGGATGGGCCAACGCCGCGGGCGGCTCGATCCACTCCAGTCCTTCGCGGGAGAGATCGAGCTCGCAGAAGAAAGGCGATGCCGCGCCGAGCGGATGGAAAGCGGAGCAGAGATCGTGCACGAAACCCGGAAGCGTCAGCTCGGCGGAGCGGCAGCCACCGCCGATCGTGTCGTTCGCTTCGTAGACCGTGACCGAATGCCCGCTGCGCGCGAGCTCGATCGCGGCCGACAGGCCGTTCGGCCCCGAGCCGACGACGAGCGCGTCGGCGCTCAAGACCGCCGCAGGTGCCGGTCGAACCAGTCGAGCGCGCGACGGAGCGCGTCGATGCGACTCTCCGTCATCCGGAAGCCGTGCCCCTCGCCGGGGTACACGTGGTACTCATGGACCTTTCCGCCGTCGCGCAGAGCCTTGACCACTTGCTCCGCTTCGCTGCGCGGCACCCGCGGATCGTTCTCGCCCTGGAGGACCAGCAGAGGCGATCGGATCTTCGAAGCGTGCGTCAGCGGCGAGCGCTCGCGGTAGAGGTCCGCGTCCTTGTCGGGATCGCCGAGCTCGCGGAGCAGGTAATCGCGCAGGTCTCCACGTGTCGTCTCGACCATAGTCTTCCACGAGACGACCCCGACGATCGACACGCCGGCGGCGAAACGGTCGGGACGGAGCGCGAGCGACATGAGCGTGAGATACCCGCCATAGCTGACGCCGTAGACGCCGATCCGTGCGGGATCGGCGAGCTTCTGGTCGCCGAGCCAGGCGGCCCCTCGCGCGACGTCCTCGAGATCCTTTCCGCCCCAATCGCGGCGGTTCGCTTCGCGCCACTTCCTGCCATAGCCAGTCGACCCACGCGGGTTCGGCTCAAGCACCACGAAGCCGGCATTCACGAAGACCTGGGTTGCGACGTTCCATTCCCGGTGGTGCTGCGACGTGGGCCCGCCGTGGATGTTGATGATCGCGGGCGGGATCTTCTCGCCGCGCAACGCTTCGGCATACGGAAGGAAGAGGAGCGCGGGAACGTCCTCGCCCGCCGCACCGGGGTACCGGACATGCGAAGGCTCGACGAGCGTCGCCGGGTCGATCGTGGAGGGCAGCGATCGGGTGATCGCGCGCGCCTCGGTCGCTCGCTCGCGCGTGACATACACGTCCCACGGACGGGACGGACTGGAGAAGATGAACATCGTCGTGTCGCTGTCGGGCCCGATGTCGGGCGATGCGTGCATACCGGGGATGTCGGACACCGCGTGGTCCGCGTGTGAAACGGCGAAGACCCGACGCAGCGAGACCGTCGCATCCTCGTTGTGGAGATAGGCGAGCGCACGTCCGTCGGGCCGCCAGACCGCGCCGTACTCGTCGTAAATGCTCTCGGTCATGCGCTCGATGCGCCCGATCTCGCGCTCGGCGTATGTCGCGATCGCCACCTCGTGCCGTCCACGCGTGTCGGTGGTGAACGCTATGCGGGTGCCGTCGGGTGACCACCGCGGGTCGGTCGACTCGCCGTCCAGTCCCTCGCGAGTCTGGAGACGGGTGGTTTCGCCGCCCGACGACGCGACGACGTAGAGGTCGGCGTTCGTGCGTGTCGCCTCACGGCGCGACCAGAAGACGAGGAGCGTTCCGTCTGGCGACCATCGCGGCTGGAAGTCGTCCCGGGAGCCGTCGGTCAACACGCGCTTCGCGCCGGTCGTGACATCGATCACGTGAACGGTGAAGGCCTTGCCTCCGGCGTTCGCGGTGTACGCGAGTTTGGTCCCGTCAGGAGACCACGCGATCTCGCGGTGCATCACGCCCGGTTCATTGGTGAGGTTGCGCTCGTGTTCTCCATCCCGGTCGACGAGCCAGATATCAAAGCGCTCATTCCCGCCACTATCGCGCAGGAGTGCGATCTGCTTCGCGTCCGGCGACCACCGGGGCCAGACGGATCGCTCGTTTGCCGCGGTCAGCTGGAAGATGCGCTCGCCGGCCAGCGGCGCGCTGTAGACCTCGAACGTCCCCGAGCGGTTCCACGAGAACGCGACCTCGCTGCCGTCGGGCGACAGATCGATGCCGCCCCAGATGTAATCGACGTACGGAACCCCGGCGAGTTCCTCGACCGAAAGGCGGCGGTAGCGCTCGCGGATCGAGCGCGGCTCCACGACCGGCGGGGGCGGCTGAATGTCCGTCTCGGGATTCGCAATGGTCGTTGGCGGCCGCGCGGTGCCGTGAGCCTCCCAGTCCTCGGCGAAGCTCTTCGGGCGGTTGGAAGCGCGTGTCTCGCCGGCGGCCGCGAGGGGGCGCGAGGGCAAGCCCCCGCGCTGCACCGGTCGCCTCGGACTCTCCACCAACTCACGCGCGGCGGTGGCGACGACGAGCGTTTCGGGGCCCATCGCGGCTTCCCGCGGCGCGGTCACTTCCCGCGGCACGATGGGGTCGTGAGGGACGAGCTTGTCCTCGAGTCGCCCCTTGTATGCGCGATCCCAGGGAGCCTGTAAGAGGATGCCGAACTGCTTGCGCGGCTTCGGCAGCGTGTCTTGCAGCTCGAGGAGGGTGTCCTTTCCCGCGTTCCACATGGGCGAGCGACGCGCCGAGAGCACGGCCGAGAAGCTCAACGGAAGCAGCGCCCGCGCGGCGTCGCTTGCGAGGTCAAGATCACCGCACACCAGAACGCCTCCGGCCTTGCTGAGGAGCAGGACCGTCGCGCCCTCCCCATTGGCATGCACGCGCACCGCGCGGGCGTCCGGACGCACGAGCTCGTCGTCGCCGAGGACGAGATCGGGCCCGCCCGGGACCCCATCGGCATCGTCGGCGTGCACGGCGACCTGCACCCCGAGCGCCTCGCGGTACTTGCTCGCGTCGGCGGCGCGCGCCGCGTTCGTCGCGACGAGCAGAGACGCCGGTCCCGCGCCACGCACGAGCCTGAGCGCGCGTTCGCTGAAGGGCGGAGCATCAATGAGGAGGT
>Ga0066688_10000532_pt1 | contig 13044 bp, 10 predicted proteins | sample GraSoiAngelo_137_FD_62304 | JGI IMG/M metagenome (GOLD analysis project Ga0066688, IMG submission 62304) | Grasslands soil microbial communities from the Angelo Coastal Reserve, California, USA - 14_0929_09_30cm | ecosystem: Environmental > Terrestrial > Soil > Grasslands | place: USA... | reverse complement strand
GTCCACATAGGCGAGGCCCACCCTGAAGAGGTGGAAGGCGAGGTCGCGGACGGTGCGGTCACGCTCCGGCGGCTTGTAGTCGAGCGCGCGCGAAGGGAGGGATGCTACCAGGCACTCGGCGTTCGCGAGGATGCGATCGAGTCGCGCGCCCAGCTCGAGGGCGGGCAGCGGAGGCGTCATCGGCCGCTCTCCGGCCTGCTGGAGAGAAAGACGTGAAGCGCGCGCCGGTCGGCAACCGCGAGGTCGAGGAGACCGTCACCGTCGAGGTCCGCCACGACGAGGTTGGACTGGATGGGCCCGCCGAGCTGGAGCGCCCATCGCTCTTCCCACCGAGTTCCGGAGAGCTCGAGGGCCGCGAGGACCTCGCGGCTCTGACGGGGCAGGATGATCTGGAGCCGCCCGCTGCCGCTCATGTTGGCGATGGCCGCCTGGTCCTGGTTGCGAGAGCCGACCGCGTGCGACGAGTACCCGAGGGCCTTGGCGGAGGGGATGAGGGCGGCGGCGCGCCGGTTGTAGGCTACGAGGACGCCGGTCAGATGCGGAGTGTTCACCGCGATGAGCTCGGGGATGCCGTCACCCGAGAGGTCCGCGGCGCCGATCACGTGCACCCAACGATTCTTCTGCCCGAAGGCGGGACCTTCCGCCAGGAATTCCAGGCTGGCATCGCGCCAGCCAAGCACGAGGATCGAGGAGCCCTGGCGCGGTGCGCTCTTGACCGCGACCACGCCCGGCCGGCGGCCCTCGCCGATCGGCACGACCATGGGGATCAGGTCTTCCAGCACGGCAGGTTCCGGGACCACGTAGCGCCCGCGGACCGAGAGCGCGTTCGAGCCCACGGCGATGACGGTCACGGACGTCGCCTCGAGCTTGTCGCCGAGGGCGCCGTGAGGGTAGCGGTCCGTGGGGTCGGTCAACACGAGAGCGTGAAGCTCGCCCGAGCCGTCCAGGCCACCGAGAGTGATCCGCGCGTCGGGCAGGGCCCGGATCTCCGCGCGCGCGACCACTCGAGGCGCCGACAGCAGCCCGCCGATCAGGACAACCGCTCCATCGGCCGCCACGGCAACGAGATCGTCCCAGCCCTTGCCGTCCAGCACCACCGGCACCGGGAAGGTCAGCCGGGACAGCGGAGCGCCCACGTCGAAGGCCCGCAGGGCGCCGTCCTGCCACACGAGGAGCAGCCCCTCGCGCGAGACGCACACGATCCCCGGGCGGCCGTCGCCCAGCGACACCGCCACGGGCGGGCCGTCGGGGCTGGCCGCGTCCCCGTAGCGGCCGATGACGGCGAGACGCGTCTGGGCGATCTCGAAGATCCAGAGGGTGCCGTTGGCGTCGACGGCCGCGAGCCTCTTCGGCGGCATCGAGACTACCCAGCGGAACGGCGCCTCCGCCGGCGTCGAGATGACGACCACGCGGGGAAAGGTTCCCTGCCCCGCCGCGACACGGTTGGCGGAGGCCGACCCGTAGGAGAACCGCCAGGCCAGCGCGGGCGCGGCAAGAGCCAGGACGAGAAGCGAGGCCAGGAGAGAGCGGGCGAGCACGCTCCTAGCGGCCGTGGAAGGCGACGGACTGCTTCTTCGCGAACGCCGCCACGCCGTTACGGAAATCCTCCGTGTGGCCGCTCTGGGCGATGGCCTGGGCCTCGAGCTCCATCTGCGTCTCCAGGCTCTCCTGGGTGGACTGGTGGAAAAGAAGCTTGGCGCGGCCGAAGGCGAGCGTCGGCCCCTGGGCGAGCTCGCGCGCGAGCGTGCCCACCGCTCCGGAGAACTCCGCGTCCGGATGCACGCGGTTCACGAGTCCCCATTCCATGGCCTCCCGCGCCGAGAGCACCCGGTTGGTGTAGTGGAGCTCGAGCGAGCGCCGGAGACCGACGAGCCGGGGAAGAAAGTAGGACGACGAGCCGTCGGGGGAGGCGGCGATCTTGGAGTACGCCATGGTGAACCTCGCCGACTCGGCCGCGACCACGAGGTCGCCGGCTAGGGCCAGGCTCATGCCTCCGCCCGCGGCGATTCCATTCACGGCCATGATCACGGGCTTGGCCGTTCGGGCAAGGCGCGAGACCGAGCCGTGGAGGTAGGTCGTGAGCTCCTTGATGAGCCCGCCGATGCGATCCGGGTTGTCGTTGAAGTCCTTGACGTCACCGCCCGCGCAGAAGGCCTTGCCCGCGCCGGTGATCACGATGCAGCGGACGGCCCGGTCCTCGTCGGCCTCGAGGGTGGCGTGGAAGAGCTCGCGGCCGAGCGCGAGGTTGAGGGCATTGTAGGCATCGGGGCGGTTGAGCGTGATGGTGGCGATCGCCTCCGTGACCTCGTAGCGGATCGTCTCATAGCCCATACCTGTTCTCCTCTCGTTACGGGCGCTCGCCCACTCTGTGCAGCTTCAGCAAATTCGTCGTCCCCGTCACCCACATGGGGCCGCCCGAGATGATGACGAGCACGTCACCGTTGCGCACGGTGCCGTCCTCGAGCAGAGTGCTCTCGACCTCCTGCAGCATCTCGTCCGTGGTGTCCACCTTGCGGACGAGGCGGGCGCGCACCCCCCAGTAGAGCCCCAGCCGCCGCTGGATCTCCGTGAATGGGGTGAGGGCGACCACCGGGACGTGAGGCCGCTCCGAGGAGATGAGGCGCGCGCTGAAGCCCGACTGGGTGAAGGCGACGATGGCCTTGGCCCTGAGCACCTCGGCGGCGCGGCAGGCGGCCTCCGCCACGGCCTCCGAGAAACCGTAGGCCTCGGGGCGGGGGGCGGGCAGCGCGGTCCGCGGCAGCTCGCGCTCGATGCGGGTAGCCACGCGCGACATGACCTCCACGGCCTCCACGGGATGCTGACCGGAGGCGGTCTCGGCGGAGAGCATGATGGCGTCCGCGCCCTCGAAGATGGCCGTGGCCACGTCCGATACCTCGGCGCGGGTGGGCCGCAGGTACGTGACCATGGACTCGAGCATCTGGGTCGCCACGATGACGGGCACCTTGGCCAGCCGCGCCTGCCGGATGACGTCGCGCTGGATGATCGGCACCTCCTCCAGCGGCACCTCGACGCCGAGGTCACCGCGGGCGACCATGACGGCGTCCACGAGGGCCAGGATACCGGGGAGGTTGGAGACCACCTCGGCTCGCTCGAGCTTGGCGATGATGGGGACGCTCGCCCCGCGATCGAGGAGGAATTTGCGGACCTCTTGAATGTCGGCGGCCGAGCGCACGAACGACACCGCGACGTAGTCGACGCCATGGGCGACCCCGAAGCGGAGATCCTCGCGGTCCTTGTCGGTGAGACACGACACGGGCAGCGGGATCCCGGGGAGGGCCACGCCCTTGTGGTCGGAGACGACACCGCCCGCGATGACGCGGCACACGGCGGAATCGACGTCCGCCCGCTCCACGGCCAGCTGGATGGTGCCGTCGTCCATCCACAGCTGATCGCCGGGCTTGAGGGCGGCGATCAGATCCGGATGGTCGAGCGAGGCGCGCTCGGAGGTGCCCAGCACCGGCTTGGCGGTAAGGGTAAAGAGCTCCCCCGTCATGAGCATGGCGCGCCCGCCGATGAAATTTCCGAGCCTGACCTTGGGCCCCTGGAGATCCTGGATGATGGTCACCGGCCGGCCCCAGTCGGTCTCGCCCTCACGAATGGCGCGGATGACGGCGGCATGCTCCTCGTGGGTGCCGTGGGAGAAATTCAAGCGCGCCACGTCCATGCCCGCCTCCACGAGCTTGCGCAGGGTGGCGGGGTTCCGGCTCGCCGGCCCGATGGTGCAGATGATGCGCGTGCGCCGAGTCATCTCAGCCATTTTTCACTCAGCCTTCGCCTCGCCGCTGACTCACTCAGCTCTCGCCTCAGGGCTGCGCCCTTCAGCTCGAACTGCCACGCCTGCGGCTCGTCGACAGCGTCTCAGCTCGAAAATCAAGTCAGCCCTCGCCTCAGGGCTTCGCCCTTCAGCTCGAACTTCATCATCTCAGCCCTCGCCTCAGGGCTTCGCCCTTCAGCTCGAAGTGCCACGCAGGGCCTTCTGGAGGATCTGGCCGGTGAAGGACTTGCCGGCCTGGCCGCGAACGTCCTCGGGCGTGCCGACGGCGACCACCCGGCCACCGTCGTTTCCCCCCTCGGGCCCGAGGTCGATGATCCAGTCGGCCGTCTTGATCACGTCGACGTTGTGCTCGATGATGACCACGGTATTGCCCTGCTCCACGAGCTGGTTGAGGACCTCCAGGAGCCGTCGGATGTCGGCGAAGTGCAGCCCCGTCGTGGGCTCGTCCAGGATGTAGAGCGTCCGGCCCGTGGCGCGGCGACTCAGCTCGGTGGCGAGCTTGACCCGCTGGGCCTCGCCCCCCGACAGGGTCGTCGCGGACTGGCCGAGGCGAATATAGTCGAGCCCCACGTCGTGGAGCGTGCGGAGCTTCTGCTTGATGGCGGGCACGGGCTCGAAAAACAAGAGCGCCTCCGCCACCGTCATCGCGAGGATCTCCGCGATGTTCTTACCCTTGTAGCGCACCTCGAGCGTCTCGCGGTTGTAACGCTTCGCCTTGCAGACCTCGCAGGTGACGTACACGTCCGGCAGGAAGTGCATCTCGATCTTGACGAGCCCGTCGCCTTGACAGGCCTCGCAGCGTCCACCCTTGACGTTGAACGAGAAGCGGCCGGGCTGATACCCGCGCATCCGCGCGTCGGAGGTCCGGGCCATGAGCGTCCGGATCAGGGTGAAGACACCGGTATACGTGGCGGGGTTGGAGCGCGGGGTGCGCCCGATCGGGGACTGGTCGATGTCGATGACCTTGTCGAGGTGCTGGGCGCCCTCGATGCGGTCGTGCTCGCCGGGGCGATCCTGGGCGCGGTGAAGCATCTGGGCGAGGGCCCGGTACAGGATGTCGTTGACCAGGGTGGACTTGCCCGATCCCGAGACGCCCGTCACCGCCGTGAAGGTCCCCAGCGGGATCTTGACGGCCATGCCCTTGAGGTTGTGCTCGCGCGGGTTGTGGATGATCACGTGCTTGCCGTTGGGGGACCGCCGCGCCGCCGGCACGGCGATCTTCTCGACGCCCGAGAGGAACTTGCCCGTGAGGGAGGCGGGATGCGCGGCGATCTCGCCCGGCGTGCCCACGGCCACGACGTGCCCGCCCAGCTCTCCCGCCCCCGGACCCAGGTCGACCACGAAGTCCGCCGCGCGGATCGTCTCCTCGTCGTGCTCGACCACGAGCACCGTGTTGCCGAGGTCGCGCAGGCGCTTGAGGGTGTCGAGCAGTCGCGTGTTGTCGCGCTGGTGAAGCCCGATGCTGGGCTCGTCGAGGATGTACAGGACCCCCACCAGGCTCGAGCCGATCTGGGTGGCGAGCCGGATCCGCTGCCCCTCGCCCCCCGACAACGTCGCGGCCGGACGGTCGAGGGTGAGGTACTCGAGACCGACGTGGGCGAGAAAGCCCAGGCGCTCCCGGATCTCCTTGAGCACGCGACGGGCGATCTGCGCGTCCCGCTCCGAGAGGGTCAGGGTGTCGAAGAACTGCCGCGCGGCCTTGATGGGGAAGCGCACGACGTCCGCGATGGACCGCCCCGCGATCTTGACGGCCAGCGTCTCCGGCCGGAGGCGCGAGCCCTTGCACGTGGGGCAGTCGCGCAGGGCCATGTAGTGCTCCAGCTCTTGCCGGATCTCCGGGGACAGCGTCTCCTTGTAGCGCCGCTCGAGGATGGCCACGGCGCCCTCGAAGCCGTCGCCCGGCTCGCCGTGCAAGATGATGTCGCGGGTCTTCCTGGGCAGCTTTCCCCAGGGGGTCTCGAGATCGAACTTGTAGCGCCGGGCCAGGACCTGGAGCGTTTGCTTGAAGGTCGAGCCGCCCGTGCCCGCCCACGGCACCAGCGCGCCTTCCTTGAGCGAGCGGTGGGCGTTCGGCGCCACGAGGGCGGGATCGATCTCGTAGCGCGACCCGATGCCGCCGCAATCGGCGCAGGCCCCGTAGGGATTGTTGAAGGAGAACATGCGGGGTGACACCTCGGGAAAGGACACACCACAGGCCGCGCAGGCCAGCCGCTCCGAGAAGAGGTGCGAGGGCCCCTCCACGGCCTCCACCTGCACCACGCCGTCGGCGAGACGGAGCGCCGTCTCCAGCGAATCGTTGAGCCGCGATCCCAGGTTGTCGCGGATGACCAGGCGGTCGACCACGACCTCGATGGTGTGCTTCTTGGCCTTGGCGAGCTCGATCTCCTCCGAGAGCTCGCGGAACTGGCCGTTCACGCGCACGCGCACATAGCCCTGGCGCCGGAGGTCGAAGAAGAGCTTGCGGTACTCGCCCTTGCGCCCGCGCACCACGGGGGCGAGCACGAGGAGGCGCGTGCCCCCCGGCAGCCCCATGACCCGGTCCACCATCTGCTGGACCGTCTGGGCGGAGATGACGGCCCCGCAGCTCGGGCAGTGCGGCACCCCGATCCGGGCAAAGAGCACGCGCAGGTAGTCGTAGATCTCCGTCACCGTCCCCACCGTCGAGCGCGGATTCTTCGAGGTGGTCTTCTGCTCGATCGAGATGGCGGGAGAGAGGCCCTCGATGGAGTCGACGTCGGGCTTCTCCATCTGCTCGAGGAATTGCCGCGCATAGGCGGAGAGGGACTCGACGTAGCGACGCTGCCCCTCGGCGTAGATGGTGTCGAAGGCGAGGGAGGACTTACCCGAGCCCGAGAGCCCCGTCAGGACCACGAGCTGGTCGCGGGGAATCTCGAGATCGATGGACTTGAGGTTGTGCTCGCGCGCGCCGCGGATGACTATCCGGTCATTGGCCATGGACGTCCCATTCTAGCTCGTGCCGGCGCGGCGGGCGAGCCAGAGCACGAGCGCCCCGGCCGGGGCGGCGACGACGACGGGAAAGGCCAAGACGAGGCTGGGCCAGCCGTCGCCTGTCCCTGCCCCCGTCCCCGCCCCTGATGCTGCCCACTGTCCGATGAGCGTCAGCGTCGCGAAGACGCCGAGCCCGACGAGGCCGGCGGCGATCCCCACAGCGGGGCGGCTCTCGGATGACGCCCAGAGAAGAGGCGGCCCGAGCGCGGATCCCGCGACCCCGAGCGCCCACAGGGTGAGCAGCCAGGGATCGGCGGGCCACAGGCTCGCCAGGGCCGCCGCCCCAAGGATGGCCGACCAGAGCCCGAGATCGTGGCCGATCTCACCACCCCCCGTGACGTCGAGCGCGCCGAGCCGCTCGCGCAGGGCCACTGTCGAGGCGAGAAAGCTCAAGAGTCCAGCAAGGGGAAGGAGCGCGGGAAGCACCCGATGGCCCGCGGCAGCGCTCGAGGCCAGGGGCGGCGGACGCAAGAGGCGCTCGATGCTGACCCCGCCGAGAAAGATATCCGGAGCTCCGAGCGCGCAGTAGATCGCCCAGGCGAGACCCCAGGCAAAGGTGGCGAGGAGGCAGGCTCCGCAGAGCCCCATCTGACGCCGCGACAGGCTGCTCGTGATCCCGAAGCCCAGGAGGGCGGAAGCGCCAACAACGACCGTGACGAGAAGCCCCACGCGATGCCACCCTTCGCCTCGGCGGCCGTCGGCCCAGGCGATCCCGGAGCGCGGCGCTCCCGGCACCGCCTTGCCTGCCTCGAAGCGGAGTCGCGCGCCCGGCGGCCAGGTCAGCTCGTCTCCCGGGCGCACCACGACCGACTGCCCCGCCTGCAGCTCCCAGTCCGTTTCCGACACGCGAGCGCCGTCCCGGGCGCGCACGTGGAGCGTGGCGGGCGTGACCGCGATCACGCGGTGCTCCTCCTCGAAGAGGAGCGCGTTCTGCCCACGGGCGGAGCGGACCTCGCGCCCTTCCGTCACCCACGGGCTGGCCGCCGGGAAGCGGAAGGTCGGCTGCGCGGCCAGTCGCTCCCAGGCGCCGAGCGGGCCCAGATGGGCGTCGCGGGCAAGCACGCCCAGGGGCAGCAGCGCGGCCACGAAGGCGATGCCGAGGAGCCATGGCAGCAGGCGCCCTGCTCTGCGCCAGAGCACGAGAAGCCACGCTCCACCCGCCGCGGCGGCAATGCCCTGCCACCGGGGCACGCCGATCCAGGCTGCCGCGTCGGCAGCGAGCGCGAGATTGGCCCACAGCATGAGCCCAATCACGAGCAGCAAGACGACGACGGGGAAAAGCGTGTCCCGCCCCCCCGGCACCGCGCGGGCCCCGCCTCCGGAGCGCAGGATGAACAAGGGGGCGACCGCGAAGAGGAGGCCGGCCCAGAGACCATCCGGCCCGCCGTCCACGACGAGCGTGGGCACGGCGAGCCATGCCACCGGGGTCAGCCAGACGGCCAGGACGCGGGCCGTGGTCAACGGTGCAGCACCACCGCCACCAGCCACGCCAGCGCGGGGGCGACGAAGGCGCCATACCACCAGAGCAGCGAGACTCCCGCGACCCGGATCGTTCCCGCGTCCGACGGGAGAGCCGCGATGATCGGAAAGCCGGCCAGCAAGAGGAGGAGCAGGGCCGAGCGTGCGGGTCTCACGGCAGGCCGCATTATAGCGAATCGGGTTAGAATGACCGAGGCCCTGAACCCATCCAGGAGAGGATATGACCGAGCGAATTCAACATGTCATGGTGGTTACGGCGCACCCCGACGACTCCGAGTTCGGGGCGGGCGGCACCGTGGCCGCCCTCACGCGCGAAGGCAAGAGCGTCACGTACTGCATTCTCACGAACGGCAACAAGGGCTCGAGCGACCGCGGCATGACGCCGGAGCGCCTCGTCAAGATCCGCGAGGAGGAGCAGCGCAACGCCGCGAGGGTGCTGGGGGTGGAGACGATAGACTTCCTGGGCTTCCCCGATTGCGAGCTCGAGAACACCCGGGAGACGCGCCTGGCCGTGACGGGCGCCATCCGGCGTCACCGGCCGGACCTGATCATCTGCCAGAATCCCAACCGCACGAAGAACTTCGGCGTGTCGCACCGGGACCACCGCGTGGCCGCCGACATCGTGCTGGACTGCGTGTATCCGCTCGCGAGGGACCACATGGCCTTCCCCGAGCTCCTGGCCCAGGGCCTGGAGCCCCACAAGGTCAAGGAAGTGCACACGATGTGGTGGGACGATCCCGAGATCGTGGTCGACATCTCGGAGACCATCGACCTCAAGATCAAGGCTCTCCTGTGTCATGTCAGCCAGATGAAGGACGTGGCGGCCATGGAGAAGCGCGTCCGCGAGCGCAATGCCGAGCTCGGCAAGGGCAAGGGCTTTGCCTTCGCCGAGACCTTCGATCGCGTCGTGATCGATCGCTAGCGGGCGCTGACGCGAAGGCTGGGTCGAACTGAGTTGCCCTCACCGCGGAGGACATCCCGGATGGCCGAGCAGATGGCAACCACGCTCGTGGAGCTTCTGGGGCAGCGGGTCGCGACGGAGCCGGACGCCCCCTACTTCCACGTCTACGACGAGACGGTGACCTACGGCGCGCTCTGGCGCGAGAGCGCGCGGTACGCGGCGGGGCTCCGCCGGGCCGGCATCGACCAGGGCGACAAGGTGTGCCTCGTCTATCCCACCTGCAAGGAGTTCTTCTTCACGTTCCTGGGCCTCCTGCGCATGGGCGCCGTGCCCGTGCCGATCTACCCGACGCTCGGCGTCGAGGCCACCGCCAACGTGTTCCGGGACTCCGAGGCCAAGGCCGTCGCCACCATCGGCTGGTTCCGCAAGGACGTCGAGGAAAGCCAGGCGGGGGCGAGCAACCTCCGTCATGTCCTCGAGCCCCAGGATCTCGAGGTCGACGATGCGTCGCCCGCCTTTCCCGCGGTCACCGAGGATGACGTCGCCTTCATCCAGTACACGTCGGGAAGCACGGGCCTTCCGCGCGGGGTGGTCCTGAGTCATGCCAATGTCACGCGGACGGTGGCCTTCATGGCCGAGGCCGCCCAGCTCACTCGCGACGATGTCGTCGTCTCGTGGCTGCCCCTCTATCACGACATGGGGCTGATCGGCTGCGCCTTCACGCCGCCCTCCATCGGCGCCCCCCTCTGGCTCCTGCCCCCCGACCTCAAGAACCCGAGGGTCTGGCTCGAGCTCGTGACCAAAGTGCGCGCGACCTTCACGGTCTCGCCGGACTTCGGCTACCGGAACTGTGTGCGGAATATCGGCGACACCTCGGGCATCGACCTCTCGTCCCTCAAGCAGGCGCTTTCCGGCGCCGAGCCCGTCCGCCTCAGCACCATCCAGGCCTTCGAGGAGAAGTTCGGCGCCGAGAACCTCATCACGCCCTGCTATGGCCTGGCCGAAGCCACCCTGGCCGTGGCCATCTGGCCGCGCAAGACGCCCGTCCGTCTCGACTCCTCCGGAAAATTCCTCTCGGTGGGGCCGCCCTGCCGTGGCGTCTCTGTCAAGATCACCACCGAGGCGGGCGAGGCGCCCACGGGCACCGAGGGGGAGATCAGCGTCAGGAGCCCCGGCGTCATGCAGGGCTACCACCGGAACCCCGAGGCGACGCGGCAGGTGCTGGGGCCCGACGGCTGGCTGCGCACGGGCGATCTCGGCTTCCTCGATCGCGAGGGCTTTCTCTTCATCACGGGCCGCGTCAAGGACCTCATCATCCTGGCCGGCGAGAACCTCGTGCCCGCGGACGTGGAAGAGATCGTCGACCACATCCCCGGCGTCCGCTACTCCGCCGCCGTGGGCATCGAGAGCGAGCGGACAGGCAGCCAGCGTCTCCACGTGGTCGCGGAGGTTCGCGAAGGCGCCGAGGACGCGGAGCGCTTGAGCCATCTCGTGCGCGAGATCGTCCAGCGCGTGCACCGCGGCCGGGGGCACCGCCCCGCCCGTGTCCTCCTCGTCACGCCGGGCACCATCCCCAAGACCTCGAGCGGCAAGATCCAGCGCTCCCGGCTCGGCGCGATGATCACGGGCGACGAGCTGGGTGAGCGAATCGTGTACACCTCGGGCGGGCATCGGGACTGACGAGGACCTCTCCGTGGAATTCGGCTGCCATCTCCCCGTCTTCGGGCCCCTGGCCACGCGGGCGAACCTGCTGGCCTTCGCGCGTGAGATGGAGCGGCTTGGCTACGACAGCCTGTGGGCCAGCGATCACGTCATCGTGCCCTACACCATCGCCTCGCGCTATCCCTATAGCGCCACCGGGCAGTTTCCCCTTCCGCCCGACTCGACGTTTCTCGAGCCCCTGACCGCGCTCAGCCTCGTGGCCGGCGTCACCGAGCGCGCGCGCCTCGGCACCACCGTCCTCGTGCTCCCCCACCGCCACCCCGTGCTCGCGGCCAAGATGCTCGCCACCCTCGATCATCTCTCGCGAGGCCGGGTCATCCTGGGCGCGGGCGTGGGCTGGATGCGCGAGGAGATCGAGATCCTCGGCGCGCCCTTCGACGAGCGCGGGGCCTGGTCGGACGAGGCGATCCGGATCATGCGCGCGTGCTGGCGGGAGGAGCGCACGAGCTTCCAGGGCCGGTTCTTCAGCTTCGAGGCCATCGGCTGCTTTCCCAAGCCCACGCGGGGGGACATTCCCATCTGGATGGGCGGGCACGCGAAGCCCGCCCTGCGGCGGATCGTCGCGCTTGCCGACGGGTGGCACGCCGCCTTCCCCACCGCGCAGGAGATGGAGGCAGGCATCACGCTTCTCAAGCAGGAATGCGCGGACCAGGGCCGGCCCTTCGAGGACTTGACCATCACGCTCCGCGCGGGCCTCAGCATCCGGGAGAGTCGCGAGGGCCCGGACCGCCGGGCTCTTCAAGGCACGGTCGACCAGATCGTGGGCGACCTTCGGCAGTTCAAGGCCCTCGGGGTGCGCCACGTGCTCATGGAGGCGCGTTACCGAGACCTGGACGACATGGTGCAGATCTTCAGGACCTTCGCGCGGGACATCCGCCCGCAGGTCGCGGACTAGAGGTCGTCGTGGATTTTGGCTGGCACCTGCCCTGCTACGGCCCGCTCGCCACCCGCGAGAATCTCCTCCGGGTGGCCACGGAGGCGGAGAGGTTCGGCTTCGAGTCGGTCTTCGTCTCCGACCACGTGGCCCTGCCCTTCGAGCAAAAGACACCGTACCCGAGCCGCTCGGGCGTCTTCCCCATTCCGCCCTCGAGCGCCTTCCTCGAGCCGCTGACCGCGCTCGCCCTCGTCGCCGCCGTCACGGAGCGGGTGCGCCTCGGCACCACCGTCCTCGTGCTCCCGCACCGCCACCCCGTGGTCCTCGCCAAGACCCTGGCCACCCTCGATCACCTCTCGGGCGGCCGCGTCATCGTCGGCGCGGGCGTGGGCTGGCTGCGCGAGGAGATCGAGGTCTTCGGTGTCCCCTTCGAGCGTCGGGGGGCGTGGAGCGACGAGGCGCTCGGGGCCATGAAGCGCTGCTGGGCCGACGAGCGCTCCAAGCACACCGGTGAGTTCTTCCGCTTCGACGATGTCGGCTGCTTTCCGAAGCCGCGCCAGAAGCCCTATCCGCCACTCTGGATCGGAGGCGCCGGTCCCGCCGCCTTCCGTCGCGTCGCCCGCTTCGGGGACGGGTTCCACGCCGCCTGGTCAGCTCCCGAGGCGATGGGCGAGCAGATCCGGGAGGTCTTCAAGGAGTGCGAGACGCTGGGTCGCCTCGGCACCGATCTGGTCTTCTCGGTTCGCGCGGGCTATGGAATCCGCGACGAGCTGCCGCGGGAAGGTCCGGCCAACCTCGTGGGGCCGCCGACTTTCATCGCCGACCAGATCGCGCGCTACGCCGATGTCGGCGTGAGCCACATCGTGCTCGAAGCGCGCATGCGCGACCTCGGCGAGCACCTCACCCTCCTCCACCGCTTCGCCGAAGACATCCGCCCCCTCACCGAAACGTAGTTCGGTCGCGCGTGGCCCCGCGGAAGCCGGGTGGGGCAGGGGGCGCGTTCCCTCGGAAGCGAATCCGACGAGCCGTAGCGCGCCCCGAAGCGCAGGGCGCCTCGGCCCCGCGAGCCGTCCTGCGCAGCAGGGCGGCGAGCGACCACCGTCTCGGGGGATGGGGGGCGGGGCCGAGGCGCCCGAGCGAGGCGGCGCGCGAGGCGAGGAGGTTGAGCGTACGAGGGAATGCGCCCCCTGCCCCGCCCGGCGTTTCTCGGCGCAGACCCTCCTATGCCGCGTTGTGGAAGATGACGCCTAGCGTGTAACGCTC
>Ga0066688_10000531_pt1 | contig 13049 bp, 10 predicted proteins | sample GraSoiAngelo_137_FD_62304 | JGI IMG/M metagenome (GOLD analysis project Ga0066688, IMG submission 62304) | Grasslands soil microbial communities from the Angelo Coastal Reserve, California, USA - 14_0929_09_30cm | ecosystem: Environmental > Terrestrial > Soil > Grasslands | place: USA... | reverse complement strand
CCGCGCTTGGTGCGCGCGGTGGTCTCGCGTGGGGGGCGCCCGGACCTGGCCGGCGAAGAGCTCGCCGCGGTCCGCGCTCCGACACTGCTGATCGTCGGCGGCAACGACCAACCGGTGATCGAGATGAACTGCGAGGCCTTTCGCCGGCTGCGGACGGCGAAGGAGCTGCAAATCATTCCCGGCGCGACCCACCTGTTCGAGGAGCCCGGCGCGCTCGAACGCGTCGCGCAGCTCGCGGCGGAATGGTTCGTGCGCCACTTCACCGAGGCTCGCGCGCACCGCTCGGAAGAGGCGAGGTACTGAGGAAGGATGCCGGCGAAAAAGAAGAGAGCGCGGCGCCGCCCGCAGACGCGCCGCTGGTCGCGGCGGGTGACCGAGCGCAGCGACGCGCTCGATCTGGAGAGCAGGGTGTTCACGCGCAGCCCGCGGCAGATCGCGCTTTCGCTGAAGCGATCCGCTGAGCGCAGCAAGCGGCGCAAGTCCGGTCCGTTCCGCTCGGCCATGTCCATGCTGACCTTCTACGAGAACCGAGCAGGTCGGAACCTGAGCGCGGCGAAGCGGCGCAGGCTGCAGCGAGCGAAGGAAGAGTTGCGCAGACTCTACGGGCGTTAGCGCCTTCGCTCTGATCTACTTGCGCGCGTCCATCACGCTACCGCGCCTGCGACTCGGTCAGCGGGATGGGAAACGCCGCGTGGATGACGTCTTTCGGTATATCGATCGCCACGTGGGTCGCGTCCAGCTTCCCGTAGCGGCGCAGATCGATCCAGCGGTGCCCTCCTTCGAACAGCAGCGAGTAGCGCTTCTGTTTGAGAAGCTCGTCGAGGATGGTGCTCGCGTTCAGGCCGCTCGATGCCGCCAGCCCCCCCGAATTCACCCGGATGAAGTTGATGTCGGTCGTCGCCGCCGTCGTGTCGCCTGTGCAGCTGCCGGAAGTCGAGGCCGCACAGTTCGCCTCTGCCCGAAGTAGCATCAACTCTTCATTGCGGATGATAGGGATCGGCGAATCGCTGTTCGGGTAGAGAGTGAACCCGTACGAGGAGCCGTGATCGGAGAGCGCGACCGGTGTGGTCAGCGTTTTCACCTTTGCGGCCACGCGAAGGTCGCCGGTTTCCGCGTCCGTCACGGTGGAGGGGTGGCAGAGGATATCAGTGGTATTGAGCACGTTGGGAGTGTCACCTGAGCCCGACCCGAACGCGTGGAACGCGCCGGTCTGCAGTGATGTCGTGCAGGCCGCGGCGGGAGGGAGAGTACCAGTGCACTTGGTGTCGTCGAGGAAGGACTCTCCGAGGGCGGTGAGGGCCTCCGGATACTTCTTGTGGTACACGGCGACCCGCGCGCGCAGCGCCCGGTTGAACTTCAAGAACGTCGCAGGCGTGTCGAACCCGGTGAAGCCGGTCCCCAGGGGGAAGGGGAACGCAGTGCCGCCGGCCGTGAGGTTGGTCTTCGCGTCGTCGAGGAGCGTCTCGATGAACGTGAAGATCTGGTCGGTGCTGGTGACGATGGGTGCGACCTGCCCCAGCGGCAGGTCGACGTTCAGCACCGCGCCGTTGACGTCGTGCGAGTCGATCACCTGGAGATAATCCAGCGCCTGGATGGTCTTGGCGAATCCCCGCGTCGCCTCCTTCTGCGCCGCGGTGAAACCCACGAAGGAGGGATTGTCGAGCGCGTGGAGCAACAGATTGGCGCCGCGGATGTTCGAGTAGGGGATCACCCAGAAGTTTCCGCCGAAGTTGTTGCTGCCGGGGTCGAGGCTTCCTTGCAAGAGCTCGTTGACGAAGCGCGGGTCTGAGGGAGTGAGGACCAGCGCCTCGCGCCCGAGGATGCCCCACTCGACGACCAGGCCGACGCGCTCGGTGACGCCCTTGCGTGCGCCGATCAAGAGGCCCGTTGCAAGCGCCTGCACCGAGGAAGTCGTGGGCTTTTGCAGCGTGTCGAGACCCGGCCGGTTCAGGTCGCCAACGTCGAAATCACAGGCGGTCAGGAGCAGCGTCGCCAGCATTCCCATGCGAAGTGTCTTCATGACGTCGCTCCTCTCCTAGTAGAAGCTCATGTCGACGGAGGTCCAGAAGCTGCGACTCGACGGATACGGCGTCACCTCGATATTCCGGTAGATCGGTTGGTTGGCGAAGTTGGACACCTCCGGGTCCCAGCTCGAGTACGGCGTGATGGTGAAGAGGTTGCGTGCGCTGACGCTGAAGCGGATCTTCTTGATTGCGCTCCACAGACTGCCGGCGAAAGCGGAGGGAACTTCGTAGGCGAGCGTGATCTCGCGCAGCTTGAGGAAGGAAGCGCTCTCCACGTACGCGTCGGCGTACGAGGCGAGCCAGTGATTGAAACGGGCCTGGCCGGTGGTGTTCCAATCCGCCGAGTTCGCGTTGGCATCGTAGAGCAGGCGGGTGAGATTGATGATGTTGCTCCCTTTCTGCCAATCGAGGAGGAAGTAGAGGGAGAAGTTGCGCCAGACCAACCGGTTGCTGAAGTGGACCAGGAAGTCGGGCTCCGCGTCGCCGATCTTCTTGAGCACGCAGCAGGTGCCGTCGGGAAGGAGACCTACGTCGCCGACGATCTGCGTGGCCGAGGCGCCCTGCTCGATGCGGTAGACGCCCAGGCTGGCCCCGAATCCGCCGGTGACGAAGGCGCCCCCGGGCAGGGACCGGACCGAGCTCACGTTCCGGGAAAATCCCAGCGTCGACTCGAGGCGGAGCTCAGAAGGCAGGGTCGGCCGGACGGACAACGCGATCTCGATTCCGCGATTGCGGAGCACTCCGCCGTTGGACCACTCGGCTGTCCAGCCCGACGAGGCCGGGACCGCGTGTTGCAGCAAGAGGTCGACGATGGTCCGCTGGTAGAGGTTCAGCTCCAGCGTCGCCGCGCCACCAAAAGCCGTCACGTCCGTCCCCACCTCGAACTCCCTGGCGCGCTCGGGTTTGATGTTGGGATCGCCGGCGCAAGCTCCGTTCCCCGGAGCGGCCGGCGAGCAGATGAAGTTGACGCCGATGCCGGGGTTCCCTTGTATGTTCGTATTCACCTGGAGCGCGGTGAAGCGCGCCCCGTAGAGAGGGTGGTTGCCCGTCTCGCCGTATGCGGCGCGCACCTTGAGCTCATCGAGGTCGCTCAGCAGATTCTGGAAACGGTATGACGCCGATGCCTTCGGATAGAAGTAGATCTTGTTGGGATCGCCGTTGCTGCTCGACGTCTCTCCGCGCAGCGCGGCAGTGAGCGCCAGCCGGCGCTCGAGCAACAGCACTTCCTCCTGCAGGTAGGCGCCCCGGTCGTGGACGCGCTCGCGGTTTTCAGTGATCGACGATTGCGTGCCCGCGTCGATGTTCGGCTGACCGGCGTTCAAGTTTTGACTGAACAGGCGGTAGGTCCGCAGGTCGCTGCTCTCATACTGGAACCCGCCCGAGCTGATTGCGCCGAACAGGCCGCTGGCCGGACGCCAGTCGTGGACCAGGTTGAGCCCGAGGTTGAGGTTGAGCCCGGTGGTCGACGCGTAGCCCGAGGCCCCGTGAAGCGGGCTGGTCTGCTGCCAGAACAGCTCGGGCGGGAAGAGCAGGTCGTTCTCCTGCTGGAGCCGGTCCACGCCCCCAGTGACGATGAAGCGGAGACGTTGCTCCTCGGTATCGTAGAGGCGGAAGGTGGAATCCGCCGAAGAGGTGAAGCGCCAGACGCCCTCGCTGTTGTTCATCAGCGCGACGGTCTGCAGCGGGTTGTTGAGGTTCGGAGAGTAGGGGTTGGTCGGATAGGTCCCGCCCTGCGGGTTCAGGTTGACGTAGCTGGGCGTGCCGGAGAGGACGATCCAGTTCGAGGTGTTCGTGTTGTCGTTGTTGGTGATGCCCCTCTTCGCGTCGGAGTGGATCAGATTGGAGTAGAAGTTCACCGTGATCTGGTCGCCGAGGTCCTTGCCCAGGTTCAACCGCACGGCCTGCTTCTGGTAGCCCGTATTGTCGATGATGCCCGGGTCGTTCTTCACCGCGCCCGAGACGAAGTAACGGAAATCCTTGGAGCCGCCGCTCACGCCGACGATCGTCTCGGTCCCGAGATCGTGCCGTCCCGCGAGCTCCTTGTCGTGATTGTAGACCGTGCCGGGTCCGTAATAGGCAGTCTGATTGGCCACGCAGGTGGCACTCCGCTGCCCGGTGGTCTTGTCCGGGGGACAGAACTGATCGATCACCGCGTTCAGCGATCCGAAGTTGCGGGCGCCGATCTCGTTCGAAAGCATGGAGACGCCGAACCGCTGCGTCACATCCACGCGGGGAGGCCCCACCTGCCCGCGCTTGGTGTTGATGATCACCACCCCGTTGCTGGCCTTCGCGCCGTAGATGGCCGCCGCGGCGGCGCCCTTGAGGACTTCGATGCTCTCGATGTCCTCGGCGTTGAAGTCGGCCATGCGGTTGACCACCGAGTCCTGCATGATCGAGTGGTTTCCGCCCAGGTTGGACTTGGTCACGTTGAAGATCCCGGAGGGCACCGATACGTTGCTGACGATCATCCCGTCCACCACGAAGAGCGGTTCCGCGCTGGCGTTGATCGAGGAGACACCGCGGAGCCGTACCTGCACTCCGCCGCCCGGCGCGCCGTCATTGCGCTGGATATTGGCGCCGGTCACTTTCCCTTGCAGCGCCGTATCCACCGTCTGCGCTGGGGTCTCGGTGAGATCCTCGGACTTGACGGTGGCGATGGAGACCCCGAGATTGCGGCGCTCGGTCCGCGAGACGCGGCCGGTCACGACGATCTCTTCCGCCAGCTCCCGGGTCAGGCCCACCCGGACATCCGACTGATCCTCTGGAACCGAAACGGTCGCGCCGCGATACCCCGGCGCGCGCAGCTGGACCGTCAGCGCCCCCGCGGGCGCGTCGGGAATGGTGAACGCGCCGTCCGAGGCAGTGGTGGCGGAGAGCGTGGTCCCCTCGACGGCGACCGTTACCCCTGGCAGCGGGTCGCCGGTCGCGACGTCAGTCACTTCTCCCTTGATGCTGCGAGGCTGTGCTTCTGCCGCTCCCGCCGCAACCCACGCAATGAACAGCGACAAAACCGCCGCAGTAAAGAGACGACGCGTTTTCATGCGCCCCCCCAAGGTCAAGACGACGATACAGCCGACTCCGTGGACGCGAACCTTGAATCGTCCTGAAAAAAATGTCCATAGGGGACGGGGCAGAGCCATCCCGTTCACCGCGCGGTACGAATCACGTCCGCTTCACGCAGTGCGGCAACCGTAGAGGTAATCATGCGATACCTGGAGGACTTCAGCGAAGGCCAGGTCTTCGAGCTGGGAGAGGAGACGATCCGCGAGCAGGAGATCCTCGACTTCGCCCGCCGCTTCGACGCGCAGCCTTTTCATGTCGATCCGGAAGCCGCCAAGAGATCGATCTATGGAGGGCTGATCGCGAGCGGCTGGCACACGGCCTCCTTCTTCATGGGCCTGCTCGTGCGCGGTCTGCTCCACGACGTTGCCAGCATGGGAGCCGGCGGCATCGATGAGATGCGCTGGCAGAAGCCCGTACGGCCCGGGGATACGCTGAGGGGACGCCTGACGGTCCTCGCGACGCGGCGCTCCACCAAGCATTCCGGTCGCGGCCTCTTGACCGTCCTGGGCGAGCTGTTCAACCAGAAGGACGAGCGCGTGCTGATGATCCGCTGGTCGGCGATGATCGCGCGGCGCAGCTGATCACTTCGGCGGCTGCCGTTCCGCGGCGGGCACGATCGTCGGCGAGCCGGTGCTGGGATTCGGCGGGGTGACGGGAACGATCGCGGGAGCCTTGCTGGTGGCCGCCGAAGCCTTGCTCTCCACGCCGGTCATGGTGTCGGGCACGCACCTGATATCCGTCATCGTCTGCGCGCACCGCTCGCCCGAACCGCACTTCCCTTGGCAAGGGAGCGACTCGCACAATCCCGACCTGGGATTGCAGAACGTTTCGCCGGTACAGATCGCGATGCATCCGCCGGCCGCGCGCGATGCGGCCGCGGCGCCGATGGCGAGGCTGCTGATCGCCGCAGCGCCCGTCAGCTGGCTCACGTTGCCGGTCCTGCATGCCGCGAGCAGCAGGAGCAGCGTCAGGGTGACCCTGGCCATGCGTCCTCCACGGGCCCCGTTCGCTGCGACGCCCGACGCGCGGCCATTGTAGTCTTGGAGGAGCCTGGAGGCGACCCATGAGCCTGCAGTTGCGCGTCTGCATCGACGTGGACGATCTGGACAAGGGGATCGCCTTCTACACGCGGGCGCTCGGGCTCACCGTCGGGCGCAGGCTGGGAAAGAACTGGGCGGAGCTCCTGGGCGCGCAGGTCCCCGTCGATCTGCTCGCGGAAAAGCCCGGGACCGCGCCCATCCCGGTTGCCGGATCGCTGCGCGACTACCGGCGGCACTGGACACCCGTCCACCTCGATTGGCCGGTCGCGGAGCTGGACGCGGCAGTGGGACGCGCCCAGGCGGCCGGAGCCACCTTGGAAGGGGGCATCCGCGAGAAGAAATGGGGCCGGCTCGCCATTCTCGCGGACCCGTTCGGCAACGGCTTCTGCCTGCTCGAGTTTCGCGGGCGTGGGTATGACGAGCTGATCGGCAGCTGATCCATGTCACCCGGTGCGGGTCTTTGCTACCGTGCCCCGATGCCGCCTCGAGCGCGGGACTACCTGGAACGGATCCTCACCTCGCGCGTCTACGACGTCGCCGTCGAGACGCCCCTCGATCGCGCCCCCGCGCTCTCGCTGCGCGCCGGAAACCAGATCCTTCTCAAGCGGGAGGACATGCAGCCCGTGTTCTCCTTCAAGCTTCGCGGCGCCTACAACAAGATGTCCGCGCTGCCGAGCGCGGCGCTGAAGCGCGGGGTGATCGCGGCTTCCGCCGGCAATCATGCCCAGGGAGTCGCGCTCTCGGCGCAGCGCCTGGGGTGCAGGGCGCAGATCGTGATGCCGGTGACCACGCCGCGAATCAAGGTCGACGCGGTCGCCGCGCGCGGCGCGGAAGTGCTGCTGATCGGCGATTCCTACGACGAAGCGTACCACCACGCGAAAGAGCTGGAACGGCGGAGGAATCTGACGTTCGTACACCCCTACGACGACCCGGACGTGATCGCCGGCCAGGGGACCATCGGAATGGAGATCCTGCGCCAGCACCCGGGCCCCATCCATGCCATTTTCGTCGCGGTGGGCGGCGGCGGACTGATCGCGGGAATCGCCGCGTACGTGAAGCGGCTCCGGCCTGAAGTGCGCGTGATCGGCGTGCAGCCGGTCGACTCCGACGCGATGTCGCGATCGCTGAAGGCGGGCAGGCGCGTGACGCTGCCGCACGTGGGACTCTTCGCCGACGGCGTCGCGGTGAAGCGGGTGGGCAAGGAGACCTTCCGTCTGGCCCGCAAGTATGTCGACGAGATGCTCCGCGTCGACACGGACGCCACCTGCGCGGCGATCAAGGACGCCTTCGAGGACACGCGCTCCATCCTCGAGCCCGCCGGTGCGCTGCCGATCGCGGGAGCGAAGGCCTACGCGGAGCGCACGGGAATCAAGGACCAGGTGCTGATCGCGGTGGCCTGCGGCGCGAACATGAACTTCAACCGGCTTCGCTTCGTGGCCGAGCGCGCGGAGGTCGGCGAGCGGCGCGAGGCCATCCTGGCGGTGACCATCCCCGAGCGGCCCGGAAGCTTCCGCCGCTTCTGCGGGATCATCGGCCCGCGCAACATCACCGAATTCAACTATCGGATGGCGGATGCGGAGGTGGCGCACGTCTTCGTCGGCGTCGGCATCAACAGCCGCGACGAGACCGCGGACATCGTGCGCTCGCTGCAGCGCGAGGGGCTGAAGACGCTCGATCTCTCGGACGACGAAATGGCGAAGTTGCACGTGCGCCACCTGGTGGGCGGACACGCGGCGCTCGCTCGCGACGAGCTGGTCTACCGCTTCGAGTTTCCCGAGCGCCCGGGCGCGCTGCTGCGCTTCCTCTCGCGGATGCGCACCGATTGGAACATCAGCCTCTTCCACTACCGCAACCACGGCGCGGACTACGGCCGCGTGCTGGTCGGCATGCAGGTCCCGCGCGCGGAAATGGCGGAGTTCAGGCGCTTCCTGGAGACGGTGGGTTATCCATGGATCGACGAGAGCCAGAATCCCGCGTACCGGCTCTTTCTCGGCTGAGCGCCCTCGCCGCGGCCGCGTCCCATCAGTCCCCTGCGGGCACCGCGATCTTGACCGTGAGGATCTCTACGCCCGGGTTGTGGTCGGCCAGATGCGCATTCGAGATGTGGCTGAAGCCGATTCCAAAGCGCACGGCCTCGAGCGGCGCGATCGAGAGCTCGAGCGAGGAGCGGAATTCGAGCCGCGAACCCAGGTCGCCGTCTCCGCGCGCCAGCAGAACGCCCGGCGCGAATCCCGGAGTCAAGCGCAGCCCGCCGGGTAGCGGGATCTCGATGCCCACCCCGGAATAGAGGAAAGCGGTTCCACGCGCGGTGGTGAGCAGACCCGCCACCGGACCGAAGACTGTCCAGCGCCAGGGTGGGCGCACCTCCATCTCGATCCCCAGGGCGTGCGGGATCTCCTTGCGCAGGCCGTATTGGCCCGTCGAGAGCGCGAACGAGACTGGTTCACCGGGAGCCGAAGTCGATCCGAGCATGATCAAGGCTGCTGCGAGCGCGCCCGCGAGACGGTGTTCCGGCATGCCTCCGGGCTTCGATGCCGCGCTCACGAAAGCGGTCCTCCGAACAGGGCCGGCGCGAACGCGCGCAAGAGGCCCAAGGCGCCGCCTCCCAGGACGACGACCACGACGTTCAAGCGCCACCTCCAGAACGCCAGCGCCGCGAACGCCGCGAGACCGAGGACGACGGTGATCCAGTCCACCGTTCCGGACGGCATGAAGGCGACCTTCGCCAGCGGGATGGAGATCGAGAACATCAGGCCGACGACACCGCTCGTCACGCCGCGGAGGAACTCCTTCACTCCAGGGCGGGAAGTGAGCCACTCCATGTGGCGGGCGGCGCCCAGCACCAGGACGAACGAGGGGAGGAAGAGCCAGAACGTCGCCCCGAGGGCGCCCAGCCAGGGAACGCCGCGCCCGTTGCCGGCGAGGTAGCCGACGAAGATCCCGATGGAGATCAGCGGACCCGGAGTGGTCTCTCCGAGAGCGAGCGCATCGATCATCTCGCGATCGGTGATCCAGCCATATTCCGCGACGGCTCCCTCCCGGATGTAGGGGAGGACCGCGTAGGCGCCGCCGAACGAGAACAGGCCTACCTTGAGGAAGAAGGAGCAGATGTCGAACAGCCGCCGGCTAGCGGATTCCGCCGCGTCTGCCCGCCCGGGAAGCAGCAGCGCCAGCGCCGCCATGGCCGGGGTGAACCGCCGCCATCCGACGTAGGCGAATCCGGACCCGAGCAGGACGAGCAGGAAGGGTATGTGCCCGAAGAAGAACGCGACGAACGCCGCGAGCGCGAGCACGACGGAGAACGTGTCTTTCAATGTAGCGCGCGAGATCCGCACCAGCGCAGCGAGCAGCAGGGCGAGGCCGACCGGCCGGAATCCCCAGAGGACGCCGAGGACCTCCGGCCTCTTGCCGAAATTCACGTAGATCCACGCCAGCGCGGTGAGCGTGATGAAACCGGGGAGGATGAAGAGGAACCCGGCCAGCGCGCCGCCGGCATAGCCCCCCTTCTTGTATCCGATGTAGATCGCGAGCTGCAGCGCTTCCGGGCCGGGCAGGACGTGGCAGAAGTTCAGCGCGCGGACGAACTCCTCCTCGTCGATCCACTTCTGCCGCTCGACGACCTGCAGGTGCATCAGGCCGATCTGGCCGACCGGCCCGCCGAATGCGAGCCAGCCCAGCTTGAGGAAGTACCAGAAGATCTCCCTCATCGTCGGGTTCAAATGCGACGGCCTCGTGGAAAGGCCGCTACGATACTCGTACTCGCGCAGGAAACGAGAGGTGATTGTCGTTGACGACGCCGACGGATGGCTCGTTGTGCGCCGGAGGCTCTCCTGCTAGTAGCCGCCGGATTCATCCGGAGAGGTGTCGATGCGGCGGATTCTGTTGGCAGTCCTGAGCCTGGCCCTCGCGCGCTGCGGTGGCGACGAGGGGGCGCCCTGGAGGCAGCTCGCGGCAAAGTGCGCAACGCCGCGCAGCGGCACGGACCCGTTCACGAACAAGGCATACCCCGACCAGAAGGGGAGCCTCGACGACGAGAAGAAATGGCTCCGCGCTTGGACCGACGACACGTACCTCTGGTACAGCGAAGTGCCCGCGCTCGATCCCGCCGGGTACCCGACTGCGATCGACTACTTCAAACAACTCAAGACGCAAGAGAAGACGTCGTCGGGGAACTTCAAGGATCGGTTTCACTTCTGGGACACGACCGCGCATTGGGAAATGCTGTCGAAATCAGGCGCAGAGGTAGGATACGGGGTGACCTGGACGGTGCTTTCGCTTGCGAACTCTCTCCCCCGCGAATTTCGGGTCGCTTACGTCGAGGCTAACTCGCCAGCTGCCTCGATCCCTGACGCCAAGCGCGGGTCCCGCATCATCTCCATCGACATGGCTGACATGTTGATGGCCACAGACCAAGCATCCGTGGACAAGCTGAACGCGGGACTCGGGCCCTCTCAGCCCGGCGAGCAGCACACGTTCGTGCTCGAGGATTACGGCACGACCACCCAGCATACCGTGGTGCTCACGGCGCAGAATCTCGTGACGAACCCAGTCCCTGACACCCACACCATCGATGTCGGAGTAGACAAGGTCGGGTATCTGCTGTTCAACGACCATCTAGCGACGGCGGAGAAGGCCCTCGTCGACGCGATTACGACGCTGAAGGGCGCGAGCGTCAAGGATCTGATTCTCGACATCCGGTACAACGGCGGCGGTTACCTCGACATCGCCAGTCAGCTCGCCTACATGATCGCTGGTTCCGGCCATACTTCCGGCAAGACCTTCGAGCGACCCACGTTCAACGACAAGCATCCGACGATCGATCCGGTCACGGGCCAAACCATCACTCCAACGCCCTTCTTCAACACGACACTCGGGTTCTCTTTGAGCCCCGGTGCGCAGCTACCCTCTTTGGGGCTGAGCCGCGTCTTCGTGCTCACCGGCTCCGGAACCTGCTCGGCGAGCGAAGCCATCCTCAACGGGCTCGCGGGCGTGGACGTCCAGGTGATCCAGATCGGGAGGACGACATGCGGCAAGCCTTACGGCTTCTACCCGGCGGACAATTGCGGCATCACGTACTTCTCCATCCAAATCAAGGGGGCGAACGCGAAAGGATTCGGAGATTACGCAGACGGCTTCGAGCCGGGTGCGGCCACGACAGGAAGCCTGGCAGGCTGCAAGGTCGCGGACGATTTCACGCACGCGCTGGGTGATGCGGCGGAGGCCCGCCTGGCGACTGCGCTCGCATATCGCGGCTCACCCAGCTGCCCCACGCCGACATCGCGTAACCTGCTGATGTCGGGTGAGTCGGGCGGCGAGGGCGTCGTCCTCAAGTCCATCTGGCGGCAGAACCGGATCTTCCGACGCTAGAGCGCATCCGTCACTCCATGTCGATGGTCTGGAAGTTCCCGTTCGCGTCCAGGACGGTGCCCCAGACCTTGTGCGACGCCTGGTGCTCGCTCATCCCGAAGCCCATGGTCGCCCCGACTCCCAGATCGAGCGCGCGCAGGTCCTCCAGCGCATCTACCAGCGTCTCGGTCGTGAAGTCCCGGCCCGCGCGCTTCAGCCCCTCGATGAGGAGGCTCGCCGCCAGGTATCCCTCGAGCGAGACGAAGTCGGGCTTCTCGCCCAGCGAGTACTTCGGGAGCAGCTCCTGGTAGCGCAGGACGGCGGTGGCCTTGCTCTGCGGCAACGGCACCACCTGGGTGACGATCACGCCTTCGGCCACCTTGCCGCCATAGCTCATCAGCTCGTCGGCGAGCGCCTGGCTGCCCACGAAGGAAACGTTGCTGAAGACGATGTCCGGCCGCTCCGCCTTCACCTTGTCGATGAACTTGGCGGCCGCCTTGTACGTCGCCACCATCACCACCGCGCGCACCGGATGCCTGCTCCGCAGAAGTGTGCTCACGGCCTCGTTCACGTCGCCGGTGTTCCGCTTGTAACCGACGCGCAGGACGCGCTCCGGGTTGCGGTTGTACTTGCGCAGCATCTTCGCCACGCCGTTGAAGCCGGCATCGCCGTAGCCGTCCTGCTGGGCGAAGACCGCGATCTCGTCGACCGCGACCCGCCGGACAGTCACCAGATATTTCACCGTGGCGGCCGTCTCCTCCGCATAGCTGGCCCGGTAGTTGAAGACGTACCGATCGGGCGGGTCGCGCCGCAGCAGGCCGGCGCCGGTGAACGGGCCGAAGAAGAGCATCTTCTTCTCCAGCGTGAACGGCACCGCCACCTCGGCGGTGGGCGTCCCGACGTTGCCGATGAAGGCGAACACTTTGCGGCTCTCCGCCAGCTCCTTCATCACCGACTGGGTGCGATCGGGTTCGTAGCCGTCGTCGAGAGCGACGAGGCGCAACTTGCGGCCGTTCACTCCGCCGGCTTCGTTCGCGGCCGCGAAGGCGAGATCGATGCCCGTCTTCATGCCCCGGCCGAGCTCCTTGGCTGGTCCGGAGAATGGCGCTGCCATGCCGAAGACGATCTCGGCGTGCGTCACGCCCTGGACGGCCGGCCGGGCACGTACCTCGGCCTGGCGCTGCGCCGCGAGCGTTGCCTGCCTGGCGGTGGCCGCCGCTGCTTCCTGCTGCGAACGCCACCACAGCGCTCCGCCCACGGCCGCAGCGGCGATGGCCGCGCTGGCGAGGATGATGGGGAAGGAGGAGCGGCGCTGCGGAGACGGTGGTGGCTGCTTCTTGGGAATCACGATTTTCTCCGGCCCCGCGGCGGTCGCACCGGCGCCTTTCCCCGCGCCGTTCTGCGCTTCGTCGTCCGACACCATCTCGTCGAGGAGCAGCTTGCTGCACGATTCCCAGATGGTGCGTTTCTTGGCGCTGACGTTCAGCTCGACGTGGAACTCGCCCTCGCGCAGGCGCATCGCGCGGCGGACGGCGTCGATGCCGCCCATCTCGCCGAAGCGCGCGTCGATGATCTC
>Ga0066688_10000508_pt1 | contig 13289 bp, 17 predicted proteins | sample GraSoiAngelo_137_FD_62304 | JGI IMG/M metagenome (GOLD analysis project Ga0066688, IMG submission 62304) | Grasslands soil microbial communities from the Angelo Coastal Reserve, California, USA - 14_0929_09_30cm | ecosystem: Environmental > Terrestrial > Soil > Grasslands | place: USA... | reverse complement strand
AGCGCGGTCAACACATAGGAGTAGAATGAACGGCGATCCCATGGCCATTGCCACGTCACCTCCCGTGCCGGACGTATCTCGCCGTGTTCTCCGGCTCCAAGTATTCACAATTATCTGGATGGCCGTGGAGGCCGCAGTTTCACTCGGCGCGGCCTGGACATCGCGCAGTCCGGCTCTTCTCGCCTTTGGCGGCGACAGCGCAATCGAACTGCTCTCGGCAGCGGTTGTCTTTTGGCGCTTTCGGTCTGCCTCCAGCCCTTCACTAACCGAGAAGCTAGCTGCCCGGATCGCAGGCGGCTTGCTCTTCGCTCTGGCTGCATACGTGGTCTTGGTTTCAGTTCTGTCCCTCCTGGGATATCGCGAGGCTCAGCGCAGTATTGTTGGGATCGTACTGCTGGTGCTCGCGGCTGTTGTTATGCCGTGGCTCGCCAGCCAAAAGCGCAAACTCGCGGCCCTAACGTCGAGCGCGTCTCTCAAAGCCGACGCTGTGGAGTCCGCTCTGTGCGGCTACTTGGCCTGGATTGCTCTCGCAGGATTGGCTGCCAATGCGATCTGGGGAAAATCATGGGCAGATCCTCTTGCTGCCCTGGGTCTCACGCCTCTAATCATCCGGGAGGGATGGGAGGCGGTCAGAGGCAATCGGTCTGAATGCTGTTAATCAACCCCAAGGCAAGCATATGTTGGCTCAGCGAACATCTCTAGTCGAAGGGACCGGCCGTGAACGACGCCAGCCCTCCGGCAGTCCGGGAAATTCCCTTGACAATCGGCGGGATTCTACGCAAAATTGGCAGCATACCCCCACCCCGTGGGGGTCATAAGGAGAAATCCAAATGCGTCGCTTAATTTCAGTGTTATCCGGCACGCTTCTACTGGCAGGCGTACTCTTGGCAGGCCAGCAAGGTCCAAAGAAAGAGGCAGGCATCCATTGCACGCTCACCGCTAAGAACGTCAAGAAGTGCTGCTGCCAACAGCGTGGGGATAAGCTCTACTGTACGCTGGCCAAGAAAACCATCGACAAGTGCTGCTGCGAGCCTCCCCAGGCACAAAGGAACAAGAAGGGCTAGCTCACCCAACGTACCTGCCGAGTGACCTCCACCCTAGCGCCCAACTGGAGGATGGGTAATCAACCGTGAAACCATCTTTGATCTACTCTGAGGAACGGAAAGACAATTGCCTTCGCAGGCTGAAGGCCGCTGAGGGCCAAATCCGCGGCGTTCAGGAAATGATGCAGGCACAGCGTCCTTGCTTGGAAGTGCTCACGCAACTGGCCGCCGTCCAGAGCGCGCTGCGTCAGGTCAGCCGCATTGTGATGCGGAACTATCTGGAGAATTGTGTGACGCAGGCTATCCGTCGCTCCGATCCAAAAGTCTATGACGAGCTAATGGACGCGATCTTCAAATTTTCGCAGTAGCGACCCTGGGCATCCCCACTACGATTCTCCTGGACCGCAACGGCATCATTCGCAAACGCGTCGTCGGATTCGAGTACACGTCCGTGTTCGAATCCGCCCTGCAGCATTTGCTGTAAGGACTTGAGCCTCGGAAGGCTTGGTTTTCATCCGAAGGGAATCTTCGCGGGCAACGTACCTTGCTTGCCGCGCGTCCAACGTCTAACATAGGAAGTATCTGGAGAATTGGAGATTTTGCGTGCCGGTCCGTCGTTTTCTGGGTAGTTTCGTTGTGGCTGTACTCGCGGGAATGACATGTTTGGCGCCAGTGTGTGATTTATGGTGCCATTCCGGTTGTCTAGGGCCAGGCGCTCTGAGTCCTTCTCCCCCGTGCCACGGGCACGAGCGCGACAGCACGCCGACCCCGCGCGGGCACCATCACTCTCCCGCAACCGCACCCGAACAGCAATGCGGAGGCCCGAATTCGGCGCTGGTGGCTGCCCGGGTCCTGATAAAACCACACCTCGCGGTTACAGCCGCTTTGGATCTGTGGTCAGAATTGTCAGAGCTATTGCGGCCACCGAATAGCGTTTTAGCAGTAAGGAGTCTGCCTCACTTGGGTTGCGACGTCTTGCCCGCTATGGGCCTCTCGCGCGTCCTGCGCATTTAGTATCCGCCTGGAATAACTTTCTCAGTTCCGAAGGTTTTATAAAAGTTCGATCGACTCTTTTCGGTCACGGAGCGCATTGGCGTGTGTTGGAACAGGCCGTCACGCATGGGCCGGCGGCCGAGCCCATTGCAACTGTAAAAGAGGAGGAAACCGCGATGAGCGCAAAATGGACGAAGCCCGCTCTCTTGGTTGGGCTCGTCACTTTGGTTGTTCTGCCCGCTTCTGCGCGACCAGAGCACGCGGGAAGTCAGTGCCAGCCAACGGCGCAAGAAGCAGGACAACAGAGCGGGAAAGAAAAACCCGATCAGACACCTCACGACCACTCTATGCCGGAGGATAGGAAACACTCCGGCGAACAAGAGCAGACTGTCCACGAAGGAATGACGATGGGTGGGATGAACATGGCAAAGATGAATCCCGCCGGGATGTTGCTCATGGACGAAGCCTCCGGCACGAGCGTCAATCCCGCCTCTTCGCCGATGCACATGGCGAGTGCCCAATCCGGCACCTGGACCTTCATGTTTCACGGGATTCTTTATCTCAGCGAGATCCAACAGTCCGGTCCGCGCGGCGCCGGCAAATTCATTTCCACAAACTGGTTCATGGGCATGGCCGAGCACGACATGGGCCACGGCAGCTTTCTGTTTCGGGCCATGCTGAGCCTCGATCCGGTCACGGTGACGCAGCGGCGTTATCCGGAACTGTTTCAGACCGGCGAAACAGCATTTGGCAAGCCCCTCGTGGATGGCCAGCATCCGCACGATCTCTTCATGGAGCTGGCTTTCCAATACGCGCATCCGGTTGGCGAAAAAACAATCCTCAGTCTCTATTTCGCACCCATCGGCGACCCCGCTCTGGGCCCCGTCGCGTTTCCGCATCGCGTATCCGCTGCGGAAATTCCGCAGGCGCCGCTCAGCCATCACTTGCAAGATTCGACTCACATTGCCGATGAGGTGATCACCGCCAGCACGAAGCACGGGAGCTTCCGGATTGAAGTCGGCGGCTTTCATGGCGCGGAACCGAACGAGAACCGCTGGAACATCGACGCAGGCGCGATTGACTCCTGGGCCGCGCGTTTCAGCGTTACGCCAACAAAGAATTTGGCCGCGCAAGTTTCCGCCGGCAGGCTGACGCGTCCAGAAGCGGCCGAGCCCGGCGACATTGTGCGCTCGACAGGTTCCGTGACTTACAACCGCCCGCTGACAAACGGGAACTGGGCGACGAGTCTTATCTGGGGACGCAACCACAAGACACCGGCGCCGCGCAATCTCAATTCCTATCTCCTGGAGTCGGTCCTTCAGTTTCGGAAGAAGAATTACCTGAGCGGGAGAATCGAACTCGTGGACAAGGACGAACTGTTTGACGACCAGCCGGACATCCGGGCGCGACTCGCCAGCACGGTTGGCTCGGTCTTTCGCATTGCGGCCTATACGATGGGTTATACGCGAGATGTCAGCTTGATCCCGCGAGTGGAGACCAGTTTTGGTGCGAACTTAACTCTTTATACGATTCCTTCAGTGCTCAAGCCGTTCTATGCGGATCATCCCGTTGCGGGTTACTTCTTCCTGCGCATGCGGCTGAAGCAAAGCGACTCGATGTACGGCATGCAGATGCCATAGTCTGGGGCTTTCTGGTGCGCCGCCGGCTTTTTCCCACAACCTTTCTGCCGCCCTTGCGGTCTTCATTTCTCCCGCTCCCCCGCACCTTCCGCCGACCCGTCCGACTTCGCAGGGCCAAGGCAGCGCCCAACCCTGCTACCCTGCTCTTGGGGGCCATTTGCAGGCGAAGTAATTTCCACTTTTAAAGATAGTCCCCAGAGAGTAAACTACGCAAAGGTATTCAAGCAACAGGACGCGGGCCCTGACGATGGACAAGGCGACCGCTAATCCACCCCCCAGGAAAGCAGAACACCGAAGAAGTAACCGCTTCCCAGTGGTTGTTCCCGTAGAGGTAAAGTGGCATGAGCCCAGTGGCGTGACCATCAAGAAAGCTGCCCAAGCTAAGGAGGTGAACGCTGAGGGAGGGCTGCTAGACATGAAGACTTATCCTGACGTCGGCAGCCAGATCGAGTTGACCAATCTTCTTTCCACCGAATCAGCTCAGGCGCGTGTGGTAGCTATACGCCGGTCCCAGAAGGGCGCGGTGCTGGGGGTTGCGGTCGAGCTTCTAGTTCCTAATGAGACCTTTTGGGGTTTGAATTTCCGACTTAGGAGAGCCAGCGCCGAGCTAGTCAAACTCGAGCAGGGAATCAAGTCAGGCGGGATAAACCCTCGGATACTGAGAGAGTTTCGCGACTCGGTGGATTACGTCCGCAAGACCGCGTGGGCCGTTCAGGAATGGCAGGAGCGTCAGCTACAACAGCATAACACCTCCACGGTGCTCCCGTTGCTCACTGCCGAGCGCATCCGCCGCGCCACCCAACTGAGCAACGCGATAACCATGGACTTGGCCGCCCACGAAGTGACCTCCGAAACCGCCGGGATTGAAGACCTCTTCCGAGCCATCGAGCGCGTATACCAGAACCTACTGAGTCTCTTCAAGAACCACGAAACTCAATAGCGAATGGGTGGGTTTTTTCGGAAGCTATTCTTAAGAAGGACGCGTTTGATGCGCGGGTTTTTGATGCTAGTCTGTGAACCCGCTAACTGCACGTGGCCTCTGACTAGGTAGAGTGCGTTGCTGGAACCTAGGAAGTTGGCTCACATTGGGCGGCAAGCTCGCCGACCCATCCTGCGAGCACGCCCCGCTGGTCGGGCGTCGAGTCCACGAAGACAATCCCCATGCCAATCCCCAGATGGCAATAGAGCACCCTGCCCGAAGTCTCGAACACGCCGTTGTCCTTGAGGATGCGTAGATGGACGAGTGCTCCAACGGGGAAGAGTTCAAGGGTGTCGATGTAGCAGCCGTTGAGACCCAATTCGGAAGTTCGCGCTGGGAGCCGAGTCCCCGAGCTTAACTCGGTCACTATCGCCCGAGCCATGAACCGGTAGCGTGGGACACTGCGACGGTTGGCGTGCGGTGAGGCGGACCAGACGGCACCGGGAGTATCATCGCCAGGATTATATGGCATTGTCTGCCCTAGTCAGCTCCCAGGGAGGGAAAGGGCCGGTAGGAAGCACGCCCGGGGACGGATTTCGGGCAATGCGGTTAGAGCCGCCCAATTCCCCCGCCTCCTTAGGTGGGTCAGTTTGTATCTCTGGGAGGCGAGGGGCAACAGCCTATTTCTTAGGCGTCTTCATGTGGATAACATGAACGGCATTAATGCTTGGATGACTAGGGTCGAGGGCGCCACAGAGGCCAGCAATGTTGAAATCTTTCAGGGCCGCCATCCTGCCAGACAGCATCGGACACGGCCAGTCTTCCAAACCCAGCGACAGCCTGCGGGCACGCTTTTCCGCCACAAAGCGTGCCTGCAGGATCTTATAAAACCCTGAGCGTAAGCAACGGAAAGAAATTCAGAAACATGCGGCTTTTGATAACGGTCTACAAATTGTTTCCGCGATTGGAATCTCGTGCATTTTTAAATTACAAGTTTTGGTCGCGCTGGGAACAGGAGACAGGACCTCGAGAAAATGACTTGACATCACTATATCTGCTACGGATATAATATGTCCGCTGCGGATATAATGGCATGGTTCCAAGAGGCAAGGCGGCCCCCGAGCAGACCACACTCACCCCAGCCGTTTTTTACCTCCTGTTGGCCTTGTCCGAAGGAGAGCACCACGGGTACGAACTCATGAAGAAGGTCACCAGGGATTCGGGTGGTGCCGTGCAGATGGGTCCGGGCACCCTCTATGGCTCCATCAAGCGAATGCTGAAACAGGCGCTCATAGAAGAAACGGACGAACGGCCCGATTCAGTCCTAGGGGACGAACGTCGCCGGTATTACAGGATTACCGAAGCTGGACGCACCGCCCTCACAGCGGAACTCAGGCGATTTGCCTGTGCGTTGGACGTTGCTGGTGCCAGGAGACTTGTCAAGGGCACGGTCGTAAAAAGAGTCAAGCCGGCCACGCTATGAACCATGATGGCCAGCAAGACAATTCGACGGGGGACATTGCGCAGCGTTTTTACCGGGTGCTTCTGTCGCTCTATCCGGCCGAGCATCGAGACTCACACGAAGTACCGATGCTCCAGCTCTTCCGCGACATATATCGACAGGAGGTCAACCCCGGGGGTTATAAGACCGTTCTGCAGTTCTGGGCATTCATTCTGAAAGATGTTGTCAGGAGTCTTTTTCGGGAACATCTCACGCAAGGAGCCAAACCCATGAGTATCGTTTCGTCGCGGTCGAGCGCGAAATTCTGCACCAGGCTCAGGGTGTTCAGGGTGTGACAGTCCGCGCAGCTATGCAGGTCCACGCGAAAGTGCGGTTTTTTCGGATCACCGGGGGCCAGCGTTTGGAGGGATGCCAGGTCTTCTGCTTCCAACCGAGCTTTGAACTGGTCCGCCGAGAGAACTGGCGCAAAGTAGAGCTTCTGGCTCTGCGAACACCATTGCTCGCACCGTTCGCAGAACGCACGGCGCTTGACGAGCGCCACCGCGACCAGGACCCCGAATCCCAGCAGTAAAGCCGCCTCGCTCCCCCAGACCACCCAGAGCGAGAAGCCGCTCGTCGGCGGGCCACTGTTGAAACTCCACGTGCCCTTCGAACTCACAGCCAGAATGAACTTCCACATCCTGCGAGGGTGAAGCGCCGCGCGAAGCGGGTTGAACACCCAGAACGAGGGATAAACAAGGTGCAAAATCCAAACCGCCCAGCTCAGGTAAAGGGCGAACAGGGAGGCACCGAAGCTGATCAGCCCGGCAACCGCCTTGCTCCGCACCTTTCCCCAGCACATCGCCACCCCGGAGGCCGCGCCTACCAGCGCTCCATAGGCGAGGGTGCAAAGCACGCGGAGCCTTGCCTCGGGAATGCTGAAGATCCCGTAGTTGTAAGCGAACGCCAGGGGAACGGAGACGACAGTTCCGGCCAGCAGCCCCAGGACAACTCCTAGGGGCGAAAATTTCCCCGAATGCTTGTAATACCGATCCACGGTGATCTCTCCGGAATCGGCGAATTGGAGCTTTTCACGACACTACCATTCGCTATTTCGAGAGATGCATTTCACACGTCTCGACTGCGCCAATCAGTAACCTGGCCTGGCACGTAGGTGCTTAAAAAAATTGTGAAACTGCGCCGGCTTTTTCCCACAACCTTTCGCCCGCCCTTTCGGTTTTCATTTTTCCCGCTTTTCCCCTCGCCTTCCACCAACCCGTCCGGCTCGGTTCCGTGTTGATTAGTCTGTCTGCTCTTAACGACTTGGAGACACGAACTTGACAACACATAGTCGGCCTGAAGTAACCTACTTGACATAATGAACTCAGTGATTTTCCTTCCCGAGAACTCACCGCAACATTGCCTCTCAGTAGAGCTTCGCCGAAACACTCACCGGTCGTACCGAAAACGCCTACGGAAGGGGTGGAGGCGAGCCCGTAAGGCGAAGGGTGGGTCCGCTTTTTCGCGCTCGGCCTGGTGGTCGCGATAGGGAAAACAGCATGACAAAAAAGATCCCGCGGCGATCGAAATATTGTGCGATGCGCGCCAAGGCTGCGTCACAAGCAAAGGAACACCCAGATGCCAAAAAAACCGCCGAGGAGGTCGCCCCCCCCCAGCAATCAGTAGCCCAGAAACAAGAGGGAATTTATTCCCGATTGTCGGCGTAGGGGCGTCAGCCGGCGGCCTGGAGGCGTTCACCGCTTTTCTCAAACACCTGCCCACGGATTCCGGCATGGCGTTAGTGCTGATTCAGCACCTTGACCCGCAGCAACACAGCCAACTTACGGAGCTGCTCTCCAAGGCGACGAAGATACCTGTCGTGGAGGTCAGCGTTGACACCCCGATCGAACCCGATCATGTCTACATCATGGCACCTGCTGTGTGCCTGAGCATGGCGGATGGGCACTTGCGGGTCGAGAGGCGGGCGGGCGGGCGGAACCTGCCCATCGATTATTTCCTGCGATCATTGGCCCAGGATAAGAGCAGCAAAGCCATCGGAATCGTTCTTTCGGGTACTGCTTCAGATGGAACGTTGGGTCTCAAGGCGGTGAAAGCACAAGGGGGCATTACTTTTGCGCAGGAACCGTCATCGGCCAAGTTCGACGGCATGCCGCGCAGCGCGATTGCTGCTGGTGTCGCCGATTTCGTCCTGGCGCCGGACGAGATCGCCAAACGTCTGGTCTCGCTCGCCCGGCATCCTTACGTGGCGCTGAAATCCCCGGAGGACGGCGAGGCGGCACTGGAAACGGAGTCCGCACTAAACAGAATCTTCCACCTATTGCGGTCCGTGACCAGGAATGATTTCACGCACTACAAGTGCACCACGATCCGAAGGCGCCTCCATCGCCGCATGGTTCTGCACGCGCACGAGAAGTTAGGCGACTACATCGCGTATCTGCATGAGAATCCCGCCGAAGTGAGGGCACTGGCGGATGATCTTCTCGTCTGCGTGACTTCGTTTTTCCGGGAGCCCGAATATTTCGAAGCCCTAGCCACCATGGTTTTCCCCGAGATTCTCAAAGGCAGGTCGCCGGAGGACTCAATCCGGGTCTGGGTGCCGGGTTGTGCAACGGGCGAAGAGGCTTACTCGATCGCGATCTGCCTGACGGAGTTTCTGGAGCGGGACGGGGCCAACGTACCCCTCCAGATATTCGCCTCGGATATCAGCGAGACAACGATCGAGAAAGCCCGTGCGGCGATATATATGATGCCGGCACTCGCGGAGGTCTCACCCGCGCGGTTGAAACGCTTTTTCGTGAAAGCCAACGGGGGGTACCAGATCGCGAAATCCATCCGCGAGGGATGCATCTTCGCCCGGCAGAACGTCGCCAAAGATCCGCCCTTCCATAATCTCGACCTGATCTGCTGTTGCAATGTGCTGATCTATTTCGGGCCGGTATTGCAGAGGAAAGCGCTGGCGGAATTTCATTACGCCCTCAAGCCGCGGGGCTTTCTGATGCTTGGGCCTTCGGAAAGCGTGGGTCCGCTTTCGCACTCGTTCTCGCCGCTGGATAAAAAGCTGAAAATCTATGCGAAACAACCGGCGTCAGAACCGCTGAATATCCCGGCCCTGGCAAGCGACCCTCTCGCCGCCAAGGCTGCCGGCAATGAGCCGGCAGGCGGCAACGTCAGGGTGGCGCTCGATGTGCAAAAAACAGCCGAGCGGATGCTCCTGGCGCAGTATGCTCCTGCCAGAGTCATCGTCGATGATGCCCTGAATGTTGTTGACGTGCGCGGCGATACCGGGCCTTACCTTCAGCTTGCGCCCGGAGAACCGACTTACAATCTCCTAAAAATGGCCCGCCAAGGCTTGTTTGTGGGCTTGCGGACAGCAGTCCTGAAAGCCAAACAGAAAAAGGCCGCCATCAGCCAGCAGGCGCGCGTAAGACAGCACGGCAAACTCAGAGACGTCAACCTCAAAGTCGTCCCGATTAATGGACCCGGTCGCTCCGATGCGCTTCACTTCATGGTTTTGTTCGAGGGCGCCACGTCAGCGGCCGCGCCCGCCCCGGACGGCGCGGGCCAGCAAAAGACCGGCGTCGCCAGACCGGGGAAAACCACCGGCGTGCGCGGCGCGCGGGAGAATGCCCGGCTGAAACAGGAGCTGGCGGCAACCAGGGAATATCTGCAATCGATTATCGAGGAGCAGGAAGCGTCCACGGAGGAACTTAAATCCGCCAACGAAGAGGCCCAGGCGAGCAACGAGGAGCTGGAAACCGCGAAGGAGGAGCTGCAGTCCACCAACGAAGAACTGAACACGCTGAATGACGAGCTGAAGACACGCAACGCCGCCTTGACCGAAGTGAACAACGATCTCTCGAACGTGCTGGCCAGCATCAATGTCCCCCTGATCATGGTCGGAAAAGACCTGAACATCCGGCGTTTCACGCAATCAATGGAACCGATGCTGAATCTCATCGATTCCGACATCGGCCGATCGATCTTGGATCTCAAGCCCAACATTCACGTGCCCGATCTGCCGGAATTGCTGCGCAGCGTCGTCAACGGCGGGAGTCCCGGTGTGCGGGAGATTCAGGGTCCGAAGGGCCGCTGGTTTTCGATGCAGGCGTTGCCATACCGGGGGCCCGACAACAAAATCGACGGCGCTCTGTTAGTGCTGCTCGATATCCATATGACCAAGGACGCCCGTGACTACGCCGAAGCCATCGTTGAAACCGTGCGGCAGCCGCTTCTGGTCCTGGCGAAAGACTTCAAAGTCAGGAGTGCGAACCGGGCTTTCTACGAAACCTTCAAGGTCTCAAAAGCGGAAACGGAAAATCGTTCCATCTACGACCTCGGGAACGGCCAATGGAACATCCCGAAGTTGCAGCAGGCACTGGAGAATGTGCTGCCGAAGACCCCCGGTGGGTTCGTGGATTTCGAAGTTGATCATAAATTTGAAGAGATCGGGCGCAAGACGATGTTGGTCAGCGCACGCGAAATCGAGCAGCCGGCGCCATACGGGCGAACGATTCTTCTGGCGATAGAGGATATCACCAGGCGCAACCAGGCCGAAAACCAGATCAGGAGGACGAACGAGGACCTCGAACACTTCGCCTACGCCGCCTCGCACGACCTGCAGGAGCCGCTCCGCATGGTCACGAGCTATACCCAGCTCCTTGCCAGGGACTATAAAGGCAAGCTCGACAAGGAAGCAGATCGGTACATCGCCTACGCGGTTGAAGGCTCCCGGCGGATGGAAGACCTGCTCAAAGGCATGCGGGAGCTTTGGCAAGCCGGCGAGCGCGGGGAGGAGCACGAAACCGTCGTTGACTGCAACGAGGTTCTGAAGAAGGTCTTGCTTAATCTCCATAAAACCATTGCGGATAGCGGGGCTATTGTCACCCATGAGCCGCTGCCAACGGTGTGGGCGGAGGAAACGGGACTCGTGCAGGTGTTCCAGAATCTCGTCGGAAACGCGATCAAATATCGGAGCAAGAAGCGTCCGGAGGTCCACGTCTCCGCCGGGACGAAGGACAAGAGGGAATGGGTTTTTTCGGTCAAGGATAACGGCATCGGCATCGACCCGCAATGTGCGGAGAAGATTTTTGGCATGTTTAACCGGCTGAATGGCCGGAAGTACCCCGGCAGCGGCATCGGTCTGGCGATTTGCTGGAAGGTGGTGGAGCGCCTCGGGGGACGCATTTGGGTGGAGTCGAAGCCGGGGCGCGGGGCCGACTTCAAATTCACAATCCCGCCCAAGGACTAAATCGATGGGCCAAACATTGAAAACTGCGAGCATCGTGCTCGTGGAAGACAATCCCGCCGATGTTCTTCTGGTCAGGAAGGCTCTCCAGGAAAAGGGCATAAAGTGCGAGTTGACGTGCTTTGAGACCGGTGAGAAAGCGCTGAAAAATTTGTCGCAAGAGGGACGCCTGGCGCCTGACCTCATTCTGCTCGACCTGAACTTGCCTGGAGCCGATGGCGTTGACGTGCTGAGGAAGATTTGCAGTATACCAAGGCTTTCAGAGGTTCCTGTCGTTATTCTCACGTCATCGGAATCACCCTCAGACATACAGCGCACGGCAAGGATAGGAGCTGCGCGCTACATCCGGAAGCCTTCCAGGCTGGAAGATTTCTTGACAGAGGTGGGGCGCGCCGTCGAAGAGATGCTGCTCCGGAGCGGAAGTGGTTAATGGTCCTGTGGCAACGGCCTCGCGATGCGCCGGCTAGCGGAGTGCAGACCGCGAGGATGGAGCCTGTGTTGAGTCCATGAGCGAAAGCGTGCCGGACAATCTGGCGCAAAGAATCGTTCAGGCTGCCATGGTCGAGCTACAAGAGAGGGCGGCATCGCAACCTTCGAGGCAGTCCTAGAGTCTGCCGCTGCGGCTTGAATGCTCTTGACTCGAAACGCGGCGAGATGGGCGGCTGCGGCGTGCCTGCGCTCGGGCGTCATAACCCGGTGGAGCTTCGCTCCCACCAGCTCAATTGCGAGGTTGGGGAGGAAAGCATCGCCCCCAGCCTAACTCTCCGGCGACGGGGTTTTACCTCAGTTCGATGGAGTGCGGGTATTAGTCCGCCACAGGCTCCAGTAGCCCAATCGGCACGTAGTAGGCCCTGTATCGCAAGCCATTCGAATACTCTTGGCCTTCGCTGTCCTGCACGAGCACAGTGGCGCGTCTTGTGATCCGGTTCACGCGCCCGGTCAACCGTTGGCCTTCGAATACGAAGGTCACACGCGAGCCGAGACGGATGCCCGAGTCCGCCGCCCGCTCTCGCCGCGTGACAAGATTGTGCGTGTGGGCCCGATGCAGAAAAAGCCTTGCCGCGATGTCCTGGAAACGAGGCGCAGCGCAGTTGCTGGTTTCCCAACACAACTGTTCCACCAGGTGTACCAGTTCATGTTCAAAAATCCGCTGCAGTGCCTCCAGGCGGTACTACCATTCGCTATTTCGAGGAGTCCATTTCACACGTCTCGAGTACGCCAATCAGTAACCTGGCCTGGCACGTAGGTGCTTAAGAAAATTGTGAAATTGCGCCGGTTTTTTCCCGTAACCTTTTGCCCGCCCTTTTGGTTTTCATTTCTCCCGCTTTCCCCCTCACGTTCCGCCAACCCATCCGAATTCGCAGGGCCAAGGCGGCGCCCAACCGCTGACGCTCATCTCTTTCGAATGCGCATTTTTTCTCAGTCAGCTTCGATTTCTTATGGACGAACTATCACCAACGAGGTAACATGAACTGCAAAGCTCGCCAAGCGCTTTGCAGAACTCTTACAACCATGACGCACGCTCTCTCCACGTCCATGCCTGTAACCCCTTTAGAGTGCGCACTTGCGAAAAATGCGCCCGCAAATTCCTTAGAATCTGCACTTGTAAAATCATTGGAGTTAGAGCCTCCTGAAATGAACAGTTACAAAAAACCGGGGGGCGGTCCCCTCCCGCTTGCTCTTCGCTTTTTCGTTTTGCCTTTTTCCTTTTGCCCTTCGCTTTTTCCCTCTCCGCCAGCCCTGCCATCAACCGCGGTAACACAGATGCTCGACAGTGCCGTCTTTCCTCGGGGCTTTTCAGCAACGGGATGGCGGCGTAGAATCCCTCATTCTTTGCTGGGTGGTAGGGTATGAGCGAAACTGAATCCTGCGGCGCGCCGGGTTGTTCTCGACCGGCTGCCGGCACTGTTGAGTTGCGCCCTCTCTGCCTGGAGCATTTCCTAACCTCTTGCTACGCGAAGCTCGACAGGTGTGCCCAACAGTTGCG
>Ga0066688_10000478_pt1 | contig 13647 bp, 18 predicted proteins | sample GraSoiAngelo_137_FD_62304 | JGI IMG/M metagenome (GOLD analysis project Ga0066688, IMG submission 62304) | Grasslands soil microbial communities from the Angelo Coastal Reserve, California, USA - 14_0929_09_30cm | ecosystem: Environmental > Terrestrial > Soil > Grasslands | place: USA... | reverse complement strand
CGGCAATCTCTCCGTCAAACAGCCGGAAGAAATGCCCGTCGGCGAAAAGCGTGCCAAGTACTTGCAGGAGATTGCCGAGACCTGCGCCGATGTCGCCGCCGCTGCCGAAAAGTCCTTGAATGAGGGTTTTCTGCCACTGGTTCTTGGCGGCGATCATTCCATCGCGGCGGGAGTAGCCGCCGGCGTCGCCAACTATTTCCGCAGAGACAAAAAGCAGATTGGCTACCTGTGGCTCGACGCGCACGGCGATATGAATACGCCGGAAACTTCTCCTTCAGGAAACGTCCATGGCATGCCCCTCGCCGCCATCATGGGCTATGGCGCCACCGAGCTCGTCGACCTCCTCGGCTTCCAGCCCAAAGCGGAACCCGGCAACATCGTCATCGTCGGCGCCCGCGACCTCGACGCCCAGGAACGCAAAATCGTCAAAAAGTCTGGGGTTCGCGTCTTCACCATGCGCGATATTGACGAACGCGGTTTGCGCGACGTCATGTCCGAAGCCCTCAAGTACGCCATGGACGACACCGCGGGCATCGCCGTCAGCCTGGATATGGATTTCGTTGATCCCGCCGACGCTCCCGGTGTCGGCACTCCCGTCCGCGGCGGGGTGACCTACCGCGAAGCGCATCTCGCTATGGAAATGATCGCGGATACCGAGTCCATGGTTTCCCTCGAAGTCGTGGAGATCAATCCTATTCTCGACGAGCACAACCGCACCGCGCTCCTCGGCGTCGAGCTCGTCCTCTCCGGCCTCGGCCAAAAGATCCTGTGACCACTTATTAGTTGTCAATTCAGAACGCGGACAAAAACAACTGCTCCACCAATCGCCTTTTTTCACTTATAACTGAAAACTGTTAACTTTGAATCGCTGCATAGCCCGGCAGAATGAGAACGACTCGTGACCCCCGACAACAAAAAACGACTTCGCATTGGTATCCTCTTCGGTGGCCGCTCCGGCGAGCACGAAGTTTCGCTCGCCTCCGCTGCCTCCGTCATTCGTGGCCTCGACCCTGATAAGTACGAAGCCGTGCCCATCGGCATCACCAAGGAAGGCCACTGGCTTGTCGGTGCGGGCGCGCAAAAAATGTTGCCGGAAGTCTTGAAAGGCGGCCAGCGGGTCATGATGACCGCCGACCCCACCGACGCCGCCCTCGTAAGGCTGGACGGTAGCGGAGGTGGCCAACGCATTGACGTCGTCTTTCCCGTGATGCACGGCACCTTCGGCGAAGACGGCACGATTCAAGGGCTACTGGACCTGGCCGGTTTGCCATTTGTCGGCGCCGGAGTTCTCGGCTCCGCTATTGGCATGGATAAGGACGTCGCCAAGCGGCTGCTCCAAGTCGCGAAAATTCCGGTCGTACCTTGGATAACCGTCCATCGTCACGAGTGGGAAAGCAAACCGCAAGCAATTCAAAGCGCGATCGAAGCGGAATTCGAATATCCCGTTTTCGTGAAGCCCGCAACGCTCGGCTCTTCTGTGGGCATGACCAAAGTCCACTCCCGCGAAGAACTTGCGCCCGCACTGAACCTGGCCTGCGAGTTCGCGATGAAGATCCTCGTCGAGCAATGCGTAGTCGCCCGCGAGATCGAAGTCTCGGTGCTCGGGAACCACAATCCGCGAGCGTCCATCCCCGGCGAAATCGTCCCCCACCGCGAATTTTATGATTACGCCGCGAAATATCTCGAAGAAGGCACGCAGCTCCTGATTCCCGCGGACCTCACGCCGGTGCAAGTGCAGAAAATTCAGAGGTACGCCGTAGACGCCTTTCGCGCCCTCGAACTCAGCGGCATGGCCCGCGTCGATTTCTTCTTGGAGAAAAAAGGCAACAAGATCTATCTCAACGAAGTGAATACTATTCCCGGCTTCACCTCCATCAGCATGTACCCGAAGCTCTGGGAAGCCAGCGGCATTCCTTTCCGCGAACTCATCGACAAGCTGATCGGGCTAGCCCTCGAGCAGCACGCCGAAAAGGCCCGCACCAAATACCAGATTGAGCTCCCCGCCGGTTCCGCGGGCGCCCTCGAAGGCTGAGCTTGTTTCAGAGGTTACGAAGTCGGTTGGGCAATCAGGCGCTGATCCGCGTCAATCAATTCAATTCTCCGCCTTTTACTCGCATGCACCGACTCTGTTAAAATTTTATTGTTGGTGTGCGGCGCTGGGATGGCGCCGCGCAACGGCAACTTTGATTCCGACGCTCGCGGGGCAGGAGACTGCTGAATGTCACTTCTCGATCCACCTGCCGATAAACCAGATAAATCCAGGGCCATGGCCTTTACCATCGCGGCGCTTGCAGTGGTCGCGATTGTCGCACTGTGGTTCACGTTTCGCTACTACCCGGAAAAGAAGGCCACGGAGCGTTTCTTCGACGCGCTCATTGCGGGCGATACTGCGAAAGCCTACCAACTCTGGAAGCCCGGCCCGACGTACTCAATGAAGGATTTTCTCGCTGATTGGGGACCGCAGGGCTATTTTGGCCCGGTGAAGAGCTACAGCATCCTTCACGCCAAGGCGCCCAAAGGTTCGAACGCCATCGCCGTTTCCGTCGAAGTCAGCCCGTTCACGCCAATGCCGGACACTTCCGACACGGAAAAAAGCCGCAGGACCAAAGTCGTCGAGGTTTGGGTTCTGGCTTCTGACAAATCGTTCAGCTTCCCCGTTCCCTGATGACGTTAGCTGTTCCCTCAGAGAAATGGACTCGCCTTGGTTATCGGCGAATGTCGTCCAACGCGTGAACAAGTTCCTGCGGGCTGACGCTTGCCGTACCAAGTTTGCCCACGACGACTCCGGCGGCAGTGTTTGCGAGCATGGCGGCATCGGCGAGCGGCGCACCGGCCGCAATCGCGAGAGCCAGAACACTCAGAACGGTATCCCCCGCACCCGTAACGTCAAAGACTTGCCTGCCAGTGGCGCCGCGCTCGATTCCCGGCTGCCCTACACGCGCGTAGGTCACTTCAAAACCCGTCGCCGGAATGTGCAGATGGCGAGGCGAGGACTCTTCAAATACGCTCATTCCTTTTTCTCCGCGCGTGATTACCACTGCGCCGCTGCCGAAGTGCGCGAGAAGAGACCGGCCCGCTTCTTCGAAGGATCTCTCATCTCCAAGCACTCGGCCTACCAATAGGCTCGCCTCCTTCGCGTTGCAGGTGACCACGCGCGATCCGCGATACGCATAGAGTTTTCGCGTCTTCACGCCCACCAACACCGGGACGTTCAATTGATGCGCGGCGCTCAACACGCGGTCCGCAAAATCGTCCGTAATCAGGCCCTTGTCGTAATCGGATAGCACGAGTGCGTCAAGTTTCTTCAGCGCCGTAAATAACAAGTGGAGGACCTTTTCTTGTGTTTCGGCGCGGAGCGCCTCGCGGCGCTCGTGATCCACGCGAACCACCTGCTGGTGCCGCGCGATGATTCGCGTTTTTACCGTGGTGACGCGTTTGGAATCAGCGATGACGCCTTTGGCCGAGATATTCGCGACGCGCAGGCATTTTTGCAGCGCACGCCCGGCCTCGTCATTCCCAATCACTCCAAACGCTTCCACTTTCGCGCCGAGCGCGGCAATGTTGGCGGCCACGTTCCCCGCACCGCCCAAGCATTCGCTCTGCTCCACGAAATCCACGACGGGAACCGCCGCTTCCGGCGAAAGCCGCGACGCCGTGCCCCACAGGTAGCGGTCCAGCATCGGGTCGCCAAGCACGCCGATGCGCTTCCCGCGCAGGCGCGGAATCAATCGCTTCAACCGGGGGAGCGCGTCGGCAATATTGGTGGGCATGCAGTCTCTTTGATTTTCTGTCGGACGATGGGCTATTCCTCGGCGACCTTCGCTTCTTCCGACAGCATGACGGGAATATCATCGCGCACCGGGTAGACCCGCCGGCAGGTGACGCACTTCAAGCCGGACCCGTCGCCCAAGAGTTCTACGCGTGTTTTGCAAACGGGACAAACCAGAATGTCGAGAGCATATTTGGGAATCGCCATGATCGTCTCCACCAAAGGACCTAATGCTTTCTAATCCTTGAATAGGCACTGTATCAAACGGAGTTTCACACGGGCAACTCGATCGGACCAAAAGCCATTGCGAACGGTCGCTTCTTGCGTTTCAGGAAATCGATTCGGCTTGACCGTGCCGTGGAGCGAGCGTAGCGTTCGATTTATAGCTCACCAGCGCGAGGTTTATCATGGAAAACGGGCGCCGTCTATTCAAGAAGATTCTCTGGATCCTCCCTGCTCTGATGGGGCCCCCGGCCGTCAATTTCGGCCAGTCGCAATCGGATGCTTCCCCCTCTTCGCGCCCGTCACAACAATCCTCATCACAAACGCAATCGCAGCCGCCGCAAAAGGAAGAATCCGCAGAGGACGCGGTGAGAAAAGCGGAAAAAGGAAAAGCTAAGCCAAAGAAGGTGTACACCGAAGAAGACCTGGCAGGCCTGCATGGCAATGGCGTGTCCGTCGTTGGAGAAGATAGACCAGCGGGCGACGTCCGCGCAGGGACCAGCAAGCCAAATGGAAAGAAGAAAACGGGTGTGGTGCCTATGTCCGGCCAGGACGAGGAATACTGGCGCGGAAAAGCCCGGGGCCTGCTGGACCGCATAGCCGCAACAGAGCGGCAAATGGAGCAGAAAAAAGACGAGATCAAGAAGCTTGGCAGCGGGGGGTTTGATATCGCCACCGGAATGAAGGATAACGTCGCGTACATCAACGATAGGAATGGGCAACTGCAGGAGTTGGAGAAGCACAGAGCAGAGCTACAGAGGCAACTCGAGGAACTGCAAGACCAGGGCCGCAAAGCGGGGGCTCCGCCCTCCTGGTTCCGTTGAGTACTTAAACTTCGGTTTTTCCCTGATTAACAAAACGTTGTGTGCAAGTAGACGCACCGAGACCAAAACTGACCCTCTGACCAGTAGTTTTTGGAACGGCAAACGCTGTAACCTGTCGACGATTGTGGGGTTGAATCCCTTCCAGTGGGAGAGTAGCCGTGTATTGCGACCGCTGTGGACTGAACTTCCTGCCCAAACAGTCCGTGTGTACTCGTTGTAAAAGAGTGCCCACGCGGTACTGGTTTCAATTCATGAGTTTGGTGACGATTTTTGTGGCCGTGCTGTGCAACAGCATTCTTGGCCTGTTTCTGTTGCCGCGCCTGGCGATGGCCAAGCACGGGCAAGTGCTGTTTCGCGGATGGTACTGGTTTAACCAGAAGGCCGCCTTGTATGGCTGGGTGCCACTAGCCATCGGCCTGCTCGCCTGGGACTATTTCGTATGGAAAGAAGCCCGGCCGAAACTCAAGGGCTGGTTTACGCGGAAACTCCTGACGTTCTCTCTGGCCGCTGGTGTTGCTCCGCTACTACCCTGGTGGATTCCGGCGGGCCAGCCTCCGGCGCAATTCTTCGATATGATCGGCCGTCACGCCGCCGCGCCGGTCCTACTTGCCTGGGGCGTCGTGACCGTGGTTACCATCCTTCTCTGCATCGACCCCGAATCGCGAGACTACTTGCTGGGCCACGGCAGAGTCTTGAGCGTCGTTAGCACCGGATTGCTGTTGCTCGTGCTGACGATGACCGTTGTAGGCTGGTCCCTGACCTACTGATCCAGCGAGTCGTCCATCACAACGCTCGAAAGCCTCGTTGCTCCTCTTCCCTCGTACCGCTACTGCTGCGTCGCTCGATCGATGAAGCCGGCAATCTGATTGTGCAGGCTGACGCGGTCCTGATCGTGCAGGTACATCATGTGTCCTGCGTTGTAGTAGTCCTCCTTGATGTTTTTCTGCAGCGCTTCGGGAAGTCCTAGGTGCTCCATCGTAAATTCCGTGGCGAAAAACGGCGTGGCCAGATCAAAATAGCCGTTCTCGACCTGCACTAACAGCCGCGGGTTGGTGATCATGGCCTGGGCGAGATCCTGATCAACGTTTGGTGCTCCTGGGAAAAACCGTCGCTGCCCCCCTTCCTTGCGGACCCAGTTCCACCCGCCCCCGCCGGCGCCACTTGTGTTGTGATAGACCTTATCTTTCCCGAATTTCAATTCGTCGTGATTGTAAGCATTGATCAGGGCGGTAAACGCGCCTCCCACGGCGGGTCCTTCGGGGTCGCCTTGCGCATTTTCCTCGAGTAAATCGTAGGTATAACCGGTGAACCGTGCGTCAATGCGGCCGGTGGTCAGCCGGGAGCTGCGTTGCAGTTCCGCGCGGAATTGGCTCAGGTTGACGCGCAGATCGGCCTTAATCAAATAGTCTTCGCTCAGTCCGGTGAAATAGGAGACTCTCTTGGCCACGGAGGCTTTTTCGCTGGCGGAAAGTTGGCCTCCCTTGAAGAGCGCGGAGGCGTAATCGCCTTGCGCGTATTTGCGCGCGTCCTCGACAAATCCCGGGAGATCAGCGGGGCGATCCTTCAGGAGTTTGTGGTACCAAGCCGTGGCCGCGTAACTCGGTAGGTAAAAAATGAACGGCCGGTCATCCCCGGGCGCGAAGGTTAGTGAAGAGAGATCGAGAACGGAAGAGATCAGCACGATGCCGTTCAGGTGTACGGTGTCTCGCGATTGTAGGTAATTAGCGAGCGCCGCCGAGCGGAACGTGCCGTAACTTTCGCCGATTAGAAATTTAGGCGAGTTCCAGCGGTCGTTGCGGCTTACATAAGTCACGATGAATTGCGCGAACGCTTCCACGTCCTCGTCAATCCCGTAAAAATCCTTGTTTTCCGCCTTGCAAACCGCGTGGCTGTAGCCCGTGCCCATCGCGTCAATGAAAACCAGGTCGGTCTTGTCGAGTAAACTTTCGGGATTATCCACAAGTTTGTACGGCGCTGGAGGCGTAAAAGTGCCGTCAACAGTGTGCGCGCGGCGGGGCCCAAAAGCCCCCATGTGCAGCCACATCGTGGCCGAACCCGGTCCACCGTTGTAGAGGAACGCCACCGGGCGTGTGCTCAAGTCCTTCACATCGCTGCGCGTGTAGGCCGCGGAGTACATCAATCCAGTGGACTCGCCTTTTTCGTTCTTGAGCAGCGTAGTGCTGGCCGTGGCTTTGTAGGGAATTGTTTGGCCGCCGATCTTGATGCTGTGCTCAGTCACCGATGATTCTTCTTTCGACGTGGCCGCGTCGCATTTATCGGTTGACTTTGCTTCCGCCGCTTTTGCTTCCCTTTCCTGCGTCTGGGCTACGAGAGGCGTCTGTGCGAACCACAAACAAATTCCTGCTACAAAAAGATACCGGCTCTTTTTCATACGATTGTTCTCCCTTAATGAATTTCGTTTGGCTCACCGTCTCCAGCGCGCGCGATTCTAAGCCGCTGGGATGCATGAGTCAAAGGAGACATCGCAGGGTTCAAAAGGAAATAGATATCGGGTTTTTCAGATACATTAAATGACCGGCGTCGGCGATGATTAGCCGATTAGCGCCGTTTCTTTTTTCCAGTCTGGGCAATGCGCGCCTTCACCAGCTTTTTCACAAGAGCGGCCGGCAGAGGCTTGTCCGTGGGGAATTGAATGGTCCCTTTGGACGTGGAGTAGCCCTTAAGCTCGTGCTTGAACGCTTCGATGACTGAGGCAGTGGGGAAAAAGCTGCAATGTTTCGAGAACGCGGCGAACCATACGAGCACTCCATTGTGTTTGAACGCAGGCATCCCATAGCTGATGGTTTCCGTGGCCTCCCGCGGCACAACCGACTGAATCGCCGCGCGGATCTTCTTCAAGGTGCCGCGCGCGGGTTCCGGGACGGTCGCGAGGTATTCGTCTATATTCTTTGGGGCTGCGCTGCCTTTTTTCATGCCAGTATGTCCTTTGAGTTTTGGGTTTAAGAATTTCTAATCTCAACCGTGAGGGCATTAGGAGCAGTGCGCGCCGGTTATGCTTATGCTTCTGCTTTCTTCTCCATACCGCGAACCTCTCCAGCCGCCAACAGCTCGGCAAGCTTGTCGTAGCACTCTGCCGCGCCGTGCTCCATGCCGGATTTGATTACCGCGTCGCGAGTCTCCTGCGATTGGTATTGGACGGTGATCGTCAGCGTGGTCTTGCCTCCCTGTTCTGAGAGGACCAGCGTATTCAGCGACTCGCCCGGATAGTCGTCGAACGACTCGGTGCTAGCGAATCGCTCCGGCGGCGCAATCTCCTGAAAAACGCCGCGCATTCCCATCTCCCTGCCGCCGGGGCCGCGCAATACAGACCGCCACGCCCCGCCCACCTTCAGATCAATTTCGCAAACCGCCAGCGACCAGCCTCGCGGGCCGAACCAGCGCTGGAACAGTTCGGGCTTGGTCAAGGCGTCAAAGACCAGGCGTCGCGGGGCATCGAAGACCCGCGTCATCACAATCTCCCGCTCCGTAGGCATAGCGACCTGCAATGTTCCGTTGTTCTTCATCAGTGATCTCCTTGTCGGTTCGAGGCTCCTGCTTCTACGGCTGCGCCTGTACGTGCAACTGCATCATTCGGAATTTGCCGCCCGCCCAGGCCTGTGGCATCGCCAGCACAACGAGCGCGAGAGGATACCAGTGAGGCCCGAACGCAGGCCCCTTGTTCCACGTCGCTGCGGCTCCGGCAATGCTCACCACAAGGCCAAGGAATCCACCCACTAAGGCATGCTGCATCGGCCTGTCGGGGGCGAGCCGCGCCATGATGTAGCTGCCCAGTACGCCGTAGACGGTGCGATAGGACGTTGCAAGCAGAAGAGCTCCATCGAAGCCGATCATCGACGCGCCCCATGGCGGGAAGACACCGACGATGTGCAGGATCTCGTCGGTGCCAAGCGTGATTGCAACTCCCACGACCATGCCCACCAGCACGGCCACAATACTTCGTCCAAAACGCCACGGAGGATTCACATCGCTCATGAGGGGCTCGCTCCTTTTTCCTTAACAGAAGTCCCCTGGGATGCCAGCAATTCCTCGAGTCGGTCGTAGCTCACGGCCACTCCGCTCTCCATGCCAGACTTGAGGACAGCGTCGCGCGTCTCGCGCAATTGGTAAAGCACTGTAAGTATGAGGGTAGTTTTGCCGCCTTGCTCGGTCAGGACGTTCGTCGCCAGCGCCTCACCGGCGTACCACGCATCGTCGAACAACTCGGTACACACGATCCGTTCATGCAGCACAATCTCGCGGAAAACGCCTCCCGATCCCATTTCCTTTCCTTTGGCGGCGTTGCGCCATACGTAACGGTATGCGCCTCCCACCCTCAAATCGATCTCGCAGACCGGCATGGACCAGCCTGGCGGCCCGAGCAACCACTGCTTCACGAGTTCGGGTTTGGTCAAGGCGTCGAAGACCAGGCGCCGCGGCGCGTTGAACACGCGCGTCATCGCGATTTCAAGGTCGCTGGGTGTAGCTACTTTGAAGATTTCAGAGTTCATCATCCGTGCTCTCTCTATCGTTTTGTGGGTACACGCTTTTTCCCCTTGCTCTTCCGTTCCTCGTCCTTCAGTTCTTCGAGCAGGGCGTCCAGCCGCTGGAAGTTGCCCTCCCAAATACGGCGATACCGTTCCAGCCACACTTCCAGCTCCTGGAGCGGCTCGGGACGCAACGCATAAATACGGCGCTGCGCGTCAACGCGGGCTTCCACTAGCCCTGCGTCACTGAGGACCCGCAGATGTTTGGAGACTTGCGGCTGGTGGAGGCGCAGCCGATGGACCAAATCCCCTACAGGCCGCGGCCCGTCGCGCAAGAGTTCCACGATTTGAAAACGGCTGGGCTCGGCCAGCGCTCGGAGAGTTTCCATCATCGCGGAACGAATATGCCTCAATACGCATATTCTTGTCAAGACATATTCTTGCAGAGGAATATAAAAATGGAATCTCCACAACTTCGGGAGGAGACCTCACAAACGGAAGGATTTATGAAAGCTTGGGGGAAAAATCCGTCATCACCATAAATGTGGAATCCACCTTTTCCACAATCTTGCCGTTGGCTTCGGACTTGTCCCGCACGCTTTGCCACTCGGGATCGTCGCGGAAGGCCTGCCAGTTGGCGGTTGCGGCCTCGCGGCTGGGATGGGCGAGAATGTAAACGAGCGTCTTGCCTTTGAGCGGATCATCCGTGGGCGTCCAGTAGGCCACGTTTTTTATGCCATGTTTCTCGAACAGCTTGGTAGTATGTTCGCGGAAGCGCCGCAGCAGGTCGTCGAGTTTGCCTTCGTAAACGTGATAGACGCGAAGCTCGTAGACCGTGGTTGCGGATGCCATGGAGCCCGCCTTCTCTTGAGCCGCGGCAAACCAGTCCGCCGTTGGAAGCAGCGCTACCCCGGGAAGGGATTGAAGCAAGGTCCGTCTTTTCATGGCGGCAATTCTACCAGAAGTTTCTTTCCACAACGCGCAGAATTGGTATGCGAATCGGATGGATTCGGTGCTGTCCCTGAGAAAATTCAGTATGAATGGCGGTTGAAACCGAGAATCAGCGTGAAATGGACGCCCGCGACGACATCCTCAGAGGCAGTCTAAGGGGTGCCATCGCGGGCCTTTTCTCCACTACTCTATCAGTGTTGAAAGTATGGCTCCGGCTCAACATTCGTCTGTTCAAAATTGCACATCGTTCAAACCGGCCGAGCGACAGGGTGGCTGTACAACAAGGGCTAGCCGAGTGGTATAAGGAGGGTGTGCAAAAGGAAGCGCGAGGCTCGGAGTGCGCGCGGAACGAGTCCGGAGTCCATGGGACGAGGCCGCGCATGGAGAAGCCAGCCTGAAGCGCAGTAGGAGGCAGATATGCGCGCGGATCAAGTGGAAGTTTCCTGGGACGCAAGCAAGGCCAAGTGGCTGGTTCGCATTGTGAATGGAGAAGAAGTGATTCGGCGGTATTGCAGTCTGCCCAAAAATGCGGACGAGAAGGCAGTTGCCGCCGCCGCGCAGAAGACCGTACAAGATGAGGGCTACGAAGCCGATGCCGCCTTAGTGAGTGTCCGCCGCTAGGGTCGGAGAGGCGCGCCCGCGCGGCGCAGGTGACGCCCTTTTAGACATTCATGGCTAAGCTTGCGTGAACTGTCCTATCGGTCAGGATACTCCCACGAGACACTTTGGCACGGAAGCCTTGCGGACGTAATTCATTGGAGTTTCAATGGAATTACTATGAGAAACTGTAAAACACCCGCCCTTTTGGCACTTTTGCTGACCTGCGCCTTCGCTGGACCGTCGTCTGGCCAGCAACCGGATCGCGTTTTCAACTGGCAGCCCGGAAATCAGGAAGATGTGCGGCTGGACCCCGGGAACTATCACGCCGGGCAGACGTATCATGCGAGCGGAGACGGCGGCAACATGCAGGTGGATATCAAATCGGAGCTGCCGGTCACGATTTTTCTGGCGCACTCGGAAGAGTGGAACGCAGCGCTGCAGCATCCCGAACTCCTGAACAACTTGCAACAGTTATGCACTAGGGAACATGTGGTGGAAACCCGGTATTCTTGTTTCGTCCCCCCGGTGCCGATGACGCTCGTCATTCGTGACGAGCGATATAGTCCCAGTGCCAATCATGTGGTGATTGCCGAACTCGGCGCGGTGCTGTATCCGAGTAGCAGGGTCGAGCGCGCAGTGGGCGCGGGAATCACGGGAATCGCGGCGGTTGTGGCAGGGCGGGAATCGGCCAAGCGGCAGTTCAAAGCGCCCAACGACGTGCACATCCAATACTTCCGCTGGCTGTGCGTGGAAAACTGTGTCCAGCCGGAGTTTCGTTGGACCTGGCAGGTCAAAGAGAAATATCAGCTGACGTCGTTCCTGAAAGTGTATGGCGGGTTCACGCCGGACCATGACGGTTCACAGGTCAGCATCAAGATCAAGTCCCCCGTGCCGATGGTGGTGGCGATGCTGCCCTCGGATGTCGCCAACCAGTTGCATGCCAAGCCGGAGATGTTCGAGCCTGCGCTGGAGAAGAATCCCTGCCAGCAGCGGGGCGTACAGTCTTTGGAGTTCCAGTGCACGTTCAATCTGGCCGACGGCCCGCAATCGCTGATCGTCGCCCCGGAAGCCACCGGCAACGTGCCTCACAAAAAGGCTGAAATCGAGATGCAGTTTGTGAAGTGCATCGAGAATTGCGAGCTTCTGCAAACCAGACGGTAGAGCGCCGAGATTCCGTTCTCTCGCTGGCTCGGTTCGATGCCGTCAGACAAGCCGTCTGAATCCTCCCCATTCGGCTGCGAGGTACCTGGAATATCCGCGTCCTCGCGATGCAGGAACTTATTTCGACGTGGTTGGAATCCCGAGCAAGCTACGAATTCCACCCCAGTGGGAAGAAGCTTGCCCTATTTTCAGCCCTGCTTGCGGTCACTCTGGCCCCAGTTCCACTAAAAAGGAACAACCCCAGGGGCCAGAGTGACGAAGCAGAGTGCGACCTGATCCTCTCTCGCCGTCTAAGGACCGCGCTCAAGACGGCTAATCAATGCAAAGAACTTAGGTAAGACACCTGAGGCAAATGTAGGGTTTCGCTGGATGGAACGAATTCTGTTCGCGTACTAAGAGTTAAGAATGAGGCGCGCGACGACGACGTTCCGCGTTTGCATGAGCCCGCCGGGGACTTGAGCCGACTCCCCCGATGCAGATCCCTGCGCCCCTCTAATTCCATGAAAACTGTCTGTAAGGTTGTGCTTTGTCTCTTGTTCTGTGCTACCGCTGCTTCAGCACAAATAGCACCGTCCCCGGCTGGAGTGGCGCCGGTGATGGACGTAAGCCTGGGATATTCATACATGAGGAGCACCACGCCGTTGTCGACGTCGCTGAACCTAAACGGCGTGGTCGCGAACATCACCGAGGGCATCACTCCTCGCCTGGGCATAAAGGCGGACGTAGGATACTTGCGCGCTGCCAACGTCCTTGGCACAGGACGCCACGCCGATGTCCTGGACTACCTTGTTGGACCGGTGTTCTATCCCAAGAGAGACCGGCACCTGGTCACTTTCGCTCATGGATTATTTGGAGGCGCCCGGGTCACAGGCATCGCTCCCATTGGAGGCGTGCTTAGACAGGGATATGTCTACGATTTTTCGTGGGCCTTCGGCGGCGGGTACGAATACTGGTTCACAGACTCCATGGCCATGCGGGCCAGCGTGGATGCTTTGCATACCTCCTACTTCAATGCCTCGGGAGCGATTCAAGGAAGATACGACATCCGGCCCGTCGTCGGAGTCGTCTACTATTTCGGCGCGCGTAAGAGATAAGGCGACGCGTGCTGTGTGGACAAGTCTCTACTAGAAGCGCACGCCGTTGTGAGAGGGAACCTGCGCGATTTGCGGCGTCTATTCGTCGTCCTCGTCGCCGCGATGGGCCGCGATCTGGCCACGGATTTCTCCGCCAGGGAAACGAGTTGTGTGCATATTTGCATAGGCGGACCCGGCCCTGAGTGCGCGCACGAAGCCAGCGAAGTCATGCAGGTCGAGGGCCTGATCGGTTGATCCGGCAGTATTCAGAGGAATGATGTCGGCTGCCGTCGTTGTGCCCGTGATCGAACCGGAAGTGGTCTGCGGGCAATCGGGCTTTTGCGGAATGTCAGGGTTCCCCTTGGGGCCACCGCAGAAAAAAGTCATCACCGGATAGTTGGCGCCTTTAAGACCGAAATGAATGTGTGCGAACAAGGGCGGCCGCTCAAGCCAGACCAGGTGAATGTCCAGCTCAGTGTGGTCCCGTCTTCGCTAAGCCTTGCCCGGAAAGTCCCGCTGGCGCCATTGGCCTTCGGCGGCACTTCATTGAACGTCGACAGCCG
>Ga0066688_10000475_pt1 | contig 13658 bp, 11 predicted proteins | sample GraSoiAngelo_137_FD_62304 | JGI IMG/M metagenome (GOLD analysis project Ga0066688, IMG submission 62304) | Grasslands soil microbial communities from the Angelo Coastal Reserve, California, USA - 14_0929_09_30cm | ecosystem: Environmental > Terrestrial > Soil > Grasslands | place: USA... | reverse complement strand
CACGGATATAGTCCGTGTGGGCGTTGAGGTAATCGCTCAACCTGCGGCCGGTGAATAACCCGTCCCGCATTCCCACGGCCATGATTTCGAATGCAATGGCTGGCGCGAGCGCGAGCGCCGGCCGCGCCTCGAGATCGACATGCAGCAGCCGCCCCATCCGGGCGTAGTTCGCGCGCCCCGTCAACTGCACATAACCACGGCCCCTGAACACGAACCCGTCGCCCAACTGCGTGTTCCCGAGCCGTCTCCCGATGTCGGTCCCGGCGTCGTAGTGGTCGAAATACGCCTTCGGGCCGCGCTCCACGATCGGCTCCCAGGTATCCGCGCACTCATGCTTCACGGCCGCCAGTATGTACGCCACATAGCGCACGTCTGCGGGGAGATCCTCGTAGTCTTCGATGCACGCCAACAGCAGGCCGAGGCCATCCACTTGGCTCTGCGTCAGTTTCCCGAAGGCGTCCCGATAGCCACTAAAGAAGGCGGCCCGATCAATCCGCATCAGCCCGCTCGTCGCCACTCGTGGGCGTCATCACACGGCCGCAATCATGGACGGGCGCCCATTCATCACCGTTCAGCACATGGGGCGCGACGTCACGCATCTCCCACGTGCCAGCCCACATCACCTGACAGGACTGACACCACCACCGCCCCTGCACGAAGAACGACACGACATCGGTGACACTCACGTATCGATCCCCCCGTCCCAGTATTGAATCTTGATCGCGCGGAGGAACCGCCGATCGTTTTCGCTCAGCACGCCTTTCACCGGCTTCCCGGCCGGGCGGTTGATCGTCCACCACGTGGCTGTACTGGTGGACTCCCGCCCACAGCCGGGACACGCCCCAGGAATGGCCGACGCCACGAGGTAGTACGTGTGGAAACAGTCTGGCGCTTTACAAAACACGCGCAGAGGGGCATCCGCACTGCGAAACCATGAACGCGAGGTCGCCATCGAATCGATCAGGGCGCCAGCCCTGCACACACCGAGCGCGTCACCTATTCACCCCCACGAATTGCGAGTCACGCGAGAACGCCGGGAGCGCCCGTTGACGCTCGCGCGGCTTCGGGGCACACGGCTGCACAACAATTCGCTCGGTCGGTGTGATCGCCACCAGGCGATCGATTTCGGCGAGGAGCCGTTCCCGGTCGCGGACCCCATCGTCGTACCACTGGGGCTGCAACGCGACTTCCGCTTGCAAGCGCCTGACCTCGGCCTGCGCTTGCTTGGCCACGCCAGAGGTGTAGATCAGGCACCCGACGAGCAAGCCGATAAATGCGGCTGGCAACCACCCATCCCACCACGGCCACTTCACGGGGGCCGGGGTGCGAGCGACCAACCGCGTCATGACGTCACCCGCGGCTTCAAGACAATGTCCGCGGACTCTGTGCGGTTCAGGACCTTGATCGAGACACGCCCGGTATATTCCGGGAACGTCACAGACGGTGAGGTACTCAGCGCCGCGACCTTCGCCGCCAAGTCCGTGACAATCCCCACGAGGTCTGCGCCCTGGAGTTTCGTGAGAATGATCTCGTCCCGCATCGTGTTCAACAGCGCCAACACATCGCTTTGAACTGGCTGCGGACCAGGCTCATGGCCAGGGTGAGGCTGCGGAGGGAGTGGCTCAGGTGGCGCCGGATGGTCTGGTGCGAGATACACCGTGCCGCTCGATGGAAACGGAATTTTGACGATATTCGACCGCTCCTGCACACTGACGATGCCCTGATTTCTCGCGTCTCCGGCCGAGACCATGAAGCCCACGAGTTCACCAGGCTTCGGCTGATAGCCGGTCATGGGCCACCAGCGGTCCGCAGCGTAATACCAGTTCTTCGCGAATTCCTCTGGTGGACCACCGTTCTGGTCGCAGTCCTGCCAGAATTGGATGCAGCCTGACCCGTGCCACCTTCCGCCAATGTTCAAGAAAATCCATAAGGTGTACTGAAGGTCACCGTCCCATCCCACCGGCCTGAAGTTGGGCCAGGCGCCAGGTCCGACGTTCTTCGTGTGCTCCACATGGACACCGGTCGAGCGGAACTCCAGCTTCGTGATCGTCGCCGTTGCCGGCCACGCCTGCACATCCGGTGAGTTATGCACCGTCACTGCGGCGAGGTCTACGCCATCCGTCATTTAGTAATCCTTTTTCTTTCCAGGCTGCTTCGCGGTCTCCAACACGGCATCAATCTTTTGCGAGAGTTCCCCACGTGCGTTCACGATCACATCGCCGGCTTGTTTGGCGGCTTCGGCCGCTTCCGCCGCCCGCACGGTCACATCGGTGTTGTCGTCCAGTTTTTGCTGAATGACATTCAGCGTATGCTCCACATGCCTGGCGGCCAACTCCGTTTTCAGCGCAATCCCTTCGGCGAGCTCACGACGAGTGATCTCTAATCCTTCGGCGATCACCGCTTGCCGGCGCTCTTGCCCTGCCACGGCTTCCTTGAGATCCTCAAGCATCGGCACCACTGACTGATTGAGCCCGTCCAGCATGGTCAGCATCGCGGCTCGCATATCATCGTTTCGCCGCTGCGAGTCCTGCGCGACCCGGATCGACACCTGGCCCTGGCGAATCAACCACCACAACATGTACAAGACGATGATCCGCACCACCCACAGCGACAGCAGAGGTGACTTTAACGGATACAACATCGCGCCGGCCACAATCGGTACGACGATCAGACACGCCAGGATAACGGCTGGTTTGAGAATAGACTTCATGGCTCACACTTTCCGCGGCGGGGTGTGCCCCGGGTCGGTGATGTCGTTGCGGGCGATGTCTTCGATCTCTCGCTTCACTAACGCCAGGCGCCGCTGCACCTCACGCACTTCACGGATCAACCGCCGTTCCTCAGAATCTGCCTGAATGCGAGGACGTGCGGACGGCCTGACCGTTTGCCCGTCGTACCTGGGAAACAGCCATCTGACGAAATCACGGAACGTCATGAGGCGGCACTTTTCGTTTCGCTACCACGGTGGCGGCCTCCGCCAGGCCCGTCGCCTGTAAGACGAGCGCCCATAACCGCTCATTGGATTCCTCTTGTTTCCGCAACCGCGCCTCGAAATCGGCTTTCACCAGCGCGAACTCAGCTTTCATCTCTGTAATCTGGCGCCCCCACACCCACACGTTCTTATATGATCCAATCAGGATAAGACCGAACACGGTCGCGAGCGGCGTCCATCCCTTTAGCTGTTGCAGCAGTGAGCCTAAATCGACCATCGAATCATCCGTCACCGAAACGGTGACGACGGCCACGTGAGCCCTAACAGTTGCATGACCCAGATGATCAGAATGAACACCACGAGGATGTAAATCGCATTGTGGACCTGCTCCGGTCCAGATCGGACCACTAACATCACGACCAACAACAGCACCAACACGCCGAGAATAGACATCGCCTTCGATCCTTCTTAACTCGTGGGGGCCACGAATCGCGAGTAATACACCGTCACACGGACCGCTCCCGCCTCGGGCTGTGAACCCGTCGTGATCGTCAGCTTTCCTGCGCTGCTTTGCCTCGCGCCCAGCACGGGAGAACTGGCCGTGTTGTCAATATGATTCAATCCCACCACCACCGTTCCAGCGACCACCAAGCTCGACGGGTCGGCGAACCGGTCTGAAATGTATTCATCCCCGATCGCCCAGGTCGTCACGTTGATAAACGTCGTCGTGATCCTCGCAGTGACCGCCTCAATCCGTGCATTCGCCGGCAGCAGATCCGACACGCTGATGGTGGTGATACCGCCCGAGCCTTCCGTTTCCAAGGCGATCAACTCGGTGGTATACCCACGCTCCCAATAGCCGCCGTGGCCATCGTGAACCTTGCCATATCCTTCATTCGTGACGAGCGTCTCAAAGCCCACGGCGTGCCCTCTCCTAGATATACAGACTGCGCCAGCCCTGTCCCCAGAACTGGTAGGTGGAATCGGTCGCGGTGAACTGTAACTTGTACACGTTCACGCCAGTCTGCAACGTCAAGAGCAAGGTTTGCCGTTGATCCGTCCCACTATAGTCTTCAGCCGTCGCGGCACACGCCGTGCCACCCGTCGTTGTCGCGACCGCACCCAACGTGACGTTATAAATGCGCGGCGTCACCGCGATCGAGATATGCTCGACTCGAGCCAAGACCGTGATAGGGATCTGGACCCCCACCGAATCCGAGACACCGTTCGCCGTGTTGTCGATCTCGAACTCGACGGCGTCCACCGCGTCAATGACCCCGCTGTACCGCAACCCGCACGACCGCGATCCGCCGATCGGGACACTTCGATAGAATGTGCCGGCCGCGAAGAGGTAGAGTGCCTGCCGGAGGTGGTTGACTTTCGTGGCGCTAAAATACTCGGTGAGATCACCAAGCCAGATGCCACCGAGGCCAAGACCTTCGAGCCCATCGAACGTGCCTTTTAATGCCATCTCAGTTCGCCACCACGATCGACGTACTTGGACTGCCGTCATTGCCGATCGGATTGCCGGTGGCGACACTCACGGTGTCGTCGCCAATGACGAACTGGTTCTCCGAGGGAACGATGAACGGCTCTAAATCGAGTAGGGTCAGGGTCACTAAGCGATCAGACACCCGGAATCGACGCCGCAAGATCAGAAACGGTTTATCCACGTAGCCGGTCGCCCCCGTGCCTTCAATCGTGGTGAGGAGCACACCGGTCCCGACATCGTAGTCAAGGAGATCGATCTTGCCCGTAATCTCTGTGACTTTCGTGCCGCTCTGAAGCCGGGCGAGCCGCCGCTGCAACACCCACCGGAGTTGGAGCTCAGACACCAAGATGGTCGATTCAATCTTGTTCCCCTCCTTGCGGCGGCCCTTGTATTCGGTAATCGCCCGCTGGCTTTCATAGACGACCGTGTGCCCGCGAAACTGGCGGGTGTCTGGATCCCAGTCACACACGCCAGAGACGACGTTCTCTCGCTCCTCTCCTGACGTCATGACCACATCACCAAACAGATCGACCTCGTGCCGCACGTGCGGCCAGGTGGTCGTATCAAAGGTCTCATCGATGGCGGCCACGACGATTTGACCGTCGGCATTGATCCCAAGGCGAGAATCGGTCGATTGATTCCATTCACGAAACCAGTCTTGTAGGACCTTCTGGTCCGCCGCATACCAGCCCACCGTTAAGCCGCGGCCCCCAAGTCGGGATCGTTCCAGTGTCTGCAACGCTGCAAACGATGAACTGCGCACCATCGCGATGCCGTCAGACCATCTGGGGTGGGTGCCGTCGGTCACCCACGTTCCCGAACGGTAGTTGTTGATGAGAAAGTTCTCGATCCAATGCTGTTGAACCGCGTGGGCGTCCGTGAGCGGCAGACCCGTTCCGTCGCCGACATCTTCGATCCCAATGGCGTTAATGGTCATGTTGATGACGCCGTCTCGATGGCTCTGGCTCAACGGCCCACGTGCATAGATCACCGTCATCCGATAGACGGATCCGTCCTGGGCCGTAAAATCGCGATACGGAGTCGCAAATGGCCAGGTGGGAAAGAAGGGACACAAGATGTCGCCACGAGTCCCTGGGTCGATGCGCACCCGTTGCTGTTCCGCGATGGCAGACCCCTGCCCAAGATCACTGCCGTAGACGGCCAGGATGTCGAAAATGGCGTGACCACAGACCACGTAGGTATCCCAGGTGTCCGTTTGTGTCGTGGTGCCACCCGCCGCTGGTGGCCACACCGCACCATCCGTGGGGCCGGTCCAGTCGACGTAATAATCCCAAGCGGGGTCTCGCGAATTCGTCGGTGTCGCAGACAGTCGTTTATAGCGCACCGACGCCGCGGCCTGCGGGTTCGCATACGCATCCCAGACCCCAGGCGTATACATGAAGACCCAGTATTCAGCCGCCTGTGGCGCTTCCGTCCAGGTCACACGAAAATCGTGGCCCGTGGGGTCGTAGGGACCGGCGACACCGCTCTTGCGCACAACCCGACTTCCACGGTTGTTGTATGACGCCACGACGGCGAAGTACGGATCGGTGTTGATCGGTCCACCCCACCCGCCGCCCGTTGTCTCGGCGGACAACGGGACGCTGAACGCATTCGAGGCGAGCGACTCTGATGTGTCGGCCCCGCGAATCGCCGTCACCGTCACATCGTAGTCCCCGAGCGCCTGACTATTCAGCCACGCGGCTGCATCGTAGGAGATCGTATTATTGGAATCTGGCTGAGGCAGGCCCAGATTGAGCGTCCCTAATAATGGATCCGTCGTGCCCGCGGCGAAAAGGTTCGCCTGATAGCGATCCAGTGTGCTGTGTTCTGGGACGGCTTGAAAGGTCAACTCACCGGCCGGATGCAAGAGATACTGCACCTCGACATCAGGGGGCGGCACCAGACTCGGATCCAGTGGTGGGAACGTCACCACCGTCGTCGTGGTCGCCAACGAGGCTGGTCCCACATAAATCAAGGGGACTAACCCTTTAGGGTTCACGACGCCCGTGAGCGGATCCACGGCGCCCTCGTCCGACTTTTCGCCGTACAACACCGGTAGACTGAGTTTGAGGGAGTCGGCCGTCGCATGAGGAAAGATCGATTCTGGTATCAGCCAGGACGGGAACTGCCGACCGGGGCCGAAAGGGCCAAACTCTGAAAAGAGATAATCCGAGGCACTGAATGACGCATTCAGCGCGGACCACAACCGCGGCTTTTGAGCCACGGCTCTCGCGATCACCCGAGGAGCCACGGCCGCGACTCGCCCAGCCGGCGTGGCCAGCTTGATCCGAACCTCGTCCCCCTCAAGTTCCTGGCCCGCTAAGAGATTCCTGAACAATCGGTCCGCACTATCGGCATAGGCGATGTCCACGGTCGCGGCCTCAAACCCACCCTGTTCGTTGCCGAGCCCGTGTTCAATGTCGCCGACCCCGAGCAGCCCTCCGGATTTCAACCCGCCCTGATAGGTGGGATCGTCCGCGATGTCGACCATCGCCCGTCGATAGGTGGTCTGGTCCCCCGTCGGAAAGTCCGTGTGAACAATCTCGACCCATAGATCGACCCCGCGGGCGTTGACCATCGACTCGCCGGGAATTGGGTCCGCATGGGACGGCACTGATCCCCACGGCCCGTTGTACAGCGAGACGAATCCGACGCCTCCGGTGTTACACCCAGCGTGGCCCGTCCCGCCATTGCCCGTCTGGGTCTGCGGGGTGCAAGGCCCCGGTGGCACACCGGGAACGGGCGGTGGGGGCGTGGGCGGAGGCGGCAGCGGGGTCGGCGGTGGTGTGACCACGCATGCCGGGCTGGCCGCACCCGTCACCCACATACTGCCGCCTTGGTATTCCAGCGGCAGTTGGGTGTTGTGCATCAAGAAATCGACGAGCCAGGCCCCGTCTGAAATTCTGACCTTCACCACGCGATCGGGCGTCGACACGTCGCCACCTGAGTTGAGGTGGATCCAAAACGCGGTATTGTCGCCTGGGATCCGAAGAAGATGCCGGAAGTTCCAAGCCCCCAGATCGTAGTGGTGCAGAACGGATCCCGCTGACGAGTAGTGGTAGACGTGCGTATGATTGGATTCGCCCTCCAAGTGCTGGTAGCTCACGAGGAGTGAACCATCACTCGGAAGGACGACGATCCCACCGATGATATAGCGACGGGGAGACGCCGATAACACCGGTTCGCCGAGGTCGGTGACCGTGCCACCCACCGTGTCAAACACGTGGATGACCCCCGACGCGGCCGGGTCCGGCTCTGCCCAGCCGTCAGGTGGGCCGCCCAGATAAATCAGGGCATTATTAGGGCTCACCGCAAGACCCCGCCACTCCATCTCACCGCTCGCGACAAACGGCGCAATCGGGGGGGACCACGTACCCACAAGCGATCCGGCACCGTTGATAGCCCAGATGGTCGCGCCACTAGGAATACCGCTCAGAAAGTTCGTGACGTAGAACCGATCACCAGCACTACTACTCGTCAGTTGATATGGGATGTACGAGAGCGTGACGAGATGATGAAACTGCGCATCGAAGAATTCCAACGACGTGCCCGTCGTGGACTGGAGGCACATCTGGCCCGCGTTAAGCGCGGCGGCCACCCGCGCGTATGGCATGCCCGCAATCGCTTGCAACACACCGCCAGTCGACGCGGAGCGGAGTTCCAATGGACGTCGGCTGATATACGTGAAGGCGAGCGATCCGATCGGGGCGATCGTCTCGTTCGCAATCAGCGTGACAGTCAAGGAGAGATCAGAATCGAGATCGTTGTTCTGAAACGCGCTCCTCACACGGATGAAATACGTCAGGTCGGTCGTGGTCTCGACCGTGTAATCATCATCGCGCGCGTTGTTCTCGCCGGGGATTGGATACGGAGTCAGCGTGGCCGGTATCCCAGTGAACACCGCCACAGTCGGTTGATACGTGGTCCCGCTCACCGCCTGCGCCCGAATACTCATGGCGCTGACACACGTCCTGGGGTGATACGCCCACCACACCTCATGATAGGGCTGTGCCGTATCCCGCGCATTCAGCGTGATGCTATAGGGCGTGCTCGTCGTGGGGATGACGATGGCCGTGGCCGCGGAGATATTCGTCGCCACTAGACGGGCTGCCCTTTGCTCAGTTCCTGGAACTCAATCGCCACGGAATAGAGTGTGCCGGCCGATGTCGGTGCCAGCGTGGTGATCTCGAGCGTCTCTTGCAGGCTCCCCATATACCCGTCGTTGATGGCCGGATCGGGCCACAGAAACGCCGTCCCGTACTTCCCGCTCGAATTGTCAAACCAGTCCCGGATCGCGATGAGGTCGCCTGCCGTCGCCAGCTTCACTAAGCTCACCGATCGCCGCATCGTGTTGCGCAACTGCCGATACCGGACGCCGTACTCGTTCTCATGCTCGACGCCAAACACCTGCCGCGACTCTTTCCCCCCCCACTGGAAATCTCCCACCAGGAGTTCCGTCCGAGGCGTATACAGGGCGATCGCCCCCCCGACCTGGAGATTGGCGCCAGAGCAGCCGAAGGCGAGATTCCAGATGGTGGCCGTGCGCGTGGGGCCGCTAGGTTCCAGGAGCGCCAGATCCGCCACGATGGTCCTGGGAATACGAGACCGGGTCATCGCGGGAATCGAGATCGCCTCACTCAATCCGTTGTTGTTCGTGAGCGTCAAACTGTCGGCGTTCGTGGTCGGGATGACGAGGACATCGCCACGCCCAGACGCGACATTCGCGGTGATCGTGGCATTGCTGCCAGGAAAGAGCACGCGGGCCGCGGGGTTGAGTGACCTCAACGTCGTCAACGAATAGCTGGTCGCAGGCGTCGTGCCAGACCACGTCGCCGCCCTGAACATATTCTCGTCTGCGGCTTGAAAGACGGCGTTAGCCATTCGTCACAGCCAAGCCACGGCGCAGCCGTTCATCCCGGCCTCGCTTGCCCTGAGAGATCGAGTCGATGATCATGTCGGCAATCCCACCCGGTCGCGTGACGTGATCGCGCAACGAGCTCGAGTCGATCGCATTGATGTTCAGCGTCAACTGGATAGGCGTACTCGCGGGGGCGGGCGGCGATTCCGCACGCGACAGATTGACGACCTGAGACTCGGTGAAGACGCCTTCGCGGCCATGCAGCATGGCCACCGTCCCCGCCCCGAAATCCTGAATGCCGCCTGACCCACCTTGGAAACCCGGCACCGATTCACCAATCGTGGTGGCACTGATCCCTGAATCATCCAGCCGTACCTTGATGACGATGTCTGGGATGGTGATGCCACCGAGCGCGGAGACAATCTCGTCCGCCGTCGTTGCGGCCGTGGTCGGCAGGCTCGCGAACTGGTCCTGAATCCCCTGCACCGCTGCCGACATGGTGTCTTGGAGAGCACTCGCCGCCGCCTGACCGCTCCCAGACACACCAGCCAGGGCCGACTGAATCGACGCCTGTTGGGCCTGATTCAGCACGACCTCGCCCGGTGTGAGCATCGCCGGGACGGTGTCCGTCCCCACACGCTTAAACCCTTTGACCATCCCGCCGCGAGCGAAGTGCTGCACGCCCATCGGCGTGACATACCCACCCGTGGCGGCGGGGGACACATCAGGCGTGAAGCCAGGGTCGTTGTATTCGATGTCGACCCGCACCTTGGGATTCACCCCAGCGAAGGCGTTCTTCACGCCCGTGGCGCCGGTCTGCGCGGCCTCCGGGAGCGTGGCCCCGAGCGCCTTCGCGATGCTGCCCAGAATCGAATTGGTCTGGGTCAGTGCGTCGATCATCTGCTGCTGGGGGGTCTTGAACTTCTCGCCCACCACACCGGCCGCGAGCGCCTGATCGAGCAGCGCCTGGGTGCCCGCATCAACGGCATAGCCGAACTCGGTCGACAACTGCCAAATCGTCTGGAGCGGCCCCTGCATCAACGACAGGACCGCCGTACCGTTCTGCCCTTGCGCGATTAGGCTGTTGAACGTCGCATCGATCTGGTCGGTCAACCCGGTGAACGTCACCTGGTCCAATTGGCCGATATTGCTCAAACCGGCGAGCGCTTGCCCGAGTCCCGTGGCGGCGGTAATCGCCGGGCCGGCGATCTCATCGGCCGCCAGCCCCACCAGCGTCTGAATGTTCTGGAAGGCGACCCCACCCGAGAAGCCCGCCGCTTCGAACTGCTTCCCGAGATCCGCCACCACGGGCGAGAGTTGATCCACGATGTCGAGGATCGGCGTGCCCGCCTTCATCATCTCGGCGAAGGCCACCGCCACCGAGGCCGACAACGCATCGGCCGCGCCCTGCGAGGTCACCGCCGTGGCCGCAATCACGCCCTGCTCTTTCGCGATCGCCGCCGTCACTTCCGCGATGTCTTTCTTGATCTTCTCCTGGTCCGGACCGGGCGCCGCCTGCGCTAACTGATCCTGGAGATCGGCGAGTTTCTTCTGATTCTCGGCCAGCGCCGCCGTGGCGTCCTTGGAGGCCCCGGCATAGGCTTGCAGTCCTGGCAGGATGGTCCCGGTGACCTGTTTATTGATGAAGTCGCCAACGGCTTTGGACGACGTGCCGAGATCGTCAGTGAGACGCACAATCTCGACGAGGTCTTTCGAAATCAGCGGGCCATTCGCCAGGAATTCGTTGGCGAAGTTCGCGAAATTCTTGTCGAGTACGACCGCGCCATCAGCCGCGGTCAAGGCGCCCTGTTTGACCAACGCGAACGTGTCACGCAGTTTCTTCGTGTAGTTGTCGATGTTGTTCGACCGCAGCCCCCCGCCCTCGGCGATGATCTTGTCGAGGTCAAACACGCTCGCCGCCTGAGCGCCGATCGTCTTCCGGAGTTCGCCGAGTTCCTTCGCGAGCCCGTCCGAGATGTTCACGCCGAAATCTCGGCCGACATCAATCGCCGCCTTCTCGGCTGGGCCTTTATGAAGAGCCCGGATCAATCCGACCAACGCGCCAACGCCCGCGCCGACACCAGTCCCCACGCCAGGGATGACCGACCCGAGGGCCGCGCCCGTCGCGGCCCCTCCGATCACGGCCGATCCAACGCTCTTGGCACTGGTGGCCTGCGCCACTGCCCCAATCCCGCTGGCGATGGCCGCCACCTTGTTGCCGGCCGCCGCGTACTGCCCACCCTTGTCATTGTTCGCGACGGCGATGTCGTAATCTTGGGAGGCTTTATTGAAGTCCTTGACAGCTTTAGTGGCCATCCCCAACGAGTTGATGACCCCGCCGATCTCCTTGACCACTTCACCGAACGCGCCGCCAGCCCCTTGGCCGATAGCCGAGAACGCCGACGCCAATTCCCCGAGGCTGTCCTTCCACGATTTCGTGGAGGTCTGCATCTCGCGGATCTTCTGCTGGTAGGTCTGGGACGCCAGGCCCATCTTGGACGCCGTCGCCTGATCGATCGCGTCCAGCGCCTCATTGTAGAACGCGCCCGTCTTGTCGAGGCCGTCCTTCTTGGCCTGCGCCTCGCGCTGAATCAGCGTGACCTGATACTGATATTCCTCCGCGTACAACTGCTTCCGCAGGTCCAGCGACCGCTTCGTCTCGCCGGTCGTTGCCTCGAGATTCTTGATTTCGTTCTTGAGCCCTTCAATCGAGAACTGCGCCGCTGAATCGGCCGTGCTCTGGCCCGCCTCCACGATCACGCCAAGCGTCTTGATCACGGAGGCATTCACGCGCTCCATGTCCTCTTTGACTTGCTTGTTCAGATCCTCACCGAACTTCGCAAATTCCTTCTGGAGTTTGTCGGTGCCCTCTTGGATGGTGATCTTCAGGAAGGCATCCGAGATGATCTGCGGCACCTCTTTCCCGAGGATGTTGGCCTGCTCGACCACATCCCGGATCTCGGATCCGAACTGCCGCGAGATGAACCCGACCGGGACATCGAACTTCAGCGATTCGTTAAGCGCCGTGGTGAGTTCGGCGACCTTCTTGCGGTAGTCGTCGAAGATGCTCTGGCTCTCTTTGAGGGCCTTCCCACTGTCGCGGACCTGGTCCTGGAACAACTTCAGCGCAATATCGCTGAGCCCCGTCGAGTCCTTGAGTTCCTTCATGGAGAAGGCACCCGACTTGACCGCGGCCGTCAGAGAGGCCAACTCACCTGACGACAACTTCGCGAGTTCGGCCCGAGCCGCCTTTAGTTGAGCGGCTAATTCATCAAACCCGTTCCCGCCGCTTTTGCCGACCCCGGCCAACTGGCTCTTGAGCAGATCCATCGCAGAGCCGATCTCCAGGGCCGCCTTCGGGATCGCTCGGTCTGAGATGGATTTCCGGTAATCCGCAAGCTGTTTATCGGCCTGCTTAAAGCCTTCGGCCGCGGCCCTCGAAAATTCACGAATCCCCTCGGCGTATTCGTGAAGACTCGCGAGTCCCTCAGCAGCGAGTGCTCGTAGACTGGACACCCAGCCAGGTACTGTACTGCTGAGATAATTCCCGACAGCCTTAAACGCAGATATAAATGGACCCGCCAGATACTCCGCGATGGGCTTGAGTGGGCCGAGCAAATTCAACAGCGAGGTACCAACCTCACCCAGCCAAGTTACGAACGACTTCAATTCATAGATGACATCTCCTGCGATCGCCTTTCCTAAATCACTGGCACCAGCCCCAAAGTCACGAATCATCTGGCCGGCCGATTCCAACGAAGACGTCACTAAAAAGTTCAGGACCGTCCCAAGATCCTTCACACCCTGGATCAATGGAACGAAGCGGGCGAGGACATCGGCCGCCACCTGCTTCAGGTCATTCCAGTGACCCACCATCAAGGCAACCCCGGCCACGACCCCCGCGACAGGATTCACAATACCCAGCAGAGCGATCCCGACCACCTTAAGGGTCGTCCCCATTGGGCCGAGATTATTCAGCGCATCATTAATGGCAATGCCGAACTCCACGAACGGCGTGATGACCGCTCGAGCGACAGCCACCAGCCCTTGGAATGCCAAGACGATTCCAGAGCCGAGGATCTTCGCCAGACCAATGAGACCATCCACGAGCGTGCCCACGACCGTCTTCGCCAGGTACCAGAGCACCGACCCGATGTCCTTCGCCACTTGAACGACCGCGCTCATGCCGGCCTTGACATCTGCCCAATGTCCGGTCAACGCCGCCACGGCCAGACCCACCGCGGCGAAGGCGCCGATCGCCAGCGTCACCGGATTCACGATAGCCGCGATCGCTGCACCAACTAATTCGAAAGCGCCGGTCAGCGGCCCCAACCCTCCACCGATCAGGCCGGTGATGGCAGTCCCGATCTTGC
>Ga0066688_10000463_pt1 | contig 13780 bp, 13 predicted proteins | sample GraSoiAngelo_137_FD_62304 | JGI IMG/M metagenome (GOLD analysis project Ga0066688, IMG submission 62304) | Grasslands soil microbial communities from the Angelo Coastal Reserve, California, USA - 14_0929_09_30cm | ecosystem: Environmental > Terrestrial > Soil > Grasslands | place: USA... | reverse complement strand
ACCGCATTCATTTTGCCGGCCGGTCCGAATAATCCGGTCGGCATTTTGTGGATGGCACTAAGCAAGCCGCATGTCGGCATCCACGGCACTAATCAGCCTGAAACAATTGGCCGCGCTGCCAGTCACGGCTGCATCAGGACGGCAAACTGGGACGCCGCGCGGGTGAAGGAACTCGTGACCGTGGGCAACATAGTTTCCATCTTCTAATTGCAGGCCGAATGCGCCCGAGCGCCACTCCACTCGCCTCGCATTTTTGTGTTGCACCTGCAACACCAGATTGTTAACTCGCGACCCGAGTCTCGCTCTTCCGGGTGGTCATCCCGAGTCGCCAATCGAGGGATCCCGATGAAGTTACCTTAAAGATTTCGCAACGGGATTCCTCGACTGCGCGCGGGATGACGGTGATTGTTGGCAAACGCCGGCAGCAATGAACTTCGCCCATAAACTGCGAAAGCTTCTTGATCCTGAAATTGTCGGCAGCATGCGCGAGCACATCCATCGCGCGTTTCATCCGGTAAGTGCGCGTCGATTACAGTGTGAGCTCGAAGCCGATGCTTCGTGGGAAGAACTCCGCCGGAAATATCCGCGCGGAATAAAAGAGGTGCATCGCTTTGGCGACACCAAGTTTTGGATTAAACGCAACGTCGAACGCGCGCAGGATCTTTCTCTTGATCGCGGCCCGCGCTGTCACATTCTCGATCTCGGCTGCGGTCCCGGTTTCTTTCTTTATGTCGCAGAAAAACTCGGACACATCGGCGTTGGATTGGACATCGATGAGCAGGCAATTTTTCGTGACACCCTGCGACTTCTTAAGGTCAAGCGCGTGGTGCATTGCATTCGACCGCGCTTCCACTTGCCTACGCCCAAAGAAAAATTCGATCTCATCACCAGTTATCTCACTTGCTTTCATCGCCTCGAACGTCTGCGCGATGGAAACTGGCGCACGTGGTCAGCTGCGGAATGGCAATTCTTCATCGATGATGTTCGTGCCAATCAACTAAAAAAAGGCGGAATGCTGTTGCTCGAATTTCATCCGCAAAAAAATGGCGAACTCTATCCCGCCGACGTCCGCGAATTATTCTTGAAAAATCGCGCTCGCATCTTCCGCTCAAAAGTTTTTCTGAAACATCACTGAACCATCACAGAAGTACAAGATTGAACCGACGAGGTGGTCGCGATCGCACTTAGCGAATGCCGCTTCCAGAAATCCCAAAACGCAAATTACAAGCCCTAAGGAAGCACCAACGTCGAAGGTTCAAGACGATGAATTTTAGCGTCTTTTGGCGTGTTTAGCGGTTAAGTCTTTCTTGCCGGCGTTACGTGCGCGCGGCGCCCGAACCACCAAGAGTTTGCAGGAGCGATGGAATCAACGCAGTCAAGCCCTGCTGGTGATCCGCCGTCGGATCGACTTTGCCCTGCGGCGTTAGTTTGTCCACCACCTTAGGCAAAAAGTCCGCCAGGAGGTTCGATGCTTGGTCAGGATCCACTCCCATTTTTGCCGCCAGCGCTTTGACTTGGTCGGAACCCAAACATTTTTGAATTTGATCGCTGGAGATGGACTGGTTTTCGCCCATGCCGACCCAGGAGGCAAATGCGCCGCCGCAGCCGCTTTGCGAAAATTTATTGGCCAAACCCTGCAATCCCCCGCTCTGTTTCAGGAGACCACTGAGAACTCCGACGACCGAATTCGCTTCGCCGGAAGTATCCGTTTTTCCGCTGGCTGCACCGAGTATCGAGTCGAGAAGTCCCATAAATTTATTGCTCCGTTAGTTGATTGTTGGATTTTGAACGTCTTTTACAAAACCGTATGCGCAGAATATGGGTGGTGAAAGCGATATTTCCTTGGGGGGACCCATTCGGAGTATAAAAGCTCACGTCTGCGTCCCCAGCTAGCTGTGCTACTCTTCCGCGGCTATGAACCCGGATAAGCTGTTCGATTATCTCGAAGGCAAACTTCCCGATCACGAACGACAGGCGCTGGAGGAGCGATTAATGAGCGACGCTAGTGCACGCCGTGAATTCGACGTGGCCCGCCGCATTCACGCCAGTATGCGTGAGAACCAAAGTGATCGGCCGGAAATTCTCAGTGAGATGTCGGAAGAAACGGCCGCGCGCGGGCGTCGCATGGCGCGGCAGGTCGGCCTCGCTTTCACGGTGCTGGTGGCAATGAACGTGTTGCTAGGTCTGGTTTACATCGCACATCACGAAAGCAAAAACCCGAATCGGCAATTGCTGGATGAGCAGGCGCGCGAACATCTCCGGCAATCTCTTGAAAAAGCAGCCGCCGCGACTCTAACACCGCCACCGCTTGGTGTTAGCGAATTGCGAATTACGACGGAGCGAGGGCAGAGCGATGCGGTTGCCGATGGAATACTGAAGGCTGCGAAAAAATTCCTGGGCGCGGCGACTAAAGGCGTTCCGGATAACGGACAGATCCAAGTGCTGGTGGAGATTCCGGCGAACAAAGCAGCTGAATTTAAAAGCGCTCTCTCCCCCCTCCCCGGATTGAAGGAACTGAGCGGCGAAGTCTCGGCAGGCAATTCCGCGGAGAAGATTTCGGTGATCGTAGCGCTAACGGAAGCGAAATGATCGTTGTCACATTCGCGCTGCCGGCAGAAAGCAGCGCGTTTATTCGCTCGCTGAAAAATATTAGGCGCGATGGGGCAGTCCTGCGCGGGAACCTCGAACGTCAAACATCGAACGCCGAAGGTCGAAGACTTAACCTGCCCTCACCCTACCCTCTCCCTCAGGGAGAGGAGGGCGCGGCAGCGCCTAGTGAGGAAAAATATGATATACAAAGCGGAATTTGTATACTCCACACCGGAGTTGGCGCGGCGAGATGCGAGGAGCGTCTCGGCAATTTCTTGCGCAACGAAACACCGGAATTGTTAATCGCCAGTGGATTTTGCGGTGGGACCAAGGATGAGCTGCATCCGGGTGATCTGGTGATTGCTGACAATGCGTCCGACCTGTCGAAGAAAGCGCGCGCGATTTTACCTGGTGCCGTAGTTGGCAAAATTCATTCTGCGGATCGGATCGTTGATCCCGCAGTGGACCGATACGAGATCGGGCGCGAACACGGCGCGATCGCGATCGACATGGAAACGGAAACGATTGCACGTATCTGCGCGGCGAGATCAATTCCAGTGTTGGCATTGCGCGTGGTAAGCGACTCCCCAGCAGCGCCATTTCCAATGCCGCCAAGTGTCCTTTTTGATATTGAAAAACAGCGCACAAATTTTTTCCTATTATTCAGCTATATCGCACGCAACCCATCGTCTGGGATTAACTTGGCGCAATTCGCGAAGCAAATCGCGCGCGCAAAAACTAAACTGGCAGACGCGCTTTGCGCGGTCATTAACGAACTGTAGATGCCGCTGTCTCCAGCGGCAGAGACTCCAAAATATTTCTGCCGCCGGCGACAGCATCAGCTACACCGAACCGGCGGCTGGGAAGCCGCCGTTCCTTGATTGCGAGCGATTGGGTCAATCCGCGCTACCTTGCAAAACCAAGTCGGCGGACGAAGGCGGCCGCAACCGCTATAGATTCGCCGGCTCAATGTGCACCAGCACGTCGGCGATGCGTGGATCTGTGGCGCGGATCGCATCTTTTACCCGGTGCGCCAGCTCGTGGCCTTCGTGAACGGAAATGCTGCCATTCACCAGCACGTGCAGATCGACGTAATAGGAAACCCCCATCTTGCGCACGAAACATTTATCAAGATCGATTACGCCAGGAACTGAACGTGCCGCGCGCCGAATACTCTCGCTAATTTCACCGCGCGGCGCGGTATCGAGAATTTCGCGCAACGCCGGGCCGAGTAAACGCGCCCCAGTGGTCGCGATGACGGCACAGGCGAACAGGGCAGCATAATCATCTGCACGTTGCCATTTTCCGCCGCCAATGAGCGCAATGGATATCCCGACGGCAGCGGCCATCGAAATAATGGCGTCGGCGCGATGATGCCAGGCATCGGTAGTGATCGCGGTGCTGTCGATGGCACGGCCGAGTCGGCTGACCGAGCGAAACAGCGATTCTTTGACGATGACGGCGATGACCAGCACGAAGAGAGTAAATGGCGCGGGCCCATGATGCGGGAGAAAAATTTCGCGAACGCTCGCAACTGCCAGAACGGCGGCGGCCGCGAGGACGCCAAGGGCAACGACGACAGCGGCCAGTGGTTCCGCTTTGCCATGACCATACGGATGGGTGGCATCGGGTGGACGGGCGGCAAATCGCAGCCCGCCCCAAATGACGATCGAGCCCGCGGCATCGAGCGCGGATTCGATACCATCAGCGATGAGCGCGTAAGCATTTCCAAAAACGCCGGCCGCGATTTTGATGAATGCAAACGCCACATTGACCGCGAGCCCGACCAGAACAAGTCGGGCGCCGGATTGCAGATTGCTGGCAGCAACGTCACCGGTAGGATGAGCATTCATGCAGAAGGAAACGATTAACGTAGCGGTTTACTCCGCGCACGGAAATCCTGCGGATGTTTTGCGCGTTGAATCTCGGCCGTGGCCAAGGCCGGGATCCGACGAAGTGGTGGTGGAAATGCGGGCCGCGCCAATCAATCCGGCGGATTTGAATGCAATCGAAGGGAAATATCCGGGGAAACGTGAAGTGCCGGCGGTGCCCGGATTCGAGGGAGCAGGAATTGTTTCGGAATTGGGAAAGAACGTTAGCAACCTAACGATTGGTTCACTTGTGATATTACCGCACGATATTGGAACGTGGCGCGAAGCGTGTGCAGTCAAAGCGGAGCAACTAGTGGTCGTTCCGTCGGAAATAGATCCCGTCCAGGCGGCAATGTTGAAGATCAATCCGCTGACGGCATGGCGACTCTTGCACGGTTACGTGGAATTAAAGTCCGACGATTGGGTGATTCAAAACGCCGCGAATTCGGCGGCGGGCCGCGCCGTAATTCAAATTGCGCATGCGCTCGGATACAAAACCGTGAACGTGGTTCGGCGTGAAGAGCTAATCGAGGAATTACGCACCGAGGGCGGCGACGTCGTCCTGATCGATGGCGAAAATCTTCGCGATGAAGTGAAGAAGGCTACCGGCAGCGCACCGATTCGCTTGGGATTGAACGCCGTCGGTGGCGAAAGCGCGCTGCGCCTGATGAACTGTCTCGCCCCCAGCGGGACCCTCGTGACCTTCGGGGCAATGAGCTTACAGCCTCTGAAAATTCCGAACGGGCTGCTTATTTTCAAAGATCTGCGTTTTCGCGGAATTTGGATTAACAAATGGTATGACAGCGCCACGGCAGCGGAGCGAATGGCAGCGTTTAACTCGATTTTCGAAATGGCCGGGTGCGGTTCGCTGCAAACGAAAGTCGAAAAATCATACCCGCTGAGCGAAATAAAAACAGCGGTTGGACATGCTGCCCGGGCGCAACGCGGCGGCAAAATAATTTTCGAATTTGGCGCCACTAAAGACACGGAATGACACAAAAGGCCAGTCGGCTGGTCGTTTTATTTTGGCGTCTTTCGTGTGTTTCGTGGACATGTTCAGTCTCGGATGAAGAAGCAAAAGACAATCGTCGTTGGCGCAGGGATTAATGGAGTTGTTGCTGCGATTGAATTGCGAAAGCGCGGACACGAAGTGGTCTTGATCGATCCCGGCCCGTTGCCACATCCCCTCGCCGCTTCGACCGATATCAGTAAGGCGGTCCGCGCAGCCTATGGCGCAGACGAAGATTATATGGCGCTGGCCGAGCAGTCGCGCGAGATTTGGCGGCAGTGGAACGTGGAATTTGGCGTCGAATTGTATCACGAGATCGGTTTCCTTTTCATGCGCCAACGCCCAATGCAGCCGGGCGATTTTGAATACGAAAGTTTCAAGCTCCTCGAGCAACGTGGGCATCGGATCCAGCGCATTAGTTCGAAACAGCTGCGCGAGCAGTATCCGGCGTGGAACGCAGAACGTTATCCAGATGGTTTTCTCGATTTGGAAGCCGGATATGCCGAAAGCGGACGGGTTGTTGCCACACTAATCCAGCGGGCGAAGTCGCTTGGCGTGGAATTGCGCGAAAATGCAAAGTTTTGGGAACTGGATGAAGCAGGCGGGCGCGTAAAAGGGATCCTGTTAGAAAATGGCGAAAAAATCGCAGCGGCCACAGTTGTGATGGCGGTTGGGGCGTGGATCCCGTACGCGTTACCATTCACCCGCAATTTTCTTCGCGCGAGCGGACAGCCGGTATTTCATCTCAAACCCGATAAGCCCGAACTTTTCACGCCGGAACATTTTCCAATTTTCGGTGCGGATATTTCGACCACCGGCTATTACGGTTTCCCCCTCAATCGCGGGGGCGCGGTGAAAATCGCGAATCATGGGCCCGGACGCGAGATGTCGCCGGATTCTCCCGAGCGCGCGGTTACGAAAGAGGACGAGAGCAAAATGCGCCAATTTTTGTCCGACTCGTTTCCGGCGCTGGCGAATTCCCCAATCGTATCCACGCGCATCTGTTTCTATTGCGATACCCATGATGGAAATTTTTGGATCGCTCCAGATCCGGATCGTCCCGGATTGGTCATCGCGGCCGGCGACTGCGGCCATGGATTTAAGTTCGCGCCGGTGCTAGGTGAAATCGTCGCCGACGCGGTCGAAGGCAAATCCAATCCGTTGCTGGAAAAATTTCGCTGGCGCCCGGAAGTGAAAGCGGGCGAGACGAAGGAAGCCGCCCGATTTCAGGAAAACCGGTAGCGGCGGTCTGTGACCGCCGAGAGCCTTTCGCAATTTACCGAACATCGGCGGTCATGTAGGTGTTTAGCGTTGCCCTGATACATCCCATTTCATTAACACCTCGCTTCAGCGAGGTGCATGGCCGGGTCTACTACCATAACCGCTTTAGTGGTTTACTTCTTCACTGACAAAAAACCGCTGAAGCGGTTGGGCTCCTTCAGGCATCATTAACACCCAGCTAAAGCAGGGTGTTAATGAGAGGGTCAGTCGACGCTAAACACATCGGCGGTCACAGACCGCCGCTACAGCCGGCGTCTCATCGGCAGAATAGCGATGCGACGTCCTATTGCTTCTGCACGGTTTCTTTCTTCGGCTGGCGTTTCAGGAGCGTGATTTGTTTGATCCGCGCCGAATCCGACGGACTCCAGGTCGCGACATCGGGGTCATCTTTGAAGGCGTTGTGAACGATGCGCCGCTGGTAGGAATTCATCGGCTCGAGTTGAAGCGAACGGCCGGTGATGCGCACTCGCTCAGCCAGCTCGCGAACGCGTTGCACGATTCGATCTTCGCGCATGGAACGGTAATGCTCGCAATCAACAATGACCTTTTGGGCATCTTTGTTTTTCGCCTGCAATAACCGGTTGAGAAGAAATTGAATAGCATCGAGCATTTCGCCGTCGTGACCAATTAGACGCCGGCTCTCCTCGGTGTAAATCTGCAGGGTCAGGTTTCCGCCTTCGCTTTGCATTTCCGCGATTTCCACCACGAAACCGAGGTAGCCGAGCATGGTATCGAGTAACTCTTTAGGCGTCATCTTCGTTTTCGTTTCGGCACCGCAACTTTCTCTAAGGTCGGCATCGGTTGTTTCCGATTTTGATACAATTGCAGAATGCTGAAAAGGTTTTGCACAGTGTAATACAGGGCGAGGGCAGCGGCAAAGTTATAGCAAAAGACGATAAAGATTATAGGCATGAACATCATCATCCGCTGCTGGGTTGGATCGCCACTCTTCGGTGTCAGGTGGGTCATCCAGAAGCTGGTCGCCGCCATGATTAGCGGAAGGATATTGATGGGCCATCCGAAAACGGGAAGATGCCCCACGGTATCGGGCTGTGAGAGGTCGTGAATCCAGAGAAAACTGGCGCCGCGCAATTCCACTGCCTGTCGCAACATAGTAAAGAGACCGAAGAAGATCGGGATTTGGATGAGCATTGGTAAACAGCCGCCCACAGGGTTGATCCCATATTCCTTGTAAAGCTTCATCGTCTCCTGATTCATCCGCGTCGGATCGTCCTTGTATTTCTCGCGCAGCTCCTGGATTTTTGGTGAAAGCGCGGACATTCGTCGCATCGAAGTCGTTGCTTTAGTTTGCAAGGGCCAGAGCGATAGCTTCACAATTGTCGTTAGCGCGAGAATGGCAGCGGCATAGTTGCCAAGGAAACTGTGAAGGGTGTTCAAGACGTTGAGCAACGCCTGGCAGATGATCTTGAAGATGCCGAATTCCATGACTTCGGCTTCGTTGTGTTCGAGCCGGGCGAGCCGATGATAGAGTTTCGGGCCGAGGTAGAGTTGGAAGTGCGCGCTGTAAGTCTGTCCGGCCTCCACGCGGAAGCCCGGTAAGTGCATCGCGCCCTCCAAACCGTAGGCCTTTTGCGCCGGATCGATCTCAAAGCGTGTCCCCCAAACCGCGTCCGCCTTCCCAGTCAGGGGGACCACCAGGCTAGTGAAAAATTGATTGCTCGCAGCCACCCACTCCGCGGCATTGATGTTCTGCGTGTAATAGGGACGCGGCGGATGCTGCCCCATCCCGAAAAAGCCGCCGCCCCCACCGAACCAACCCACATCAATGCCTTTAGTGCCGCCGCCGACCGACCAAACCAACCGAGTGTAGCTCGGGTAGTCGTTGCGGTGAATCCGCGCCGCCGAGCCAATTCCAAGAAAATATCCGGGATTCGCGTACGGCACAACGCCGTTGTTCGCGAAATCGACATCCAATTTCACAACGAAATTATCCTTCTTCTCGTTAGTCGCCGGGAAGAAAAACTTCTTTCGAATCGTCACCTGCTCCGGCGTGATATATTCGAGTGCGACAGTATCGGCTTCGCGGGTGATTTTGTATTCCGGCAAAACTGGAGCTGCGGGATCGTCGACCATCGCGCCGATGGGAATTCGCGCGGGTGAGTTCAGCGTCACGCGTTCGCTTTCCCCTACCTCGGCAGGGTAGTTAAGCAAAATTGCTTCGCTGACTCCGCCGCCGCGATTGGTAAGATGTAATTCGACATCCGAGTTTCGGACCGTTTCGGTTTTTTCTTCAAATTGCGTCGGTGTGGCGGTCGGTGCCGCTGTCGCCACAGTCCCCGGCTGCGGCGCCGGGCTGGCAACCGCCGCGGGTGCTGATGCGAATGGAGTACCGCTCAGTGTAGGCACGGGGGGCGAAGGCGCGGTCGCAACGGCTGGCGGGGGCTGTGGTTGCCGGGCAATCCAAATTTCCCAGGCGATAAGCCCTAGGACGCAAAGAGTGATGGCAATCCACGCGGTCCGATCCATAAATTAATTGCGCCTGCTTACTCGCAGACGCAGCTCCGTGCCAGTGAATCTGCGGCGGGCACCGGATCAAATCCGCTGCCACCCCAGGGATGACATCGCAACAGGCGCTTCATTCCGAGAAAGCTCCCGCGCAAGACGCCGTGCTCTTCGACCGCTCGCAAGAAATATTCGGAGCACGTGGGCGAAAAACGGCAGCCGGAATTCGCTCCACCCACGAATGAAAGCATCGGCGAGATCGTTATTTGATAACCGCGAATGAAAGTGCGAACGAGAGCGCGCATCAGAGGGCAAGAATAGAAGCGCGCTCTGCCAGGCGCAACCACTCATCCTCCAGCGCAGGGAATGTCACGCGCGCCGCTCCTACCGTCGCGATCGTCACGATCCAAACGCCGCCGCTGATTTTGTGTTGATGTTTGCGAAAAATCTCACGCAAACGCCGGCGGGTGCGATTGCGGACAACCGCGCTCCCTACGCGCCGGGAAGTAATGAAACCAGCACGCGCGGCCGCGTTTGGTTCGGCATTTTTCAAAACGCCCAGCGTAAGCGTTTCTCCACGGACGGAGGACCCCTCCGTCCGAACGCGTTGGAATTCCAAATCCAGAGTAAGTCGGCGCGACTTCGAAAAACGAAGACGTTTTTGCATTTGCGAACTCTAGTCATCCCGAGCGGAAGTCGAGGGATCGCGAGAAAGCTAACTTTAAGCCTCTGCAACGGATCCCTCGACTCCGCTCGGGATGGCGGTTTTATCCGTACAGCAAAAGTCTTCCCCGAATTCACTCAGGGAAAACCTCGCAAAAACAGCTTCGTTGATTACGGCGTGGCCGAAGCGGCCGGTGAAGACGTCGTATTAATTGTCGTGTTCGTCTCCGTCTTGTTTGTCGTCGCCGGCGAAGGATTCACCACTGTCGTGTTAGTTTCCTTCTTTTCCCCACCCGGCGGATTTACTGTCTCGGTCTTTTGTTCGCAAGCCGCGAGCAACGACGCGGCACCAGCCAGAATGCAAATGTATTTCTTCATAAGGTTATAGATGGAACCCCAATGTGGGTCACTCCATATTCGGCGCAACAAGCACTTTCGGCCTTACCTTGGGCAAAGGTTCACCCGCCGAGCGAGCCTAGTGCGTCGCTCGAGAAAGTGGGGATGTAATCCAGACCATGTGCTTCGCCGACCGCCTGAATGGTGAGTTTTCCGTCGCGCGTGTTCACACCACCAAGCAGGGCCGGCTGTTTATTGCATGCACCTTCCAATCCGCGATCGGCCAGTAACTCGACGTAGCGACTGGTAATATTCGTCAGCGCCTGAGTTGCGGTCCGCGCATAAGCCGCCGGCATGTTAGCCACGCAATAATGGGTAACGCCTTCCTCAATATAAACCGGGTCGAGATGCGTCGTTGGCCGCGACGTTTCCGCGCAACCGCCCTGATCGATCGCAATGTCCACTACCACGCTGCCTGGTTTCATTTTTCGCAACATCGCGCGCGTAATCAGCTTCGGTGCTTTCGCCCCTGGCACCAAGACTGCGCCGATGAGCAGATCGGTCGTCGCCATCAATTCGTGGAGATGTGCTTCGCTGGAATATAGCGTGTGAGCGTTATCCATGGTGATGTCGAGAAAACGCATCCGTTCGAGATCGACTTCGAGAATGGTAACGTCGGCGCCCAGACCGGTGGCCATGCGCGCGGCATTCACGCCGGCGGTACCGCCCCCAAGCACCACCACGCGTCCGGGCAAAACCCCCGGAACGCCGCCGAGCAAAACCCCCGTCCCGCCGTTGTGTTTCGCCAGATAATACGCGCCCATCACCACCGACATGCGGCCCGCGATTTCGCTCATTGGTTCCAAAAGCGGCAGGCGATTTCCGATTTGAATCGTCTCGTAAGCGACACCGGTCACGCCAGAGTTGAGCAACGCTTCTGTCAAAGCCTTGCTCGCCGCCAAGTGAAGATAAGTGAAAAGAATTTGTCCTCGACGCAGCAACGGCCACTCCGCCAGCAACGGTTCCTTCACTTTTACGATCATGTCCGCGCGCTGAAAAATTTCCTCCGCCGATTCGACGATCTGCGCGCCGACTTTGACATATTCCTCATCTGGATAACCGGAACCGATGCCGGCATTTTTTTGGACGAGAACGGTATGGCCATGGCCAACCAGTGTTTGCGCGGTGGACGGGAGCAAACCAACGCGCTGCTCTTGTTCTTTAATTTCCTTGGGAATGCCGATGGTCATGGCAGCGAGTGAATGGTGATACGTGATTTGTGAAGAGTGTTAAAGCTCAATCTGCTGAAAACAATTCACAATTTCATTTCGGCACGTTTGCACGGCGGTACGCCGCAGAATTTGGTCCGGGGCAACAGTCGGTTCATCGAGGGCGGGTTTCGGATGATTAGGGAAATCGTTCGCAAAAATATTTAACCATAGTGCGGTGTCATCCTGAGCCGTGCAAGACAACGCCAGTCCGGCCCGGATCGAAGGATCTCGCCAACAGTCAGTCGCCTCCTCGCTTGTCTGATGCTTCAGCGCATGAGAGGTCGCTCGCTCCGCCCGAGATGACAGAAGAGATAGAAGATCACGCCATCTCCCAAGAAGCCCTTCATTCAATTGATTCTGAAGCACAGCCAACACTGCGCTTTTCCGATGATGGTGAGCCCGTGATTAGCGATGTAACCCCTTTAACAAATTTAACGGCAGCAGAGGTCTTTTGCTCAATGCAATGCTCTGCCGTGCGATTAATTTTTTGCCGCCACAAATTCCACCACCAGCGGCGTAATCATCAGCGCATTCGGGTTCTTTCCTGCACTAGCCAAATCCGCGCGCACTTTGTCAGCGAAGTTTTGATCGATCCGACCCATCTCGATCAAGCGTGGAAGATATACTTCGATGAATGTCACCGGCCATTGCCACATGTAGTTAGCCGGATGCACACAAAAAATATGCGGCGTGGTCGACCGAATAATAAACCCGTTTTGCGAGAGCAACACCGGTAGGTCGGTAGCGCCATCCGGTTCTCCGCCCGACTCGCGCCAGGTTGCGACTACGTGCTTGCGAAATTTTTCCTGAGACGCAATCGGTGGAAGAAAACGCCAGGTTTCATAGTGAGCGTATTCATGAAAGATAGAGATTCCGCCTTTCGGCATGACCTCGCCGAGTTTCTCGATCAACAATGCCTGATCGCTGACAAACGATAAGACCCAGCGGCACCAGGAGAAATCGTAATTCCCTTTCGGCAAATCGCCGGTCATCAGGTCCAACTCATAAATCTTCGCATTGTTCAGCCCACGACGGCGAAGGGACTCGCGCATGGCAGCAACAAATTTGTCGGAACGCTCCAGCGCCACGACTTCGCCGGATGGTCCGACAATCTCGGCGAGATCGAGAGCAGCATAACCGGGCCCGGCCCCAAGATCGAGGACGCGCTTCCCGGTGGTAATGCCAGCCTTCTGCCAGCAGTCCAACACCACCGGACGCCAGACCCGGTGTTGCAGCCCGAGTCTCAGCAACTCCTCATCATGCGTCCCGAGAACGTAGTCTTTCTCGCTCATACCGGATCATCGCTCCACATTGCACTCTCTTTCCACTCGATTCTTTTGACGTCTTCCGCGCTCAACTCGCGCGACGCAAACAACGCGCGCCCGAAGGCTGCCATATCTTAGTGTCGAATTCTCGTCGTCATCCCGAGCGAAAGTCGAGGGCCCCCGTTGCGCAAACTTTAAGGAGACTTCCGCGGGATCCCTCGACTTCGCTCGGGATGACCGAACCAGTCACGTTGATCAGCAGCCGATTCTGCTTCACGCCCTGGAGCGAAGAACACTCAATCGCCGAACCGATAGTTAAATGTCTCGATGTCGACCTTGAACTTCTCTTCAATTATACTTTGTGTCTCCGAGGTATAGTATTCCGTATAGTGGCGCGAGCGGGGATTAGCGCGGGCATGAGGAAGCACTTCGCTTACTCCAAGCTTTTTCGCGACCACGGCCCAGTCTTCTTGCAAGCGCTCGAATCGGCCAATGAAGTCCGCGAGCATTTTGCCGTTGGCGTCGACAAACCAATCAAGTTGGTAATGATGAGGCGAGGAATGAATGCACGTGCTGCTACTATATTGAATCCAACGGACGAACTCATCGAACGTCATCTCCTGACGCATTTGCACTGCTTCATTGCGCTCATAGAGCGAGACGACACGGTCCCAGGGATTGCGAACAAATCCGAACTTAAAGTAGCTTTCGAATTGTCGTCGTCCCCATTCTTTCCGACGCTCCGCTGGCAATGTAAGATAGAGCCATTCCAAGATTCGATTTTTTCTTCCCCCGCGCACAACCCAGTAGCTCTCCATCAACCTCTTGATCTCACACAGGTTCAAGTGTGGCTTGATCGGCTTTCCCAACAAGTGCCGCACGCTGGTCGAACCAGTTTTGGGGACTTCCACGAAGATGCACTTGTAACGATGTGAGATCATGCCTTGCTTAGCCAGCCGCAGAGAGAGAGGATAGGCTTACTTTTTTATGAAAGCGATTGTTCTGACCTTTGATCGACATCGCGCCATTACC
>Ga0066688_10000455_pt1 | contig 13840 bp, 9 predicted proteins | sample GraSoiAngelo_137_FD_62304 | JGI IMG/M metagenome (GOLD analysis project Ga0066688, IMG submission 62304) | Grasslands soil microbial communities from the Angelo Coastal Reserve, California, USA - 14_0929_09_30cm | ecosystem: Environmental > Terrestrial > Soil > Grasslands | place: USA... | reverse complement strand
GGCCCGACCTGACCGTCGCCGACCGGGCGGCCGTCGACGAGCACGCAGGGTGCGACCTGCGCGCCCGTCCCGCAGAAGAACACCTCTTCGGCCACATAGAGCTCCGTGCGGTCGATCTGCCGCTCTTCGATCGGAATGGCCAGCTCTTTCGCCAGCGTAAAGATCGAATCGCGTGTGATGCCTTCGAGGATGTCGTCGGTCACCGGCGGGGTCGCGAGTACGCCGTCGCGGATCATGAAGAGGTTCGCGCCCCCGCCCTCGGAGACGTGGCCGTCGGCGGTCAGGAAGATCGCCTCGTCGGCCTCGTAGTCATGCGCCTCGTCGACCGCGAGCGCGGTGTTGATGTAGGCGCCGGTCAGCTTCCCGCGGGCCGGGATCGCCGCATCCGCGGTGCGCTGCCAGCTTGCGGTCCGCGCTGCGAGTCCGCCGGTCGGCAGATACGCGCCGAGCGGGAACGAGTACATCGCGAAGCCGTCGCGCAGTCCCTGCAGCGCGACCTTCACCGAACGTGCGGCCTTGTATGCCAGGGGCCTCACGTATACGTCGCTCTTGAAGCCGTTCTTGCGCAGAAGCTCGACGGCGAGCGCCGACAGATGATCGGGATCTCCGGGAAGAGCGATCCGCATGATCCGGACGGATCGCGCCATCCGTTCGAAATGTTCGCGCAGCCGGAATGCGTAGAGCTGCTCCCGCTCGGCGTTCCAGTACGCACGGATCCCTTCGAATACGCCGGTCCCGTACTGGAGCGCGTGCGTCGCGATCGAGATCTTGGCGTCGGCGAGAGGCACGAATTCGCCGTCGAGGTAGGCGAAGCCTGTCTCCACGATCTCCTGGCCGACCGCGGCGACTTCCTTCAGCCGATCTTGCACGCTCGCCATCACGCACCTCCGCCAAACAAAAACGCCTCCCGATCTCGGGAGGCTTCACGCTGCTGCCGCTGGAGTTCCTTAGCTGCGCGCGCCTCCTCCCGGAGCTCCCGCAAGGAGCCCGGCGAAGGTAACGACGATCACGATCATCCTGCGCATCAGAGCGCGAACGCTAGGCGGTGCGCTCGCTCGAGTCAAGGTCAGACACGTGCGATGACCTCGCCGCGCTGCCACGCTCGGCGAGCAAGCTCGAGCGCGAGGACGTCGAACAGAACGAGGGCGACCCCGAGCCCGAGCAGCGGCCAGCCCTCGCCGAGCTGCGACGCGATGAACCCGAGGCCGCCAAAGAGCGCCGCCGAAAATGCGATCACCAGGCCGGCGAGCTGCTGCGCCGCGCGGCTCGAGCGGACACGAGCCGCGACGATCATCGTGATGCTTCCGGTGGTGATGAGATAAAGGAACGCGAGCACGAGCAGCGCGTAGAGCAGCTCCGGCGTGAAGACTTCGGCCACGCGAGCCAGGCCGTAACGGTAGGCAGCGATGACGTAGCCGGCGCCGAGCGTGACCAGGGATGCCGCCATGACCGTGATGACCATGCCGCCGAGCTTCCCGACGACGATGTCGAGATCGCGAATGGGCGCGGCAAGCAGTGGTACGAGCGTGCCGTTCTCCTTCTCGGCGGTGAACGTCGCGGCGATCAACGCGACGCCCGAGAACGCCGGAAAGATGACGCACTGGACCGCGATGCCGAGCAGCGCGGCGTCGCCCCCGGCGCCCCTGCCGATGCCGCCATTTGCGAGCACGAGGAAGAGCGGGAGGAGCACGAAGATGCCGGTCCTGAGAAGCGATGCTCGGTCTAGAAACACCTCCCAGCGGATCTCGCGCCACGCGATCAGCCACGCCTTCATGCGCGCGCCTCCTGAAGGATCTGCATGTACGCGTCCTCGAGCGACCGCTCGTCGACCGACAGCGTCACCACCTGAACGTTCGCGTCGATGAGCGCGCGAAGCGCCTGGCCATTGGTCCTTACCGGGTCATCCGTCGTGAACCGGAGCGCGGAGAGACCGTCGGAGCCGCTAGCCGGTTGGGCATCGATCCCGACGCGCGATAGGGCCGTCCGGGCGAGCGCGCCGTCGCCCGCGAACGTCACCGTGTACTGCGGCTTGCCGGCCGATCGGATCTCGCCAGTCGCGCCGATTCGGACCACTCGGCCGCGGAAGAGCACGACCACGCGATCGGCGATCCGCTGCGCCTCGTCGAGATCGTGCGTCGTGAGGAGGATCGCGCGGTGTCGCGCGCGAAGCGAGACGATGAACGAGCGGAGCGTCTGGGCCATCTCGGGATCGAGCGCGGTCGCGGGCTCGTCGAGCAGAAGGACGGGCGGATCGTGCACGAGAGCGCGAGCGATGGCCACCTTTTGGCGCATGCCGCGGGAGAACGTGCCGAGCCTGCGATCGAGGACGTCGTCGAGGCCGAGCAGCTTCGCGAGCTCCGCCGCCCGCCGCGCGGGCTCGTGGACGTCGTAGAGACGACCAAAGAACGTCAGGTATGCGCGAAGCGGCATGCGCTCATAGAGCGAGGGCTGATCGGTGACGAAGCCACATCGCGATCGGACGGTGTTCGGATCATTCCGGACTGACACGCCGTCGACGAGGACATCCCCTTCGCTCGGCGTCAGGATGCCGCCGATGATGCGGCTCGCTGTCGTCTTCCCCGCGCCGTTCGGACCGAGGAGCGCGACGATCTCGCCTGGCTGGACCGCGAAGCTGACGTCATCGAGGGCGATCAGACCGTCGAATCGGCGCGTCACGCCTCGCACATCGATCACCCTTCGAGCATACGAGCGAGTTGGGGGGCTTCGCCCCCCAGCCCCCGTACTGTGTCTCACGTGGAAGCGATCCTCTCAGTCCACGGACGCGTCGCGACGGCGCTCGTTCTCTACTACGCGGCCGTCGGAGTCTGGGGACTTTGGCTGAGCGTCCGCAAGGTCGGGCCGACGCCGGGATTCCGCGGCGCGATCGTGATCGCGGTGATCGCCTCGGCCGTCCAGGGCGCGCTCGGTCTTGTCCTGCTCGCCTTCTCGCGCCCGCCACAGGACTCACTTCATCTCCTCTACGGAGTCGCGCTCGTGGTCGCGATGCCGCTCGCCGCGTCCCTGGCGCGCGACCGCACGGGTCGCACCCAATCGCTGGCGCTCGGTCTGGCCGCGCTCTTCACCGCCGGACTCGCGATCCGGGGCATCATCACCGCGTAGTGGATCCACGAGACGTGCCGCCCGCGATCGAGGAACGGCCGGACACGAGCACGGCCGCGCTGCAGGCTCTGCGCGGCGACTTCCACTACTTCAACGTTGCCGGCTCGGGGCCGACATTCCCCGTCGCCCAGCGCGCCGCCGAGCGTTTCCGCGCATGGCTGAACGAGGTTGGAATGTTCGGCCACGTGGGCTACGCGGCGTACAACGCCGCGCTGGACGCGACGCGCGTCGACATTGCCGCGACCCTCGGCGATCCGGGCGGCGCCGCGCGGATCGCGCTGGCGCAATCCGCGACCGATGGCCTCAACACGCTCGTCGCCGGGCTGGCGATCCCGCCCGGCTCGCTCATCGTCACCACGGCGGAGGAGCACGGCAGCGCGCTCTATCCGCTGCGCCGCCGCATGCAGCTCGGCGACCGCCTCGTCGAGATCGCCTGGCATCGCGATCCCGAGCGTTTTCTCGTTGACGTCCGCCACTGGATTCGCCAGGGCGCACGCGCGCTCGTGATCTCGCTCGTGTCCTGCAAGACCGGCGACGTTCTGCCGGTCGCCGAGGCCTGCCGCATCGCGCGCGACGCTGGGGCGATCACGATCGTCGACGCGGCGCAGGCGCTCGGCCAGATCACGGTCGACGTCCACGAGCTCGGCGCGGACGCGGTGGTCACCCTGGGCCACAAGTGGCTTCACGGGCCGCTGGCGACGGGAGCGTTCTGGGTCCGCGATCTCGAGGTCTTCGCACCGACGCGACTGGGCTGGCGTTCGCGGCTCGAGCTGCCCAGCGGCAGCCCCGAATACAACCCGAACGCGACGCGCTTCGAGACCGGCACCGTCGATGCCGCCGCGTTCGTTGGGCTGCGCCAGACGCTGGCCGTGCACCGGCTGCTGGGCTCGAAGGTGCCGGAGCGTCTCCGTGCGCTCCGCGAGCGTCTGCTCGCCCGTCTCGCGGAGCTCCCGTTCGCCCTGCGGTCGACGCCGGACGCGCCGACGGGGATCGTCGTGGTCGAGCCGCGCAACGACAACGTCGCCGAGCTGGTGACGAAGATGTGGGATGAGGAGCGAATAGCGGTGAAGCTGATCGACGAGCCCAACGTCGCGCCGGCGATCCGCATCTCGTTCTGGGCTCTGCATCAGCCCGCCGACATCGATGAGCTCGCTTCCGCGTTCGCGCGGCAGCTCGCGGTGCGGGTGTCGTGAGCGACCTCGCGGGCCACGTCGCGATCGTGACCGGCGGCGGCCGTGGGTTGGGCCGTGCGATCGCCGAGCGCCTCGCGGCGATGGGAGCTGCGGTCGTGATCGCGTCACGCAACGCGCCTGAGCTCGACGAGGTCGCGAAGGCGATCAAACGCGCGAAAGGCAGGGCGCTGGCGCAGACCGCGGACATCGCCGATGAGCGTCAGGTACAGGAGCTGGTGCTCGCGACCGAGCGATGGGTGGGGCCGGCGACGATCCTCGTGAACAACGCGGGTATGGTCGACCCAATGGTCCCGCTCGCCCGCTCGAACGCCGCGCTCTGGCTGCGAAGCGTGGCGATCAACGTCGGCGGCACGTACCTCGCGACGCGAGCGGTCCTGCCCGGGATGCTCGACCGCGGCTACGGCCGGATCGTGACGATCTCGTCCGGCGCGGCAACGCGCCCGTCGGCGGGTTGGACCGCGTACTCGGCCGGCAAGTCGGCGGTCGTGATGATGATGCGAAGCCTCGCTCTCGAGCTCGAGGGCACGGGCGTGACGGCGTGCTGTTTCAACCCTGGCTACATGGACACCGAGATGCAAGAGCGCATTCGCAGGACATCAACATCCGACTTCCCGCGAAGCGACGAGTACCGCGCCGCGCATCGCGAGGGCAAGCTCAACGATCCGAAAGAGCCGGCGCGCACAGTCGCGTATCTGGTGCTGCCATCGACCAAGCGCAATGGCGCCGTTCTCGAGCAAAGCGATGAAGGGCTGCGCGGCGAGGTCGAGACCGCGATTCCAGCGTAAGTCTCGAAGGAGTCTGCGGCTTCTGGCGTCATCCTGAACGCGGTTCTCCCCTGTGGTCGAAGACGAGCTCCGCGCATTGGCGCGTTTTTGGATTCGAGCGCGCCGCGATTGTGTGGAGCAGATCCGCGCTAGGCCACGCGCGGAGTGACATGGTTCCGCGACTCAGGTCCTGACACTGGAGCGGGGAGCCCGTCGCTAGACCAGTTAAATGATTGCTTCGAGATCCTGCCGAACTGCCAACCGCTTGGGAGAAAAAGCTGTGAAGTGGCTGCTAAGTTGTCCTTGACACGGCAAGACAACCGAGCGTAAGTTCCGCCGGTCTCGTTGCGATGACGGCCTGCCTGAGTGACGGGACGGCGTGGGATGGGAGTGCGCGAGGAGGAAGGCAATGCGTTTTGGCCGTTCCGCGGCACGGCTACTTGTTCGCCGACTGGTCGACGGCCAGCGGATCCGAGTTCTCGGCCCGAGGTGGGTGGCGCGTGGCCTGGTCGCCAGCTTGGTGGTCTCGTCGATGCTCCTCGGTCCGACAAATCCTGCGGTCGCCGCGACCGGAGATCCCTTCCGTTTCATTTATGACCAGGACGGTCGCCTCGTCGCAGCGGTCACGCCCACGGACTCGGCCCGGTACACCTACGACGGCGTCGGCAACATCACCGCGATCTCACGCGTCGTCGCAACGACCGTGTCCGTACTCGAATTCGCGCCCCACAGTGGCGTAGCCGGCACGACGGTCACGGTCTACGGCACAGGCTTCAGCGCGACCCCATCGCAGAACACCGTGAAGTTCAACGGCGTGACCGCAGCCGTGACCTCGTCGACAACGACTCAGATCGTGGCCAGCGTGCCGACCGGAGCTGCGAGCGGGACGATTAATGTCACCGCGCCCGGCGGAAGCTCGACAAGCAGCGCGACGTTCAGCGTCGCCAACAGTGCGCCAACGATCACCGGATTCTCGCCAGCGGTCGCCGATGCGACGGGCACGGTCACGATTACGGGAACGAACTTCGATACGACGCTCATCAGCGACGATGTGACCTTCAACACCACGTTCGCGACCGTGACCGCCGGGACATCCACGAGCCTGACGGCGAGCGTGCCACCGCTGTCGGCCTCGGGTCCTCTCGTCGTCCGGACCGTCGGTGGGAAAGTTGTCGCGTCGACGGACCTGTACATCGCCCCGTCCGGTTACACCGCGGCTCAGGTCGGTCCGCGCGCCCGCGCCACGCTTGGCCAACCGCAGACTCTGACCTTCGGCGGAGATTCGAAGATCGGCTTGCTGCTCGTCGACGGGATTGTCGGTCATCGGATCAGCCTGATCCTCAGCCGAACTGGATCGACTACGTACGACATCAGCATGCGCGCGCCCGACGGAAGTACGACGCTGAGCGCGATCTGCTGCTCGCAGACTTGGATCGAGCCTGTCTCCCTACTGCTGACCGGCACGTACAGCGTTGTCCTCGACCCCGGAACCTCAGGATCGGGGACGGTCACCATCACCGCCTACGACGTGCCGCCGGATGCGACCCAGGCGATCACCCCGACCAACGCCGGGACCACCGCCGCGCTGAGCACGACCGTGCCCGGCCAGAACATGGCCTTCACCTTCACCGGCGCCGTGGGTCAGCGGGTGAGCTTCAGCCTGGCACAGTCGAGCGGGCTGGCGTGGGCCACCACCGTGTACAACCCCGACGGCTCAAGGCTCTGGGGCGACAACTGCTGCGGCAACACCTGGGTCGAGACCGGGAACCTGCCGCAGGCCGGCACCTACAAGATCTTCCTCGATCCGGTCGGCGCGCTCACCGGCACCCTCACCATCACCGCCTACGACGTGCCGCCGGATGCGACCCAGGCGATCACGATCGGTGGCGCATCCGCGATGCTCAGCAACACCGTCCCCGGTCAGAACATGTCCTTCACCTTCTCAGCGACGACCGGCCAGAACCTCACCGTCACCCTCGCACAGTCGAGCGGGCTGGCATGGGCCACCACCGTGTACAACCCCGACGGTTCAATCCTCTGGGGTACCAACTGCTGCGGGAATACCTCGGCGCTGTTCACAACGACCCAAAGCGGGACACATAAGGTCTTGGTCGACCCGGTTACCACCGCGGTCGGCAGCATGACGGGTAGCGTCGCGCTCACGGGAGGCGCGTTGCCAGCGCCAATGGTGGCGAGCCTCGATGTTCCCGCCGTTGCCACTCAGGTTTACCCGAACGGAGCGCGCGCGAGCCTCGCGGCCCTCGACATTCCTCGCGCTCAGGCGCTGGAGCCACAGCCACCGGCGCCGTCCTTCAGCCCGCCACGCGACCCACCGGATTGGATTCCGGGGACCGCCGCGCGGCAGAACTGGCGGAGCGGTCGCGCGGACTCTCCGTGGCGCACGCTTCCGCATCTGCGGGCCGACATGGGGGTGACCGCCCTAGCTGGTCAGGTCCTCGCACTCAACGGTGCTCCACTTGCGGGCATACCCGTCGAGATCGAGGGGATTACTGGAGTCACCGACGCCAACGGTCAGTTCCTCCTGAAGGGAATCGAAGTCGGCCACCAAGAGCTCTTAGTCAATGGCGGGCTCGCCCGCGATCGGGCCGCGCCGGCTTACGGAGTCTACGAGGTCGGTCTCGAGATTCGCGCCGGGCTCACGAACCTCGTCCCAGCGACAATCTGGCTGCCCAAGCTCGATATCGCGCACGCGCAACCCATTTCTTCCCCGACGACACGCGAGGTCGTGGTCACCACACCTCAGATCCCCGGACTAGAGCTGCACATCCCGGCCGGAACCACGATCATCGATGAGAACGGAGACCCGGTCACCGAGATTTCGATCACTCCGATACCACTGGACCGTCCGCCGTTCCCCCTTCCGGCGCTTCAGGAAATTCCCGTCTACTTCACGATTCAGCCCGGAAGTGCGTACCTCTCGAACGTGGCGAGGATCATCTATCCCAACTACACGAATCTTCCGCCTGGGACGCGCGAGAACTTCTGGACGTACGACCCCGACGGCAACGGGTGGTACATCTACGGGCACGGCGAGGTAACCGCTGACGGGAAGCAGGTCGCGCCAGATGAGGGCGTGGGCATCTACAGCTTCACCGGCGCGATGTTTGGTGGCTCGCAGACCCCACCGAGCCTCTGGGACGCGATCGGAAACTTCTTCAGCGGCGGCGACCCGGTCGGGCTGAGCAGCGGGCTCATGCTGCTGGATAAGACGGATCTCGCGCTGCCCGATGTCATGCCGCTCGCGCTCACGCGCAGCTACCGCCAGAGCGATCCCTACCAGCGCGCGTTCGGCATCGGGACCTCGCACGCCTTCGCCTTTTACCTCTGGTCGGCCAACGCGTATCAGGAGGTCGATCTGATCCTGCCCAACGGCGGCAGGGTCCACTACGTTCGGATCTCCCCTGGCACCGGCTGGACGGACGCGGTGTTCGAACACACCGCTTCACCGACCGCCTTTTACAAGTCACGGATTGTGTGGAACGGAACCGGATGGACGTTGACGCTCAAGGATGGCACGCAGAGCGTCTTCATTGACAACGGGCCGCTGCAGTACATCCAAGACCGCTACCTCAACCGGACGACTTTGGATCGTGGCTCGAACCCCCGCGGCAATCTCTTAACGATCCGCTCGCCGAACGGGCGCTGGATCTCACTGCATTACGACGCGAGCAATCGGATCGATCAGGCTACAGACAACGCGGGCCGCACCGTTCATTACACCTATAACGCCGCCGGTTATCTCTGGAAGGTCACGGATACGGCGAGTCAAATCACGGAATACACCTACGATGCTTCGAACAGGCTGCGTTCGATCAAGGATCCGCGGCTGATCACCTTCCTGACCATCGATTACGACGCCAACTCTCGTGTCCAGAAACAGACTCAGGCCGACGGCACCTTCTTTCAGTTCGCCTACCAGCTTGATCAGAACGGCAAGGTTATCCAGACGGACGTCACCGATCCGCGTAACTTCGTCCGCCGTGTCACATTCAATAGTGCGGGTTACGCCTTAACGGACACCGCCGCCTTTGGTCAGCCCGAGGCTCAGATCACCAGTTTCGACTTTGACCCAACGTCGAATCTGGTCCTGAACGTCACCGACGCTCTTGGTCACGTCACACACAACACTTACGACAGCGCCGGCAACGTGGTCACCACCACAAACCTCTACGCAACGCCCGACGCGGTGACGACAACTTTCACCTATGACCCCCTGTTCAATCAGCTCGCCTCCGTGAAAGACCCGCTCAACCACACGACGAGCTGGGGGATCGACGCCAGCGGCAACCGTCACACGGAGACCGACGCCCTGCTCCACACCTCAACCTTCAACTACTTCCCCTCCGGGCGGCTTCAGACCGCCACCAACCCTCTGCAGAAGACCACCACGTTCGCCTACGAGTCAGGCGATCTGGTCTCCGTGACCGATCCAATCGGCCGCATCGCAACGTGGTTCTCCGACGCGGTTGGACGGCCGGTGGCCGTGACCGATCCGCTGGGCAATCGGACTCGCACGAGCTACGACGCGCTCAATCGCGTCAACGACGTGACTGACCCGGTCGGCGGAATTACGGCGTTCACCTACGACGCGAATGGCAACCGCCTCACCGTCAAGGACGCAAAGCTGAACATCACCACTTACACCTACGACAACATGGATCGCGTCTGGACCCGTAAAGACGCCCTTCTCAAGACAGAGACCTACACATACGACGCCAATGGGAATCTGCTCACTGTCACCGACCGGAAAAGTCAAGTCACTGAGTTCCGCTACGACTCGCTGAACCGGCAGACCTTTGCGGGCTTCGGCCGAACCGGTACTGCCCCGAACTATAGCTACCAATCCTCGACCAGTTACACCTACGACGCAGGGAATCTACTAAGGACAGCCGCGGACAGCGGTTCTGGAAACATCACCCGCGACTACTGGCCAATCGGAGCGCTCAAATCCGAGACCACCGCGCAGGGCGTCGTTAACTACCAATACGACGGTGCCGGTCGCGAGACCCAAATGCAAGTCGCCGGACAGACGGCGGTGGTCTACGGCTACGACGATGCGAACCGCGTCATGAGCGTGACGCAGGGATCGACGATCATCGGGTTCGGCTATGACGACACGGACCGGCGCACTTCACTCACGCTCCCCGGCAGCCTGTCCGTCTTCTACGGTTACGACGACGCGAGCGAGTTGCTCTCGCTCACTTACAAGCGTTCTGGCACACCGATCGGCGACCTCGCCTACACGTACGACGCCTCGGGTCGGCGTGGTACTGCCTCGGGTAGCTACGCTCGTCTCAGTCTTCCGATCGCCGTCAGCTCGGCGCTGTACAACGCCAACAATCAGCTCACCAAATGGGGCAACACAACCCTCAGCTACGACCTCAACGGCAACATGCTTGGTGACGGAACCAACACGTACAACTGGAACGCGCGTGACCAATTGAGCTCCGTCACCAAACGCAATGCCACGCTGCCAGCATTCACATATGACGCATTCGGTCGGCGGCAGAAGAAGACACTCGGTTCGACCGTCACAAGCTACCTCTATGACGGCGCAAGTACCGTTCAAGAGCTTACTGGCGCCAGTATCAGTGCCAACCTGCTCACCGGCCTCAGCGTGGATGAGCTCTTCCAAAGGACAGAGGGCTCGACCGCTCGTACTTTCCTCTCTGACGCACTTAACAGCACACTCGCGCTCGCCGACAGTGCCGGGACGGTTCAGACCTCTTACACCTACGCGCCCCACGGCGACACGACTGCCAGTGGCGCCGTCTCCAACAACACATCCGATTTCACCGGCCGCGAAAACGACGCCGATGGCCTTTACTACTACCGAGCCCGGTACTACCACCCAATCTTCAGCCGCTTCGTCAGTGAAGATCCAATCGGATTTGGCGCTGGTGACCCGAATCTCTACGAATACGTCGGTAGCAATCCCGTCAGTTACTCCGATCCCTCAGGTCGCATCGCACCGCTTATCGTCGGAGCGCTCATTTGCGGAATCGGCGCGCTTGCGGGGGGTATCGGCTATGGCGTAATGGCCGGCCGAAAGCGGTCGGTCGGTGGTTTTCTCCTAACCGCGGCTGCAGGCTGTGCAGGGGCGCTGGTCGGCTTCTTTGTTCTCGGCGGCGGCTCCTTGCCTTCGCTTGGCCTACTCGCGTCGCGTTTCGCTGTCGGCGCCGTTGCGACCGGCGCCGCCGCTGTTCCCGCAGCGCAGCGAATCGGGCTGATCCTCCAAAGCTATGGCGTAACTGGGGCTCAGAAATTTGTGCAGCTCCAAGGAACAATTGACGACGCCCTGACGCTCTTTTCGCTCCTCGCCGGCGCCGCTGACATCTTGCCCCACCGTGGCGGTGGGCAAGGCGACCTCGAGGCAGAACCCGGAGACGGCATCTTTATCGGGCTACGCAGGAACACGGACCCGAACGTCCACACGATTGACGTGCACAACGTGCCCGGCTTTTGGTCGAGTTTGAAATTCAAGATCAGGGTCAAATGATGGCGCGCCCCCGAATGCTTTCGCCGGACGAATACGCCGAAGCGACGAAGGCGTTTGAGATGGTGTTCCAATCTGACGATCCGCGGGACGCGCCTTTCGCGCCGTCGATAACAAGACGGGCACTTTGGTATCCAGTATCGCTTGGACTTCATCAGGATGACCGGCATATCCTGGCCCTGAACAGGGCCGCACAGGTTGTCGGCGACGCCGCATATTTTGTGAGCGTTCTGGTCAGGAACCCTGCCGCGTCTCCGGACCCGCGCAACCGGTGGTTGGTACCACTCTCGCCACCCGACAAGTACCGAGATCTTCTCTTCGCACTGAATTTCGAAACTGCTCATTACTCGCCAGAGGGCATCTGGGGATTGATGTTCTCCCACGAAGAGCACGGCGTCGTCGGGGGGAGTGCGCTCTTTGTCGACTCATTTTTTCAGTCGCTGGGCATCAGGGACGACGACTGCGTGACGGCTTTCTTGGACCGATGGCTACGTGACCGTGAGCGCCTTGAGATTCCACTCGACTGGATTGAGCCGTTTCTTGCCCACCTCTACGGATTGGAACGGGCTCGCACGTGGTTGGCAGCAGCTGGTCTGGCCTAGATGCATGTTCCCAGGAGTACGTCAGCCCGAGGTCCCTGGGCTGATTCTGTTGGTGTGGTCGACTAGTTCGTCGGCTTGAAGAGACGGCCGTTGGTTACACGGTCGGCTACGTGATCGCACCGAGCGTGCGCAGCATGCGGCATAGGTGAGGAGCGGGACTTCTCAAGGCGGAGCGAGCTGCTCGCAACCGGTGGTCGATATTCATCTCGCGTCGTATGGGGGCATCACGGTGCTTGAGATCGCGCCGTAGACTCGGCGCCGACCTGCCGCCCACCTCGAAGGAGAGGTGGACATGCCACGACGCACCTTTACAGCTCCCCATACCGCGCCGTACCGGGACGCGCGGGTGAAGCGTCCCGACTTCGCACTGGCCGAGGCCATCAGCTGGTTCCTCGCCGACAAGCCCGAAGAGGGAAGCGGCGCGCAGCCGACCACGCTCGCCGCGTACCGCTCCTGGCTGCGCGGCTTTTGCGACTGGTTGCCGGAGGATCGTCAGGTCCTGGCAAGCCTCGAGCCCGAGGCGGTCGAGGGGTACGTGCGCACGACCGCCGCCAACGTCAACACCCCGGATGAACAAGATGATCGCGCTCAAGTCCTTCGCCCAGTACCTCGCCCGGCGCAAGATCTGGTACGCCGGCAGCGCCGACGCGCGGCAGAGCGTGCTCGCGACTGCGTCATGCCCCGTCCCAGCGGCAAGGGCATGCCCGGGTACCGCGCCGACGAGCTTCGCACCATCGAGCGCACCGCCATCGACGGGTACACCCCGCTTCGCAGCCGCGCGGTGATCGCCGTGCTCCGCCACGGCTTTCGCGCCAAGGAGGCGCGGCCCATGCAGCTTCGCGACGTGGTGCTCCCTCCGGCCAAGGGGTGCGCGGCCACTTCGTCATCGAGGGCAAGGAGGGCACCAAGAAGGGCACCGGCGGGGTGCGCATCGTCCCGATGTCCGAGACCGCCCGCGACGCCGTCCTCGAGTACCTGCGCCGCGAGCGCCCAGCTACCGCGGCGGCTATGCGCCCCGTATTAAAGGAGGTGAACTGGTCCCCTGCGGCGAGCCGCTCTTCCTCGCCGACGACGGGCACGCCTTCCGTCCGAGCGGCTGGCACATGATGGCCCAGCGCCTCCGGCAGCGACTCAAGGCCGAGGGCATCGCGTTCAAGCAGCACCGGCTCCGGCCCACCCGCGCGCGCGAGCTCCACGAAGCCGGCTGGACCGACAGCGACATCATGGAGGCCCTGGGCTGGCGCTCGCAGGCGATGCTCCGGCGATACATCGGTCGCGTCTCGCTCACGCATCTGAAGTCTCTTCCCGAGCCGATGGATCGAACGGCGATCTAGAGCGAAGCGAAAACGCGAAACCATATGTCATGGGGACCCAAAATCGCTTCATCGTGAAGAAAGTCCAGCGAATCCGCGAAATGATCGCCATCACGCCTGAAGAACCATGTTTCGGTTCTCCGGGCCCTGAGACTCAGCGCTCTTGCGACTTCTCCCGCGCGCCGACCGGCTTGAACGCCTTGCGCTTGTCGATCGCGGCGCGCAGCAGTTTCGCGGTGCCTTCGGGGTCGGTTTGCGCCCGGCGCTCGAGCTCCGCGGCGGGTCGGCCAATGAGCCCGCAGGTCGCGCAGTCCCCGCGCGAATCGAGCCG
>Ga0066688_10000430_pt1 | contig 14187 bp, 8 predicted proteins | sample GraSoiAngelo_137_FD_62304 | JGI IMG/M metagenome (GOLD analysis project Ga0066688, IMG submission 62304) | Grasslands soil microbial communities from the Angelo Coastal Reserve, California, USA - 14_0929_09_30cm | ecosystem: Environmental > Terrestrial > Soil > Grasslands | place: USA... | reverse complement strand
AGCCTGCCGCCGGCGGACAGCGGGCGCGGGTTCGCCCGGCTCCCCGACAAATTGATGGACGATCTCGGTCTCAAGGAAGGCGAGGTGATCGAGATCGTCGGCAAGAAGTCGACCGCCGCGCGCGCGATCCGCCCCTATGGCGAAGACGAGGGCATCGACATCATCCGTCTCGACGGCTTGCAGCGCGCCAATGCGGGCGTCGGTTCGGGCGATTTCGTCCAGGTCCGCAAGGCAGCATCCAAATCCGCGACCCGCGTGGTGTTCGCGCCGGCCCAGCCGAACGTGCGCCTGCAAGGCTCGGCCGACGCGCTCAAGCGCACCTTCGCCGAGCGGCCGCTGGTCGAGGGCGATACGGTGTCGACCACCGGGCACCAGCGCGTGAATGCCGACATGCCCGAGCACATCCGGCAGATGCTCAACGCGCCCGCCTTCGCGCTTCAGGAACTGCGTCTGGTGGTGGTTACAACGGTGCCCAAGGGCATCGTCCACATCGACGGCAAGACCGCCGTCGAGCTTTTGCCGGAATATACCGCCGAGGACGGCCAGCGCCGCGCCGACGTCACTTATGACGACCTCGGCGGCATGCGCGACGCCATCGACGCCCTGCGCGAGATGGTCGAGCTGCCGCTTCGCCACCCCGAGCTGTTCCAGCGCCTCGGCGTCGATCCGCCCAAGGGCGTGCTGCTCCACGGTCCGCCCGGAACCGGCAAGACGATGCTCGCGCGCGCCGTCGCCAACGAGAGCGCGGCGAGCTTCTTCCACATCGCCGGCCCGGAGATCATGGGCTCGGCGTACGGCGAGAGCGAGCGGCGCCTGCGCGAATTGTTCGAGCAAGCCGCGGCCTCGGCGCCGTCGATCATCTTCATCGACGAGATCGATTCGATCGCTCCCAAGCGCGGCCAGGTGTCGGGCGAAGCCGAAAAGCGCCTCGTGGCGCAACTGCTGACCTTGCTCGACGGGATCGAGCCGCGCCAGAATACGGTCGTGATCGCGGCGACCAACCGGCCCGAAGCCATCGACGAAGCGCTGCGGCGTCCCGGCCGCTTCGACCGCGAGATCATCGTCGGCGTGCCCGATCAGCCAGGCCGGCGCGAGATCCTCGGCATCCACACCCGCGGGATGCCGCTCGCGCCCGACGTCGACCTCGATGACCTGGCGCGGCGGACGTACGGGTTCGTCGGCGCGGATCTGGCGGCGTTGACGCGCGAAGCGGCACTCGAGGCAGTGCGGCGGATCATGCCGCGCCTCGACCTTGCCGAAGACGTGATCCCGACCGAGATCCTCGACGCTTTGTCGGTGGGGCTTTCGGACTTCGATAATGCGCTGAAGCGGGTCCAGCCCTCGGCGATGCGCGAAGTGATGGTCGAAGCCCCGCAAATCCGCTGGGACGATATCGGCGGGCTCGACGCTGCCCGCGACCGGCTCCGCGAGGGCGTCGAGCTGCCGCTGAAGCATCCCGAAGCGTTCCGCCGCCTCGGCATCCGCCCTGCCAAGGGCTTCCTGCTCTACGGGCCGCCGGGGACCGGCAAGACCCTGCTCGCCAAGGCCGCGGCGCGCGAGAGCGAAGCCAATTTCATCGCCACGAAATCGTCCGACCTGCTGTCCAAATGGTATGGCGAGAGCGAGCAGCAGATCGCGCGCCTGTTCAATCGCGCGCGGCAGGTCGCCCCGACGATCATCTTCATCGACGAACTCGACAGCCTGGTGCCGGCGCGTGGCGGCGGCCTTGGCGAACCGCAGGTCACCGAGCGCGTGGTCAACACCATCTTGGCGGAGATGGACGGGCTGGAAGAGCTCCAGAACGTGGTCGTCATCGGCGCGACCAACCGGCCGACCCTGATCGATCCGGCGCTCCTTCGCCCCGGCCGCTTTGATGAGCTGATCTACGTCGGTACGCCGGACACCGCCGGCCGCCGGCGAATCCTTGCGATCCACACTGTAGGCATGCCGCTCGCCGACGACGTCGATCTCGAATCGCTGGCGCGGCGGAGCGAGCGGTTCACCGGCGCCGACCTCGAAGACCTCGTCCGCCGCGCCGGGCTGACCGCGCTTCGGCGCGGGCTCGACACGGCCAAGGTGACCATGGCCGATTTCGAAACCGCGCTGACCGAAACGCGGCCATCGGTGACGCCGGAAATGCTCGAGGAATATGAGCAGATCCAGAACACGCTGAAGAGCGACGCGGTGCGCCCGATGGGCGGCATCGGCTTCGTCCTTCCGGGCATGCTGCGGCCGAAGGTCGGCGGCAAGAGCTGAGGAACTGACCGAATGGAACAGCCGTTTCGTCGCGGATTTGGTTGCCAACCGCTAATGCATTTGCCAACGCTCGCCGCTTCCAGGCGCCACACGGAGCTTTCATGCCGACTTCAACCGCGCGCACGCTGAAGAGCCCGCGCCGCCTCGCTCGCCGCCGCGACCGCCGTGCGCCGAGCCCGCAATGGCAATTCCTGCGGGGCTTCCTCAAGAATCCGGTGATGGTCGGGTCGATCATCCCGTCGAGCCGCATTCTGATCGAGAAGATGCTGGGGCCAGTCGATTGGGAGAACACCAAGCTGTTCGTCGAATATGGTCCGGGTGTCGGGACCTTCACCCGCCCGATCCTCGAGCTGCTTGGACCGGACGCCAAGCTGCTGACGATCGACACCAATCCCGACTTCACCAAATATCTGAAGAAATCGATCGACGACCCGCGGCTGATCACCGTCACCGGCTCCGCCGCGGACGTCGAGCAGATCCTTGCCGATCACGGTTTCGGCAAGGCCGATTACGTGCTTTCCGGCCTGCCCTTCTCGACGCTGCCGCCAGGCGTCGGCGACGCGATCGCGGCGGCCACCGCCAAGGTGATCCGGCCCGGCGGCGCCTTCCTGGTCTACCAGTTCAGCCCCAAGGTGAAGGACTTCATCCAGCCGCATTTCGAGCGGATCGACCGGGGCTTCGAATGGATCAATGTCCCGCCCGCGACCCTGTTCTGGGCATGGCGCGAGGATCGCAAAGCCTAGGCGTCACTCGACGCGGAAATTGAGCCGCCGGGTGACGGTATAGTCCATCGACGCGACCAGAAAGTGTGAGATCGCCCATTTGAGGCGGCGCCAGGGCGTCGCGCGCAGCTTGTGCATGGCGGGGTCGATCCGGTCGCATGCCCGCAGCTCGCCCTCGAAATAGCCGCGCATCAAATTCGCGAAATTCTCGTCTTCGATCCGGAGCATGATCTCGAGGTTCAGATAGAGGCTGCGGAAGTCGAAATTGGCCGAGCCGATGTGGACTATGTCGTCGACGATGGCGAGCTTGGTGTGGAGCTTGGCCGGCCCATACTCGTACATCTCAACGCCGCGGCGGAGCAGCCGGCTGTAGGAGTGGCGCGCGGCGGCGATGGTCGCATTGTTGTCCGACTTGGCGGCGGTGATGATCCGCGCCTGGCCGTGGCGCCGGCGGGTGAGCCGGCCAATCCGCCGGAGCATCGCAGCCGGGGGCGCGAAATAGGCAAAGGCCATGTCCAGCCGACGCCCGCGGCCGATGTCGCGGCCGATGCTCCGCCACCACGAGTTGCGCAGGCTCAACGGGCCGCTGAACTTCCATTGCACGGGGCCGCGCCATTGGCTGTCGCGGCCGACCAGCCGCCGCAGCGAGCGCAGCTTTGAGCCCTTGTGCGTGGTCCAGCGGAACAGCGAATCGAAGTAATCAGCCGCGCATCTGACTGTCGGGCCGTCGATGGCGAGCCACAGATCGCGCCAATGCGCCGGTCCGTCGTCAGTCATGTAGGTGTCGTCGATGTTGGACCCACCGATCAGCGCGCGAGAGTCGTCCGCCACCGCCAGCTTCTGGTGATTGCGAATCAAATAGCGGCGCCCGTAATGCGGGTTGAACACGCAATAAGCGCCGCCGCTTTCGTCGAGCGTGGCGAAGAATTTGGGCGGAGCAGCCGATCCGAAGCCGTCGATCAGGAGCTTGACCTCCACTCCCCGAAGCGCGGCTTCGACCAGGGCATCGCGCACCGCGGTCCCGGCTTCATCGGGATTGAACATGTAGAACAGCAGTTTGACGCTATGGCGGGCGCCGCGGATCAGGTCGAGGATGGCGGCGAGCCGCGCCTCGCCGCGCTCGATCAGTTCGAACCGATTGCCGGCAACGGTCGCGCTAATGGTCTTGCGCGACTTCGCACGGGCCTTGGCGGGGGTGTCGGCCATCGTTCGCCGCTTTCCTTGACTTTTCGAATGGCCGCAAGCTATTGGCGCGGCCTTCCTGACATCCCATATTCCTGAGACGGAATGGCTTTCGGAGCGATCAATGGCGCGCGTTACAGTTGAAGATTGCGTAGACAAGGTCTCGAACCGGTTCGACCTCGTCCTGTTCGCCGCCCAGCGTGCGCGCCAGGTTTCCGGCGGTGCCGACCTGACGATCGACCGCGATCGCGACAAGAACCCCGTCGTCGCCCTGCGCGAGATCGCGGAAGAAACCGTCAGGCCGCGCGAGCTCGAGGAAGCGATCGTCACCAACCTGCAGAAGGTCCGGATCGACGAGGAGGATGAGACCGAGGAGCTGTCGTCGCTGAGCGATGCCGCCGAGGCGCTTCGTCTGACCGCAGCCGCTCCGCCGCGGCCGACGCCGTCGGGTGGCGACTACGAGTAAGCCGGGTTAGCCGCTGCTATTCGGCGGCTTCCTGAACCGAACCTCGTCCCCGCTTCACCCACATCAAATCTTCGAGGCCGAGCTCGCGCCCGTCGTGGGCGACGACGCAGATCTTGCGCACGGGCTTCCCGTCGCGGCGATCGGCGAGCTCAACCTGCATGTTGCCGTAGCCCCATTCCTCGCCCCACTGCCGCATCGCGAGGACCACCGGCAGCAGCCCCTCGCCCTTGGGCGTTAGCGAATAAACGACCTTGCGCCGGTCGATCGGATCGGACTCGCGCTCGAGGATCTCGCCGGCGACCAGCTTCGCCAGCCGGTCCGACAGGATGTTGCGGGCGATCCCCAGACCGGCCTGGAATTCTTCGAAATGCTGGAGGCCGTTGAGGGCGCCGCGAAGGATCAGGAACGCCCATTTCTCCCCGACCAGCTCGACCGCCGCCGGAATCGGGCACGACAAGGCCGCCTCCTTGAAGGCGTCGATTCCGGACGTGACTCGATCCGCTGACAACTCGGAGTCTCTCCCTCTCCTCGACTCGGATGAAAGCACAAGCGGCTCCGAAAAAATAGTTGCAAGTGGAAACTTATTACATTATTGAGTTTCGAATTGCAACGAACAGGAGGAATTTCGATGCTTCGCGCCCTTTCCATCGCTTCCGCAGTCATTGGCCTTGCCGGCGCGCCTGCCGTTGCCGCCACTTATTCCGCCAAGCCGGTGGTTCCGACCAGCGAGCGCTTCATCGCCCGCGACATCGTCTGGAGCTGCGGCCCCGCCGCCTGCCTCGGCGCCAGCGAGGAAAGCCGTCCGGCGGTCCTCTGCCAGTCGCTCGCCAAGCGGGCGGGGCGCATCGAGACTTTCGTCGTCGACGGCCGCGCGTTCGGCCCCGCCGAGCTCGACCGATGCAACGCATCGGCCAAGGCCCAGGCGAATTCCGCACTGGCCTCGCAGTAAGAATTCCCCTGAAGGCCGCGCCCGCCCCACTCCCCTCCGGGCGCGGCCTCCTTTCTTTCGCGCTTGCACATAAGCGCCGCAGGCCCCCATCTTAGGGCGTGCTCAGACAGTATGAACTTGTCGAGAAGGTCCGCTCCTACGATCCCGATGCGGATGAGGGGCTGATCAACCGCGCCTACGTCTTCTCGATGAAGGCGCACGGATCGCAGGTACGGGCGTCGGGCGACCCCTATTTCAGCCACCCGATCGAAGTCGCCGGCATCCTCACCGACCTCAAGCTCGACGATCAGACGATCGCGACGGCGATCCTCCACGACACCATTGAAGATACGCTGGCGACGCCGGAAGAGATCGAAAAGCATTTCGGCAAGGACGTCGCGCGCCTGGTGGACGGCGTCACCAAGCTCAGCAAGATCGAGGCGCAATCCGAAAACGAGCGCGCGGCCGAGAATCTGCGCAAATTCCTCCTTGCGCTGAGCGACGACATCCGCGTGCTGCTGGTCAAGCTCGCCGACCGGCTGCACAATATGCGGACGCTCCATCACATCCCGAACGAGGACAAGCGCCGGCGAATCGCCCGCGAGACGATGGATATCTACGCCCCGCTTGCCGAGCGCATCGGCATGTACGAGATGATGAACGAGATGCAGTCGCTCGCGTTCAGGGAGCTCGAGCCGGACGCTTATGCGTCGATCGCCCGCCGTCTCGACCAGCTTCACCAGCAAGGCGGCGATCTCGTCAGCCGCATCGGCCTGGGCTTGCAGCTGTACCTCGCCGACAACGGCCTCGAAGCCGAGGTCACCGGCCGCCAGAAGCATCCTTATTCGATCTGGAAAAAGATGGCCGAACGGCACATCAGCTTCGAGCAATTGTCCGACGTCATGGCGTTCCGGGTGATCGTGAAGGACCTCGGCGATTGCTATCGCGCGCTCGGCCTCATCCACCGGCGCTGGCCGATGGTCCCGGGCCGCTTCAAGGATTTCATCTCGACGCCCAAGCGCAACGGCTACCGCAGCCTCCACACCTCGGTCATCCACGATTCCAAGATGCGGATCGAAATCCAGATCCGCGACATCGAGATGCACGAGCAGGCCGAGCGAGGGCTCGCCGCGCACTGGGCGTATAAGGAAGGCAAGCCGAGCGCCGACCTGCACGTGCCGTGGATCGACGACCTGGTCGAGATTCTCGACCACGCGGAGAATGCGGAAGAGCTGCTCGAACACACCCGCATGGCGATGTACCAGGACCGGATCTTCGCCTTCACGCCCAAGGGCGAGCTGATCCAGCTGCCCAAGGGGGCGACTCCGGTCGACTTTGCCTATGCCGTCCACACCGGGCTTGGCGACCGGACGGTCGGCGCCAAGGTGAATGGCCGCGTCGTGCCGCTCCGCACCATGCTGGAGAATGGCGACCAGGTCGAAATTCTGACCTCGGAGGCGCAGCATCCGCAGCCGTCGTGGCTGCGCTTCGTCGCCACCGGCAAGGCGCGCGCCGGAGTCCGCCGCTTCGTCCGCCACAAGGAGCGCGAGGAAACCGTCGAGCTCGGCCGCAAAATCTACGACGAGATCGTCGCCCGCCTCCCCGCGGAACTCGACAAGGATGCGCTCAAGCGCGCGCTCAAGAAGCTCAAGATCGAGAATGTCGACGAGCTGATGATCGCGATCGCCCGCAAGCGGGTGCGCGACGAAGAGCTGATGGAAGCCTTGATGCCCGGCTCAGCCGGCGCGGACGTTTCGCCGCGGCCGCTCGGCCAGCGCAAGGCGATCTCGATCAAGGGCCTGACCCCCGGCGTCGCTTACCATCTCGCGACCTGCTGCCACCCGATCCCGGGCGACCGGATCGTCGGCCTGCGCCGCGAGGATGAAGAAATTGAGGTCCATGTGATCGGCTGCGACACGCTGGCGAGCGGGATCGATGCCGACTGGCTCGACCTCGCGTGGGGCGAGGGCTCGGACGGCGGTTCGGCGAGGCTCGTCGTGATCCTGCGCGACATTCCGGGCGCGCTCGGCACCATGTCGAGCATCCTTGGCGCCAAGCACGCCAACATCATCAACCTTCAGCTGGTCCACCGCGACGGCAGCTTCCAGACCTTTCACCTTGACATCGAAGTCCACGATCTCGCGCACTTGCACGCCATCATCGCCGCTCTGCGCGACGCCGAGCCGGTCAGCTCGGTCGAACGTATCTAGACTTTCGGCTTCTGCCGCGACTGGGCGTCGCCGGCAGCAAGCACGGCGAGCATCACCAGGTCCGACGCGCTGGCCGTCATTGGCGCGATCTGGACCGGCAGCTCGAGCCCTAGGATGTACGGTCCGAGCACGCTCTCGCCCCCGAGCTCCCGCAGCAGTTTCGCCGACAGGTTGGCCGATTGCAGGCCCGGCATCACCAGGATGTTGGCGGGGCCGGACAGCCGCGCGAACGGGTAGAAGCGCCGCTGGACGTTGTAGTTCAGCGCGACGTCGGGGGCCATTTCGCCTTCATATTCGAAGTCGACCTTGAACCCATCGAGGATCTTCACCGCGCCGCGCAATTCCTCGATGTGGACACCCGGCGGATTGCCGAACGTGGTGTAGCTGATGAAGGCCACGCGCGGCTCGATGCCCATGCGCCGGGCGAACGCCGACGAACGCATCGCGATCGCGGCATATTGCTCGGCGGTCGGGCGCTCGGTGACGGCGGTGTCGGCGATCAGAACCGTGTGCGCGCGGCCGACGATCACGTTTATCCCGAACGGCGTTGCGTCGCGTTCGTCGTCGATTACGGTGCGGACCTGCTTCAGCGACTGGCTGAACGGCCGCGTGGTTCCGGTGATCATCGCGTCGGCTTCGCCCAGCGCGAGCATTGCCGCGGTGAAGTAATTGCGGTCCTGATTGACCATCCGCTCGATCTCACGCCGCAACAGGCCGTGCCGCTGGTGCCGGGTGTAGATGTATTCGACGGCGCGGCCGACGAGCGGCGAATTGCGGCTGTTGAGGACCTCGTAGTCCTTGGGATTGTCGACCCCGAGTTCCTTGAGCATGTCGTAGACATTCTCGCGCCCGACGAGCACCGGCGTGCCGTAGCCGCCTTCCCTGAACGCGATCGCCGCGCGCAGGACGTTGGGTTCCTCCCCCTCGGCGAACAGGACGCGCTTGGGGTTCGCCCGCGCCGCCTCATAGGCCAGGCTCATCACGCCGACGGTCGGGTTCAGGCGGGCGCGAAGCTCCTGCCGGTAAGCGTCGAAATTGGTCATCGGCAATTGCGCGACGCCGGTCCGGACGGCGGCCTCGGCAACTGCGGAAGCGACCACTTCCATCAGCCGCGGATCGAAGGGCGCCGGAATGATGTAGTCGCGCCCGAAGCTGTGGGCGCGCCCGCCATAAGCGGCGGCGACCTCTTCCGGCACCGGTTCGCGGGCGAGCTCCGCCAGCGCCTCGGCCGCAGCGATCTTCATCTCGTCGTTGATCGCCGTCGCGCGGACGTCGAGCGCACCCCGGAAGATGAACGGGAAACCGAGGACGTTGTTGACCTGGTTGGGATAGTCCGACCGCCCGGTGGCGATGATCGCGTCGGGCCGTACCGCCATCGCATCCTCGGGGCTGATCTCCGGGTCGGGATTGGCCATCGCGAAGATGATCGGATGCTCGGCCATGGTCTTGACCATTTCGGGCTTGAGCGCTCCCGCCGCCGACAGCCCGAGGAACACGTCGGCCCCGACGCAGGCATCGCCCAGGGTGCGCGCCTCGGTCTCGACCGCATGGGCGGACTTCCACTGGTCGATGTCCGTCCGGCCCTTATGGATTACGCCCTTGCGATCGCACATGATGACGTTGTCGCCGCGCACGCCCATGGCTTTGACGAGCTCGGTGCAAGCGATGGCCGCGGCGCCCGCGCCATTCACCACCACTTTGATGTCGCCGAGGCTGCGATCGGTCAGGAAGCAGGCGTTGATCAGGCCGGCCGCGGTGATGATCGCGGTCCCGTGCTGGTCGTCGTGGAATACCGGGATGTTCATCCGCTCGCGCAGCGTCTGTTCGATCACGAAGCAATCGGGCGCGGCAATGTCCTCCAGGTTGATCCCGCCGAAACTGGGTTCGAGCAATTCGACCGCGTCGATGAACCGCTGCGCGTCTTCCGTCGCGACCTCGATGTCGATCGCGTCGACGTCGGCGAAGCGTTTGAACAGGACCGCTTTGCCTTCCATCACCGGCTTCGACGCCAGCGCCCCGAGATTGCCGAGGCCGAGAATCGCCGTGCCGTTGGAGATGACGGCGACGAGATTGCCCTTCGCGGTATAGTCGTAGGCGCAGCTCGGATTCTCGGCGATCGCACGCACCGGCACGGCCACTCCGGGCGAGTAAGCCAGCGCGAGGTCGCGCTGCGTCGCCATCGGCTTGGTCGCGATGATCTCAATCTTGCCGGGACGGCCGCGCGAGTGGAATTCGAGCGCTTCGGCTTCGGTATATTTGATGTTGCTTTCGGACATGGCGCAAAGCCTTAGCGGACAGGCGCGCAAAGAGTCACGACAGACCAATCCGGAGTCGCGCGGCGCAAGGTCAGCCGCTACCAACCGGCCATGGCCCGCGCCGACGCTCCAACCCCGATGATGGCCCAGTACCGGCGCCTCAAGGAAGAGGCCGGCGAGGCATTGCTATTCTACCGGATGGGCGACTTTTTCGAATTGTTCTTCGACGATGCGAAGGTCGCCGCGGCGTGCCTCGACATTGCGCTCACCAAGCGCGGCACGGATTCGGGCGAACCGATCCCGATGTGCGGTGTGCCGGTGCATTCGGCCGAGGCCTATCTCGCGCGGCTGATCAAAGGCGGCAACCGCGTGGCAATCGCCGAGCAGATCGAAAGCCCGGCCGAAGCACGGAAAGCCCGCGGTTCGAAGGCGTTGGTCGACCGCGCCATCGTCCGGCTGGTCACGCCCGGGACGCTCACCGAAGAGACTTTGCTCGATTCCGGGTCGGCCAATTGGCTCGCCGCGATCGGCCGTGCCGGAGACGAACTGGCGATTGCCGCCGCCGACATTTCGACCGGGCGCTTCGAGCTCATCGCCTGCGATGCGGGAGAGTTGGCCGCGGAGCTGGCGCGATTGTCGCCGGCCGAAACCATCGCCGACAATTGTGTCCCGGGGATCGACACGTCGGCCGGCAAAGGCGGGTTCGACAGCGTGGTGGGCGAGCGGGCGCTGAAGCAGCGGTTCGGCCTGGCAACGCTCGACGGCCTCGGCGCACCGTCGCGGGCGCAGCTTGCCGCCGCGGGCGGACTGCTGACTTACCTCGACGCGACGCAGAAGGGCTCGGGCGTGCTGCTCGACGCGCCGCGCCGGATCGAGCGGGCGAGCCACATGGCGATCGACACCGCATCCCGCGACAGCCTCGAGCTGACGCGCGCGGTCGGCGGCGGGCTTGCCGGGAGCCTCTTGGGCGAGATCGACCGCTGCCAGACCGCGGCCGGCCGCCGCATCCTGTGCGAGGACATTGCCGCGCCGCTGACGCTCAAGAGCGAGATCGACGCGCGGCTCGCGCTAGTCGCCTGGTTTCACGAAAGCGCAATCCGCCGCGAGCGCGTGCGTTTGGCGCTAAAGGCGTTGCCGGATTTCGCGCGCGCCCTGGCCCGGCTGGCCGCCGCGCGCGGTTCGCCACGTGATCTTGCGCTGCTGCGGGACGGGCTCGGTGCCGCCGACACGCTGAAGCGCGAACTCGAGAGCGAACCCGACGCGCCGCCGCTGCTCCAATCACTGATGCTCAAGCTTGGCGGCCACGATGCGCTGGTCGAGCAGCTCTCGCGCGCCCTGGTTGCCTCCCCGCCGATCGACGCCTCCAAGGGCGGCTATATCGCCGAGGGTTACGACCTCGAACTCGACGCCCTGCGCAAGGCCGCGAGCAACGGTCGCCAGGCGATCGCCTCGCTCGAGGCGCGTTACCGGGACGCCATCGCCGTCTCGTCGCTCAAGATCCGCCACAACGCGGTGCTCGGCTATCATATCGAAGTTGCTGCCAGGCACGCCGACAAGCTGATGGCGCCCGACAGCGGCTTCACCCACCGCCAGACGCTCGCGGGCGTGGTCCGCTTCAACTCGCCCGAGCTGCACGACGAGGCTTCGAAGGTGGTCGAGGCAGGATCGCACGCCCTTGCGGCCGAGGCGGCGCACGCCGAGGAGCTCTCCGCGCTCGCCATCGCGGCAGCGCCACAGATCACCTCGACCGCCGAAGCCATCGCCCGCATCGACGTCGCCGCCAGCCACGCCCATCGCGCGGCGGAGGGCGGCTGGACCCTGCCCCAGCTGGTCGACGAGCCGTGCCTGGAGATCGAAGCCGGGCGGCACCCGGTGGTCGAAAGCGCACTCAAGAACGGCGGCGAGCGGTTCGTGGCCAATGACCTGTCGCTCGGCGCGGCGGATCGCCTGTGGCTGATCACCGGGCCGAACATGGGCGGCAAATCGACCTTCCTGCGCCAGGCGGCGCTCATCGCCGTGCTCGCCCAGGCCGGAAGCTTCGTGCCCGCGAGCCGCGCCAAGGTCGGCGTCGTCGACCGGCTGTTCAGCCGAGTCGGAGCATCGGACAATCTCGCGCGCGGCCGCTCGACCTTCATGGTCGAAATGGTCGAGACCGCGGCCATCCTCGCGCAGGCGACCCCGAAGAGCCTGGTCATCCTCGACGAGATCGGGCGCGGAACTTCGACCTATGACGGGCTGGCGATCGCCTGGGCGGTGGTCGAGGCGATGCACGATCAGGTCCAGTGCCGGACCCTGTTCGCGACCCACTACCACGAGCTGACGCGTCTCGCCGGGCGGCTCGACGGCCTGTCGCTGCACCACGTCCGCGCGCGCGAGTGGAAGGGCGACCTCGTCCTCCTCCACGAAGTCGCCGACGGCGCGGCCGACCGCAGCTACGGCATCGCCGTCGCGAAGCTCGCCGGCCTCCCACCCGCCGTGGTGGCGCGTGCGCGATCGGTGCTGGCGAAGCTGGAAGCGGGACGCGACGCGACCGGCGGGATCGCCGCCGGGCTCGACGATCTGCCCTTGTTTGCCGCTGCGGCCGAACTGGACATTGTGCCCGATCCGATCGCTGCCGCGCTCGCCGGCATCGAGCCCGACAGCCTCACCCCGCGCGAGGCGCTGGAGCAGCTCTACCGCCTCAAGCGGGTCGCCGCCGAGCACGAGCCTTGACCATGCTCGACGTCGAGAACCGCCGGGCGATCATCGACCGCCGGCTCATCGCCGAGCGTATCGGCGAGCTTTCGGGCAAAAAGCTCAACCGCGATGTCTCGGCAATCTTCGGCGAGGCGCTCGCAGACGGGCGGGCGGAGATTGCGCGGCGGCTGGCCGAGGAGCCCGGGCGGGGCCGCGCCGCGGCGCACGCGACGGCGTTCCTTCACGACCAGCTGGTGCGGCTCGCATACGATTTCGTCACCACGCGCGTGCTCGATGCGCCGCTCGATGGCGAGGTCGCGCTGGTCGGCCTGGGGGGTACCGGACGAGGCGAGATGGCGCCGTTCAGCGACCTCGATTTGATGTTCCTGACCGGCAAGGCGCCGACGGCGGACGCCGAGCGCGCGTCCGAAGCGATGCTTCATTTGCTGTGGGACCTGAAGCTCAAGGTCGGGCACTCGATCCGCTCGACCAGCCAGCTGATCGGCCTCGCCAAGAAGGACATGACGATCCGGACCGCCTTCCTCGAGGGGCGCTGGCTGTGGGGTAACGACAAATTGTTCGACGAAGCGATGCGCCGCTTCCGCAGGGAGGTCGTCGCCAGTTCCGCCGCCGAATTCGTCGGCGCCAAGCTCGCCGAACGCGACGCGCGGCACGTCCGCATGGGCGACACCCGCTACGTCGTCGAGCCCAACGTCAAGGATGGCAAAGGCGGCCTTCGCGACCTCCACACGCTCTACTGGATCGGCAAATATGTGCATGGCGTCGAGCGCCCCGCCGACCTGGTCGGCGCGGGCCTGCTGAGCGCAGCGGAGTTCCGCCGGTTCGACCGCGCCGAGCGCTTCTTCTGGTCGGTGCGCTGCCATTTGCACCTGCTTGCCGGCCGCGCCGAGGAACGGTTGAGCTTCGAATATCAGCCGCGAATTGCCGAGATTATGCACTACGCCGAGCGCCCGGGAAAATCCGCGGTCGAGCGGTTCATGCAATTCTACTTCATCAACGCCAAGGCGGTCGGCGATTTGACCGGCCTGTTCCTAGCCCAACTCGACGAGCAGCTCGGCAAGAAGGGGTTCCGCTTCGCTCTGCCGACGCTTCGCCGAAAGCCCAAACGCCTCGGTGGGTTCATGCTCGACCGCGGGCGGCTGTCGATTCCCGACGACGGATTCTTCCGGTCCGACCCGGCGCGCCTGCTGGAACTGTTCGCGCTGGCGGCCCGCGAGCGGCTGGAGATTCACCCCAATGCCATGCGGGCGGCGACGCGCGACGCCGTCCTGATCGACCGCAAGGTGCGCGAAGACACGCGCGCCAACGCGTTGTTCATGGAGGCGCTGACGTCGATCCACGCGCCCGAGCTGGTGCTGCGGTGGATGAACGAGGCCGGCGTGTTCGGCCGCTTCGTGCCCGACTTCGGCCGGGTCGTCGCGCAGATGCAGTTCGACATGTACCACCACTACACCGTCGACGAGCATTCGAT
>Ga0066688_10000401_pt1 | contig 14426 bp, 11 predicted proteins | sample GraSoiAngelo_137_FD_62304 | JGI IMG/M metagenome (GOLD analysis project Ga0066688, IMG submission 62304) | Grasslands soil microbial communities from the Angelo Coastal Reserve, California, USA - 14_0929_09_30cm | ecosystem: Environmental > Terrestrial > Soil > Grasslands | place: USA... | reverse complement strand
AAGAAACGATTGGCCGTTTCGTAGACGTAGCTCCCGCTGCCGGGCTCGATAAATTCTCCATGGCCGGCGGAACTATCGTCGATGATTTCGACAACGATGGCTTGCTGGATGTCGTCACCTCCAGCTACTACCACTGCGAGCCTCTTCATTTTTTTCATAACAACGGCGACGGTACTTTCACCGATCGCGCCGCGCAAGCCGGCCTGGGGAACCAGTTGGGTGGCCTGAACATCATCCAGGCTGATTACGACAACAATGGCTGTATGGATATTCTCGTCCCCCGCGGCGCGTGGCAGTTTCCGCTGCGCCTATCGTTGCTGCGCAACAATTGCGATGGCACTTTCACCGATGTCACCCGTGAGAGCGGCCTCGGTTCATTTTTTGCCGCCTCGCAGGCGGTGGTCTGGCTGGATATAGATAACGATGGCTTCCTCGATCTGTTTGTTGGAAATGAGCAGGGTCCGAGCTATTTGTTTCACAATCGCGGCGACGGAACCTTCGAGGACATCTCTCACTCGGCTGGTGTAGACCGCGTTGCGGTCACCAAGGGGGTCGCAGCCGCCGATTACGACAACGACGGATACACGGATTTGTACGTATCGAATCTCACCGGCAACAACTTCCTCTATCACAACAACCACGACGGCACTTTCACCGAGGTTGCGCAGCAGGCGGGCGTGCAACAACCCTTGACCAGCTTCGCGGCCTGGTTTTTCGACTATGACAACGATGGCTGGCCCGATCTGTTCGTCACCAGCTATTACATGTCGGTCGAAGAGACCGTCCGCACTTATCTGGGCCTTCCGCATAATGCGGAGACCCTCAAGCTTTATCGCAATCTGGGAAGTGGGAAGTTTCAGGATGTCACCAAACAGGTTGGACTCGATCGCGTCTATGCTCCCATGGGCTCCAATTTTGGCGACGTGGATAATGATGGATTTCTGGATATCTATCTCGGAACCGGCCTCCCCACCTATGCTGCGCTGGTGCCGAATGTTTTGCTACGCAATCACGATGGAAAGTATTTTGTGGATGTCACCGCCTCCTCTGGCACTGGCGAGCTGCACAAAGGCCATGGTGTGGCTTTCGCCGACATTGATAACGACGGAGACGAAGATCTCTTCGCGGAAATCGGAGGCGCCGCCCCTGGCGACGCGCATACGTTTCGCCTCTTTGAAAATCCCGGCAACGGCAATGACTGGCTCTCTCTTCACCTGATAGGAGTGAAAACCAACCGCGCTGCCATCGGAGCGCGCATTAAAGTTACCGTGGAAAATCAGGGCCAGGGCACCCGCTCGATTTATCGCACGGTGAGCAGCGGCGGATCCTTCGGCGCGTCGCCTTTGCAGCAGCATATCGGCTTGGGAAAGTCAGCGCGGATTCTGAACTTGGAGATTTGGTGGCCCACCAGCAATACGCGCCAGAATTTCACCAACGTCGGCAAAAACCAGTTTCTGGAAATCAAGGAATTCGCCAAAGATTACGCCCATCTCGAGCGCAAGCCTTACCGGCTCGGAGGGGCCAGGCGAGAGGCGGCCTCCGGTCCATTTCCCGGCAAAACTCCATCCCGAAAGCAGTAAAATGGCGGCCGTGACCATGCCTGGGCGAACCCTTACACGAGCGATGCTTCTTCTGATGACGTTGTTGCTCGCCGGGTACGGACGGGCCGCGCAGCGTTATCCCGCCAAGGGCTTGGTCCTGAATGTGGATCGTCCGAATCGAACCTTGGTTGTATCTTGCCAGGACATTCCCGGTTATATGGATGCGATGGTGATGCCATTTACTGTCCGTGAAGCAAAGACCCTCGGCGGCCTCGCGCCAGGCATGATGATCGAGTTCACGCTGGTGGTGAACCAGAAGTCATCCTATGTGGAAGATGTTCGCATCCGCAATTTTGATAGCACTGAGCGCGAGCCTGTGGACGCTCGCCGGCTGAAGCTTCTGGAAGACCTGATAGATCCCAAATCGCGCCCGTCGGCCGCTTTGGCTGCCGGTCAGCCTGTGCCGAATTTCATTCTCACGGATCAAAACCAGCGGCGCATTTCGCTGGGGCAGCTGTCCGGCAAAGTCGTAGCGCTGAACTTCGTCTATACCCGTTGCGCTCTGCCTGAATATTGTTATCGGCTGTCCAATAACTTTGGCCGTCTCCAGAAGCGTTTCAAGGACCGCCTGGGGCGAGATCTGGTTCTCCTCACCGTCACATTCGACCCTGTCCACGACCACCCGGAAATCCTGGCCAATTACGCCAAAACCTGGAAAGCCGATCCGAACAACTGGCACTTTCTTACGGGGAGTGTTCCCGACGTGGAGCGCGTTTGCAACTTGTTCGGGGTAGGTTTTTGGCCGGACGAAGCTCAGCTTACCCATTCTCTTCATACCGCCGTCATCGACCGCCAGGGGAAGCTGGTAGCCAACCTGGAAGGGAATCAATTCACTGCAGAACAGCTCGGTGACTTGGTTGAAACTGTGATTAGCCGCTCCCACTAGGCGGCCCAAAAAGCAACCCTGATGCCTGACTTATCACCGAAGTCACGGGTCTTCTAAGGAGAAACCATGCCGAAGAGAAAGCGAGCAGTATCTGAAACCCTGATGATCAGATTAGCTCGAGTCGCGGGAACGGTGGCTGGCACCGTTGCCGCCAAGACCGCTAAGGTGATTGCCAGAACCGAGGTCTCGGCTGGGAAAGGCAGCGCACAGTCTTCAAACAGTTCGGCGGCCAGCATGAAACAAGCGCCCCCGCGGCGAAAGAAAAGAACAAAACGGGCAGGACAAAAACGTAAAAACAACCGGAGCAGGACTGGGTGAATGTGCGACCTTTTTCTCTGTGCAAATACGGCTGTAGTTGTTAAGCGAATTTTCCCTTATGTTCCGAGCGAGCAGACTTCTAGCGCTGGATGGTTAGGCCGTTAAAAAACAAAAGCGCCCAGCTTCTCGAGTTCTCAGTGACGACCGCATTCGATACACCTTCCTCGGTCCAAGACTCTTTGCGCTTTGCTTTGGGCCAGAGCTAGGTCTTCTCCGAAATCACCCAAGGCAATTTCGTGCAGAACTCGACCGCAAGGACATTCTTGCCGAAGTCAGTCGGAGTTGGTCGACGCCTGGCGTCTGCAAAGTAGTATTGAAAACCGGAGCCAGCATCGGTCATCCGTTCACCGGGCTCGATTAGTTCTCCAGCAAAATAGAACCATCCCCCATACGCCCTTAGCGGCCCCTCAGGACCGCAGTTATAGACTTCGTCCTCTTTTTCTGGATCGATACCAAGCTGGTCGAGAAGTGCCCGGAAGTTCTTAGGGTAAACCGTGCTACGCTGAGCTGCGAAGTTCCGGCAGTCAGAACACCCACAGCGCTCGGCACCACCGCTTTTCATCGTAGAGTAGGCTTTTCTGGTCTGCTCCCTATCGTAGCGGACCGTCTGTTCTCCTAATTTAATCTGTTCCATACTGCCGTCGATTATGACTAAGAAATGCAGGAAGGTGGGATTTGATTGTTGTCGTGAACATGCGATTATACTGACGCTCCGTCCATGCGGATGGCAACTTGGCTGGGCGCTTTGTGCTGCAGAGTGGAACTATCTCTTTCGTTCGTCCCTTTCGATCACTCCATCCTTAATGTGAATAACGCGGTGAGCGTACTCCGCGATATCGTGCTCGTGAGTCACTAATACGATCGTATTTCCCTGGGCGTGCAGACGGTCAAGCAGCGCCATGATGTCATTGCCGGTCTGTGAGTCCAAGTTGCCAGTCGGTTCGTCGGCAAGAATGATGGAGGGCTTGTTCACCAACGCGCGTGCAATCGCGACTCTCTGCCGCTGTCCGCCGGATAGTTCGTTGGGCTTGTGCATCATGCGCGATTCCATGCCGACGGACGTCAATGCCTGCTTGGCACGCTCGGCGCGTCCATCGGAAGGCACGCCGGCATAGATGAGTGGCAGTTCCACATTGTGCAGCGCGGTGGCACGGGCCAATAGATTGAAAGTTTGAAAGACAAATCCGATTTCCTTGTTGCGGATGCGCGCCAGTTCGTCATCATCCAATTCACTGACCAATTGGCTGTTCAGCCAGTACTGCCCCTTGGTTGGCGAATCCAGACAGCCAATCAGATTCATCAAGGTGGACTTACCCGACCCCGACGGTCCCATGATCGCCACATACTCGTTGCGCTCGATGCGCAAGTTCACACCACGCAGGGCCTGAACCTGCTGCTCCGAGCCCATGTCATAGGTCTTCCATAAATCCACGGTGGAGATCATGGACGACTCGGGCGCCCTCGACACGACGGGCTGCGAAATGTTTAAGACCTCTGCGGCTGCCATTTTTCTCTCCTCGTCCTTTGGGGACAATTGCCCGCTCCCGTTCCGCGTTCGATCCACTCCTCTGCTGCAGGCTCTCTATTGGACGAGCCACCCAGACGAAGGTTATGAGCCCTCGGTTTCTTCTTTCTTGGGAACCGTATTATCCACTTTGACACCAGCTCCGGGACGCATTGTCCGCAGCACCTTATAGCTGCCGGTCACGATCTCGTCGCCATCCTTCAGCCCTTTCAAAACTTCAATATCAGTTGTGCCGGTAATACCCGTGTCCACCGGCATGAACTCTGCTTTCCGGTTGCGGATCACAAAAACACCCTGGATTTCTTCCTTGTCCCGGTCTTTGGTTTTGGACGCTTCATTCTGAGGAACAGCGGCCTGGACCGACCCCTTACCATCGCCTTCGGCTTGCAAGTCTGCGTGACCTCTCACGGTCAGCGCCTGAATCGGAATGGTCAGCACATTGTTGCGCACCGCGGTCGTAATCTTGGCCGTAGCGGAGAGTCCAGGGCGCAAATTCTCCGGCGGCTCCTGCAGGGTGACAACAACTTTGAAGTCTTTAGCTTCCTGGCTGGCCGAAATCTGTTGTGAAGTGGCTAACCCTGTGGAGCGAACGATGGCGTTGTTACCGATCTCCGTCACCACTGCCTTAAAATTTTTCTTGGGAATCGCATCAATGGTCACTTCAGCCGGTTGGCCCAGTTTCACATTCACGATATCCGTCTCGTCCACTTTGACTTCGGCAGTGATCACTGACATGTCCGCAATCGACATTAACGTGCTTCCGGGCGAATTCTGGATTCCAATGACCACCGTCTCGCCTTCGCGGACCGGGAGATTAGTGATCATGCCATCAAACGGAGCCGCATAGGTTGTCTTTCGCAGTACGTCCGAAACCCGGGTCAGGTTCGCGCGACTCTGTGAGATGCGGCGATCAGCAGATTCTTTCTGTGCCTTCATCTGGGCAACTCGCGCCTGTGCCTGGGCCAGCCCGGCTTGTGCCGTCTCCCATGCGTTTTTGCGGTTGTCGTATTCCGACTTTGCGATCAATGCTTCTTTGTAAAGGCCCTGTGCGCGATCCCAGTCCAGCTTGGTGCGTTCTGCGTCCGCTTTTGCCCGGTTCAGATCAGCCATAGCAGTTCTCATACCAGCGTCGGCGGCGACGGCATCGGTTCCCGCCACATCGAGTGAAGCCTGGGTTGCGCTCACGTCAGCGGCGGACTGTACGTTTTCCAACTGCGCCAGTAATTGCCCACTTCTTACCCGGTCGCCTTCCTTCACATACAGTTTCGTAATCTTGCCGAAAGCATTAGCCCCAATGTTGACGTAGGTCTTCGGTTTGATTTCACCGGACGCGCTGACCACCGACGCCAGATCCAAACGCTGCACTTTGCCAGTCTGAACCGTGACAACATTCTTGTGACTCTGATGGACTGTGAAGCCGACGATGGCCAGGAGCAGAACCACCACGCCGGTGATGATTGCAATTTTCTTCCAAGTCTTCATTGCTTCCCTGTCACATCCTTATCGAAGCAGCAAATTCGAAGCTGCCAGTGGTCAGTAACGACCGTACAGGATCCGATAAAGTATTACTGGCAACTGACAACTGACCTAAAAAAACCAATGCCGCCGACTTACCGCGACCCTCCGGCTCATCATCGGGTGACAGGGCTACACGTCACCAAGATACGGCATCCAAGTCACAAAAGTTCCCCTTGATCGCGTGCTGAGTGAGTGACAGGCCCTACAACCGCGAAGGATGCATAAACCACTGGTGGAATTATAGCTTGTCGGTGTGATGACATGAAAAACTGGCCAAGACCGCGAAAAAAGGCAGCGGCAGGGGGGTACACAGCCGCGCACAATTTGTTTAGATGGACCTACTTAGCCTTGCTTTGGCGCAGCTAAAGAAATAGAATGTTGGGACGTAAGAGTGTCCTAGTGTTGTGAGGAGTGCCCCGTCCATGTTCCGTGCAGGTTATCGTCTCGCCTCTATTTTTCTCGTGACAGTGCTATTTGGGTTGGGGTCATTTGCCGTCGCGCAAGATGCCAATGCTGACGCAAATAAGGGTGCTGCCGCACCCCCCCAGGGCCAAGGGAACCAGCAGGTCGATCCTCTCAAGCGTCCGATCGGCGAAAAGCAAAAAAAAGAAAATGCCAAAGCGCTGAAACAGGAGTTAGGCAAGACCTACAAGAAGTGGCTGGATGAAGATGTGCGTTGGATTATCAGCGACGAAGAGCGCGCGGCATTCAAGCAGCTTTCGAATGACGAAGAACGGGACCAGTTCATCGAAGGCTTCTGGCAGCGTCGCGACCCAACGCCAGATACGGTAGAAAACGAGTTCAAAGAAGAGCACTACGCGCGCATCGCTTATGCCAACGAACACTTTGCCGCTGGCATTCCCGGATGGAAAACCGATCGCGGCCGGATTTATATCATGTACGGAAAGGCGGATGAGGTTGAATCTCATCCGTCGGGTGGGCAATACGAACGTCCCATGGAAGAGGGCGGGGGCTCGACTTCCACGTTCCCGTTTGAGCAGTGGCGCTACCGCTACCTCGAAGGCGTTGGCCAGGAAGTGATCATTGAGTTCGTGGACACGTGCATGTGCGGCGATTACCACATGACAATGGACCGTTCGGAAAAGGACGCGCTACTGATGACGCCTAACGGCGGCCTGACCCAGTATGAGCAGATGGGAATGTCCAGCAAAGCTGAGCGATTCAGTGGTGCCGGTATAGAACGCCTTGGCAGGGGCCCGTTCAGTAATGATCTGCAGACTAAACAGTTCGATCGGCTGGAACAATGGGCCAAGCTGAACAAACCTCCTACCGTCAAGTTCAAGGACCTGGAGGAAATTGTCAGTCATAAGATCAGCGTCAATCTGATGCCGTTCGATGTTCGTGCTGACTTCGTCAGGGTGACTGGAGATACGGTATTGGTTCCAGTGACGATCCAGGTGAAGAACCGGGATGTCACGTTCGTGAACAAAGACGGCGTGCAGCGCGGAACCATCAACATCTTTGGCAGGGTTACGACCCTTACCGGCCGGATTGCGCAGACCTTTGAAGACACTGTGCAGATGGACATTCCGGCCGAGCTTCTGCCGCGAGAGGCAGAAAACTCTCATGTGTACTGGAAGGCACTCCCCTTGCGGCCCGGGCGCTACCGTTTCGATGTCGTGGTAAAAGATGTAAACGGGGATCGTAGCGGCAGCTGGAGCAGAGGAGTTCAGGTTCCAGACTATGCCGAGGACAAGCTGGCATCTTCTTCGCTGATCGTAGCCGATAACATGGAGCCAGTTGCGGCAAAAAATGTAGGCACTGGAATGTTTGTCATCGGTACCACCAAGGTGCGGCCGCGAGTCGCTTCCGCGGACGGTAAGCCGGTAATGTTCAAGCGCAACCAGAAACTGAATTTCTGGATGCAGATATATAATCTGGGCGTTGACGAGAAGACACATAAACCTTCGGCCACAATTGAATATGACGTCACCAACGCGGCGACGAATAAGCAAGTGATTCGAAGCGTCGAATCGACGGAGCAGATGGGGAATGTGGGTGACCAGATGACCCTGCAAAAGACGCTTTCAGCCGCCAATCTGGGTCCCGGGATCTATCGGATCAAGATCAAGGTGAACGACAACATATCCAAGCAGACGGTGGATCCGTCGGCAACATTCGCCGTGGAATAACGCCCGGAAGCTTGGTTCTCCCACAAGGTGGTGGAGTGATGTTCCGCAAGCTTGGATTACTGATCGTCACGATTGGCTTGGTTTTTCCAGTTGCCGCTGCCGACAAGCCAGGCTCAATCTCGGGGTATGTGCACAGCGCCAACGGTGTGCCCCAAATGGGAGCCCTGGTCGAGGTACTGGGCTCAGCCGCTCGCACGCTGAAGGTCGTTAGCGATGAAAACGGATTCTACTCCGCGGTTGGATTACTGCCGGGGAATTACAACGTCAGAGTTTCTGCACCATCTTTTCTACCTTCCGAGCGCGATCGCGTAGGGCTGCGGGCGGGCGCGAGTGTAATTGTCAATTTAACCCTGAACACACTGTTTCAGGCCATCCAACTGGCGCCCATGCGAGGGCCAGCCGATGAAGATGATTGGAAGTGGGTACTTCGATCTGTCGCTAACCGTCCTATTCTGCGAGTGCTGGAGGAGAGTTCTCCCACTGTCGCCTCATCATCCGAGCAGGATAATCACGAACTAAAAGGAACGTTGTCATTTGTAGCAGGCTCGCCCTCGGAAGGCTTTGGCAGCGCTTCTGACGTGAGCACGGGTTTTTCCGTCGAACGATCAATCTTTTCATCGGGAACGGTAGCGGTGCGGGGCAACGTAGGCTACGGCGGCGGGTCACCAGCGGCCGTCTTACGCGCTTCCTACACCCACAAAATGGATAATGGATCCCAGCCTCAGGTGGCTTTCACGATGCGCCGTCTGGCTGCCCCTGATATCAATCTGCACAGCGCTGCACTCCAGGCGCTTTCGCTGACCACCTCGGACGACATAACCTTGGGCGACATTTTGGAACTGAAGTTCGGCAGCGAAATTCAAACCATCCAGTTCATGGGCCGAGTCACCGCCTTTCGCCCCTTCGGATCTGCTGACGTACATCTTTCGCCTAATACGATCGTGGAATATCGTTACGCGACTTCCCAGCCCGACAGCCGCATGGACAAGGGTTTCGACACTGCTCCTGCAGATCTGAGCGAGTCCGGCCCGCACGTGAGCATTGCTGGTTTCTCTCCTGCTCTGGAGCGTGCGCATCATCACGAGCTTTCTGTTTCCCGTCGAGTGGGAAAGAATAACCTGCAAATGGCCGTCTACTCTGATCGGGTGGCAGATCCCGCACTGACCGGCGTAGGGGACTTTGCTGCCGAAAACGCTGAAGTGTTGCCTGACCTTTATTCCGGCACATTCACCTACCGGGGAAGAGAGTTAAGTACTCGCGGTCTCCGCGTAGTGTTGCAACGCAAACTAAGTTCCGATGTCACCGCCACGTTGGATTACGGGTATGGGGGTGTGCTTGATTTGGCCAAGGACGATCTCAGGCTGGAAGACGCGCGTGAATCAATTGTGATCCGCGATCGTCACAGCTTAGCTGCCAAGGTCAGCGGTACCGTGCCCCGGGCAGGGACGCGCTGGGTGGCGTCCTACCGATGGATTAGTGGACAAGCGCTTACTCCGGTGGACATGTTTAACGCCTCGGCCGGGCAGTCGGATCCTTATCTCAACATATTCTTCCGCCAGCCTATCCCGGGAACCAGTTTTCTCCCCGGTCACGTGGATGCGCTGATCGATGTGCGCAACTTGTTGGCTCAGGGTTATGTTCCGCTAATGGGGCAGGATAAACACACGGTTTATCTGGTGCAATCGGCACGCTCAGTACGCGGCGGCGTCGCTTTTACTTTCTAGGAATCTTTCGGGAAGGCGTCAACTTCAAGCGCTTCGTCTCTGCCACCATCTCTTCTTATTCTTGTCTGAATTTTCTTCTTCGGCAGCGGCCTTAGGGTTCGAGAAAACAGGCTGATCGGCCAAGCCCAGGAACCCCGTAGGCTCGAAAACGATCGGTTCCCGCGACTCACTGGTCGCGCTCTTAGGCTGAAACTGCGCCAGCAAGACCTTGCCGGGCTTTGTGGACGGCAGCAGCATTAAACTCGGTTTGCCGAATTCGAGCACCGCGTCCAAAGGTTCGCCCGGATAAATCTCAGCCCCACCACGCTTGAACCTGCTTACCACCGCTTCGGCGGTCTCATCGTCAAATGCAATCCAGCGCATAATCGGGTCACCTCAGTCGGTGGGGGAGACTCGACACCAACGCCTTTATTCTACTCTCCAGATGCCGCCTTGACCCAACGCGTTGTTCCGGTTTGATTTGTTCCTCTATTGCGCTACAATTCGCTTTCCCTGGAAAACGGTTCCCGGCGGTTGGATATTCCTTGTCGTTAATATGAGTTGCTTGGACTGCCAAAGTACTCTGCCGCAAGAACATCACCTGAAACCTATGAGAGAACAATGTTTCGAGAATCGAGGCGGGTATTTCTCCCCTTCGACCGCAAGGAGATTAGTTATGAGAGTCTGGATGATCCTCGCTGTTGTGGTTTTAGCCGCAAATGTATTGGTGGCCCAGACCTTTCGCGGAACGATTCTCGGTACGGTGACCGACGCTTCAGGGGCAGTAGTTTCCGGCGCTCAAGTCACCGTGCGTAACGCAAACACTGGACTGGAGCGCACCACCCGAACCAGCGCGGATGGCAGTTATTCCGTTCCGGAATTGCCCATCGGCACGTATGCAGTCACAGTTTCGCAGAGTGGTTTTCAAACCTCTGCGACCACCGGCGTGGTCGTAGACGTCGCCGGAGAGCGCCGGGTCGATGTGTCTCTCAGACCTGGACAAGTTGCGGAGCGCGTCGAAGTTTCTGGTGAAAGTCTGCCGCAGGTGGAGACCACCTCGACGGTCGTGGGCGGCACGCTTACGAGCGAGACCATTGCCAACATTCCGGTGAACGGCCGGGACTACATGAAGCTCATCTATCTCAATCCAGGTATTGCAGGTTCTCCCGATCAGATCAGCGATTCGCCAGGGTCTTTCGGAACCTTCTCCATGAACGGTTCGCGAGGCCGGGCCAACAACTTCCTTCTCGATGGCACGGACATGAACGATGGATACCGCAATGACCCAGCCATTAATGAGGCTGGTGTGTTTGGCGATCCGGCGACCATTCTTCCCATCGACGCAGTCGCCGAGCTGCGCGTGCTTTCCAACTACGAAGCTGAATACGGGCGCAACTCCGGTGCAGTGGTAAACATCGTGACCAAGAGCGGAACGAACGCGTGGCACGGTTCATTGCTCGAATACTGGCGCAGCGGCCAGTTTGGGGCCCGGAATTATTTCAATTTCAAGCCAGATGCGAAGAACTCTTTTCTGAATAACCAGTTTGGCGGCTCGTTCGGCGGGCCGATCGTGAAGGATAAAACCTTCTTTTACGTGAACTACGAGGGGCAGAGGGAATCCGGGGCACAATCCGGCACAAGTTGCGTGCCGGATCCAAACCAGATCGCTGCGGACCTGGCCGTGATTGGAACTCCGAATCCTGTGACTGCCGCTATTCTGGCGCGCAATCCCTGGCCAACGCCTAATATCCCGGGTGCGGTAAGCGATGATTCCAGTTGTGTCACGAATAATCTCGCGACAGCAACCCCTTTCAAAAATCGCGTGGACAGCATGATTGCCAAGATTGACCACAACTTCAATACCAATAATCTGCTCACCGGACGCTATTACTTCGGAGACAGCGATCAGAGTTTCCCGTTCGCCCAATTGGCTGCGGGGATTCTGCCTGGCTTCAACACCGTCACGCCCACACGTGTGCAGTTGGTATCGCTTTCCTACGTGAAAGTCGTAAGTGGAAGCCAGGTCAATGAAGCACGCTTAGGCTGGAATCGCTTTGCAGAGGGATTTTTTCCCGAAGATCAAAGCTTTAATCCGGCGTCCATAGGCTTGAACACTGGCGTAGCTGGACCGTACGAAGGCGGTCTGCCGGCCATCAACGTGGGAAGTTTTTCGCAGATCGGTGCTACTAACGGAGTCCCGCGAAACCGCGTCGATGCGAACTGGCACTTCATTGACAACTATTCCTGGAAGTCGGGAAGTCACGATTTCAAGTTCGGATACGAGTTCCGGCGAACCACCATCACCCAGGTCATCGAAAACACCTTCCGTGGCAAGCTGAGTTTCGACACGCTTTCAGACTTTCTCCAGGGTATTCCGTCGGGTGGGGGCCAAAGGCGCGGCAATACGCTGCGGCACACTTTCGAAAACAGTCACGGCTTCTATGTTCAGGATAGTTTCCGCTGGACTCCGAAATTGACCCTAAACTTGGGCGTGCGTTGGGACTATTTCGGGGTGGTCGGAGAAAAAGACAATCTGTTCTACCGCTTCAATCCGGTTAGCGGAAACACCGATCCGGTCAGTCAGTTGTATGACAAGGATTACGACAACTTTGCCCCCCGCATCGCTTTTGCCTATGACCTAACGGGTAAGGGCCAGACGGTGATCCGCGGCGGATGGGGTATGTTCTATGACGCGTTCGCCCAGGATATTTTTCTGGGCCACTTTCCATGGAACTGCTTTTTCTGCCCGGGTCCCGCATACGCGGGAACTGGTCCCACCGCACCACTCTCGGTGTCGCTCACGGGTGGGGCGCTCAATCCCAACGTGCCTGTGTACGACGTCGCTAGCGCAGGACCCGGCGGCGAGTTTTTCGGGGCCGACCCCAACCTGCGTACGCCCTACACGCAAAACTTCAACTTGAATTTGCAGCAGGGCTTGGGGAGCAAGGCGGTCTTTCAAGTCGGGTATGTAGGAACGAAAGGAACCAAGCTATTCCGTTTCCGCGACATCAACCAGCCGAGTCAGGCTCAGATCACCGCATTCGACTTGGCAAATGGCGTAAGCGGGTATGGAGTACCGCGGGTGTTCGCGAGTTCGCCTCTGTTCTACATAAATATGGAAGAGTCCAAGTCGAGCTCTATTTACCACGCGCTGCAAACCAGTTTGCGTATGAGCAATTGGCGCGGCTTCTCCTCGCAAGTGAACTTTGTCTGGTCGCACGCGATTGACGACGCGAGTGACAGTGAGGACTTCATCCCCAACCAGGCGCAGCCTACGAACAGCTTCAATCCCAACGGAGAGCGCGGCAATTCCAGTTTTGACATCCGGCGACGTTTTACCTGGAACTTTGCGTACGAGATCCCCAAAATGGGCGGGAGCCTTGCGAAACTTAAAAACGGCTGGGGATTCGATGGCGTGGTGAACCTGCAAGACGGACAGTGGTTCCACCTCAACTACTTCTTCGAAGGCGACTACTCCGGCGCAGGGGAAGGTTTCGATCGACCGGATGTGGTTGGGCCGATTCGTTATGGCAGCCTCCCCAATAATTTCCTGGACATGACCGCCTTTGCCGCCCCCTGCACGTTCGATCCCAGTATCCCGGATTCGGGCGGTAGCGAGGCCAACTGTGTGCCGGGCACCCGGCATTTTGGAAACTTGAGACGCAACTCATTGCTTGGTCCGAATTTCAAGGAACTCAACTTCTCGCTCTTCAAGAACACAGCCCTGACCGAACACGTGAATCTTGAAATCCGGGCGGAATTCTTCAACCTACTGAATCACCCGAACTTTGCCAGTCCTATTCTGCCTGGCTTCATCGCGGATGCGGGAACGCCAAACACCGACCCGACTGCGGGACCGCTCGGGCACCACCTTGGTTCATACGCGCTCACCACAACGGGTGACGTAGGCATCGGTAATCCGTTTTTGGGAGGCGGTGGTCCACGCGGCATACAGTTCGCAGCCAAGATCACGTTTTAGCAGGGGGCTCGTCGAGCCCGTCACTAGCTCGGAGTTCTTAATTCGTAACTCGTAATTCGTAACTCGTACTTCCCGGAGCGTTGTGGTAATCTCGGCCTCTCTCATGGCCGACCGCAAGCCTGAACGCCGCGTGCGAAACCGCCTTCCGGTGCGGGTCCCGGTCTCGATCAAATTCAAGCAGGGAGCCATTGAGGCTACCGGATATACCCGCGACTTGAGCAGCAGCGGCGTCTTTCTTTACACCGATTCGCACATTGTCGAAGGCAGCGATTTGGAGATGGTGCTGATTCTGCCCCCGGAACTGACCCAGGGGGAGAAGCGCTGGGTATGCTGCCGGGCTTCGGTCGTCCGCGTGGAAGATAGTATCGATGGCAGTGATTTTGGGGTGGCTGCGAATATCCGAAGCATCGACATGCTGCCCGAGATTATGGGATGAACCCGTCTTGCTAGACCGTTTATTGTGCAAATTAATGCATAACGAGAACCCCCTCAAACTCCTCATAAATTAAATTTTCCAGTACCCTTGCCTCAAGTTTGGTGCAATAATGCTGCGCCCTACTGGCCGAGGGCAAATAAATCCAACATTTTGGTGAGTTCGGCAATGTGGACGAAAAAATTATCGGCCGGAGTGTTGCGTATCCTCACTCCGCTGGGGCCGCGTTATCTCAAACCTTCACTCTCGCAGCGCGTTTACCTTCTGTGGGTGTTCCGCCATTTTGAAAAGCTGCCGTTGCAAGTGCTCA